>JADMIO011246886.1_pt1 | contig 40664 bp, 34 predicted proteins | sample 8958161 | NCBI WGS metagenome assembly JADMIO01 (sample SAMN16585339, study PRJNA669376) | soil metagenome | isolation source: Crop rotation soil | place: USA: Cullars Rotation, Alabama | collected 2011
AAAGCGGGCGTGTCTCCGGTCCCCCACCATTTTTCGGGTTCTCAGAGATTCCGGTTGCAGGTGTTCCAGCCACATCGGGTGAGCCTGCACCGGATTTGCCGCCTTTGGCATCAACGTGTTCCCAAAACGTGTATGTGTGCTGGTGATTCTTTAGTTCGTCCTCCTGAGGGCTACCAAGTGCTCTGGTCTTTCCGTCTGGGTCGATTGTTCCCGTCGAGTCCAGTCCTCGGAGGAACCGCCCTTTAAGGTCGGGTGTCTTTTCGCCAATAAGAGATTTCAGCGCGATATGAGTATCACCCACAGATCTGCCATCACATAGTAACCATCCATCCGGGGCCGAATTGCCCATGTAGGCGATTACTGTCCCGACGGGAAAGTTGTCCCCGAGTCCAACACCATGAACGACTCCCTGCTCCCGCAGCGCAAGCAGGCAGGCGAAGACAACCACCGTGCCTGCTGCGAATGCCCCAACATAGCGGGCCGGGCGGTCGAGTGCGGCTACTTCCACAGGTTCGTTCGGTCTGCGCTTCCTTTTGCTGGAAATCCACGCAGCGAACACGGTCCCAAAACCACCAATTAGTGCAATGAGTATTTCTTTCATAATGGTGCTATCTGTCTTGTTGTTGGTTTGTTGTTGTCACTTGGATGAGTGGAATTCTGCCGTACCCCGCCCATCGCCATCAGCACGCCTTCCAGCATCCGGCGTTTCGTGACTTCCATCCGTGTAAAGCGCATTCAAAAAGACGACGCGAATCGGTCGAATTCTCTCGGATCCAAGGAGCGACCTTCGCGGAGTTCTTGACCGGAGATGACGACTTTATACCATGGTTCCATATTACGGTTATAGTTCTCGCGATTTTTCGAGAAGCTGTTGCCAATACGCGTGCCAATAATACTCAAACACAGACTTTTGTTCTCTTCTCGTCACGATAAAATGCGGGCGCTCGATGGAGATTACCTTGTAAACCACCGGCGTTAACACCATGTAGGAAAACCGCGTATTCTTGGCGTCTACAAAGGTAGCTGACACGGGCACGACAGGAGTCACATACGCTTGGAAGCGCAGTCCCAGAGTCTTAGCCTCTTTCGCCCAACGTCGCAACACGCTTGTTGAATGCGGTAGATGCCGCTTGAACTCTTCGGGAAATATCGTTGTCCACTGTCCTATCGCTCTGCGGTTATCGTTGTCGCAAATCATCATCCGGCACTCACGGGCCTTATTTTGCATTAACCATGCGAAAAGTTTGGCCTTATTTTTGGCTTCTTCGGCCTTCTGGGTTATGACATTTAGAGTAGGCCCAACGATGTAAAGCTCGCTCTTCGCTGCTTGCGGTAATTCCGTTTGCAGAATGTTCGTGAAGGAAAAAGGTGAATTGCCCCAGTTTTCAACTACGAGCGCACTTTTCACCGATGACCAGTCTCCAGCGGTCCGGTTGGCTTGCTTAACTAGACGGCCAGCTTCGCGGGAATCTATTTTGAGATGCGTGCTCCCGACGAGCTTCTTCAAAGACCTGCACAGACTCTCGATGCACTGCCGGTCCCCCAGATGCCCACAGTGCCAGATTTTTAACGGAGAGGGTAGAGAATCCGGGGAAATCCCACCTGCTAGAACTACAAACAATGGTTTCGCGGAAAACGTCGCGCCTCCCGTCTCGGACATAACCCATGGGCGCAGCACCGAATTCGGGGTGATTATTGCAACTACCGCCCGTGACTGCTCGTGGGCATCGATTATTTGCGGGATGTCGAAGTTCCCAAGCCGAAGCGACGCTGAATCGCTTGAGACGAAAATTGCTGCGCTAGTCAAGCCAAGAGAATTGGCCAGTAACTGCTGCACGGCCAAGGCGAGTTCTCGGTCTGAAGCGGCGTGACTTATGAAGATTTTGAAGGATGACATATACAATTTGGTTATTTGGTTCTCTATCGCCGACTGTAAAGCTCCCGATAGAAGAGGTGCCTGCGCCGACCCGCATGCGTTGAGAAACCCGGGAGCGAGAGCGATTGCGTAGCTCGGCAAAAAGCCGTTGGGAAGGTCGGCACGGTGCGATTTCTGCCGCCGTCAAATCCGGAGATCGCCTTTCGCGGGCCATCGCTTCCGTCCGCAAAGCCTGAGGTGCTGGCAAATCCACCCGAACCAGTATCAATGTAGATCACAAGAACATCGTTAAACCCGTTGGGTCCCTTGTTAACTTGTCCCGAGACGGGTCTCCCGTTGTCCGTAAGGTACAACGAACCCAGTCCATTAGGCCCGCCGAAACCGGAGTTGCCATTGCCGAAGTATGTGGCCCCGTGAAGAGGCGAGTAGAGAGGCAAAAGAACCATGACCCGGAGCAGCAAGCGATTCGTGAATGCGCCGCCTTTTGCCAACCAACCGCAATATGCCCAATATCCCACCATTCTGATTCCGAAAAGCTGTCGCTCCGACTGGGAATGGAACGTTTGCCTTTGGTGTTTGGTATCCTGAACCCCTATCGAAACAACGCAATCCTAAAAATGCCATTTTTCTCGACGCGGTCTCGGCGCGGCCCCCTATAACGCCAGACCGTCGGTTCCCTCGGTGACAGCGGTCATCTTTCACCGCTGGTGGGACGCCGCGTGTGGTCGAACGTGTGCGAAGGTTGCCAACAGCATTGGGCTAATCTATGTCAATGACCACATTGTGCTTCTGCAAATTCGGGTGTCGGCCTTGTGACTCTGCACCGGCAATAACAACGGCTTGAAAGCGATAAGGACGATATTCGCCCGGCCTGCCCGTCCATCTCACCTGACTTTTTGCGACCACTCGAATTGACCCGTTTGGAGGAATGTCGGTGACCCCTCCAAAGAATTGGCCGTTGTCTCCGAATGCTGTATTGATTCCGCTAACATCCGCTTTGATCGCTCGAAATTCGTCACCTCGACTGTTGCTGACGGTCATTTTGTCGTAGACATTATCTTCCAGCGCCACACCCAACGTTTCCAAGGCACTCTTGTTGGTAAGGATCAATGTTAGGCGTCCAAATCCATAAATGTTGTCGCCGGGAAGGAGGGTGAAAGATTCGATTTTGACGACCAGATCGCCGATCCGTTGCGAGTTCTTGTCGATCTCCAGTCTTGTATCTTTCTCTTCGGAGGCTGTTGTTCCACGTTCCGTTGAGAGAGGCTCCTTTGAAACTATAGAAGTGTTTGTTCCGCTAAGATTAGGGGGCCGGACATCGGGGATGGCCACAACTTGCGCAGAACCCGACTGCTGAAAACCGTTTGTGTGCAAATAGTCTCCAAAAGCGGCAGCCGCACTTGAAGCTTCTGGTGTCTCTGGTTTTAGACCCGACTTCGTGGAGAAAATGAACATTTCGCCTTTACTGCCCAAAGGCGAAAGATCCCCAAATTGTGGATGCATATCCCTTCGAATAATCGGAATCTGTTCTGCCAAGTACGCTCCGAGTTCATGGGTTGTAATTACACCATCACCCCGCGAACCATCTGCCCTAAGTGGATATGTATCTGCAGCCCCGCCCCAAGCATTCATTACCAATTCAAAAAAAATGCTTCCAGAGCCTATTTTAGGATCGGACCATGCCAACTCCGAAGCTGCTCCCGCGGTAATTGCGTGAGCGCCACGCTCGCCCGGTGTAAATGCAGAAACGCCTCCGAATGAGCGATGAAAGAATGAGCCACTGTAACAGCTGTTTATCAAGACCAAGACGTAATGGCCGTTGTCAGCGTCTTCCTGCATAAGGGAGCGAACTACCTCCATGCTAATCGCATTCGCCTTGTCCTTGAAACCCGTAGCTCTCGAAGTGAGCACATATCCCCGATCACCTTCATTCATTCCGTGAGAACTAATAGCCACAATAAACCTCGAGTTCGGAAATTCCTTCAATCGGACTGGGAAGTATGATTGTAAAAAATATGTGAGATTCTCCAGTGTGAAATCTCGATTCATCAATACGACGATCTCGTCAAAATCCTCAGAATCTCGTAAATAGCCCGTCAACTTCGCAACATCTACCGCCGCAGGCTTCAATTCCTGCTCTAAGGTTGGCATTTCTGGATATCTCGAGACACCGCAAATCAACGCAAAGCTCCGCCCAAATCCCGCCTTGGTCAGTCCGACGAGGTTCAAGGCTTTCTCTGACAGAGACCTGTCATCCTTGTAACGTTGGAAAAGTTTTTGATATTGGGCGGAGACCGGCGGTGTCTTATTCGTTTCGGCCGCATGGATAATCTCGCGTTCAAACGAAACACAAATGAAAAGGCAAATCGAAGATATCGATTTGAGCCTCCGCAGGGCCTTTGTGCTATTTGGCTTTATTGGCCTTAGTATTTTCAAATACTGTCCTCCAGAAAAATCCGTTTTGAAACGCCAGAAACAGAAATGAAATTACCTGAAATGAGTTTGAGGCGTTTGGAATGGAACTCAATAAGGGAAGCAATATTAATGGCGAAATAAGGATTGGCCTAACGAGGTTGAGAGCGGAGAACTGTCCAGCCGAGTGCAAGTAGAACAAATATCTTGCTAACGAGCCAAGGACCGTCGATGCCAGCATCGCAAAGACAATTTTTAGCGAAGGTCCTTCCCCAAAGGCTTGGGCTCCACGAGGAAAACCAAAGGTTGCGTGTAAAAGCACCAAGAGGCCCATTAGCCCCAAAATCTGCAAAACAAAGGCCTTCAAAGAACGCCGCCTCGCGAACTCGTATATTACTAGGCCAGCGTACAACCCTGCGAACAGCAGGGTCAGGTAAGATATAAAACGTGACATGCGAGATGCAATTCTAAGGGCTACGGTCTACGTCTCTTGCAAGGGGCATCCGGACGAATTGTGGCTGAGAAAAACCTTTCGTCAAGGCTCAGGTAGCCGAATCGGCAGTCCGAGTAGCCGAAGTTCGTGGATTTCCTAAGTCAAAGGATACTGAGCTTTGTGAGGAAGCGGCGTTGTTGCCGTTACGTTACCGCCCCAATCAGTGCCCGAAATCTTGCGGTAGTTCGCACATAGCCGCGATCCGCTCCGCGCCCGTAAGCTGACGCTGGATGATGGACCGGCAACATGAACCAGCGTCGGGCCGTGGAGATGTCGCTCAGCACCCACCAATCTGTCGCTTCCAACCAATTTCCGAGCTTCCGGCGAGAGCTTGCATAGGCGTATCCCCAATCAGAAAGGTTAGCCGTCATGCCGCGATGGTCAGGAATAACACTGCCATCGTGCGATGACCACGCTGTGGGCTTGGAGGCCATGCGCATGAAAATCTTGAGGGCTCCATACTCAGCGATCGTACCGAGTGCCAAGATAACGCGGCACTGTTGCATTCGCCGCCACAACCACTCGTAGGGCAGCGGCACACCTTGATCAGAACCGTTGGCCTGTGCGACGTAAGCGAGCCATTGTTGCCAATTGGTTCTGACGACAGAGTCATCACCTTTATCGCCTCGCGTTCCAGCCTCTGGCCCACTGCCACGTTGAACAAAGCTGGCCTTGCACAGGTCCGTTAGGCAACAGGTTTCAAAACCAAGTCCCGACGCCGGAAGCAGATCGCGAATGATTGGCTGATAATAGTCGTCGTCCCGGTCGACAACGCACTGTTTGAAAGTTCCGATGAAATGTTGCAGCCCTTCAGGTCCGGCATCTCTGGCCCGCACGTAGTCCCCCAGCGGCATGACAGCGTTTCGGGCCGAGTAACCTTCAATGAATCCATTATAGCTCGATGCCACGATGAGCACGCTCAGAGGATCGCCGCCGAACCGATTGCCGACGACGTCAGGAACCCACGGCAAGGGGCTATCGGACGAGAAGAACCTTTCGTCGCAGGTTTTCGGCATCGCCTGCTGCGCTCCCGTTTGCAACGGCTGCATCTGGCTCTGCGCGATTATACGCTGAAGCTCGATGGACTTGCTCCAGATGCTACTGTTTACCGGATCGTCCATAACAAGCTGCATGGCATCTGCATTGCGGGAATGTTCGGATTAATTCCCAGTGTAAATTTTAAGTGACTTTTCCATCGCGGAACATTGCCCGATGTGAGCGTAATCACTGCATGGAACTTGGAAAGGAATTATGAACTTCAAAACTCTCCGGCAACAATACTAATAATAGCAAGTGCGACAGCCCAAGGGCAAATCAACACCGGTAGTGATGGCAGTGATGGTGCACTGGATGTTAGCAGCATCACGTACACGACGAACGTCGTGCTCAACATGGCCGATCACCACAATGGCATTTACCAGTACACCTCTATTAATATTCCGACGAATGTGACGGTGACGTTTCGTCCGAATACGTTGAACACGCCGGTGGTCTGGCTCGTGCAAAATAGTTGTTTGATCAGCGGGAATGTGAGTGTGTCAGGAAACAACTACAGATTCCGGGCCGGGGTCAATCAGCGCCCCGCCGGATTTGGCGGACTAAATCGACATTGAGTTAGCGCCCGACTACGTTGCTATGGTAGATCAGGAATTGTCGCCGGGGCATTAAACTAGGCAGCGTTTGAGGAACTGTCGGCAGCTAATCTTCTAATGTGTGCATCTTCGTAACGCTGGCACCGCATATACCAGAAACAAAATCCGACAGACATTAAGGCAATTCCCACGATAACTCCAAAGACGCACAAGAAGTTGACGCCTTTGGAATAATTCAAGAGTCGATGGTATTGTCGGTTTGCAAGAAAGGTTTCGTTAATAGCCTCTGTGTGCTTGCTGTATATTGCAGCAGCCTCGTTATCGAGAACCCGCGCATCTTTGAGGTCCTGTCGCACCTCTTCGTATGATGGCTCTTTTTTCGCATCAATAAGTTTGGCGTGTAATCGGAATGCCTGATTCATCATTGCATGCACTTCGGCGGCATTCGTCTCCGTCACGCTGGCTCGGAGACAATTCGTTTCTAGCTCACTAAGTTTTACTGTGAAGACTCCCCAATAAACTGGGCCAGCGATGACAAGAGCCATGCCGAGCAACGCCATGAACTTGTATAGATTCTCTGAGGGTGGGTAAGGGATTTTCGGGAGGTCCATAGTAGTATCACTTCACAGATGAAATACTCGGCAGCAGCTACTTTTTCAGCAATTCCAAAAGCGATCCGGTTTTGTATCGGCACGTCATCAAGAGTCTATCACGATAGGTCAAAGAAAGCTGGTTGCCAAGCCAGCGGGGCGCACGCGAAAGAACAGCCGTTCCCAACCAGTCACGCACATAGCGCCCATTCGCTCCATTTGGCCCTAGTGCGATTGCGCGGACCTTGGTGCGGGGCCTCAGTCAGTCTCACGTTCCAATCGTGCGATGATCTGCTCTTCGTGCTCCTGCCACGGCCTGATGTGGCTGTCGGTAGGATCGTCGGATTATCCGGCAGGTCCTCTGGACCTGAGCCACACGTTCTTTGAATAAACCTTGCCCGATACGAGGTCGCTCGGATCAGTGCTATCCATCCAGCGGGGAATTTGCTCGTATGAGTGGGGCTTGGTAAGTGTAATAATTCTTTCGCCCAATAACGCTCAAGCTAAATTCGCTCGGATGAATAACAAAGCATCCTCAAACAATCAAAGCAGGCCGCTGAGTGGGAAAATTCGAGTGCTTTCAGTCTGCTTGGTGTTTTTCTGCATAGCTGGCTTTTCCATTTGGTGGATTTATCGTCCCAAGTTCACCGAAGCATACATTCAACTGAGCGAGCTTCCGGGCGTCACTCAGGAGGTGCTTGCATCCCAAGACAAACTCTTTCACGTGGACCAACCATTTCTGTTTAACCGAAAAACCGGCATGGCAGTTTTTGTGGTGGAGATTCTATCGAGACGAAATTTTGGCAACGAACACTTCCTGACTTTTGGTGGGGATGCAAAGAGCCTTCAGGGTTTTGTGGGTGAGATAAAATTGGTGAATAATGGACCTAGCCGGGCAGGCTCAGCCGGTGATGGAATGGTGCAGGGGGTCAAAAGCTTGTTTTCGGGATTGTGGGAACTTTTGAGTCATCCGATAGGTACCGTCCAAGGGCTTGGAAGTGCTGCATACGGTTTGGCTATTTACGTCAAGGACACACCACTCGCCCAAGCCCAAAATGACGCCAAGAATTTGGTCGGTGCCTACTATGTGAATCGCGCTTGTGAACTGGCAGACGGGCATGGATTAAACTATTTCGAGCTAAAGACTGACAGTGGAAGGGCTGCGATTCATAGCGAGACAAACTGGAAACTAGGAGGACAAGCAGTTATCGAGGTGGCAACTCTTCTAGTGCCCTTTTCAAAAGTGAAATACGGAGCGGAAGCCGCAGAAGTAGGAAAAAGGGTCGAAATGGCAACAAAAGCTGCGGAAGCGGCCAATGTCGCGAAGCGGTTAAACGAAGCGGGGGCTATCAGCGAAGAAGCCGCACAATTTTCAAGGGTCGGTTCATTCTTTCCACAGATGGCGGGAAAAATGACCGAAACCTTGGCTCGTCTGAAGGATGCGGCACTTCCACGACGGTTCGCGCCTCCAGTTGCTAAACTCGGCAAAGCTGCTTCTTCCAACTACAAGCTTACGTTTTTCAGCGCACATCCAGAACTGGAAGGGAAAGTTATTGTTCACCACGCTGTCGAAAAGCAAGTGCTGACACGCTATCCGGGGTTGGTGACTGGGGAAGAACTGCACTCTTTGGAAAATCTGAGAGGCATCCCAGAGTCGCAAAACGCTGACCTGCATCTTGGCTTCATCCGCAAGGAATGGAACGATTTTTATCGCAATAACCCCTCAATCACCACCAAACAAAAGTTGCTTGAAAAAGCGTCAGATATTGACAGGCGCTACGGACATTCGTTTGTGCCGCCCGGAATATGAGGTTTTACATCCTCGACCCGGAAGTCGCAGGTGAACTTGGCAGAGACACCATCATGGACACGTCCGTTCATCCGCCCACTGTCAGCAACCTCCAGTATGAACTGGATACGTGGTTGGGGGACGACGTTATCCAAAGTTTTCCGTGTTATCTTGTGACCAACAGACTGAAGCGAAAGCTTGAAAGTTCTTCGTTCACTGGCGCTACCTTTGCTCCTGTTGAGTTCAGTGTTTCGTCAGATTTTAAAAAGCGACGCTGCAACAACCGTTCCCGGTTTCGCTTGGTTTAAAGTTAATGGTTCAGCCGGGACAGATGATTTTGGCGTTGAGGACGATGGTCGGCTTGTTGTTTCAGAACGTGCGTTAAAGCTACTTCAGTGGTTGAATCTGAAGCACTGTCACGTTTCCCCACGGTGAGTTCCATTTCGAGCATAATCCCTGCAACGGCGCACTGTCGGGTTATCGGTGCTTTCGTCTGCCTCTGAAGGATTCAAGCCGATGAGCTGGACAAAAGGCCCGTCTGGTTCGCCCCATGTGCGCCAGAGCGCATGGAAAGTCACCAAGACACCCAACGCATAAGGCACCTTCAACTTACCATTGTGGTTTTCGACCATTGGCTTACTGTAGTAGTGCCCTCCACCGAGCCCATCGATGGAGGGCAGGGCTCCTCGGGAGCTGGTACCGCTCAGCAATCGGGTTGCTTTACTTCACGATTACTTGCGATACGACTCCGCGGGGAGCCTCTGATGTCTGTCGCCGGGCATATGCCGCTCCTCGATCAAACATTATGGCGGCAAAGATGCCAAGGATTACCACCATTATGAGCCACTCCTCTGGAGGAGAAACTTGCCACGCATCACTGTTTGTATTTCTTCTCATTGTAACAAGGGGGTTTGAGTTAGAACAGTGTATCTGGACCGGACTTCAGTCCGCCCACGTCAGCTCTCGCGGAAAAGACTCCGCAACGCTCGCTCGTGTTCACATGAACGCGAACACCAATAGGAACCGGCATTTCCAAAGAACATTATTCAGTTTTGGTGCCGTTACATACTTTGCTCTCGTCTTAATTTTTGGTGGGGAGTAATCTAAAAAACATTTGGAGACATGCACACCAGCGCAGTAAGGCGCCTTTGAATGAGAACCACAAAGCGAAGCATCGCCGAGCAGTAGCCCGTGGCATCGGTGTTATCGGATGCTGTTGGTGACAATCGGGATTCCCAAAAAAAGATCCCATAAAAGTTGGGTTTGTGAGCAAAGTATTATGAAGCCGATCCGCAATACTCATGGACGACGAAGCCTACGATGAACTCAGCGTGAGGCTGATCGCCTATGCGGATAGCCAGTTATGGTGGCTGGCGTACAACCAAAGGCGAGAGGTTTCGGTTGCGAATGGGGAAATTAGCATAGATGGGAAATCCGCTGCCGACTTCGCCCAAGAATCTTTCGCGGCTTACGCCGAAGGTCGAAGAAATTGGAATCGGAAGGCGTACCCGACTTTCTTGGAGTTTTTGTGCAGTGTTGTTGACAGTCTGATTTCAAACACCCTCAAACACGCTTCGGGACACAGGTCGATCGATGATCCCATATTCGCTGAATCGAAATTAGGCGCAGACCTCCTTTCTACCTACCCACCCCCAGACGAAGCTCTCATGTCAAAGGAAAAGGCTTTGAAGGAGAATCGGTTCTGGAAAGAGTTCGTTGCATCGTTGAACGGTGAAGACACGGAGATTCTGAAGCTTATTCACGGCTTAGAATGCGGGGAGTCGAAGCCTCAATTATTGGCGGATTTAACAGGGATCGACGCACGGCGAATTTCTGAATTAGGCAGAAAGTTGAAAGTCAAGATGCAACGATTTTTTCTGAAAAACAAAAAGCGATTTTTATGACAACCAAAGATCCACTAAACAAAGTGTTGGCCGGGCTCGACCGGCTTTTGCGACATGCACCGACGAGCAAATTACGCAGCGATTTGGTGGCCGAAGGCTACCCCGATGCTGTAATCCGTCAGGTCGCAGCTTCCATGAAGTGCGCGTTCGAAACACGAGATGCGTATTCTTCAGAAGACTTCACGCCCACACAGTTCGCACTGCAAACAAGCACGGTAGGGACGGCTCCGATTCTCAATAGCGCCAAAACTATTCCTTCCGATTTGCTTGATTTTGACGCGGTAGCTTGGAGAGGACCGAGAGAACTCAGCCTCGAATGGGAGTTGAAGGACCAACTTCAACAAGCGGCGAAGCTTGCTGGAGCAGAGAAGGTAAAATATGCCGTGCGGCAAGCGACGAGGAATCGCAAGCAGTTTGCATTGAATAAGACAGTCATCGACAAGTTAGTGCTTCGGACTAGAGGAAAACAAGCCGTCGAAATATGGTCAGCAGAAGAACTGAAGGTCGTCGCCGCAGAGCCATTCGTGTTCTTCAAGGGAAATTCACTGCGTACAGGTTTGGGCCAACTGAAATTGCACTTTTGGCCCCTCACACATACTGTGGTTCAGTACTTCGAGGTGCGGGTTAACCGCAAGTCCGAGGGAAAAGGCGCGAATGAGGATCCTCACGATGGAGAAGGTCTTAAGGCGCGTGAGGTCATTGGAGAATTGGGCCAAAAGCTACATCTAGCCTTCGAGCTATCATATGAAGATTCCTCAACAACGGTTTAATCCCAGCGCTTCGACATTGAACCTCGTTGACCTCATCGACGAAGCGATGGAGCTCTCAAGGTCCATTTGGCGGATCGTGTTCGATGAGGAAATGGGTGAACCGGAAGGCGATTCGTTCAAGTTCGTGGATAAGAGTTTTGAAAATTGGTGGAAGTCGTATCTGTCCTCGTGCCCCAAGAGCCGACGATGTGTTCGACTTTGGTTGAAAAATCGGTTGTTAGATTTGCGATGGTTAGTTCAGGAGAAACACGCTGGAACTACTTACCTCCGGCTGGAAATTTTGAGACCGACGAAGTTCATCGAAATGGCCATTTTGATTGGGAAGCGGTCAGATCGAGACTATTTCATGCGCCGAAATATTCGCCGCAAGTATGGCTACGACCAATCCCCTGAAACCGTGCGAGTTTTCAACTTGCTTGCGGCAACCGCCAACGTTCAAATCCGAGACATTAGTTCCGATCAGGAACTGAAAAAGCATGCCGGAATAAGAGCTGGCTATCAGAGGCGCTCGGAACGAATAAGACGCGTTCTGCATTATAGGGACGGGCTCAGTGAACCACTTGTCCGTACCCTTATGAAAGATGGCATGTCACAGGAGGATGCTCAACGACATCGGTGCGTGTTTCTCGAGTGTTGCCGAATCGCTGGTTTCGTCGGTCCACATCCGAGTAAGCGCGGCGCAATCAGCATACTAGCTGAGGACTTCGACGCGGAATTCCTGCTTTGCAAACTGTTCGGTTTACCATCCGAAATGGCCGGGTTAGACAGCTTGTTTGGAGGAGGGGGTATTGCCCTTGCTGAGGCGTCCGGCTCAAGTGACACCCCACCCATTGGAAGAGTTGTCTTGATTCGAGGAAGATTTGGTTCCGGGAAATCTTCGTTGGCTCTTGGCCTCGCAGCTGAGGTAGCAAGAAAACAAGGCCTCGCATGGGTAATGCCTCTGGAACAGAGCGCTCAGGATTGCCGTTTCTACCTCGAATCCATGAACGCCCTTTCTTCTTCCGATGCTGTGCACATGGTTCAAGATATTGGTAAGTTAGGAACCGTTTTAGGACGCAAAGTTCTAGAGGCTAAAAGCACGGAACCAGTGCCCGATCAACTGGGAGTTATTGTCCTACTTCAAGCAGATAAAGGGAATTTGGATGCCGTCTTTGAGGAGGTTATCCAGAAGGCTGAGGCAACTAAAGCATTTCCTTTGAGACTCCTTGTGTTAGATCCAATCAACAGTCTTATCGGATGGGAGCCCGAACAAAAAGATCCAGCGAAGTTACGGGATACTCTCATGCGTGCGTTCGACCGGATCAAACAGTCAGGTGCGAATCTTCTTTTGGTTGCCGAAGATGGGGCAAAAGAGACCACGGAAGACCGCAATCCTGCGCGGTTTGTTGAAAACCTCGCTGATTCGGTAATCGACTTGTCCGTCGAACCGCAGCACGGCTATAGCCAGCGATTTATTGAGATCCTCAAGTCGCGATTTCAACGCGACCAGAGAGGGAAGCATCCGTTCTCGATCAAAGCAGGGCTTGGCGTCACGGTGTCCCCTTCATCAGCATCGGTTCTTGCGCGGATTCAAAATCGGCGGTTCAAAAGCATCGACAAACCTGCGCGTTACGGGTGGGCGCAGTTGGACGATAAGTTAGGTCCGAACGCATTCTTTCCCGGCGACACGATCGTACTGCGCGGTAGCGAAGGTTCGTTCAAAACCCATATCGGCCTCCTTTTTCTGCTGGGAAGTGATATGTCCCGCAGGCCGGGGGCTCGTGGTGTGCGCCGATCTCTCATCCTCCCGATAAGGGAGAATCCCGCTTACGTCAACAATTTGCTCAAATCGCACTTTGTAACGGCTCATCGATCCAGACAGGAGGCATCGAAAGCAAGGGATCACATTTCAGTTGTTCCGACGCCCGTCGGTTTTGTTTCCCCGGGAGCCATTTTTGAGGCGCTCGAACAGGAATTTGAAAAAGCCAATTTAGCAGGTGATGTGATCGATAGAGTTATGATTGGTAGCCTTTCACATTGGGAGATTAGTTGTCCTTTTATACGCGAAGACGACACGTTTGGGGACACGTTGATAGAATTTCTTCGTCGTCACGAGGTTACTTCATTGTTCATTTGTAGTCCAAAAGGCCATCCCGATTCGGTTTTACAATCGTCGGTAGTTGACGGCGCAGACTGCCTAATGGACTTCCAACGCATCGAGTTTAGGGGGGCTCAGAGAGTCACCCTCCGTATTCTCAAAACAAGAGGTATGGGTCACAAGCCCGAGTCCTTTGACGTCATACTTTCAGATCAAGGACTAGAATTAGGGCTCGCTTCAAAACTATTGCGGGTTGGAGCCTCGGGAGCGGCGAGTCCTGTTCTGACGCGATTGTACCTACATCAGGAGAATATGGCTCATGCCATGTACAACACGACCATCGAAGAATCGCTAAAGCCAGTGCTCTCTAGGAGTGTCAAAGTGAACTCCAAGGATCGGACGCACTTGGTACGCGCCATAAAACTGAGCCCTTACTCATCGGTAGACGAGCTTCAAATTGTTCAGCTCGACGAGTTCCAGCTGCCAGAACTCGCGGAAGGGTTTCCGAACAACTTACTCCATAACTTCGAAATTGAGGAGTGGGAAAACAAGCAGTGGGGTGATATGAGTCCAAGACTGATCGCGCAGGTGCGCCGACCAAAGGTATCGGAGGAATCAGAAAAGGACATGATGCAAGGTGGAAAATTCTTCGCTGTTCCCTATTACAACAATATAGGGTTTTTAGCCTTCTGCGCAGATGCTTGTAATATGAAGCAGGCTCAAGACTGGTCATTGATAGCCAAAGCGTGCAGGGAATGGGAACAAGAAAAAAATGGCGGTAGAAAGCATCCCGATCGGGTTTTCTTCCATTTTAAGACGAATATAGATGAGAACTATAACTGCCTGCTGTTTGAGATCCTTTTGTCCCTTGGTTCCAAGCCACCAACGGCTTTGCCCGCGAGAGGATGCAAGCTAAGGAAGTGGTTAAAGGATCCCTTGCTGGGTGAGGCCTGCAGAATCCTCCGAATCCTCTGTTACAGGGTTCACAAACTATCATCGTCTCTTCAGAAAGAGTTTTCGGCAGAACGTGTTCCACGAGCGAAGGCAGCGGAGACAAACGATGCTATAGAGGATCTTCAAGATGAGCGGACTCAAAACAATTCTAAGGGGCTCACCGCGTTACAACAGACCGCCAAGATCTGGCGACATTGGTTCACGACCTTAAGTGAAATGTTAGACCAGATGAGTGATAAAGAGAGGGCAAATATTGTCACTACCTCTCTGCCGGGGGAAAAATCCGTGGCGGGGGAATGGTACTTGGCTGTTCCCGCGTACTCGGCAGCGCCGGACGTCGCCTTGGAGGTCATACGTGTTCTCACGACGCGGGAGGAAGAGCTCCAGCGGTTGCGGAGAGGAGTAGGGCTTCCTACGCGGGATCGTTATTATGAACCGGGTTCACTGGATGTTCCGGAGTCGGGATTTCTTGGGATACCTGCGTCGAAGATAGGCAGGCTCCTTAAAAATAGCTTTCGACGCTCCGAGTTTGACTGCTATCCCGAAATAACAAAAATCCTCTCATTTCATCTGAAGAAAATCGTCAGCATCGAGGAACGGGCCGGTGTTGATATCACGGAGGAGATAAACAGGCAGATCAAGGCATTGGAAAAGGATGTGACATTCGTATTGGACGGAATCCAAGAGTCTCGCTGCAAGGATTGCCTCACCGGCGTACGAAAAACGTAACCTGATACTCACAATCGCGCTACCTAGGCTCACTTGCACCACAGTTCCCACTCGCCGGGCGACAATACCGATGCCCACAATCGCGCCACGTTCGCTCACGTGGCATTTTCCGGCCCCAGACCAACCGTGACCCGGCCATCGCCAGCGCAGAAAACGTTGTGTGTCCGGTTTTAGCCCCATAAATATGCGGGTTTGACGGCTGTCTTGGCCGGATCCAGCCGTCACGACGCTAACGTTGGGCGTTTTAGGCGGACGTTTAGCGGCCCTCCCACGACGGTTGTGAACGGCTGCAGCGGCCAGAACGGTTAGCTGACTGCACGCTGTCTCCTCAGCCACATCGTTCGAAACGTGGCGCAGGATCCCGTTCACAAAGGGCAGCTGTCCGAGCTGCGTGCCGACCGTTGAAGTTGACGGCGGCGGCGATGGCGGGGGCGGTAGGGCTATCGTAACTCGTAAGCATTGAAGATCCGGGCTGATATGGTGACATGGTCTGCCATGGTATTCCCAGCCACCCTCAAAAACCCCTTCTTCCCATCCGGTCCCAGCGACCATAGCAGACCATTACACCATGTCGTATGGTCATACGATTTTTTCGAGTTGAAACCGGCGATTGCGGCCTTTTTCGAGGACTGTAAAGCGATAATCCCCGACTATGCGGCGGTCGTAACGTTTAAGTATGCCTGCGAATACTGCCTTAGCGCGTCGGTCGATTTCCCCCCCATCGTCGGGAAGAATCCAAGAAAATAGTCCGCCATCCTGCGCAGCCTTCAGGGTTTCGTCGAACTTAACGACCTTGAGTTGCGCTCCATCAGCAATGGATGTGATGAGCGAGCGCATGTCCGTCCCGTTCGTATCCGCTGCGGCTTCAATTTGCGGAGTCTCAAGAGGACAGCCATAACCGGCGTGCTCAACAATGCCTCCGATAATATTAGCCCACTCCGGAAAGCTCGAGTTTCCACGGGTAGGTTCGGGTCGATTGGCTTTATCCCACGCTTGAATGAGGCTCCAAAGCGCGGAGAGCAAAAGCCCCCTGCGTTCAAGTAACTCGGGAACTTCAAGGTTATGCTCGAACACGCGATCTTCGGCACGTTCAACCTCAAGAAGCAGTTCGCAGAACAAACTACGCCGACGCATGTCAGGTGATACGGTACACCCATTGCCGGTGATGAATACGACCGCGTGGTTCTCGCCGCGAAACGATTTGGACTCACCAAGAATTCGGCCTTCGTAGTCTTGGCTCGTAATAAACCCTTCCAACGCTTCGCTGTCCAAGTGCTTTTTCGCGTTATCGAAGAAAACAATAGACTTTGCTTCCATCACAGCGGTGTGCAATGCCTTGCGCATTTCATCTTCGTCCTTTGGTCTTGTTCCGGTCGGTGCATAACCCAGCACTGGCACCGTCGCGCATTTGACGAGCAATGTCTTTCCAGCTCCCTCGGCGTTGGCCAAAAAGATGAAGCAGGGGCGAAGTGATTTCCACGGGAGAAGGCCAACACCAAACACTGTAAATATAGCGGCAACTGCGACGGACTTTGAACGGCCTGAATCGGCAAATTTGAACTCACTCAAGAGCTTGTCGATCACGGCTACGGCCTCGTTATCGGACATCCCACTGGCGATAAATGCGGCGTTCAACGTATAGGATTTGGTCTCGACATCATAACCTTCACGCAGCAGTTCAATTTGCCCGTTGAGGCGCATAACTGGCAGACGCACGGGATTGACCCGCTCGATGGGCCTTAACTTGTTGAGAAACTGAGGAGCCGCAAGAATCCCCTTGGCCTCCGCCTCGCTCATAGTGCGATCAATTTGAATACTCCCACTATTGCCAATGTTGCGTGTCCTGTAACAAACCAGATGATCTTCCGCCCAAGTCCGGAAGACGTGCGCCGTCACGAAAGAAAGCCCGTCGTTGCGGTCGTTGAGCACGAAAGGAAGTCCACCACGAAAGAAAATATCCTTGGACGAAAGTATTTGCCCGATCTCAGCGGCACAATCCGAAAGCAGATGATCATCTCCCGGAAGTTGAACTTTTGGACGCGAATCTTTCAAAAATGCCTGAAACTCTTTTCTTTTGAATGTTTTAGGAGGTTCTGAACGCTCAGGTATTCTGACCGGAGCGGCCTCAACGATCTGCCGTAAGCGGTCCGAATCTCCACCCGCAGCAAAGAAGTCCGTGGCGTCCTTGACAGGTTTCCCGCTCACGTCCGGCAATTCTACCGTTCGTACGCTTTTGGCGCAGTCTTTCAGGCTGTTCTCTACGCCAGCAGCATGTTTCCGGCCTGCCGTATCTTTGTCCGCGATGATCACCACATCCACATTTTGAAAGATTTCGGTGTAACTCTTGTCCCATTTGCCCGTTCCGCCGGAGTTGCATGTTGCCACGAATCCGTGATTTCTCAGTGTTTCGACGTCCTTTTCACCTTCGACGACAAACACCGATGATCCGGCAGCAATAGCTTTTTTTAGCTCGGGCAAACGGTAGAGAACACGGTCAACCCCCTTCAGGTTCCAAACGTGACCACCATTCCCGTCGGGTCTTCGTTGCCGAAAGTCTTTCGGGGCGTACCGCACTACTTCATAAGCCAAGCTCCCGTCGGCCTTTCTGTAACCGTAAGTCGCCACGGTCTCGCGAGCACGGCGCTCCGGCTTAGCCAGAAACAAGTCGGCGGGAGTGATTCCGCTTGCTTGGCAAATCGCCTCTGTCGTGCATCCCGCGTGACAATACAACAAAACCCTACCGTCATCGCCGCCTCCGATCCTCAAAGAAGGGGTGTGGTCATCGTGGGCCGGACATTTCGCCATAAAGCCGGTTCCGCTAGGCTTAGCATCAAATCGTTCAACGGCTTCGGCAATGTTCATGTGCGGTGTTGAATGGCGTTGATTCTGGTGCGACGCTGGAAGGTGAAATTTCATTTCCCCAGACCGACCAGCCCGGCCGAGGATGGCGGCAATACATCTCGAATTTTTGGGTTCCCGGGAAGGCCTTTTCGACCCACTGATAGAAGCATTCCGGCTTTCGGCTGTGGTTCCGCCTCCGCTCGCGAAAAACGGATGAAACGCGCAGCGACGGCACCGGCGGCTTAAAGTTACCCCGCTTGGCGATCAACACTATTTCATGTTGGTTCAAAATCCAATTGCCTGTGCCCCTGATCTTTTTGTCCCAAATCGCTTCGGTCACGAAAGCGAACCCCCAAGCATTAATCACTTTCTCTGCAGAGAGGCGCATACGACCGGTGGTCCAAAGGAAGAGAACGCTATCAGGTTTGGCATTTGGCTTGAGCTTGCAGATTTCTTCGACGGACAAAGTCGAATAATGGTTTTGGATAGAGCGATCCGGGACGCCGATCGGGCTGCCCTCCCATGGCGGGTCTGCGACGATAATGTCGAACGGTCCCCGGATACTGGCGGGGTCCGGGTTAGCGTTCGCGGCCAGCACTCTCTGTATGTAATCACGCTTCTCCAGCTCGATCTTTGCCTCAGCCGTGGTTTTTTCGCCGCGTCTGACCGCCTCAAACATGTCGGGTGCTTTCGTCTTTAAGCCCTTAGCGTACTCGATCAAACGGCTACTAACGCCAAAGGCTTCTGCCGCATGATGGGTGGCTTTGCCGCAATTAAGGTCGCGCATTATTGCGCTACCTTTGTGACCTCTGCCCCAGCTCAGCTTTTGTCGTTCCTTCGCTTCTTTTTCGTAGAACGGCAGGGCTTCGACGGCGATGGCTGCGCGTTGCGACGGGGCCAAATGACGACGGTGAAGGTTTTGCGATATCACCCAACTCACAGGGTCTGTCCCGTCTTTCAGCAGTTCGAACTTAGGTTCGACCCCAGCGGACTGGCAGGCGAGCAGCCGAGCTCGGCCGTCCAAAACCATCCCATCGCAGGTCGTGATCGGCTGTTTCAACCCATTCGCCTTGATGTCGCTGGTCAACGCCGCAAGCCCGGCGGGGCTCATTGGCGGGAACAAGGCTGTTAGGGGGTGAAGCTTCACGGTCTTTGAAAGAGGGGCGTATGTGGTCGCCGGTCGGGCCGCTTACTGCCTCGTCAGGACAAGGCGGGCGGCTTCCTCTTATTGAACCAAACCCTGAGCGATGAAAGTTTCGACTGCTTCTTCCGTATAACGGATGAGCCGCCGATTGAAAACTAGAGCCGGGAGCACTCCCTTGCGAGTAAGACGTTGAACTGTGGTCTCACAAACTCCAAGCCACCGGGCTACTTGCCGACGGGTTAGGAGCCTCGACTGAAGCCTCTTATCCTCGGCACTTATTTTCGCAACCGTCGCCGCATTTGTAATGACATGTTTTAACACGTCCATACTTTATTGCGAAGCGTCCCGGCATAGTTAACTCCTCAAAAACTATCTTTTCACGAGTTAAAGCTTGAAAGAATCTCCTTTACCCGAAGGCGTGCCTTGTACCATGCCTCCTTGTGCTGGAACTGGAGACCTAGCACGGGATGAGACTGGTGGAACATGGAAATCTTTGGCCAGTTCTCTTCATAGTACTTCCAAATTCGCCACGCCCCCAGATAGTTCAAATCTGACTGAAATGCTTTGGTTCGATTCCATCCTCCGCGTCTCTCCTCGCGGATCGCTCCAAGAATTGTTCCCGCCGAATCACCTTTTTCGTATTGCGCGGGGCCCTTCCCTTCGGGGGCGGAATTCCTTTTACGGACGAGCCAAGGTTTCTTGTCCGGATGGTAACCTGTCAACCAGCGTTTGAAGGCCGCAAGAATTAATGTCTTTCCCAGACTCCAATCGATCTCTAGGCAAATCAATTCCCTGCCTTCTTCGGTTAAAATTGTCTCCCGAGCATTGTAGAGCTCACCGTCGTATTTTCCGTCGATGAAATCTTCTAAACACTCTGGAATCGTCACGTCATCTTTATGCCTCCCAATGATGTAATTCAGATCCCATTGTAAAACGCCACGATTGTCATCTTGAGAAGGATTTTTCCGCCGCGTTTGGATTCTCGATTTTATTATCCCATTCTTAATATTCTGGAATGGCGTATCTGGCCATTCTGGCCAAAGCCGGGCTAATGTTCGCCAGCAGCCCTCCTCAGACTGACAACGGTTTCTTTTAACTTTTTCGGGTCGCCCACAAGATTGCGAGTTGCGAAATTGCATAACCTTGTTTTTGATCGTTGGCGATTGGCGCATGAACTCATAGTAATAGCATCCCTCCCATCTCTCCGCTGTCCAAAGCTCTTTGCCTTTCCGCGAAAAGTCCCATTCGGAGGGGTCCAGTGTTTTCATAAGTTAGGTGAGCGGTCTTGGGGACTGAACCGGCTCATATTCCAGTTTTTCGTTAAGTGGGATTTACCACCGGCTTTAGTTGGGTATCCAAAAACTTGCCGAGACCAACGGATATTCTGGCTTTGTGTTCGGCATAATGGCGAGCGGTCGTGGTAATATCCGAATGTCGAAGAAAGCGGCTGGCGGCGTAGATGCCGTGTTCTGTCGCAATCAAAGCGCCTATCTCTTTACGCATTTCATGCAACGGTTTGTGGGTGTTCACACCCTTAGACCGCAGCCACTCATTCAGTCGGTTAAAGACCGGCTCGCATCGGTAGTAGGCACGGGCTGAGTCGTTTCGTGGCAGGCGGGTATGATTACGCTTCTTTTTGCCGCTCCCCCAGACAACCAAGCTACTAATGATAAAAGGAGATTTAGTCACCGGCATCATCTCTCGCAATTCTGCGACAACTTCCGCATCAACCGTGATTTCCCCAGCGCTGTCCTGAGTTTTCAAGCGTAGCCAATTGGTTTCTTCCAATCTGATTATACTATTATTCCAGTCTACCATGCGCCATTCCGCAAGATCGATCTCGGCCCGACGCATACCGGCGAACAGGCCGAGGAGAAAGGCCTTATAGATTTCCGGCTCGTTCGGCTTCAAGTCGTTACGGGCAGCTGCAATCAGGGCCCGAACGTCAATCTTGGAGACGTATTTCATGCTGCCCGACGCAAATAGTTCAACATCGTGAAAGGGCAGCTCATCGGGTAGCTGAATACCTTTGAGCCGCTTGCGGATATCCTTGCTGAACAGGGAGCGGGCGCAGCGCACATAACTGTTTACCGTCCGCTTGGCGGACGCTATCGAGACAGGTGAGTTCCCTGCTTTCTTCAAACGGGAGTGTTGCCAAGTAGTGACACGGCTGGGCGTGAGGCGCTCCAAGCGAATGCCGTCAATGCGTTCCACCCACTTTTGATTACCACCGTGGCGATAGTCGAACTTGGAGTGATCACCCCGCACGCCAAAGGACTCGCTCACTATCGTTCGAAGACAGTTTTGGTAGTTAATGAACGTGCGCAATCTGAGATAGTTGGTATCCTTCACAGCAACCAAGTATTCCCCCACGGTGAGATCGAAACGAGGTGCGACGTCGGATTCTGGTTTGTATTTGGCCAGCGTCGCGTCCCACCCGTTGGCTTTAAGTGAGACATAAATATCACGTGCCTTCTTAGCGGCCGCACCTTGGTTCGCCGTATGGAGATTGAACCAGCCTTCCTTGTTTGAGTGGAACAGGCGAACTTGCCAGACCGGAATCTTGATCTGCGTCTTGCCGTCCGGTGCCAAGTAGCTACGCTTGCGAAGACGTGAGTACCAGTAATCTTGGTGGGTTTTGGGAAGCTTGCCCTTCACCGTCGTGGCCGACTGTCCGGTTTCTGTCCGGTTTTTGTTGTTCCGAACTGTTCTTTGCTGTTCGTTTCTGTCTTTCACAATGGTCATATAATACAGGTTTAACCGGCATTTCATGCGAACAATTACGAACTTAAGCGAATAGAATGAAACTGCAAAGCAAAGAACTTCGGATCAAAGGGTTGCAGGTTCAAGTCCTGCCGGGTGCGCCACCGTTTTCCACATGAGCCAAAGACGATTTGAAGAGACTGTGATCGTCCTGCATTCGGCCGATAGCGTTGGCGTGCTGAAGCGGCCCGTAAAAGCCGGCGATGAACTGGTGAACGGCTCAATGTCGCTGCGGATCGTTCAAAATATTGGAGCCGGCCACAAGGTTGCTCTGACCACCATCGCCAATTCGGAGCCGGTCAGAAAATACGGGCAGATTATCGGATTTGCCAACGGACCGATCACGCCCGGGGAACACGTTCACCTACACAACCTGGCGATGCGCGATTTTGGGCGGGATATCGAGTTTTGTGTCGATGCCAAGCCGATTGATTATTATCGGCCGGAGGACATGCACTATTTCCAGGGCTACTCGCGGCCCGGTGGCGGCGCCGGTACGCGCAATTACGTGGCGGTCATCTCCAGCGTGAATTGTTCGGCATCGGTTTCGCACTACATACGGGATCGGTTTCGCACTGCAGACTTCAAGCGCGAATTTCCCAATGTTGATGGCGTAGTTGCCTTTACGCACAAGAGTGGTTGCGCGCTGCCTCCGGGAGAGCCCCAGCAGGTTCTGCAGCGGGTGTTGGCCGGCATCGCGCGGCATCCCAACATTTCGGGGTATCTGATGATTGGCCTCGGTTGTGAGACGAATCAAATTGATGCGATCCGAAAGGCGCACAAGCTCGATGAAGTCCGGCCGGGCGATGCGGTGCCCATGTTCATGACCATCCAGGCAAAAGGGGGCGTGCGCAAAACTGTGGATGCCGGAGTGGAGGCCGTGACCACCCTGCTCAAAAAGGCGAACGAATTTACTCGCACCAAACAGCCCATTAGCAAACTGATTCTCGCCGAGAATTGCGGGGGCTCCGATGGCAGCAGCGGCATCACGGCAAACCCGGCGCTGGGTGTTGCCTCGGACGAATTGGTCCGCTACGGCGGAACCTCCGTGCTCGCTGAAACGCCCGAGATTTACGGCGCGGAACACTTGCTTACCCGGCGCGCAGTTTCACGGCAGGTGGGGGAAAAGCTGATCGAACGCGTTCGTTGGTGGGAAAACCATGCGCGCCAGCATAATGCCACCATTGACAACAATCCCTCCCATGGAAACAAGGAGGGTGGCTTGAGCACCATTTATGAAAAGAGTCTCGGCGCCGTCGCTAAAGGCGGCCAATCCCGGCTGGAAGCTGTCTATGAATATGCGGAGCCTGTCCTTGCTCGTGGCTTTTGTTTCATGGACACACCGGGATACGACCCGGTGAGCATGACCGGCCTGGTCGCCGGCGGCTGCAACATCGCCGTCTTCACCACCGGGCGCGGCAGCGTGTACGGCTGCAAACCAGCGCCTTGCATCAAGGTGGCCACCAATACAGCTGTGTACAACTGGATGGAAGAAGACATGGACCTCAATGCCGGCACGATTCTGGACGGCAGCGAAAGCGTCGCCCAGGTCGGGCAACGCATCCTCGAAAAAATCATCTCGGTCGCGGGCGGCGAAAAAACCAAAAGCGAACTTGCCGGAATGGGGGACGAAGAGTTTGCGCCCTGGCAAATCGGCCCGGTCTTTTGAGTCCATACAACGAATTGACAAAGGGCATACTTAGTGTAATAATAACACTAACAAATGAAGACTTCGCATCAGAAGAAACCCGAGGCCACCGCCCTGTTGACGGACCTTTATCAGCTCACGATGGCGTATGGATACTGGAAGGCGGGGAGGGCGGATCAGGAGTCGGTGTTTCACTTGCTTTATCGCAAGCAGCCGTTTCGCGGGGGTTTTACGATTTGCTGCGGACTGGCGGATGCGGTGGAGTACTTGCGCGGGTTCAGGTTTGATAAGACGGACCTCAATTATCTGGCGGGGTTGAAGGGGAATGATGGGAAGCGATTATTCGAGCCGGGGTTTTTGAAATATCTGGGAAGGCTCAAATTGCAGCTGGACGTGGATGCGATTCCGGAAGGGACGGTGGTGTTTCCACAGGAACCGTTGGTAAGAGTGCGCGGGTCCATTTTGCAGGCGCAACTGGTGGAGACGGCGCTGCTCAATCTGGTGAATTTTCAATCGTTGATTGCGACGAAAGCGGCGCGGGTTTGCCTGGCGGCGCAGGAGGATCCGGTGGTGGAGTTTGGGTTGCGGCGCGCACAGGGAATTGATGGGGCGCTGACCGCGAGCAGGTCGGCTTATATCGGAGGCTGCGCCGGGACGTCCAATGTGCTGGCGGGGAAGGTGTTCGGCATTCCGGTCAAGGGGACGCACGCGCATAGCTGGGTGATGTCGTTTGAAAGCGAGGTGGCGGCGTTCAGCGCGTATGCCGAGGCTCTGCCGAACAATGGCATCTTCCTGGTGGACACTTATGATTCGCTGAAAGGAGTTCGGAATGCGATTGAGGCAGGCAGACGATTGAGGAAAGCGGGACATAAGCTCGGGGGGATCAGGCTGGATTCAGGCGATCTTGCCTACCTCAGCATCGAAGCGCGCAAAATGCTCGACGCGGCCGGCTTCAAGGATGCGGCGATTGTCGCCAGCAACGACCTGAATGAGCATTTGATCGCCAGCCTCAAGCAGCAGGGGGCGAAGGTCAATGTGTGGGGAGTGGGGACGATGCTGGTTACGGCATATGATCAGCCGGCGCTTGGTGGCGTGTATAAGCTTTCGGCAATTCGGAAGCCGGATGGGACGTGGGAGCACAAAATCAAGCTTTCAGAACAGGCGGCGAAGGCGACCAATCCGGGAGTGCTGCAAGTCCGACGGTTTCGAAAGGAAAATCAGTTTATTGGTGATGCGATCTATGATGAGACGCGGCCGCTTCCTAAGAAAGTCACGATTGTGGACCCCGCGGACGCGACGCGGCGGAAACATTTTGCCGTCGGCTCGAAATATGAGGATTTACTCGTGCCGATTCTTCGCAAAGGAAAGCGGGTGTATGATTTGCCAGCATTAGGAACGATTCGCGCTCGGGTGCGCGAACAATTGGAGATGCTACATCCGGGGATCAAACGCTTTGATAACCCGCATCAATATCCGGCGGGTCTGGAACTATCGCTGCACGAGCTTAAGACGGAATTGATCCTTCGTGCGAAGGGAGAACTTTGAAATTGATCAAAGTTGGCGCGGTGGTTTTGAACCAGCTTCCGCTGGATTGGCCGGGCAATCGGGCCCGAATCCGGGCGGCGATTGAGGAGGCGCGGCGGGCCGGCGTGAGTGTGCTGTGTTTGCCGGAGTTGTGCATCACCGGTTATGGGTGTGAGGATGCTTTCTTGTCGCCGAATACGGTGCATCGGGCCTGGGATAGCTTGAAGGAATTGCTGCCGGCGACGAAGGGGATGGTCGTCTCGTTCGGACTGCCGGTACTGCACCAGCACGGGCTTTTTAACTGCGCGTGCCTGGCAGTGAACGGGCAGATTGCGGGCTTCACGGCGAAGCGATTTCTGGCGGGGGATGGGATCCATTACGAGCCGCGTTGGTTCAAGCCGTGGCCGGTGCACGTCCGCAGTGACGTAACCATCGAAGGCACCAGTTTTCCGATGGGCGATCTGTACTTCGAGTGTGGTGGTGTGCGGATCGGCTTCGAGATTTGTGAAGACGCCTGGGTGGCGAATCGGCCAGGGGCGGCGCTGGCGTTAAGGGGCGTGGATATCATTCTGAATCCGAGCGCCAGCCATTTTGCATTTGGAAAATTGGAGGTGCGGAAGCGGTTTGTCCTGGAAGGTTCTCGGGCGTTTGGCACGAGCTACGTTTACTCGAATCTTTTGGGTAACGAAGCTGGCCGCGCCATTTATGACGGTGGCGCGCTGATTGCAGCGGGTGGCAAATTGCTGGCTACGGGGCCGCGATTTGGCTTTCGGGATTTTGATCTGACGACCGCAGCGCTGGATTTGGAGGGGATCCGATTGAACCAGGCGCGGACGGGGAGCTTTCAGCCGCAATTGAATGCGGAGGAGGATTGTTTGGTTCGCGTACCGTTTGAGTATCCGGTGGCGAGGGTCACAGATGAGAACATTCACATAGCCAAATGGGAGGCGGGCGCCGCGGTGAAGGAAGAGGAGTTCACGCGGGCGGAGGCGGTGGCGTTGTTCGATTATTTGCGCAAAAGCAAATCGCACGGATTTGTTGTCTCGCTTAGCGGGGGTGCGGATTCGGCGGCGACAGCTTGTTTGGTGCATTTGATGGTGGCGCTTGGATTGGAAGAACTCGGGCCGGACGGTTTTCGAGCGAAGCTCGGGCATATTCCGAACCTGACTGTTACGAATGATGCCCGGGCAGTGACGGGGCAGTTGCTGACGACGGTTTATCAGGCGGCGGAAAACAGCGGGGCGGTCACGCGCAATGCGGCTCGCGTGGTTGCGGCCGCAATCGGGGCGGAACATTACGAATGGGAAATTGGGGATGTGGTGCGCCGTTACACGACTGCCATTGAGAAGGCCACAGGTGTCCAACTGGATTGGACCAGGCACGATATTCCGCTTCAGAATATCCAGGCGCGGGCGCGTTCACCGGGTGTTTGGCTGCTAGCCAATCTCAAGAATGCGCTGCTGCTCTCGACCAGCAACCGTTCGGAAGCGGCGGTGGGCTATGCCACGATGGATGGAGATACGAGCGGTGGTTTGAGTCCTTTGGCGGGAATTGATAAAGCATGGCTTCGGCATTGGCTGCGCTGGCTGGAGAAGACCGGTCCTGAGGGATTGTATCCGATCCCGGCACTGGCGGCCATTAACGAACAAGCTCCGACGGCGGAACTGCGGCCGGCTAGTTCGAAACAAACGGATGAAGAGGATTTGATGCCTTATGAGGTGCTCGACGCGATCGAGCGGGCGGCCATCCGAGATAAGCAAGGGCCGTTGGAAGTGTTTGAACTGATGCGGGCGCAATTTCGGGAGTTCTCCGTTCCGCAGCTTGGGCTATGGATCGACCGTTTCTTTCGATTGTGGAGCCGGAACCAGTGGAAGCGCGAACGGTATGCGCCAAGTTTTCATTTGGACGATGAGAATTTGGATCCGAAGACGTGGTGCCGGTTTCCGATTTTGTCGGGAGGCTTTGAGACGGAGTTGGCGGAACTGCGCAAGAAAGTCAGTCAATCAATAAGTCAGTGACGCCCAAATCCGCCCGCCCCGGGAGCGCTGGCGTCTCGCCGGCGAGTCTTCATTCCCGATCCCAACTCGCCGGCGAGACGCCAGCGCTCCCAGGTTACAGGCGTTCGGTGTAGCCTTCGCTGGTTTTTTCTTCGATTAGTTTTGCGACGGCGCTGGCAGCGGATGGTTCGTCGGCGAAGGTTTTGGTTTTGCTTTGGCCGCTTGAACCGATGCGGCCCCAGCGAGTGGTCATCGCGTTTCCGGATTGAGAGACCTCCCAAAATTTGTTTGAGGCGCCTTCAATATATTCGAAGTAGCGGGGTTTTGTTGCAGATTGGCTGCTTACGGCAACCGCAGCAGGAACCGAGGGCGTTTTCGGCGGGGATGAGGCACGAGATGGCTGGGGAGATTTTGCGACGGCATCGAGGCGGACGCCGACCCAACTGGGGAAGCGGGGGACACCGGCATCGGAGAGTTCCTGGTAGCGGAAGGTGACGGTAGCGCCGACGGAGGGCGGATTCTCGCGTTCGCGGTCGCTGAAGCCGGTGCCGACGGCGAATTCAATACCGTTTTGCAAACGCACGAGCAATGCGCCCATGCGGCCGTTGTGCCGGCCCGCTCCGGCCTGATGGCCGATGACGACGGCTTCGGCATCGTGAAAGGTTTTCACCTTGAGGAGCGAAGTGGAACGACCGGCGACGTATTTCGAGCCGGGTTGGCGCAACATCAGGCCTTCCCCACCAATGGATTCGATTCGGGCTAATTCGGCGCGAAGGGTTTCGAGGTTTTTGCAACGCTCCTGGGCATGGAGCCGGGCGAACTTGGCTTCACCTTTGGCCAAGGCGTCCTGCAGGAAGGCGAGCCGCTCTTCGAAACCACCGGTGGCTGCGGGAGCATCAAAGACCAGGAAACGCACTTCGTTCCAGAGATCATTTTTGTCCTGACGGCGGACAATGCTGACGGTGCGCTGGAATTTCTTGCGATCTATCCAGAGTTCGCCATCGAGTGGCACGTCCGGCAACTTTTCGATGAACCAATCGGGCGCGTAATAGATGTTGCCCTGGCGGGAGAGAAATTGCTTGCCGTCCCAATACGCACGGACGCCATCGAGCTTCTCGCTTATCCACCAACCGGTCAGGTCGGTGGCGTTGTCCCAACTCTGGGCGAGCAACAGGGGCGGACCGGCAGCTTCATCGCCTTCTCCTTCGCCCTGGGATTTGGCAGGACGTTGTGGAAGGGCGCCGCCGGTGCGGGCTTCCTCGGCAGCGTCGCCGCGCAGTTTGCGGAGGTGTTTGCAGCTGCGTTTCTCGATGGCGATGGATTGATTTCGCCAGGCGGGGCAACTGCAGGAGTAAACCCCGCCGGTGTTCTTGAGAACATAGGGCTTGGCGCCCGGAACCTTGCATTTCAGTGGATTGGCCATCATCGAGATCCATAAAAAGGCAGTTATGAGTTAGTGAATCAGTGAGTTGGAATGGAGTTACAGAGCCAGTTTGAACCTTTGAAGAGGAGGCGAATTAGGGAAACCGCTCTTTCCAGACGTTCCTCGTGGGAACCGCGGACGATGTGCCAGGGAACGGGTTGGGCGGCGAGGGCGGCTTCAAACCATGTATGCATCTCGTGGCGGATGAGTTCGCCGTCGCGCAATCCATCTTGCACGAAAGGGATTTCGTCTCCGGTCAGAAGATACAAATCGCATCGCCCGTTGCGAGCGATCGTTTCAACCGCGGTGCTGTGCGTACCCATATAACGCCGGTGCCAGAGCATAGTGGCAAAAGCGTTGGTGTCGCAAATCAACACTCGATTAGCCCGGCGAGCGGCGGCGGCCTCGCGGCGCGCTTGTTCTGCCGCAATCATGCTGAACTCGCTGGTCCGCCAATCGGGATCATTTTTTGCCAGTTTGATTGCCGAATACTCGCGGCCGTATTCCTCGACCCACTCGGTGCCAAGTTGGGCAGCGAGAGCCCTTGCCAGGGTGGTTGTGCCAGTGGATTCCGCTCCGAGGACGCACACGCGTTTGGCAAACCAGCCGCGCACCGGCGGCTCCAGATAATCCCAATTCACAAACGGATCGGCGCGCACGGCTGTGCCTGAAATCTTTACCCGTGTCCGCGAGCGATCCACGCAAATGTGCCTGGCGCCCATCAGGGCCGCGTAACGGTCGCCGTAATCTTCCGAGGTGAAGACAGCATCAGGCGATCGGCCAAGCCACCGAATCGTATTTTCGGCCCAAACGCGCGAATTGTTTTCGTCGTAACGATCGTCAATGACCATGATCCGAGCTGCAGGATGGATCTCCTCCAGCCATCGGGCTCGCAATTCGCCCGGGATGGAATCGGTCGCTTTGGCGCAGACGATCACAACCGTCCGTTCAGACTGGTCAAGAGCGGTATCTATCAAGAGCTTGTGACCAAGATGGGGCGGGTAGAACTTTCCGATGACGATGCCAAGCCCATGCTTCATGAGGCGACGCTTTCCTTTTTCAGGCTGCGGGACCACTCCCGGACGCCAATCAGGCACATAACAAGGAAGACGGCGTAGAGGATCGCGGTGAGCGACAGATCGCGGCTTATGTATAGCGGTATGTAAATGACGTCAGCCGCGATCCAAAACCACCAGTTCTCAAAACGCTTCCGGCAGAGAAGGTACTGCGCGGCGAGACTCAAGACCGTCGTTAAGGCATCGCAGAAGGGAGAGGCGTCTTTGGCCGTAATAAGAATTTCCTTCATTCCCCAGGTGCACAGCGGAACGACTGCGGCGAGCACGATCCACTCAACCCGGCTTGTGCGGCTTATCTTTAAAGACGCGCGATCCTTGCCCCCAAAAATCCAATTGAGCCATCCATAGATTCCGAGTCCCAGGTAGACTATTTGGAGGCTCATGTCGGCGTAAAGCCGCCCGCGCAGAAAAAGGAAGAAGAAAAAGATGTTGTTCGCAAGGCCGATAGGCCAGTTCCAAAGATGCTCCCGGACGACCAACCAGACACAGACGCCCCCGGTCACGAATCCCCACGCTTCCGTTATTCCGATGCTCCACCAGTGGCGGTATGAAGCGATGATTACACTCACTGAGAGCACTATCATCACCCACAGCTCCGCCGGCCACAGCCCCAACCACCGTCTTCGGACTGGTGCGACTTCGCTCGCCGCGCTGTCAATAAACGGTTCGGAGTTCACGGTTTGAGATTCCCTAACTAAATGGGCGAGGGGACGAGCAGGAGTTTTGACGGGTTCGATTGATGAGAACGACGACCTTGCTGATGTTCATTTTGATTCAATTCGCGCGGGCGAAACTAACAAGCCACTTGATTCAATGACTCATTGATTCAACTATCCCCCGATTCCGTCCCCGCGCCATTTCAGCTTCTCGCTCAAAACATCGTAGTAGTTGATTTCGGGCAGAAAGGCGATGGGGACCGAATCGGGCGACGTTTGCACACGCAGTACGCTTTCAGGGGTCGCGCGAGCGATGGTCATGCCGTCCACTTGCACGATGCCGGGGCCGGACGTGGCATCGAGTTTCATTTCCACCTTCTCGGTTGAATTGACGACGACGGAACGGTTGGTGAGAGACTGCGGGCAAATGGGCGTAATAGTGAGCACGCTGCACTCGGGGCTGATGATAGGCCCGCCGGCAGCCAGCGAATAAGCGGTTGAACCCGTGGGTGTGGCGACAATCAAACCGTCGCAACGATAGTTGGTGAGCCGACGCTCGCCAACCCGCGCGGAGATGCTGATCAAATGCGGATTGTCCCCGCGCACAATCACGGCATCGTTCAGCGCCCAGCCGGGCACGGTTCTTTTCTTTCCGTGGATCTCCAGGGCCAGGGCGGTGCGGTGGCTGATGACGAATTCCGCGTTCAGGATGCGCCTCATTTCATGCCGCACGCGGTTGCCCGGAATCGAGGTGATGAATCCGAGGTAACCGATATTGATTCCAAGGATTGGTACGCCGGAACCCCGGAACCGGTGAGCAGCTTGCAGCAAGGTTCCGTCACCGCCGCAGGCGATGACGAGGTCGGCCTTTAAGTTTCGCAAGTCGGCGAGCCGGCGATAGAGATTCCGTTGTGGCGGCAGGGTATCGATCCATTGCTGTTGGACGCGTTCACGGTCGAGAACGGCTTTAAGGGCCGCGCCGGTCTGTTTGGCGTGGCTTTTGGTTGGGTTGATGAGGACGACGACCTTGCTGATTTTCATGTCTGGTTTTGACTCAGTTCACGCTTCACAAAGCTAACAAGCCCCCCCGCCAAATTCATCGTTTTTCGGTAAAGTCTGATCCAACTGAATCGTTCGGGCTTTAGACTTCAGACGCGAGACAGGCGATCTTGCGATTTGTTACCCCTCGGAGAAAGTTGTTACGGGTTTGTTACGGGTCGCCTATCGAAAAACCTCGGTAAAATGGGCCTTGTTACGATGTTACGGCTCCAGACCCCCAAATGGGTATATATGCACATGAGAGACAAAGAACGTAACTCTTAAAGTTTATCTTTAGCTTCGTTCGTCGCCAATTCCGGCCAATTCAAACCAATTCAAAGTAATTCAAACCAAAAAATTTAATTCCTTTGCCGACTTAGACCTCAGACTTTGCCGAAAAGCTTTAGGCGTTTCCGTGAAGCCGTTAACTTGAAAATGGCGTGAAAAAGTCTGTAACCCTGCCAACGATTTCTCGAAGTATCCTTTGAACCGTAATAGCGAAAAAGCCCGTGGCCGGGCTTATGTAGTATCCAGGAAAGGCCCTGATTTTATGCCGACAGACGAAATGTGGAAATGGTTGACCAACCCGCTCGTTGGCGCCAAGCCAGCGAATGGTCCCAAAACGATGCGCATGCGGAAGGATTCGGACTCACCAGACGGCAACAATTCCGGTTCCAATGGCAGTGGTTCCAACAATGGATCACCTTCAGGCAAACGGCCTCAACCTGGCTTATCAACGCCCGACGACCCCAACAAAGACCGAGACCCTATTCCCCCGGGCACGAATTCTGACAAGGACGAGCGCGAGAAGCGCGAGAAGCAGCAGGACGACGCCAAAAAGCCGAATGCGGACCGGATACAGGATGCCACGAAGGATCTCGTCGAAAAACTCGCCGAGAAGTACCTCGGGTCCCTGAAAGATCAGGCCCTCGACGATCTGGGCAAGGCCTGGAAAGCGTCCCCGGCTGGAACTATCGCCCTTGGGGCAGTGCTCGGTGCGTCCGCCGTTGCCATCCTGATCAAAACCGGCGTCCGCCCGGGCAAACTGCCGGCAATTCCGTTGGATCGCCTGGCAAAACGCTCGCCCATCTTCAAGGACGCCGAACTCAACATCGAGGTAAAACAGGAAAAGGGCCCGCCGACCGAGGATTCATTCATCGTTAGCATCACGTTCAAGGAACAGCCCGCCGGCAAGAGCGCTCCAAAAGCCCCCACCTCGGGCGGCAAGCCCGCGACCCTGAAGCTCAATCTGTCACAGGGTGATGCAAAAGCCGCTAAACCCGATGTGGGCACCGATGTGGATATCGAAGGCGAAGTGATGCTCGACGCTAAAATAAAGGCTGAAGACGCAGCGGCCACGGTGAAAGCCATCCGGAACGCCAAAGTCGAAGTGGACATCGGCGGAACGCCAACCTACCGGGTTCAGGTCGTCAGCGTCGCAGACAACTATCAGGGTGGCGATTACAGTGTGAATCCGCCTCCCGCCCACCGTGCGATCAAAGTCCAACTCCGCACTTCGATCCCGCCAATGATTCGTCCCGGGAAACCGGTCATCGTCGATGCGACGGTCACCGTGCGCCTCAACGGCATCAGGAATGACGGTGAAGCCAAGATCAAAGTGCAGTATCAGCCGCCGTCCGCAAAAGATGGCGGCAAGACGCCGGACTCCGGCCTCACCGGCCTTGAAGCCCTCGATCGTCTGAACAAGGTTTTGGGCCCAGGCACAAAGTAGCCGCACACGCCGATACGGTCTTACCCTCGGTTCTCTAACATCGCGTGACTGCAGCGCGTCAATTAGGCTCACATCCTTCTGCATCTACTCGTCGCTCTGCGTTTGGCCAGTAGCCGCTTCGGCCGTAATCATAGCTTGAATGAGTTCAAGGATGGGCAGCCGCGTTCTTTCGATTTCCGGGAATTCCTGTTCCAACATACCCGAGATCTGGCACCCCTCCCGGGGTGCGAAGAATCTTCTGAGCCGAGCTTTCCGGGGGTCTCTCGGAATCGACCCCCGGCTACCTTCTGCCAACCCTCCGGGTTGGAGTGCTTCATATCTGGATGTGAGTTGAGGGGAGCCTATTCGTTATGGAAAAATCTTCGAGCCGGCCCTTGACATAGTGTTATTTCAACACTATCAATAGATAGTGTTACTGAGACACGTACTGAAAATGAGTAATGAAACTACAGCGCTCTACCGTCCTGTGGGGCCTAAAGAACTCGCGCTGATCGCCGCAAACGGCTATCGCGAATTTCCTGCTCGTTTGCCGGAGCAGCCCATTTTCTATCCTGTTTTGAACGAGGAATATGCGCGCCAAATTGCACGAGAATGGAATGTCTCTGCCAGCGGGGCGGGTTATGTGACCCGGTTTGCCCTGAGAAAGGAATTCGCCGCCAGGTATGCGGTTCAGAAGGTGGGCAGTTCGATTCACCAGGAATTGTGGATTCCGGCTGAGGATCTGGCCGAGATGAACCGGAACATCGTTGGATTGATTGAAGTGATCGCAGAATACAAACCAGAGACCGCGTCATGAAACAGATACGCTTTTATCGCCCGAAAGAGCCTTATGGCGAGTTTTCGAACTTTTCGCCGCATCCGATCGACTTGAATGGCCGGACCTGGCGGACTTCCGAGCACTATTTTCAGGCTCAGAAGTTTGTTGGCAGCGAACAGGAAGAAGCCATTCGGCAGGCCAAATCGCCGATGATTGCCGCCCGCATGGGACGGAGCCGCCAGCATCCGTTGCGTCCGGATTGGGAAACGGTGAAAGAGGATGTTATGCGAGAGGCGCTGCTTGCGAAATTCACGCAGCACACGGGCTTGCGCTCGTTGCTGCTGAAGACCAGGGACGCCGAACTGATCGAACATACCAGAAACGATAACTACTGGGGTGACGGTGGAGATGGGTCGGGCAAGAACCGCCTTGGCCAACTCCTGATGGAACTCCGAACCAAATTGCAGACGCAAATCTAATACCTTATGCCACATACCTACCAATATCCGCGCGCGGCACTGACCGTTGACTGTGTTGTTTTCGGCTTCGACGAGGCCGAACTCAAAGTTTTGCTGATTCAACGAGGTCTGGACCCGTTCAAGGGGCGCTGGGCCCTGCCGGGCGGGTTTGTGCGGGTGGGCGAAACGCTGGACGATGCGGCGCGGCGGGAGTTGGAGGAGGAGACGAGGTTGAAAGACGTTTACCTTGAGCAGCTTTACACGTTCGGAGCGGTGGATCGTGATCCGCGTGAGCGCGTCGTCACCGTCGCCTACTACGCGCTGGTGAAGCTATCGGACCACCGCGCGAAGGCGGCCACTGATGCCGCCGACGCGGAGTGGTTTCCGATTTCCAAAGTGCCGAAGCTGGCGTTCGACCATGCGGATATTTTCGAGACGGCGCTTTCCCGCTTGAAAGGCAAGGTGCGCTACCAACCAATCGGGTTCGAACTCTTGCCGTCGAAGTTTACGCTCTCCCAATTGCAGCATCTTTATGAAGCTATCCTGGAGGCTGATCTGGATAAGCGCAATTTCCGCAAGAAAGTGCTCGGGTTCGATCTCCTGGTGCCGCTCAAAGAAACCCAGATGGCGGGCCGACATCGTCCGGCGCAGTTGTTTGAGTTCGACGCGGAGAAATACGAAAAGCTGAAAAAGCGCGGATTCAATTTCGAGTTATGAATCAGAGGACAGTTGTGAATCAGTGAATCAGTGAATCAGTGAGTCAGTGAGTAAAAGAGAAAGGAAAAATTATGTTGGGTATCAGATTCATCAAAGCACAGCCCACGACCTATCTGCTGCAATACCGCCGCGGGAAAGTCGTCCGTGAAGGAACAGGGCTGTCGTTCTTCTATTACGGGCCGACGACGTCGCTGGTGGCTGTGCCGGTCGCGAGCACCGATGTGCCGTTCATCTTCCAGGAGACGACAGCGGATTTCCAGAGCGTGACGATTCAGGGTCAGGTGACTTATCGAGTGGGCGAACCCAGGCGATTGGCTGGGCTGCTCAACTTCACGCTGGCGTCCAGCGGCCAGACGTATGCCTCGGAAGATCCGGAAAAGCTCCCTGAGCGCCTCATTCACGTCGTCAACGTGCTTGCGCGGGCCGAACTCCAAAAGCTTCCGTTGCGCGAGGCCATCCGGGCGTCGGACGAACTGGTTAACGCCGTGAAGGCCGGGTTGGTCGCGTCTGCAGAAATCACTTCGCTGGGACTGGAAGTGCTCGGTCTTTCGATTTTGGCGATCAAACCAACTCCCGAGACAGCGCGGGCGCTTGAGGCTGAAACGCGTGAAAAACTATTCCGCGAAGCGGATGAGGCGATTTACGCCCGGCGCAACTCGGCAGTGGAACAAGAGCGCGCCATTAAGGAAAACGAGTTGAACACCGAGATCGCGGTGGAAAACAAAAAACGGCAGATTCGCGAAACGCAGATGGAGGCGGAGCGTTCAGTGCAGGAAAAGAAACATATCCAGCAAAAGGAAGCGCTCGAAGCCAACATCGGCCTGGAAAATCGGCGGAAGAACCTGGTGGCACTGGCGAGCGACAACGCCAGGGCTGAGGCAGACGCCCGCGCTTACGGCGTCTCAACCACCATGAAGGCATTGGGCAGCGCCGATTCGAAAATACTCCAGGCGCTCGCGACCACCGGCATGAAGCCAGAGCAGCTGATCGCGTTCGCGTTCCAGGAACTGGCCGGAAATGCGGAGAAGATCGGCCAGCTCAATATTTCGCCGGATCTGCTGCGCGAGTTGTTGACCGTCCAACCCGCCCGAAAATGAACCGTCTGACCGACAATAAGATCGTCCTTGTGACGCGTCCGACGCGCCTGGCTGAACTGGTGATCCGGTTCAACACCGTCAGCCAGGCCCGATTCTATATCGAGCATCAGGGGGCAGACTTCTCGGATTATCTCCGCGAGGATGAGGTGTATCATCACGCGCTCCGCGAGACACAAACGACGCTTGGCCAGATGGGTCGGGTCCAAATCGTGGACCGTGGCTTCCTGCCGAATTTCGTTTTCGCGCCGGAAGACACGGTGGTCACGCTCGGCCAGGACGGATTGGTCGCCAACACGCTGAAATATCTGAATGGGCAACCGGTCGTCGGTGTCAATCCCGACCCCGAGCGCTGGGATGGCAAGCTCTTGCGCTTTAAGGTCGCCGACCTTGCAATGATCATGCCGGAAGTTATGGCACATCGCCGATCAACCAAAACGGTGACGATGGCCAAGGCGACTCTGAACAACGGCCAGACGATGTATGCCGTGAACGATTTATTCATCGGGCCGAGGACGCATACTTCAATCAGATACGTCATCCAAAGCGGCGAATTGCGTGAACCTCAATCATCGAGTGGTGTGGTTGTCTCCACCGGCATGGGATCCACCGGCTGGATGAAGAGCCTGCTCACCGGCGCGGCCGCCATCACGCAATCGATCGGGTCGCCTCAAACGCAGCAATTTGCAGGAGATCTGTTCGAAACGAAAAGCCGCGCTCGCGATCCAAAAACAAGGGTTCGGCCAAGCGTAAAGACCGAATTTGCCTGGAACGCTGACTATTTATTTTTCACGGTCCGAGAGCCGTTTCCGACGCACACCACGCGGACCTCTTTGGTGTTCGGCCAAATAACGGGCGGAACACCGCTGGTGCTTCAATCGCAGGCGGCGGAGAACGGCGTGATTTTCAGCGACGGCGTTGAGAAGGATTTTTTGGAATTCAATTCCGGCACACAAGCCGTCATCGGCATCGCGGAGCGGAAAGGAACCCTGGTCGAGTAAACAATATGAAGCGATCCACAAGAGCATTAACGGCGAAGGAAACGGTTGCGATCTGCGAGGCAGGCTTTTACGACGTGCCGAACGGAGCGCGCGTCAGCATTGCCGAGGACCTCACCAGGGCAAAGGCGGGAACGGTGCTTTATTCACCGGAGAAACCACCTGTGACGCACACAAAAGGGAATAAACGCGCGATGCGCATTGGCGTGAGAAATGAAACGACCTTTCAAGCGCTGGCCCGGCTCACGGCTTCGGGGGCCGGCCATCTGGCGTGCCTGAACTTTGCCTCGGCAAAGAATCCGGGCGGAGGCTTCCTTAATGGGTCGCTTGCGCAGGAAGAGGCGCTGGCGTGTGCTTCGGGCCTTTATCCTTGTCTCCTCAAGGCACCCGAATACTACGAACGCAATCGCGCGAACCGTTCAGCGCTCTATCTGGATCTGGTTATCTTCTCGCCGCTGGTTCCGTTTTTCCGGGACGACGCCGGAACGTTGTTGGAGAAGCTCATTTTGGCTTCGATCATCACGGCACCTGCGCCAAACGCCGGCGCAATCGCCCAAAACGAGCCTGCCAATTTGCGTCACGTTGAATCTGCGCTCAGGCGCAGGGCGGAACTCGTTCTTGGCATCGCTCATTCACACCGGGTAGATCGGCTTGTCCTCGGCGCATGGGGCTGCGGCGTTTTTCGCAACGACCCGCGCACCGTTGCTGGGATTTTCGCCGAGCTGTTGGGGAAGGCGGGCAAGTTTGACGGAGCGTTCGATGAGGTTGTCTTCGCCGTGTTCGATCGGTCGGAAAACGAGGCGACGTACAAGGCGTTCGCTGATCGGATCAATGGAGCTGCGTTATGAGAATTCCATTTTTCAACGAACTCGACGGCGCCAAGAACATCCTTATCGCCGGTGCTGGCGGTGGCTTCGATGTCTTCTGCGGTTTGCCGCTTTATTTCTGGCTGAAGAAAGCGGGGAAGACCGTTCATCTCGCTAATTTGTCTTCGGGAGCGCTCGGTTTCTGTGACGCTGAAAACCCGGTACCGGCACTCTGGCGTATCACTGCACAGACCGCGGCCACGAAGTATTTCCCAGAGATGCATTTGTCCGCCTGGTTGACAGAACGCCAGGGCGAGACACCCATCTTCGCTATCGCACCAGCCGGAGCGCGGCCAGTGAGCGCGGCCTATGAGTGGCTGGCTCGAACGTTCCAGCCTGACGCCCTTATCCTTGTGGATGGTGGCACGGATAGTCTCATGCGTGGCGATGAGGCCGGGCTCGCAACTCCAGAAGGCGATGCTGTCAGTCTCCTCGCGGCCAGTGCGCTGCAAAACATTCCAACAAAGCTGCTGGTATGCCTTGGATTCGGTATAGATGCCCATGGCGGAGTGTGCCATGCGCATTTCCTCGAAAATGTCGCCGCATTGGCAGTTCAAGATGCCTATCTGGGCGCATGGAGTCTGGTCCACGGTACCGAGGAATTTCAGTTTTACCAGGAGGCCTGCGAATTCACGTTCGCCCGGTTGCCGCAGCAGCCAAGCATCGTCAACACGAGTATCATCGCAGCCGTTAGCGGCAATTTCGGGGACGTTCATCCCACGCGTCGAACCGAAGGTTCGAAGCTGTTTATCAATCCGCTGTTGGGGCTGTATTGGGGTTTCTGCCTGGACGGCGTGGCGCGCCGGAGCCTTTACCTTGATCAAATTCGAAACACCGAGACAGCGGAAGAAGTCGCGCTTGCGATCGAGAGGTTTCGCGACTCGCTCCCAACAATCAGGCCTTGGACGGCGATCCCGTGCTAAGTATGAAGCTCTGGCAATCCATAAATCGGCCTCCGTGGCGGACCGTCGTGCCCGGCTGCTGTTTAGTGTTAGCAGTCTGGGGTGGGTATCTCCTTTGGACTCCGGGGCTTGATGTGCGGGACGGAAGCCATGACCGGGGCCGGAATGGCATCTGGATCGGGCACGGATGGCTTGGTGGAGATGACTGGTTCGTCAACAGCGGCAAAACGAACTACATCTCGTCTTTCCGGGATCCGAGCCGGATCCGGGAATTGGCGGGCCGGCTGCGCGCGCAGCATATCACGGATGTTTTCCCTCACCTGTGCCCGGCGGAGCCGGACGGCAGACTGCCGTCGGTGGACGATCAACAAGTCGAACGGTTTTTGGACGGGTTTGAGGGCTTTCGGGTGATGCCGTGGATTGGCGGGCCCAGCGGCAGCAATGTTCGGCTGCACAAGGCCGAGTGGCGCGCTGCATTCACCACAAATGTCCAAAGTTTGATCGCTGCTCACCCGCGGTTCGCCGGCGTTCAACTGAACGTGGAGCCTCTCACCAGCGGTGACACGAACTTTTTGCAACTGATAGACCAACTCCGAGCGGCCTTGCCGAAAGGGAAACTGATTTCAATTGCCGCATATCCGCCGCCAACGCGATGGCATCGGTATGAAGATCTTCATTGGGACGAGAAATATTTTCGCGAAGTGGCCCGTCACTCGGATCAACTGGCGGTCATGATGTACGACGCGGCGCAACGTGTGCCGAAAGCCTACCAACGCCTGATGGCCGATTGGACGCAGGAAGTGTTAGCGTGGAGCGAAGGAAAGCCTGTGCTTCTCGGCATCCCGACTTACGAAGACGCCGACACGGGCTATCATGATCCCAAAGTTGAGAATCTGACAAATGCTCTGCTCGGTGTGCATCGCGGGCTTTCGCGTCAGCCACTTCCCGAGAACTACCAGGGCGTCGCGATCTACTGCGAGTGGGAAACCAGCGGGGAGGAGTGGGAATACTTTCATGATCACTTTCTGAAGTGAAAGGACTTACACAATGAAAACAATGCTACCCAAAGATCACGAGGAGCGGATGCAGCGAGCGCTCTTGTCGCTCGATGGCCTCTCGATTGGCGACGGTTTTGGAGAGACTTTTTTCACGAGCACGGATGTCATCGATCGACGGATTCGGGATCGTGAGGCGCCTCCAGCTCCGTGGGCGGTTACGGATGACACAATGATGGCGTTGTCTATCGTCCGTTGTCTAAAACGCAATGGCTGCATCGAACAGGATGTTTTGGCGACGGCTTTCGGACAGGAATACGCGAGCGATCCCCGTCGAGGTTACGGAGGCATGGCGCACCAAATACTTGCCGCCATCAGCGAAGGCATTTCGTGGAAAGCAGTGGCCCGCCAGGCTTTTGGCGGTGAGGGCTCATGCGGCAACGGCGGCGCTATGCGGTCAGCACCTATTGGGGCTTATTTTGCCGACGACTATCAGCGTGTCATTGCCGAGGCTAAAGCTTCGGCGGAAGTAACGCACGCGCACCCGGATGGCAAGACCGGCGCGGTGGCCGCGGCGCTCGCTGCGGCGTGGATGGTGCGCGAAGGCAAACCGGCAGCGGAAGTCGGGCACGGGTTAATTGAATTTGTGCTCGAACATCTCCCCCAGACAGAAACGTTCTATCAACTGAAGAAGGCTTTGGACGTCCCGTTGAATTCATCTCCCGAAAGGGCCGCATTGATTCTTGGCAACGGCACGCGCGTAATCGCTTCGGATACCGTACCGTTTTGCCTCTGGTGTGCCGCGCGACACGCCGGGAATTACACGGAGGCGCTTTGGGCTACTGTCAG
>JADMIO011417992.1_pt1 | contig 40663 bp, 36 predicted proteins | sample 8958161 | NCBI WGS metagenome assembly JADMIO01 (sample SAMN16585339, study PRJNA669376) | soil metagenome | isolation source: Crop rotation soil | place: USA: Cullars Rotation, Alabama | collected 2011
TCTATCGCACCAATTTCGCGCTCGAGACGCAGGTGCCGGACATCGTCCTGAACGGCGTAAAGATCGGCAAGCCGCTGCAGCGCGGCGTGTTCTACCGCGATGTCGCGCCCGGCAGCTACGGCGTGACGACGACGATCGCTTCCGACATTGTCAATTTGCGCGTCAACGCCGGCGAGCGCACCTACGTGAAGCTCAATCCCGGCTGGGGATTTCGCATCGCGCCGCTGCTCGTCGAGCCGGCGGTCGGCGAGGCCGAGACCTCGGGCATGAACGTCATCCAGCCGTCTGCGAAGTGACGCCGCATCCCGACAGGCGCGCGCAGGGTTTCTCGAGGGAAATGAGCATTTAGTCTTCGGCGCTCCCCGCGTCGGCTTCGTATGCTGGTCTTCCTGCGACACGGAGGGCTTGCCGATGACGAGTCAGAGCCGGGGACGGCGCGAGCTGCAGGGGCTGGATCAGTATCCGCTGCTCGGGATCATCAACGACGCATTCGCGCTTGCGCACCGCTACACCGAGGGCGAGCGCTTCCGCGCCTACGTGGCGGAGCGCCTGCGGCTGGTGGTGCCGATGTGCTGCCTGATCCTGTTCGTGAGCGTCGCCTGCGCCGCGGCGATGATGCTCGCGCTGGGCGAGATGCACCGGTCGCTGGTGCTCGCCGGGATCGTGATCATGCCGGTCGTTCTCGCGGGCAGCCTCTTCGCGCAGGCCTACGCATTCTTCTCGTGGCTCGAGCTGCGCGCGCTCGGGCATCGCGGCGCCTCGAGCCGTCCGCCCGTGCCCTGGGTGCTGGCCGGGGCGACGATCGTGGCGCCCCTCGTGCTGATGGCGATCGTGGCCTGGAAGGCGGCGCTGGTGCTGGTGCTGGTCGCGGCTATTTCACCATTCGTATACGACGCGCTGGATCGGTAAACCGCCGGGTAGGTAAACTAGGAGGACCGAGGAGGGTCGGTCCATGAGAATCACAAGCCTGCGCGCGGCCGCGGCCTGCGCGCTTTTCGCATTCACCGCAACAGGCGTGCTCGCCCAGGACTGGCCGAACCGCCCGATCAAGATGATCACGCCGGCCGCGCCCGGCGGCACCACCGATATCCTGGCGCGCCTTTTCAGCGCGAAGCTCTCCGAGGCGGTGAAGCAGCCAGTCATCGTCGAGAACCGCGGCAGCGCCTCCGGGGTGATCGGCGCCGAGATGGTGGCAACCGCGCCCCCCGACGGGCACACCTTGCTGCTCGCGTACCACCAGCACACGGTCAACCAGGCGCTCGGCGCGAAGCTGCCGTACCACTCGGTGAACAGCTTCACGCCGATCACGCAGCTCACGACCGCGGGGCTGCTCCTCGTCGTCAATCCATCTTCGCCGCCGAAGAACCTGGCCGAGTTCATGGAGTGGACCAAGGGCTTCAAGAGCGGGCTTAACTTCGGCTCGGCGGGCCTGGGCAGCGGCGGGCACATGGCGGGCGAGCTCTTCAAGCAGATGACCGGCGTCAAGGCCGAGCACATCCCGTACAAGGGCTCGGGGCCGGCGATCTCGGACCTCGTCGCCGGCGTCTACCACTACAACTTCGCCGGCATGCAGGCCGCGCAGACGCTCGTGCGCGCCGGCAAGCTGCGCGCGATCGCGGTCACCAATCCGAAGCGCGTGCCCGCATTGCCGGATATTCCGGCGATGGCCGAGGCGGTTCCGGGCTTCGAGGTCGTCGGCTGGTACGGCATCATCGGCCCCGCCAACATGCCGAAGCCGATCGTCACGCGGCTGCACGACGAGCTGGTGAAGATTCTCAAGATGCCCGACGTGCGCGAGCGCATCGTCGCCGACGGCTCGGAGCCCGCGGGCACCGGTTCCGAGGAATTCCGCCAGTTCATGCACGCCGACCTCGCCAAGTGGGCGAAGGTCGCGAAGGAAAGCGGCGCGAAGCTGGACTGAAACCTGGATTCCCGCTTTCGCGGGAATGACGGCTTAGTAAGGCCTTGCCCCGAACAGCATGGGGTGGCCCCAGAAAAAGAGCGCGTACAGCGCGAGACCGATCAGCACGTTCCGCCAGCCGATCTCGGCGGCGTTGAAGCGATTGCGCCCCTGCGCGATGGCGACGAAGGGCAGGTGCGAGGTGACCGCGGCGAAGCGCTTCCAGTCCTCGCCGAGCGTCTTCGCTTTCCTCTGGTCCATGAGCAGCGTGCCGAGCGCCGAGACGGCGAACAGGCCGCCGAAGAACACCGCCGAATTCAGCTCGCCGCGCGCGAGAATGTGCGAGCCCGACCAGAGCATGAAGCCCCACATGATCGGGTGGCGGGTGACGCGGATGATGCCGCGCGCGGGATCGTCGTTGCGCAGCAGCCGGTCGGCGCCGACGAGCGTCGGGTTGCGCGCGAACAAGCCGGTGGCGATGAGCACGAACGCGACCGGCATCACCCAGGCCGGCAGCGCGCGCCAGCCCTGCCAGAGCGGCTCGTCGGGCGCCTTGGCGAAGGCCCAGATCATCCAGCCGAGCGTGATGAAAGCGACGAGCGAGTAGGCGACGATGTAGCCCCGGTCGCCGAGCGAGCGCACCATCGCGGGCCGCAGCGGCGTGCTGGTGACGAAATGCGTCGCGATAAACGCGGCGGTGGCGAACCAGAGCTGGGCCGCCGGGTCCATGCTTACGCGAGCGCCTTGGTCACGATCTCCGTCACGTCCCTGGAAATCCCCTTTGCATCGCGGATGCGCGCGAGCTGCTGGCGCGCCTTGGCCTGCCTATTCTCGTCAAATCGCTTCCAGCGGTCAAAGCCGCGCGCCATGCGCGCCGCGACCTGCGGATTGAGCTTGTCGAGCGCGAGCACCTGGTCGGCGAGGAAGGCATAGCCGCCGCCGTCGGCGGCGTGAAAGCGCACGTGGTTCGCCGAGAAGCTGCGAATGAGCGCGTAGACCTTGTTCGGCACCTTGATGTCGAACGCCGGGTGACCGAGCAGGGTGCAGACGCGCTCGAGCGTCGAGGGCAGCCGCGAGCCCGCCTGCACCGCAAGCCACTTGTCGACCACCAGCGACTCGTCGCGCCAGCGCCCGTAGAACGACTCGAGCGCGGTCTCGCGCTCCGGGCAGTCGAGTCCGGCGAGCGTGCCGAGCGCCGCCATGCGGTCGGTCATGTTGTCGGCCTCCTCGAACTGGCGCGCGGCGAGCGCGGGCCCGTCGATCTCCGAGAGATAGCCGAGGATCAGGTTGCGCAGCGCGCGCTTGCCGGCGGACTCGGCATCCGGCGCATAGGGCTTCGGATTTCTCAGCTTTTCGTACCAGGACAGGAAGTCCTTGCGGAGAAAAGCCGCCAGCTCGCGCCGCAGGTCGTTCCTTGCGCGGTGAAGCGCGTCGGGGTCGACCACCTTCATCTGCTCGGCGAGGAAGGTCTCCGAGGGCAGCGTGAGGCATTCGGCGATGAACGCGGGATCGGGGTCCTTGAGCAGCGCGCCGATCGAGGCGAGGAAAGCCTCGCCCGGCTTGCCCTGCTTCTCGAGGATGATGGCGGCGGCGAGCTGCTGCGCCGCCTCCCAGCGGTTGAACGGATCATTGTCGTGCGCGAGCAAGTGCACGAGCTCCGCCTCGCGGTACGGGTACCTGAGGATGACCGGCGCCGAGAAGCCGCGGAGCAGGGAAGGGACAGGCGACGAGCCCAGATTTTCAAACTTGAAGGTCTGGGTTTTTTCCTTGACGGACAGCATTCTTTCCTCTGAGCCGATCTTGACCGCCAGAGGAATGTGAAACGGCGGCGTCATTGACTGCGACACTTTCAGCTCGAACGTCTTGCCCGCGAAGCTCCCCGAGCAGTCGAGCACCGGCGTTCCGGCGACGTCGTACCAGCGCTTGAACTGCGAGAGATCGACGCCGGAAGCATCCTGCATCGCCTGCACGAAGTCGTCGCAGGTCACCGCCTGGCCGTCGTGCCGCTGGAAGTAGAGCTTCATGCCGTCCTGGAAGCGCTTCTCGCCGAGCAGCGTGTGCTGCATGCGCACCACCTCCGCGCCCTTCTCGTACACGGTCATCGTGTAGAAGTTGCGGATCTCCTCGTAGGACTGCGGACGCACCGGGTGGGCCATCGGCCCCGCATCCTCGGGGAACTGGCCCGCGCGCAGGCCGCGCACTTCCTGGATGCGCGTGACCGCGCGCGAATAGGTGTCGGCGCCGTACTCCTGGTCGCGGAACACGGTGAGGCCCTCCTTGAGGGAGAGCTGGAACCAGTCGCGGCAGGTGACCCGGTTGCCGGTCCAGTTGTGGAAGTACTCGTGCGCCACCACGCGATCGATGTTCAGGTAGTCGAGGTCGGTGGCGATGTCCGGGCGCGCCAGGATGTACTTGGCGTTGAAGATGTTGAGGCCCTTGTTCTCCATCGCGCCGGAGTTGAAGTCGCCCACCGCGACGATCTTGTATTCGTCCAGGTCGAGCTCGAGGCCGAAGCGCGCCTCATCCCAGCGCATCGCGCGCTTCAGGCAATCCATCGCCCAGCTCGCCTGGTCCCGCCGGCCGGGCTCGACGTAAATCTGAAGCTGCTTCGTCTTTCCGCCGCGGGTCTTGAACGTGTCCTGAATGGATTCAAGATCGGCGGCAACCAGCGCGAACAGATAGGAAGGCTTCGGGAACGGATCCTCGAAGGTGGCAAAGTGCCGGCCGTTCGGCTCATCGCCTTCGGCAACGCGGTTGCCGTTGGAAAGCAGCACCGGGTACTTCTTCTTGTCCGCGTGAACCGTCGTCGTGAAGAGCGCGAGGTTGTCGGGCCGGTCGACGAACCACGTGATGCGGCGAAAGCCCTGCGCTTCGCACTGCGTCACAAAGCCGCTTTTCGCGGCGTAAAGCCCCTCGAGCGCCGTGTTCTTCTGGGGAACGAGCCGGGAGACCGTCTCGACGGTGAAACGCTCGGGCACGCCGGCGATGACGAGCTTCTCGTTCTTAATCGCAAAGGCCTTCTCTTTTCCGTCCAGCGCGACCGAGAGAAGCTCGAGCTCTTCGCCGTCCAGCTCGAGCGGCGCATTCTTGTCCTTCAGTGCGGGATTGCGGCGCACGTGAAGCACCGCTTTCGACAGCGCGTCGCTCTCGCGGATGTCGATGTCGAGCGCGACGCGCTCGACGAAGTACGCCGGTGGCGCGTAGTCCTTGAGATGAACGGCTTTGGCGGCGGCTTCGCGCATATTTTTCGAGTCTACTTGATCCCTGCACGCGCTCGAGCGGAGAGAGCGAACTCGTTCCCGGCGAGCGCGGCCAGCACGAGCGCGCCGCCGGCGAGCGTCGCGCCGGCGGGAACTTCATTCGCGCCGAGCCAGGCCCAGAGCGGCCCGAGCACGACTTCGAGCAGGCCGAGCAGCGCGATTTCGGAGGCGCTCAGCGTGCGCGCGGCCAGTACCAGCAGCATGCAGGGCAGGCCGACCTGGAACACGCCCATCGTGGCGAGCACCGCGAGGTCGCGCGTACCGGCGCTCAAGGGCCATGCCCACGGCAGGCTCGCCGCCATCGAAAGAACGGCGCCGAGCAGGATCGCCGGCATGAGATCCAGGTGCGCGCCCGACTTTCTGAGGATCACCACGTTGATCGCGGCCGCCACAGGAATCGTCAGCGCGAGCAGCGTTCCCCAGACGTGACGCGGCTCGTCGGCCGTGAAGCCGGCGCCGAACATCGCTCCCATGCCCGCGGCCGCGGCGATGATCGCCACCCAGGTCGGCGTCGCGATCGGCTCGCGCAGCACCGCGTAGGCGAGGAGGGCGGTGAAGAGCGGCCCGAGGCTGCAGACAACGAGCACATTGGCGGTCGTCGTCAGGGTGAGCGCGATGATGAAGACGGTGAACATCAGGCCCCACATGGCGCCGGAAATCAGGCCCGCCGGCCCCGCCTTGCGAATCTTTTGCAGCGTGTTGCCGCTTCCGAACAGGAACAGGGCGGCGCCGACGAAGAGGGCGCAGAAAAGGCTCCGCCAGAACGCGAGCTCGAGCGCCCGGTTCGTCTCGATCTGGCGCGTCAGCACGCCGGCGAGGCTCCAGAGCACTGGCGCAATCAGCATCAGGGCGAGCGCCACGGGGCGCCGCGGGGGAACGGAGGGGTTCACGGCGCGCTAGACTAGGGCTTGCCATGCCGCTGCGCAACGCGCTCTACGAACTAGTGCGGGCAGGGGGTTTCCCCGAATTGCTTGCATCGGATGTCAGTTTCACAGGAGAGGATCCGGTCTTCCCGACGCCTTATCGCGTCGGCACCGCGGGGGCTGCGGCGCTCGCCGCCGTGGGACTGGCCGTCTCCGATCTCTGGCATCTGAAGACAAGCCGGAAGGAGCGCGTGTCGATCGACGTGCGCGCAGCGGCGGCATCGCTGCGCAGCGCGCGCTATCTGCGCATCGACGGCAAGCCGCCGCCGGCCGCATGGGATCCGATGAGCGGCTTCTATCCGGTTCGCGACGGCTGGGTCAGCATCCACTGCAATTTCGAAAATCACCGCCGGGCGGCGATGAAGGTGCTCGGCGTAACGGAGGATCGCCCTGCGGCCGAGGCCGCGAGCGGGAAATGGGAAGGCCTTGCGCTGGAAGACGCGATCCATGCGGCGGGCGGTTGCGCCGGCTTCGCGCGCACCGCGGTCCAGTGGGCGGCGCATCCTCATGCTGCGGCTGTTGCCGGTCAGCCGCTTTTGGAAATCACGAAGATTTCAGATTCGTCCCCGCAGGGACTTCCGAAGGGGGAAAGGCCTCTTTCAGGAGTACGCGTTCTCGACCTGACCCGCGTGCTTGCCGGCCCGACCTGCGCTCGCACGCTCGCCGAGCACGGCGCCGATGTGCTGAAGATCAGCGGCGCGCATTTGCCGGATTCCGGCACGACCGAGATCGATACGGGGCTGGGCAAGCTTTCAGCGCATTTGGATCTCCGCTCTTCCTCCGGTGTGGAAGATCTGAAAAAGCTGCTTCAAGCCGCCGATGTGTTCTCCCAGTCCTATCGCCCGGGAACGCTCGCGTCCCGCGGCTTCTCGCCCGAAGCGGCAGCGAAGCTGCGCCCCGGCATCGTCTACGTGACGCTGAGCGCCTGGGGCGGCGCAGGACCCTGGCGCGAGCGGCGCGGCTTCGACTCGATCGTGCAGACGGTGAGCGGCATGGCGCTCGCCCAGGCCGCCGCGACCCGGTCGACGGAAAAGCCCAGGCTCATGCCGGTCTCGGCGATCGACTACGTGAGCGGGTACCTGATGGCCTACGGCGCGCTCATCGCGCTTGCGCGCCGCGCGCGCGAGGGCGGCAGCTGGCTCGTGCGCGTCTCGCTCGCGCGCACCGGCAAATGGATCGCGGATCGCGGCTTCTTCGAGGGCTTTCCGGAGGTGCCGGAGGATTTCCCCGCGGCGGAACTGAAGAGCTTTACGCAGGAGAGAGACACCGCCTTCGGGCGCATCAGGCACCTGCGCCCGTCCCTCGGGCTCTCGGAAACGCCGCCTTACTGGGAGCGCCCGCCGGTGCCGCTTGGCAGCAGCCCGGCGGCGTGGCCCGAGGCTACGCGGGAGCGCGCTTCTCCTGCAGTTTCTTGATCAGGCCGTCGACGCCTGAAGTGCGCGTGATGTTCTCGAACTCGGCGCGGTAGGTGAGCACGAGGCTCACGCCCTCTACCGCGATGTCGTAGATCTTCCAGCCTTCCGGCGTCTTCTTCATCGAGTATTCGACGGGCGTGGGCGGCCTGCCCGGGCTCGTGTACTGGTTGCGCACCACGGCCTCGGTCGCGCCCGGCTGCATGCGCACCGGCATCACCTTCATCTGCTGCCCCTGGTAGCGCTCGATCGCGTTCGAGTAGATGCGCACCAGCATCGAGCGGAACGCGGTCACGAGCTTCTCCTGCTGCTCGGGCGTCGCCTGGTTCCAGGAGCGGCCCATCGCGAGCGACATTGCCTCGCGAAAATCGATGTGCGGCAGCACCTTCTGCTCGGCAAGCTGCAGCGCCTTCTGCTTGTCGCCCGCCTGCAGCTGCTTGTCGGACTGGATCGTGCTGAGCACGTCGTTGGTCACTTGCTTGACGAGCTCCTCCGGCCCGAGCTGCTGCGTCTGGGCCGTCGCGGGCGCCGGCTTCGATGGCGCCTGCGGCTGCTGCTGGGCCATGGCCGGAATCGCCACGAGGGAGAGTACGAGCGCGGTCAGTGTTTTCATAGCTGAAAAGACTACAACGCGCGAGTGGAGTTCCGGATTACACGGAGCGCTTTTCGAGAAATAGTGCCAGTGCTCGGGCCGTGTGACTGTCGCCCCGCGGCGACATTTCCGGCGATTGCTGGAAAACGACCTTGCCGCCGCCGGATCCGCCCTCGGGACCGAGGTCCACGATCCAGTCGGCTTCCGCCAGGACGTCGAGATTGTGCTCGATGACCACCACCGTGTTGCCCGCGTCGACCAGGCGGTGCAGGACGCGAAGCAGCTTTTCCACGTCGGCCATGTGCAGGCCGACCGTGGGCTCGTCCAGCACGTAAAGGGTTTTTATCGCGTTTGATTTTGAAAGCTCGGTCACGAGCTTGATTCGCTGCGCTTCACCGCCGGAGAGCGTCGGGCTCTGCTGGCCGAGGGTGAGGTAACCGAGCCCCACGTCCTGCAGGAGGAGCAGGCAGCGATGGACCGAAGGATGCGCGGCGAAGAACGGCACCGCCTCGTCGACGCTCATCGCCAGGATTTCGCCGATCGTCTTCTCGCGCCAGCGCACGGCGAGCGTCTCGGCGTTGAAGCGCTGGCCGCCGCAGACTTCGCACGCCACTTTGACGTCCGGGAGGAAGGACATCTCGATCTTCTTTACCCCCTGGCCCTCGCAGGCCTCGCAGCGCCCGCCCGAGGTGTTGAACGAGAAGCGGCTTGCGCTCCAGCCGCGCATGCGCGCCTCCGCCGTGTCGGCGAAGAGCCGGCGGATGTGGTCCCAGAAGCCGACGTAGGTGGCCGGGCAGGAGCGCGGTGTCTTGCCGATCGGCGTCTGGTCGACCTCGAGCACGCGCTCCAGCTTCTTCGCGCCCGTCACGCTCTTGCATCCGACGGGCTTACCCGCCTTGAGCGAGGAAAAGAGGACATCGCGGGCAAGCGTGGATTTGCCGGAGCCCGACACGCCGCTCACCGCGACGAGCCGCTGCAAGGGGATTTTGACGCTCACATTCCTGAGGTTGTGAAGCTTTGCCTGCGAGATTTCGAGAACATCGTCCTTCGCAGAAACCTTCCTTCTTGGCTGGAGCGGATGCTTGAGCGGCTCGGCGAGGAAGCGGCCGGTGAGCGAGTCCGGATTCTTCACCAGGTCCTCGGCGCGGCCGGCGCCGATCACGCGGCCGCCGAGGCGTCCCGCGCCCGGGCCGAGATCGATCACGTGATGCGCGCGGCGGATCGTGTCCTCGTCATGCTCGACCACAACCAGCGTGTTGCCCTTCGCCTCCAGCCGCTCGAGCACGTCGAGCAGGATCTGGTTGTCGCGGTGGTGCAGTCCGATGGTCGGCTCGTCGAGGATGTAGCAAACGCCGCGCAGGTTCGAGCCGAGCTGGGCTGCGAGCCGGATGCGCTGCGCCTCGCCGCCCGAAAGCGTGGGTGCGGACCGATCGAGCGTGAGATAGCCAAGGCCGACTTGCTGCAGGAACGAGAGGCGGCTCTTCAGTTCAGCCAGCAGGTCGCGAGCGATTTCCTTCTCGCGATTTTCAAGTTTTATTTCTTCTATCTGATTTTGCAGGGCCTCAATCGGTAAAGCGCTGTAGTCCGCGATGCTTCGATCCTGCCAGCGAACGGCAAGCGCTTCGGGGTTGAGGCGCTGACCCTCGCAGGCGGGGCACGGCTCGTCGACCTCCAGCCATTCGATCCAGGAGTCGAGCACGTGGTCTTCCGTTCCCGTGTTCGAGCGCTCTGAATCCCAGCCCACATCTTTCAGCTCGAGGCCCGTTCCGACGCAGGCCGGGCACCAGCCGTGGCGCGAGTTGTACGAGAAGAGCCGCGGGTCAAGCTCCGCGAACGCGCGCCCGCACGAGGGGCACGAGCGCTTCGTCGAAAACGACTGGGCCGTTCTCCCGAGCACTTGCAGCTGGCCTTTTCCGATGTCCAGGGTTTTTGCAATCTCTTTCCGTAAAACCGCTTCTGAAGAAGCAGAAATTCCGACCGTCGCGACCGGCAATTCGATGCTGTGCTCCTTGAAGCGGTCGATCCGCGGGAAGGGATGGACCGGCACGAGCTTGCCGTCGATCCGCAGGTGGGCGTAGCCCTTGCTGCGCGCCCACTTGGCAAGATCGGTGTAGACGCCTTTGCGGTTCACGACCAGCGGCGCGAGCAGCGTGACCTTCTGGCCGCGGAAGTTCTTGAGGATCCGCGCCGCGATCAGCTCTTCGCTCTGCGGCTCGATCGGCACCTCGCAATCCGGGCAGTACTGGGTGCCGAGCTTGACGAAGGCGAGGCGCAGGAAGTGCAGCACCTCGGTGAGCGTCCCCACCGTGCTCTTGCGGCCGCCTCGGCTGGTGCGCTGCTCGATGGCCACGGTCGGCGGAATGCCGAAGATCGCGTCGACGTCGGGACGCGCCGCCGACTGGACGAACTGGCGCGCATAGGCGTTCAGCGACTCGAGGTAGCGGCGCTGGCCTTCCGAGAAAAGGATGTCGAAGGCGAGGGTGGATTTGCCTGAGCCCGAGACGCCGGTGACGACGGTAAAGCGATTGCGCGGTATCTCGACGTCGATGCTCTTGAGGTTGTGCTCTTTGGCGTTGTGGATTCTTATTGCGTTTGCGAGATAGCGACCGGAAACGTCTTTTGCTTTTTTATCCTGTAATTCCGAGGTAAAGGCTTTCTCGTACTCCCGTAGCGCCTTGCCCGTGTGCGAAGCCGCATGCTTCGAGACCTCTTCAGGCGAGCCGGCGCAAACCAGCTGCCCGCCCGCATCGCCGCCCTCGGGGCCGAGGTCGATGATCCAGTCGCTCGCGCGGATGACGTCGAGGTTGTGCTCGATGACGATGATCGAGTGCCCCGCGCCCAGCAGCTGCCGGAACGCGCGCAACAGCTTCGCGACGTCGTCGAAGTGCAGGCCCGTGGTCGGCTCATCGAAGAGGAAGAGCTTTTGCTCCTCCTCGGCGCCCCCTGCGTCGGCGAGGTAGCCGGCGAGCTTGAGGCGCTGCGCCTCGCCGCCCGAGAGGGTCGGCACCGGCTGGCCGAGCCGCAAGTACTCCAGGCCCACGGAGAAGAGCGGCGTGAGCCGTTGCCTGATGTCCTTTTCGTTCTTGAAGAAGTCGAGAGCTTCGAAGACCGTCAGCTCCAGCACATCGGCGATCGATTTGCCCCGCAGCGTGACTTCCAGCACCTCGGCGCGATAGCGCTTGCCGTCGCAATCCGGGCAGCGCAGGTACACGTCGGAGAGAAACTGCATCTCGACGTGCTCGAAGCCGTTGCCGCCGCACGCCGGGCAGCGGCCGTTGCCCGAATTGAAGCTGAAGGTCCCCGGCGTGTATTTCCGCTGCTTGGCGACCTCCGTCCTGGAAAACAATTCCCGGATCGCGTCGAAGGCGCCGACATAGCTGGCCGGATTCGAGCGCGTGGTCTTGCCGATCGGCGACTGGTCGACGAGCACCACGTCGTCGATCAGATCGGCGCCGCGCAGCGCGCGATGCTCGCCGGGCGGCTCGGTGGGCTTGCCCTTCGACTTGCGCAGCGCGGCATACAGGACATCCTGGACGAGCGTCGACTTGCCCGAGCCCGAAACTCCCGTCACGCAGACGAGCCGGTCGAGCGGCAGGTCGACGTCCAGGTTCTTCAGGTTGTGCTGGCTCGCGCCGAGGATCTGAAGCTTGCGCCCCGAGAGCTTGCGGTTTTCCCGCGATGCGGCTTTCTTGCGGCCCGAAAAATACTCGCCGGTCAGCGTGCGCGCCTCGCGCAGATCACTCGGAGAGCCGAAGAACACGATCTCGCCGCCGCGCTCGCCCGGCCCGGGACCCATGTCAAGGATGCGATCGGCGGCAAACATGATCTGCGGATCGTGCTCCACGACGACGAGCGAGTTGCCCGCGTCGCGCAGCCGGTGCATGACGTCGATCACGCGCCCCATGTCGCGCGGGTGCAGGCCGATCGAGGGCTCGTCCAGCACGAAAAGCGTATTCACGAGCGAGGTGCCGAGGGCGGTCGTGAGGTTGATGCGCTGTACTTCGCCGCCCGAGAGCGTGCGCGACTGCCGGTCGAGCGTCAGGTAGCCCAGGCCGACATCGCAGAGGAAGCGAAGCCTGGTGCGAATTTCGGCAAGAAGCAGTTCTGTTGCCTCGTTTTCATCTTTCCGGGTCTCAAAGAAACCCCTGACGGAAGAAAGCGGCAGAAGCATCAAGTCGTGGATGGACTTGCCCTCGATCCTCCAAAGAATCGAATCAGGCTTGAGTCGCGTCCCGTTGCAGGCGGTGCAGGGCGTATACGCGCGGTACTTGGAGAGCAAGACGCGGATGTGCATCTTGTAGGCCTTGCTCTCGAGCCACTTGAAGAAGCGGCGCACGCCGTACCACGTGCCCGGCCACGACTTTCGCCAGCTTTGCCAGGAATCCTCGCCTTCGAGGACCCAGTACTTATGTTCCTTTGAAAGGTCCTGGAAGGGGACGTCGAGAGGGACTCCTCTTTTCTTTGCGTATTTGACGAGGTCGTCCTGGCACTCCTTGAAGCTCGGGGTCTGCCACGGCTTGACCCCGCCGGCCTTCAGGGAAAGCTTTTCGTTCGGAATGACCAGCCCGAAATCGACCCCGATCACCCGCCCGAAGCCGCGGCAGGCCTCGCAGGCGCCGATCGGCGAATTGAAGGAGAAGGCGGCGGGTGTCGGCTCCGAGTAGTGGATGTCGCAGTCGGCGCAGTGCAGGTCGGAAGAGAAGCGCAGCGGCGCGCCTTGGTCGGGATAGAGGTTCACCTTGCCCTGGCCAAAGCGGAGCGCCGCCTCGAGCGCCTCGCTGACGCGCGCCTTCTCGACCGAGCCGACCTTCAGGCGATCCTGGACGACTTCGATCAGGTCCTTCGAGCGCGAGTGGATGCGCGTGTAGCCCTGTCGCTGAAGCAGCTCTTCGACTTCTTTTTCGCTGAAGTTTTTCGGGATGGCGACCGGAAACGAAATGACCACTCGTTCATCCGGTCTTTCCTTCAACTTCGCGTAAATCGTTTCCGGCGTGTCCCGGACGACCGGCTTGCCGCAACCCCGGCAGAAAAGCGAAGCGGCGCGCGCAAACAGCAGCTTCAGGTGATCGTTCAGCTCGGTCATCGTCCCGACCGTCGAGCGCGAGGTGCGCACCGGATTGGTCTGGTCGATGGCGATCGCCGGCGGGATGCCCTCGATCGCATCCACCTGCGGCTTGTCCATGCGCTCGAGGAACTGCCGCGCGTAGGGGCTGAAGGTCTCGACGTAGCGGCGCTGCCCTTCGGCGTAGAGCGTGTCGAAGACGAGCGACGACTTGCCCGAGCCCGACACGCCGGTGACCACCACCAGCTCGCCGTTCGGGACCGAGACCGTCAGGTTCTTGAGGTTGTTCTGCCGGGCGCCGCGGATGACGATCGCATGGGCGCCGGCAGGCGCTTCAAGCTTCACCCCCGCATTTTAAGGGCGGGGGCGCCGCTCCGGTCACGCTCTGCGGAATAAACCGTCGATCTCGAAGCGCCGCAGGCCGATGTCGCGCAGCATGTGATCGCTCAGGCGGTTGAGCTGCTGGCGCGCCACGTCCTGCTGCCAGTCGCGCCGGCGCTGGTGCAGCCAGCCGCGCAGCGCGCGGAGCGCCCGCCTGGCCATCCAGCCCATCACGCGCGCCTGCATGCGGTGCGCACGCTGCTTGTATCCATTCACCTCTTCGTAGCTCTGCATGTCCATCTCCTTGATGCGGTTGTTTCCCTCGACCCCTGCAGGCTAGTGGCTCGAGGTATTCGCTCGATTGCGGGGAGGAAACAGTTCGTATCGGATCCGCTGCGGGTTACACAACTGAAACAAAGGGGCAACGGGACGGAAATTCCCCATGGGATCCGCGGCTTTACGATGGCGCCCATGAACGCACCGGCCGAATTAGCCCCCAGGGTTCCCGCGGGTAAGATTCCCGCCATGAAAGGCGCCCGCATCCTCATCGTCGATGACGACGCCTCGGTGCGCGAATCGACCGCCGAATACCTCGCCGGCCACGGCTTCGGCACCGCGCTTGCGGCCGACGGCCGCCAGATGCGCGAGGCGATCGGCGCCGGCGCGCCCGATCTGGTGCTCCTCGACCTGAATTTGCCGGGCGAAGACGGCCTGTCGCTCGCGCGCTGGCTGCGTGCGAATCACGACGTCGCCATCATCATGGTCACCGGGGCGAGCGGGGTGGTCGACCGCGTGGTCGGCCTGGAAGTGGGCGCCGACGACTACATCGCCAAGCCCTTCGACCTGCGAGAGCTGCGCGCGCGCATCGGCAGCGTGCTGCGCCGCTCGGGCGCCGGCGCGGGCACGCCGAAGGCCGCCGCCGCGAAGGACGCGGGCCGCCTGCGCATCGGGCGCTGCGAGCTCGACCTCGACACGCATCAGCTCTTCGACGCCGAAGGCCGCGAGATCTCGATCACCGGGATGGAGTTCGACCTGCTGCGCGTCTTCGCCGAGAACCCGAACCGCGTGCTCTCGCGCGACCGCCTCCTCACCCTGACGCGCAACCGGGAGTGGGAGCCGTTCGACCGCTCGATCGACATCCGTATCGCGCGGCTGCGCCGCAAGATCGAGCCCGATCCGGCGCGGCCGGCCGTCCTGCGTACCGTGCGCGGGGCCGGCTACATGCTCGTCTCGGCCTAATAATGGAAGACAAGCTGCGCGCCGCGGCGCTCGCCGTCTCGAGCGCCGAGGGCGAGAAGATTTACGAGAGCCTGGTCGGCTCGCTCGCCTCGATCCTCGGGGTCGAGTTCGCGCTGATCGCGGTCTACGTGGATGCCGAGAGGACGCTCTTGCGCACGCTCGCGACCATGTTCGAGGGCCGTATCGTCCGCAATATCGACTACCCGATCGCCGGCACGCCCTGCGAGCGCGCCATGGGCCGGGCCTTCGGACTCTTTCCCTCGGGCGTGCGAGCGCAGTTTCCGCTCGACAAAGTGCTCGCCGACCAGAGAATCGAGGGCTACGCGGCCTCGACGCTGAACGACAACGCCGGCGAGCCGACCGGCCTGGTGGTGGCGATGTCGCGCCGGCCGCTCGAGAACGAGCCGGTGCTCGAGGCGGTCCTCAAGATCTTCGCCACCCGCATCAGCGCCGAGATCGAGCGCCGCCGCTCCGAGGCGGTTCTGCGCGCGAGCGAGGAGCAGTACCGCGCCATCTTCAACGCCACCACCGACGCGCTCATGCTGCGCGACGAGGAATTCCGCATCGTCGACATCAATCCGGCCTGGGAAAAGATGAGCGGCTACGCCCGGGCCGATGTGGTCGGCATGGACCGGCCGGTGTTCAGCGACGACAGCAAGGTCGCGGAGCGGCGCGAGATGCACGCGCGCGCGCTCGCAGGGGAGCATGTGCGCTTCGAGGTGCGCGGCAAGAGCAAGGAGGGCGATCGCGAGTTCCTTCGCGAGGTTCGCCTGCTGCCCATCCAGTTCCGCGGCAAGCCGCACGTGCTGCAGATCGGGACCGACATCACCGAGCGCAAGGCCGCCGAGGAGCAGCTGCGCGCGAGCGAGGAGCACTACCGCGCGATCTTCGACGCCACGGCGGATTCGCTCGTGCTGCGCGACGCCGAGTTCCGCATCGTCGACGTGAACCCCGCCTACGAGCAGATGAGCGGGCGGCCCAGGGCGGAGGCGATCGGCCGCCAGGACGTCACCATGAGCAATCCCGAGCGCACCGCGCGCATCCGCGCGATGCACGAGCGGGCGCTCGCGGGCGAAGTCGTCTCCTGGGAGACCGACGCGCGGCGCAAGAACGGCGCGGCCTTCGACATCGACGTGCGCGGCGTGCCGATCCGCCACCGGGGCCAGCCGCATGTGCTCTACATCGGCCGCGACATCACCCAGCGCAAGCAGCTCGAGGCGCAGTTGCGCCAGGCGCAGAAGATGGAGGCGATCGGCCACCTCGCGGGCGGCGTCGCGCACGACTTCAACAACATCCTGCAGGGCATCCTCGGCAATTTGACGCTCGCCGCCGAGCGCCAGGCGGAGCTCGGCGACACGCGCCTTGGCCGCTACCTCGAGCGCGCCCAGCACTCCGCGCGGCGCGGGCGCGAGCTGATCGCGCAGATGCTGACCTTCAGCCGCGGCCAGCGCGGCGAGCGGCGCTCGACCTCGCTCGTGCGCCTCGTGCACGACGCCTGCAAGCTGCTGCGGCCGACCTTGCCCGCGAGCATCGACCTGCGGCTCAGCCTCGACGAGGACCTGCCGGCGCTGCCGCTCGATCCGGTGCAGGTGGAGCAGGTGGTGGTCAATCTCTGCATCAACGCGCGCGACGCCATGCGCGGCACGGGCGCGATCCGCATCGGCCTGCGCAAGCCGGCGCGAATTCAGGGCATTTGCGCCTCGTGCCGGCAGAAGGTCGACGGCCGCTACGTCGAGCTCTTCGTGCGCGACACGGGCCCCGGCATCGCGCCCCAGGTAATGGAGCGCATGTTCGAGCCCTTCTACTCGACCAAGGAGACCGGCCGCGGCAGCGGCATGGGTCTTTCCATGGCGCACGGCATCGTGCACGAGCACGGCGGCCATATCCTCGTCGACAGCGTGCAGAACGAGCGCACCAAATTCCGCGTGCTGCTCGAGGCGCCGACGGAAGCATCGAGCGAAGCGCCGGCGGTCGACACGACCGTTCCGCCGAAGCGCCTGAAAGCGCGCCTCTCGGGGCGCGTTCTGCTCGCCGAGGACGAGCCCGTGATTCGCGAATTCATGGCCGACCTGCTCTCGGGCTGGGGGCTGGAGGTCGATGCGCACGGCGACGGCGCCGCGGCTCGCGGCGCCCTTGCGGCCGATCCGGCGCGCTACGACATCGTCATCGCCGACCACAGCATGCCGATCCTCACCGGGCTCGAGCTTGCGCGCGAAGCGGCGCGCCTGCGGCCCGGGCTGCCGGTCGTCCTCTATACCGGCTACGGCGAGGAGCTCTCGCCGAAGATGCTGTCCGATGCAGGGGTCGCGGAGCTGGTTCGCAAGCCGATCGAGCCCGCGCAGTTCTTCCCGCTTCTGGCTGCGCGGTTGCGCAGCGCCTAGTTACCCGCCTGCAACAATTCTGCCCTTAAGTCGACATCGGCCGGTTACCTGCGGCCGATAGCCTCTTTTGCGTGAACCACACACGCAAGGAGAGGCACATGAACGCAAGCATCCGGTCCCTGGCACTCGCGCGCGGCGCGATGCATCGAATCCTGAACGGTCGCGGCTGGCAGATCTACGTGAGCGAGGGCGAGCTCTGGCTCACGCAGCACCACGACACGCGCGACTTCGTGCTGAAAGCGGGCGAGTCCTTCACCCTCGACCGCGACGGCCTGGCGATCGCCTGCGCGATGAGCCCGGCCGTGATCGTGCTGAGCGCGCCGACGCCCGTCCGCTCGCCGCTGGCGCGCGCCTGGTCGGCCATCTCGGCGCCCCTTGCGAGGATTGCATGACGATCCGGGACCAGCTCGGCAACGCCGTCTCCGGCACGACTGCAGAGGGCCTGCAGCGCTACGAGAATGCGATCGGCCTGATGCAGCGCTTCCAGGTCGACCCGCTCGCCGAGGTGGAGGCCGCCATTGCGGCCGCTCCCGCGATGCCGATGGCGCATGCGCTGAAGGCGTGGATGCTGCTGCTCAGCACCGAGGCCGCGGCGCACGTCGCTGCGCAGGCCGCCTGGCTGGCGGGCAGCGCCTTGCCGGCGAACCGGCGCGAGCTCGGGCACTTGCGCGCGATCGGCCTGCTTCTCGAAGGACGCTGGCACGATGCGGCGCGCCTGCTCGAGGGCCTTTCGATCGAGTACCCGCGCGACGCGCTCGCGCTGCAGATCGGCCACCAGATCGATTTCTTCACCGGCAACTCACGCCTGCTGCGGGACCGCATCGCGCGCGCGCTGCCGGCGTGGCGGCCGGACATGCCTGGCTACCACTCGCTGCTCGGCATGCACGCCTTCGGCCTGGAAGAGACGGGCGACTACACCCGTGCCGAGGCGGCGGGGCGCGGCGCGCTCGAGCTCGAGCCGCGCGACGCATGGGCATGGCACGCGGTGGCGCACTGCATGGAAATGCAGGCGCGGCATGAGGACGGCATCGCGTGGCTGCACAGCAATCTGGATGCCTGGTCGAGCGGCAGCTTTCTCGCGGTCCACAACTGGTGGCACCTCGCGCTCTTTCATCTCGACCTGGGCCGAACCGGAGACGTGCTCTGGCTCTACGACGGCTGCATCGAGCCCGGCCAGCCGAAGGTGGTGCTCGAGCTGATCGATTGCTCGGCGATGCTCTGGCGCCTGCAGCTGCGCGGCGTCGACGTGGGCGCCCGCTGGTCGGCGCTTGCGGATCGCTGGCAGTCGCATGCCGCTTCCGGCAACTATGCCTTCAATGACGTGCACGCGATGATGGCGTTCGCGGGCGCCCGGCGAGACGCCGCGGCACAGCAGGTCCTCGAAGCGCAGGCGCGCGCGATGCGCGCGCCGGGCGACAACGCGGAGTTCACGCGCGAGGTGGGTCATCCCGCCGCGCTCGCGATCCGCGCTTTCGGCGAGGGCGATTACGCGCGCTGCGTGCGCCTGCTGCGCCACCTGCGGCCGGTCGCGCACCGCTTCGGCGGCAGCCACGCGCAGCGCGACCTGCTCGACCTGACGCTCCTCGAAGCTGCGTTCCGCGATGGAGATCGCGCGCTCGCCGGGGCGCTCGTCGCCGAGCGCGCCGCGACGCGTCCCGCGAGCCCGTTTACGCAGCAGCTGATTGCGCGGATGCAGGGACACAAGCAGCCCGCGCACCGCGTGCCCGCGCGCAAGGCCGCCTGAAAAATCTACGGGGCGCTACTTAACGGTCGTCGCGCACTTCGAGGTTGCGCATGAGCGCGCCGCAGCCGGCGCACTCCACTTCGCCGTCGGGACCGAGGGTGAATTTCTCGCTCTGGCAGCGCGTGCAGTAGTAGTACGGATGCTCGGATGCGTGCTCGGCCGGCGGGCGCGGCTGCTCGCGGCGGTAATCGTCGATTCGCACAACTTGTCCCACGGCGCACTCAGATTACCCGCGCGATTTTCCTCGCGCGTGAATCGGGATAGCCCGGCCGGCGAGTGTAGGGCGCCCCACGACAAGCGAAGGGCACGGGCAGTGACATCAATGCGCCACAGCTCTTGCCACAATTCCGTCTGCGCCGTTGGGAAGCGGCGTCACACCCCAGGAGAAACCCGATGCCTCAAGCGAACCTGTTCGAGCTCTACCAGAGCGGCCTTCTGTCCGCACTCGATGTGATGAAGGTCTGCCTGGAGGGCGCGGAAGATCTCCGCACGCGGCAGCTCGCCGCGATTCGAACTGCGATGGCGGAGCTCGCGCGCTCGAATGACGAGGTGAAGGAAGCGAAAGGCTTCGAGACGCTGTTCGCGCTGCAATCGCGCATCGCCGGCTGGCAGTTCGAGCACGTGCTCGGGCACTGGAGCGGCCTCGCGCAGGCGGGCAGCGAGTCGCAGGCCGAGGTGCTGCGCCAGGTGCACAAGGAGCTGATCCAGATCCGCGAGCGCTTCCGCGACACGCTGAACGCAGCGACCGGCGGCTCCGAGCCGCTCATGAACGCGATCCAGTCGATGCTGACGACGACCTCGGCCGCTTATGCGTTGAGCGCGCGCGCGACGGAAGAAGCAGCGAAGTTCGGCGCCGCGCAGGTGGCGACCGCCGACGCCGCGATCCGCTATCAGGTCGAGAAGGCCGCCGCCCGCCAGCGCGAGCAACGCAGTGCCGCTTGAGGACGGGGAGGTCCCCGACGACGTCCAGTCGGCACGGGCGCCGGTCGGAGTTTTTCGTGTCATCGTGATGTAAGGGAACGTACGTACGCTGGTGGGTGCAGTCATGAGCTTCATTCGTCTCCTCTTTGGCACCTTCCGGCGCGGCCGCCCGCTCCCGCGGCGCCGCTATACCGAGGAAGTCCTGTTCGCGGGCTGGGTGGACCTGCCCGCGGCCTTCCGGGAGATAATCGCCCGGCGATGAGCCGGGCGAGCGCGATTTCCAACGCGGAACAGTACTTCGACGAGGGCGGCTTCTTCGCCGACCTCGCCCGCCGCGTCGCCATTCCCACCGAAAGCCAGAACCCCGCCCGGGGCGCCGAGCTCGAGCGCTATCTCGCCGGGGAGATCGGTCCGAGCTTCGCGAAGCTCGGCTTCACCTGGAAGACCTACCCGAACCCCAAGCCGCCTTACGGCCCGTTCCTGGTCGCCGAGCGGATCGAGGATCCGAAGCTCGTCACTGTCTTTACCTACGGCCATGGCGACGTGATTCGCGGCCAGGAGGGCAGCTGGCGGGCGGGACTCGATCCCTGGAAGCTCACGCGCGAGGGCGACCGCCTCTATGGCCGCGGCACGGCGGACAACAAGGGCCAGCACTCGATCAACCTCGCGGCGATCTCGGCGGCGCTCGCCGCGCGCGGCAAGCTCGGATTCAACGTCAAGGTGCTCTACGAGACGGGCGAGGAAACCGGCTCTCCGGGCCTGCGGGAATTCTGCGGCGCAAATAAAAATCTTCTGAAGGCCGACGTGCTCATTGCCTCGGACGGCCCCAGGGTTGCGCCCTCGCGGCCGACGATCTTCCTCGGCACGCGCGGCGCGTTCAACCTGGATTTAGTCGTGGATTTGCGCGCGGGCGGCCATCACTCGGGCAACTGGGGCGGGCTGCTCGCCAATCCGGGGATCATCCTCGCGCAGGCGCTCGCGACGATCACCGGCGCGAAGGGCGAGATCCGGATCCCGGAATGGCGGCCGAACACGCTCACCGCGGTGGTGCGCGAGACGCTCGCCGGCCTCGAGATCGACGGCGGCGAGGGCGCCCCGGAGATCGACCGCGACTGGGGCGAGCCCGGCCTCACGCCCACCGAGCGCGTCATCGGCTGGTCGAGCTTCGGACAAGCCGGTGAACGCCATTCCGCCGCGCGCGAGCTGCCACTGCCAGCTGCGCTACGTGGTCGGCATCGATCCCAAAGACATCATCCCGGCGCTGCAGCGCCACCTCACCAAGGCCGGCTTTCCGATGGTGAAGGTCACGCCCTCACGCGAAGGGTTCTTTGCCGCGACCCGGCTTGATCCGAAACATCCCTGGGTTGTCTGGGTCAAGAAATCTCTGGAACAAACCAGCAAATCACCGACCGCCGTCCTTCCCAATCTAGGCGGCTCGCTGCCGAACGACATCTTCTCGGATCTCCTCGGCCTGCCCACCGTCTGGATCCCGCACTCCTATGCGTCCTGCAGCCAGCACGCGCCGAACGAGCACCTGCTCGCACCGGTGGCGCGCGATGCGCTCAGGCTGATGGCGGGGGTGATGTGGGATTTGGGGGAGGCGGGCTCCCTGCCGCGCGCCTGATTTGCCTCGGGGTTGTAAACGATCGTTTACAACCTCGCGGAAAGAGAACTTACTGGAAAACGCGGTCGGCGCGCACTAGAAAAGATTGGGGAATGGTCATGCCAAGCGCCTTCGCCGTCTTTAGGTTGACCGCCAGCTCATAAGTTGTCGGCTGCTCCATCGGAATCTCGGCGGGCTTCCCGCCCTTCAGCACCATTGCGGTGATCTCGGCGCCGCGCCGAAAGAGCGCGGGGAAGCTGAAACCGTAGGACATGAGACCGCCTTCCTCGACCCATTGCGCGTGATGCAGCACCGTCGGTAGCTTTGCCTTGAGCGCGAGCTCCGGGATCGCCCGGCGGTGGGGCACCCAAAGCGCCGAGCCGAGAACGAACAGGGCATCGGGCTTCGCGCGGACCGCCTCCGCAAACGCTGCGTTGAGATCGAAAGGCGGATGCTTCAGGTCGAGCACATGCAGCGTCAATCCCATGCGCCGCGCAGTGCCACGCACGAGCGTAAGCTGGCCGCCCGTCAGCTCGTTGGCGAGGACCGCGACCGTCGACACTTTCGGCATCATTTCCTTGAGAAGCTCGAGGCGCTTTGCCGGCAGCGTTGATTGCTGGGCGGTCAGCCCGGTCACCCGGCCGCCGGGACGAGCCAGACTTTCGACGTCGCCCGTCGCTACGGGATCGAAGTCCACGGCGACGAACACGATCGGCGTCGTGCGGTCCACTTTGGCAATTGCGGCGAGAGCGGCCTCGGAGCCGCTGGAGAAGTACATGTCGCACTTCAGGCGCGCAAGATCGGCTGCTGCGGCAGGCAGCTTTGCCGGCGTGTTATCGGCGTGGCGCCGCTCGAGGACGAGATTCCTTCCTTCGACGTAGCCAAGCTCCGCAAGCCGCTTCACGAAGGCAAGCGTGTAGGGTTCCCTGGTTCCCGCTGCGCTGGTGAACAGCCAGCCGATCCTGTATTGCCGGTCCGTTTGTCCGAACGCCGGCATTTGCGCGGAAAGCACGCTGCCGCCGAGCGCAAAAAGGACTTTTCGTCTCCCGGAATGGGCCATTGTTCCCCTTACAATAGCGGCCCCCAGAATAGCAGGAACCCGTTACTCGATGGCGAAGTACGTCTACACGATGCGCAGGGTGAGCAAGACCGTGCCGCCCCAGCGCACGATCCTGAAGAACATCTCGCTCAACTTCTTCCCGGGCGCGAAGATCGGCGTGCTCGGCCTGAACGGCTCGGGCAAGTCCTCGCTCTTGAAGATCATGGCGGGCGTCGACGAGGCGACCGACGGCGAAGTGATCCGCATGCCCGGCATCAACGTGGGCTATCTGCCGCAGGAGCCGGAGCTCGACGCGGCGAAAACGGTGCGCGAGGAGGTGGAGGCCGCGCGCAGCGAGGTCGTCGAGGCAAAAGCGGAGCTGGAGAAGGTCTATGCGGCGTACTCGGAGGAAGGCGCCGACTTCGACAAGCTCGCCGCCGAGCAGGCGCGGCTGGAAGGGATCGTCAACGCGTCCGCGGAGGGCGGCCAGGAGCTGGAGATCGCGGCGGATGCGCTGCGGCTGCCGCCCTGGGATCAGAAAATCAAGGTGCTCTCCGGCGGGGAGAAGCGCCGCGTGGCGCTTTGCAAGCTGCTGCTCTCCAAGCCCGACCTGCTGCTGCTGGACGAGCCGACCAACCACCTCGACGCGGAGAGCGTGGAGTGGCTGGAGCAGTTCCTGCAGCGTTTCCCGGGCACAGTGGTGGCGGTGACGCACGACCGCTACTTCCTCGACAACGCCGCCGGCTGGATCCTGGAGCTGGACCGCGGCGTGGGCATTCCCTGGGAAGGCAATTATTCCTCGTGGCTCGAGCAGAAGGAGAAGCGCCTCGCGGTCGAGCAGAAGCAGGAGGAAGCGCGTTTGAAGTCGATGAAGGCCGAGCTCGAGTGGGTGCGCCAGAACGCCAAGGGCCGCCAGTCGAAGTCCAAGGCGCGCCTCGCGCGCTTCGAGGAGCTCTCGCAATACGAGCACCAGCAGCGCAACGAAACCCAGGAGATCTTCATCCCCGTCGCCGAGCGTCTGGGCAACGAGGTGATCGAGCTCGACAAGGTCACGAAGGGCTACGGCGACAAGCTGCTGATGGAAAAGCTCTCGTTCAAGGTGCCGCCCGGCGCGATCGTGGGAATCATCGGGCCGAACGGGGCAGGGAAGTCGACGCTCTTCAAAATGCTCATCGGGAAAGAAAAGGCGGACAAGGGCAAGATCAACATCGGAAAAACGGTGAAGATCGCGCACGTCGATCAGTCGCGCGAATCCCTGCAGAGCGACAAGACCGTGTTCGAGGACATCTGCGGCGGGCAGGACACGATCACCGTCGGCAAATTCCAGATGCCGTCGCGCGCCTACCTCGCGCGCTTCAACTTCCGCGGCGCGGACCAGCAAAAGCCCGTCGGCCAGCTCTCGGGCGGCGAGCGCGGGCGGCTGCACCTCGCGAAGCAATTGGTCTCAGGCGCGAACGTGCTGCTGCTCGACGAGCCCTCGAACGACCTCGACGTCGAGACGCTTCGGGCGCTCGAAGAGGCGCTGCTCGAGTTTGCCGGCAGCGTGATGGTGATCTCGCACGACCGCTGGTTCCTCGACCGCATCGCCACCCACATCCTCGCCTTCGAGGACGAGGCGAACGTGGTCTTCTTCTCCGGCAACTACCAGGAGTACGAGGCCGACAAGAAGAAGCGCCTCGGCGAAGAGGCGTCGAGGCCGCACCGCATCCGCTACAAGCCGCTCAAGGCGTAGCGGGGCCTGGCTGTCTGATTATTCGATGACTTGGACGTTGCCCGCACCGAGCACGAAATCGGCGTGCGTGCCGATCACGGCGAACTGTACCGCCGCATAGGTGGTGCCGCTGCCGTCACGGTCGTACGAGAGCGCGCCCGTCGACTGGTTGTAGATGAGGTAGTCGTCCCCGTCCTGCACGCGCGAGCCCGAAATGAGGAATTTGGAGCTGGCGAGGCCGCCTGCCGCGCCGATTGCGGTAAAGACGTCGTTGTCGAGCACGATCTTGTCGCCGCTGGCGAAGTCGACAATGGTGTCCTTGTTGGTGCTCGCGTTGAGCGCTGAGTCGAAATAGAACCAGTCGTTGCCCGCATCGCCGGTGAGCCTGTCGTTGCCTGCGCCGCCGTAGATCGAGTCGGCGCCGCCCCCGCCTGCGATTGTGTCGTTGCCCGCAAGGCCCTGGAGGCGATTGGCGCCGCTGTTGCCGGTGAGCGTGTTGGCCTGCGTGTTGCCGGTGCCGTGAATGGCGCCGGTGCCGGTGAGCGCCAGTTTCTCGACGTTGTCGGCCAGAGTATGGGTGAAGCCGCTCTTGACGAGATCGGCCCCTCCGCCCGGACTCTCCACCACGAGATCCGAGGCGCTGCCAAGCACATAAACATCGTCTCCGATGCCGTAGCTCAGAACCTTGCCGAGGATGCCGTCGTCGCTGACGATGGTCGCGGTGTAGGTCGTGACCGGCACGGTGGCGTTCACCGGGCTGCTGAGCACGAGCGAGAAGGATTCCTTCGATTCGGTGGTCGCGTCGTTCACGAGGCCGACGCGGATCGTCTGGGTCGTCGTTCCCGGGTCGAACTTCAGTGTTCCGCTCAGGCTGCTGTAGTCCGAGCTCAACGCGGTCCCCGGGTTTGTCGCATAAGCGACGGTGATCTGGCTCGTCGAGGGCGCGCTCAGCTTGACGATGAACTCGGCGTAGCCGTCGGCCTCGCTCACGACCACCGAGCTCGCGCTGATCGTCGGGGTGGCCGCCGCCGTCTGGTCGCTCGCGCCGATCAGCGCGGTGCCGATGGCATCCGGGGCGAGAACAGTGGCCGCGGCGTTTCCCGACACCGCGCCGAGTTTCAGGTTGAACGTCTCGGCGCCTTCTGCCGTCGCATCGTTGACGATGTTCACCGTCACCTGCTGGACCGTCTCGCCGCGGGCGAAGTCCAGCGTGCCGCTTGCGGCGATATAGTCGGCGCCGGCGGTCGCCGTTCCGTTCGTGGTCTGGTAGGCAATGCTGACGCTATCGGATGGCGCGCGATCCAGAACGACATAGAACGTTGCGGTGCCGGCCTTTTCATCGACGATGACGTCGCGAACCGAGGCCCTGGCCTTGTCGATCGCGTCCGCCCCCGTATCGTTGTCCGCGATGGTCGCGAAGGCGCCGTAGTCGGCGAGCACGGCGTTGGTCGGGGTATTGAGCGTCAGGTAGAAGTTCTCAAGCGGCTCGCCCGTGACCTCCTCCTCGATCTCCATGCGCACCGTCTGCGTCGTCACCCCCGCCTGGAAGACCAGCGTGCCGCTGGTTCCGTTGAAGTCGCTTAGGCTGGCAGAGGCCGTGCTGGTCGAGTAACCGACCGTCACCGTGGTGGCCGAGCGCGCGCTGAGCTGCACGACGAAGTCCACATAGCCCTGGGCCTCGCTGACGATCACGTCCTGGCAGAGGATCGTCGGGGTCGCCGCCGCTGTCCCGTCGCTGCGGCCGATCACGGCCGTGCCCACGCCGTCCACCACGTCGACTTGGTCCGAGGCGTTGCCGCCGACCGCGCCGAGCTGCAAGGTGAACAGCTCGTCGCTCTCGGCGGTGCCGTCATCGGTGATGTTCAGCGTGACTTTCTGGACTGTCTGGCCTGCGGCAAAGCCGAGGGTCCCGCTCGCGGCCGAAAAGTCGACACCCGAGGTCGCGGTTCCGCTTGCGGTCGCATAGCCCACGGTAAAGCTGTCGGTGGGCGCGCGATCGAGCGTGACGTAGAACGTCGCTGTGCCCGCCTTCTCATCCACGAACGCATCGCTCACGGACACGGCGGCCTGGCCGACGGCGTCTGCGCTGGTATCGTTGTCAACGAGCGTGGCGAGCGCTTCGGGGTCCGCCAGCACCGCGTTGGTCGGGCTGCTTAGCACGAGGCGGAAGCTGCCGACCGTTTCGGGGATCACGTCGTACGTCAGGTCATACCGGATTGTCTGGGTCGTCACGCCCGGGAGGAAGGTCAGGGTGCCGCTGTTCGAATCCAGATCACTTAGATCCGCACCCTGGTAAGACGCCGTATAGGCCACCGTCACCTTGTTGGTGGAGTTCGCGCTCAGCTGCACGACGAACTCGACGTAGGCGTCGGCTTCGCTGACGATCACGTCCTGGCAGGTGATCGCCGGCGTCGCGACCGCGGTCTGGTCGCTCCGGCCGATCAGGCCCGACCCGGTGCCGTCTGCGATCTGCACGGAGCCGGATGCGTTGCCCGAAATGGCTCCCAAGGCGAAGCTGAAGGTCTCATCGCTTTCCGCCGTGGCGTCGTCGCTGATGGCGACGACGACTTTCTCTACGGTCTGGCCGGGCGCGAAGCTCAACGAGCCGCTCGCCGCCGTGAAATCGCTGCCCGACAAAGCCGTCCCGTCCTGGGTCGCGTACGCCAGGCTGAAGCTGTCCGTCGGCGCCCGGCTCAACATGACGTAGAAGGTGGCCGTCCCCGCCTTCTCGTCGACAACCGCATCCGTCACCGTGATGCTCGCCTTGTTGCTGGCGTCGGCCGGGGTATCGTCGTCCACGAGGGTGCCCAGCGCCGCGCTATCAGCGAGTACGCCGTTGGTCGGGCTGCTCAGCAACAAGAAGAAGCTTTCAGGCGCTTCCGCCGACGTGTCGTGATCGATACCGAAGCGGATGACCTGCGTGGTCACACCCGGCGCAAAGACCAGGGTGCCGCTGCTCGGCGTCAGGTCGCTGATGGTGGAGCTGGAGCCGCTCGAAGTGTTGTAGGCGACGCTGACCGTGCTGGAGGAGTTGCCGCTCAGCCGGACGACGAAGTCGACGTACCCCTGTGCCTCGCCGACGATCACGTCAGAGCAGTAGATGGCCGGCGTCGCCACCGCGACCTGGTCGTTCCGGCCGATCAGCGCGAGGCCCGTGCCGTCGCCGACTTGGACGCTGGAGGCGGCGCTTCCGGTGACAGCGCCGAGGTTCAGGGTAAAGAGCTCGTCGGATTCCGCGGTCGCGTCGTCGGTAATGTCGACGACGACCTTCTGCACCGTGTCTCCGGCGGCGAATTGCAGCGTGCCGCTCGTGTCGGTGAAATCGCTGCCGGTCGCAGTGCCCGCCGCCGTCGAGTACGCGACGCTGAAGCTGTCGGTGGCTGCCTTGTTGAGCGTGACATAGAAGGTCGCGGTGCCGGCCTTCTCGTCCACGACGACGTCGCTGACGGAGAGGCTCGCCTTGTTGGTGTCGTCCGCGGGCGTGTCGTTGTCGACCAGGGAGGCGAGCGCGCTCCCGTCCACGATGGTCGCGTTGGTGGGGCTGCTCAAGAGGAGCTGAAGGCTCTCGATCGCCTCCACGGTGCTCTCGTCGGTAATCGTCAGCTGGACAGTTTTCGAGGTCTGTCCTGGGTCGAATGTGAGTGTCCCGCTGGTGGAGCCGTCGAGATCGCTGATCGTAGAGCCGGTTCCGCTGGAGGCAGCGTAGGCCACGGTCACCGTCAACGCTGACGGATCGCTCAGAAGCACGACGAAATCGATGGTGCCGTCCGCTTCGCTGACGACGACGTCCCGGCAGTAGATGAAAGGCATGTGGTAATCCCCCGTTGAATACCCCGGCCGATTATCGGGGGTATACGATCGCAGCGCCTGAACCCTAAATGCAAGAAACTGCAATTGCGGTCGGGGGCGTTATCTAAACGTCCATCCTTGACATCCTTGTCAGGAGGTTAGCTTGCAGCAAATGGTGCTCGTCGCGGTGCTCGCGACCATGGTGTACACGGTGTCCCTCGAGCTCCGCGTCGCGGATTTCCGCTACGTCGCGCGCCATCCGCTCGCGGTGGGGATCGGCCTTCTCGCGCAGTTCGTGCTGCTGCCGGCCGCAACGCTGCTGGTGACGTTGATCCTCGACCTGCCGGCGCCGGTGGAAGCGGCAATGATGCTCGTCGCTTCCTGCCCTGGCGGCGCGCTCTCGAACGTCATTACCGCCTTCAGCCGCGGCAACCTCGCGCTCTCGCTCTCGATCTCGGCCGTGTCGAGCCTCGCCGCGCTCGTCATGACGCCGCTCAACTTCACGCTGATGATCTCGGCGAATCCGGACACTGCAGCCTGGGCGCGCAGGATCCAGGTCAGTCCGGCCGAGCTGGTGCTGAGCCTCGTGCTGATCCTCGCGATTCCGATGAGCGCCGCGATGCTGACTTCGCGCTACGCGCCTGCGTTCGCCGCGCGCATCCGCAAGCCGCTCGCGCGTATCTCGGGCATCGCGCTCGGCGGCTTCATCATCCTGGCCGCGATCGCGCAGTGGAACGTGTTCATCTCGCAGCTCGCGCGCACGCTGCCCATCGTGATCCTGCATAACGGCCTCGGCCTTGCGCTCGGCTACGTCTCGTCGCGCCTCGCCCGCCTCGCTCCAGCGGATCTGCGCGCGGTGGTGATCGAGGGCGGAATGCAGAATTCCGGCCTTGCGCTCGGCATCATCGCGGCGCAATTCAACTCGGATCTCCAGATGGTGGCGGTGGCCGGCCTCTGGGGCGTCTGGCACATTGTTTCCGGCGGTTCACTTGCGATCTTTTGGAGGAGGAGAGGCAAATGAGCAAAGGACTGGCGATCGTCACGGGGGCGGGCTCGGGTTTGGGCCGCGCGATTGCAATTGCGCTGGGCGGCAAGGGATATGCCGTTGCGGTCGTCGATCTGGACGAGGGCAGGGCGAAGGAGACCTGCGCGCAAATCAAAGGCTCGAAGCCTTATCGCGCCGATACCAGCAAGGCGGCGGAGTTCGATGCCGCCGTCAGCGCGGCGGTGAAGGAGCTCGGAGCGCTTGAAGTCATGGTCAACAACGCCGGCATTCTCGATGGCTACTTCGATGTCGACGAGATGGAGGAGTCGACCTGGCGGCGCGTGATCGACATCGACCTCACCGGCGTCTTCCTCGGCTCGAAGCGCGCGCTGAAGGAGATGCTGCCAAGGAAGCGCGGGCGCATCATCAACATGGCCTCGGTCGCGGGCCTGAACGGCACGGGCGGCGGCGCCGCCTACATTGCGGCGAAGCACGGCGTCGTGGGCCTCACGCGCCAGATGGCGGTGACTTACGGCTCGCGCGGGATCACGGTGAACTGCGTGTGCCCCGGCGCGATTCCGACTTCGCTGCGCTCGCACTCGCAAACGATCCTCGGCCCGGGCGTCCCGGACATGAGCGGGCGGGGGGTCGCGGTCAACGACGATCAGGTGCGCGCGCTCGTTCCGGCGGGCGTGAAAGGAACGGTCGAGGATGTCGCGAACTGCGTGTGCTTCTTAGCCTCGGACGAGGCCAAGTACGTGAACGGCCACAGCCTCGTGGTCGACGGCGGCTGGCGCGCGAAGTAAGCGGAGGGTTGTAAACGATCGTTTACAACTCGGGCGCACCGCGCGCATACAGGGATGCTGCGCGCGGCCCGATGTTCAACTAGCTATTCGGTCTTGCCGCCCTCTTCGCCGCCTTCCTGCGCCTGCTTCTGCGGATCCTGCATGGGCTGTTTCTGGCCCGGGTTCGTCTCCTGGCCGCCATCCTTTTCCTGGTCCTGCTTCTGGCGCTCTTGCTCGCTCATGGTCTTCTCCGGTGGGGTTGTAGAAAAGCCTGAACAGCATACGGAGCGTCCGACGAAAAATATGTCGCGCGATCGCGCGAAATGGCGTAGCGGCTAACCTACGAGCCGCCGAGCAGCGGCAGCGCGCTGAACACGTGCGGCTCGGTCACCGGCGGCGCGCTGGTGACGTGATTCGGCGTCAGCTCGGCGAACGAGGTGATGCCGAGAAGGCCGAGGCAGGTGCGCACCTCTTCTTCGAGAATTTCCAGCGCGCGCACGAGCCCCGCGCTGCCGGCTGCCGCAAGCCCGAGGCCGCAAAAGCGCCCGAGGCCAACCGTCGTCGCGCCAAGCGCGATCGCCTTGACGATGTCGGTGCCGCGCATGAAGCCGCCGTCGACCCAGACCTCGGCGCGAGTGCCGACTGCCGCGGTGACCTGAGGGAGCACTGCCGCGCTGCCCAGGCCGTGATCGAGTTGCCGTCCGCCGTGATTGGAGACGTAGATCACCTCGACGCCATGCTGCACCGCGATCTCGGCGTCCTCGACCGTGGCGATGCCCTTGATGATGAGGGGGAGCTTCGGAAATTTCTTCTTGAAGCGCTCGACATGCTTCCACGAGAGCCCTGCCTGGAACTTGCGTCCCGCGTCCGTCGCGCTCGCGCGCCAGGGCTTGATGAAGCGCCCGGCGAGATCCCGCTCCCGGCGGCTGTACATCGATACGTCCACCGTCAGGCAGAAGGCCACGTAGCCGTTGTCGATCGCACGCTTGACGTGATCGTCCACGAACGAGTCGTCGCCTCGCACATACAGCTGGAACACCTTGAGCGCTTTGGAGGCGGCAGCGGTTTCCTCGAGCCCGGGCTTGCAGACCGAGGAGAGCATCTGCGGAATGCCGAAATCCGCCGCACTGCGCGCCGCCGCGGCAGCGCCGCCCTCGACGAGGGACTCCAGCCCGCCGATCGGCGCGAGCATGACCGGCAGGCGCACTTTGCGGCCCAGAAATGTCGCAGTCGAGTCGATGCTCGAGACGTCGTTCAGGATGCGCGGCCGGAAGGCGATCGAATCGAGCGCCTGACGGTTGCGCCGCACCGTGGTCTCGGTTTCCGCGCCGCCCACGAGATAACTCCACGGGCCGGGCTGCAGGTTGCGCCGCGCGGCCTCGACGATCTCGTGCAGGGTGAGAAACGCTTCGCGCAGGTTCGATTCGGAGGGTGCGTTCACGGAGCTTAGGCTAGCACTCAAAGGGTAAACTCGGCTCGTCCCGGTATGAAACTGCTTCTGAAGATATTTCTATTCGGAATGCTGACGACAGGATCGGCATTCGCGCAAACCTTCCCGCAGCCGGGCCGGCCGATCCGCGTCCTTGTCGGGTTTGCCGCGGGCGGCGGCACGGACATCCAGGCGCGCCAGCTGCTGCCGCGGCTCTCGGAGGCGCTCGGCGCGCCGGTGATCGTCGAGAACAAGCCCGGCGCCGGCACGACGATCGCCGCCGCCGAGGTGGCGCGCTCGGCGCCCGACGGGCACACCATCATCTATACCTTCAACGGCACCTTCGCGCAGTTTCCATTCCTCATGAAGGATCTGCCGTACGACGCGCTGCGCGATTTCACGCCGCTCTCCCTGGGCGCGCGGGGCTCGCAGGTCCTCGTGGTGCACGAGTCCGTGCCGGCCAGGACGGTCCAGGAATTGATTGCTTATGGGCGCGCGAACCCGGGCAAGCTCTCGATCGCCTCGTTCGGCACCGGCACCTCTTCCCACATCTATGCCGAGATGCTGATGCGGCAGTCGCGCCTCGATCTGGTGCATGTCCCGTACAAGGGCTCGGCGGACGCGGCCAAGGATCTGCTCGCCGGGCGCGTGCAGCTCATGTTCGATCCGGCGACGACCGGATTGCAGAACGCCGCCTCGGGCCGGGTTCGCATCCTCGGCATCGTCGCGCCGCAGCGCTCGCGGCTCTTGCCGGGCGTGCCGACGCTCGCCGAGCAGGGGCTCGCCGGCATCGATCTCGTCGGCTGGCTCGGCTGGTACGGGCCGGCGAAAATGCCGCCCGAGATCGCCGCAAAGCTGAACGCCGCGCTCGTGCGCGCGCTCGCCGACCCGGACGTGAAGGCGGCGTACGAAAAAGGGGGCTACGAGGCCGTCTCGTCGTCCCCGGAGGAGCTCGCCGCGATCACGCGCGAGTCCCACGCGCAGTGGGGCAAGCTGATCGCCGAGATCGGAATCAAACCGCAATAGGAGAAACAGAAATGCGATTGCTGACGTTTCGCGCCAGGCGCGGCGCTCCGGCGCAAGTGGGCGTGCTGGTGGACGGGAATGTGTTCGCCTTGCCCTTCAAAGGCATGATCGAGCTGATCGAGGCCGGCCGCAAAGCCGTCAAGATCCCCAGGAAGGGAAAAGGCCTCAAGCTTTCCTCGGTCCAGGTGCTCGCGCCGATCCCGCGGCCGCGCAAGAACGTGTTCTGCGTGGGCTGGAACTACGTCGAGCATTTCGAGGAGGGCGCGAAGATGCGCGTTGGCCCGGTACAGGAGCTGCCCGCGCATCCGACTTTCTTCTCCAAGGCGCCGACCGCGGTGAACGGCCCCTATGACCGCATCCCGCTCCATCCCGGCGTGACCGAAAAGGTCGACTGGGAGGTCGAGCTCGGCGTCATCATCGGCAAGCGCGGCATCAACATCAAGGAGGCGGACGCGCTCAAGCACGTCTTCGGCTACACGGTGATCAACGACGTCTCGGCGCGCGAGGTGCAGAGGAAGCACGGCCAGCAGTGGCTGAAGGGCAAGAGCCTCGACGGCCACTGCCCGATGGGGCCGTGGATCGTCACCGCCGACGAGGTGAAGGACTGGGCCGATCTCAACGTCATCACGCGCGTCAACGGCGTGGTGAAGCAGAACTCGAACACCAGGTACATGCACTTCAAGGTGCCGCGCATCATCGCCGAGCTCTCGGCGGGCCTGACGCTCGAGCCGGGCGACGTCATCTCGACCGGCACGCCCGCGGGCGTCGGCCACGCGCGCACGCCGCCCGAGTTCCTGAAGGCGGGCGACGTGCTCGAGACCGAGGTCGGCGGAATCGGAATCCTGAAAAACAGGATCGGCTAGGCGCCGTGCCGGCCGCCGCCGAGAAGCGCAGGGCGTTCGCCGAGCTCCATAGGTCGGGCTGCTTCGTCATCCCGAATCCGTGGAGCGTCGGCACCGCCCGGTATCTGCAGGGCCTCGGGTTCAAGGCGATCGCGAGCACGAGCGCGGGATTCGCGCATTCGCGCGGGCTGCCGGACGGCGGCGTGGGCAGGGACGAGGTGCTCGCGCACTACCGCGAGCTCGCCGAGGCGACCGATATCCCGCTGAACGCCGATTTCGAGAACGGCTTCGCCGACGATCCTGACGGCGTCGCGGCGAATGTCACGCGCTGCATCGACACGGGCGTGGCCGGCCTCTCGATCGAGGATTCGCCGCAGCACTCGAAATTTCCGCTCTACGAATTCGACGTCGCGCTCGCGCGGGTCAAGGCGGCGCGCGCGGCGATCGACCGCTCCGGCAGCGGTGTCGTGTTCACGGCGCGGACCGAGGGCTTCATCCGCGGCCGTCCCGACATCGATGAGACGATCCGGCGCCTGAAGGCGTTTGCCGACGCGGGCGCCGATTGTCTCTATTCGCCCGGCATTCGCAGCCGGGAGCACATTACGGCGACGGTGAAGGCAGTGGGCGCGAAGGCGATCAACTTCCTCAACCCGGTGCCGCTTGGGTACACGGTCGAGGACATCGCGAAGATGGGCGTGCGCCGGATCAGCGTCGGCGGCACGCTCTCGCGCGTGGCGATGCATGCGTTCATCGCGTCGGCGACGCAGATCGCGAAGGAAGGGAAGTTCGACCTCTTCGAGGGCGTCGTCAGCAACGCCGAGCTGAACAAGTTCTTCGGCGAGCGCTAGGCTGCAGGCTGGCGCGCGGCTCGTCAGTTCGGGGCGCCACCTACAGCACGGCGCCGGGCTTGCCGAGCGAGTGCTCGGTCAGCTGGCGCACGACCCACTCGTAGGCATCGTCCACCGAATCGGTGGCGTGGAAGAGCTGGAGGTCCTGCTCTCCGATCGTGCCGTGCTTCACCAGGCTCTCGAAATTGATGACGCTCGACCAGTATTCCTTGCCGAAGAGAATGACCGGCATCTTCTTCGTCATCTTGTGGGTCTGCACGAGCGTGAGCACCTCGAACATCTCGTCGAGCGTGCCAAAGCCGCCCGGGAAGACGATCACCGCCTTCGCCAGGTAGACGAGCCAGAATTTGCGCATGAAGAAGTAGTGGAAATGGAAGGCGAGCTCGCGCGTCACGTACGGATTGATGCTCTCCTCGCGCGGCAGCGAGATCGCGAGGCCGACGTTGATGCCTTTCGCTTCGGAAGCGCCGCGGTTGGCCGCCTCCATGATCCCGGGACCGCCGCCGGTGCAGACGACGAAGCGCCGCCCGCTCGCGCCGAGCGTCTTCGACCAGTTGGTCAGCCGCGCAGCAAGCGCGCGAGCGGCCTCATACCAGGGCGTGCTCTCCGCGATGCGGGCCGACCCGAAGAACACGATCGTGTCCTCGACGCCCAGCTTCTCGAAGCGGACCTTGGGCTCGAGGTACTCGGCGAGGATGCGCAGCTCGCGCGCATCCTTGCCGTTGACGAACTCCGGGTTGTTGTACGCCTTGGGAGTTTTAGCCACGTCCTTCGAAAGGCATTTTCGTTGCCTTGATCGTGAGGAAAAGGACGTTGGTCTCCAGCGGGAAGTTGGCCATGTGCAGCACCGCCTCGCCGACGTGATTCACGTCCATGAGGGGCTCGACCTTGATCGAGCCGTCGGCCTGCGGCACGCCCTTCGCCATGCGCTCGGCCATCTCCGTGCGCGCGTTGCCGATGTCGATCTGTCCCACCGCGATGTCGTACTTGCGGCCGTCGAGCGCCCCCGTCTTGGTGAGCCCGGAGACGCCGTGCTTGGTGGCGGTGTAGGCGACCGAGCCGGGCCGCGGCGCGTGCGCCGAGATCGAGCCGTTGTTGATGATGCGGCCGCCGCGCGGGTTCTGGTCCTTCATTACCTTGAAGGCTTCCTGCATGCACAGAAACATGCCCGTGAAGTTGATGTCGACCACGTACTGCCACTTCTCGAGCGTCAGCTCCTCGAACGAGACGCCCGGCGCGTTGACGCCGGCATTGTTGAAGAGCACGTCGAGCCGCCCCCACTTCTTCGTCACCGCGGCGAACAGCGCCTTCACCGAATCCTGCCTGGCGACGTCGGTCGGCACGCACAGCGCCCGATCGCCCGCGCCGGACTGCTTCGCGGTCGCTTCCAGCGCGTCGGCGCGCCGGCCCGCGAGCGCGACCTTGTAGCCGCCCTTCAGAAGCGCGAGCGCCGCGGCCTTGCCCACGCCGCTGCCCGCGCCGGTGACGATTGCAGTCCGATCCATGAACGCCCTCCCGGCGAAAAAAAGAGGGCGTAGGGTAACTCATTCAGCCGCGCTGATGCCCTTTCGCCTGGCCGCGCTCGGGGCGAGTTTCGCGCCGGTCATTTCGATCGTTCCGGTCATTCCGATCGTTGCGCGCTTGGAAGCGTTCCTCCTGCGGATGGCGCCGGACTTGCGCGTGCGGCGGCGGCGTCGATGGCGCGGCGGCGGCGGGCATGCGCGGCGCCTGCGCGGACCTCGGCGTGAGGACGCGGGAATCCTGCAGGTCGCGCCCCGGCGGCCGCTGATAACGATGCTCGCGCCGCTCGGTCGGCACCTCGCGCCGCTCGGGGACCACGACCTGCGTCGGGGCCGCCTGGGTCGGGGCGGCCTGCACTGAACGCCCGCCGCGATCGGCGAAGGCGCGGCGATGGTAGGAATCGTGGTGCCAGGAGCCGCGATCGACGACGACCGTGCGGTTCACGACCACCGGCGGGCGGTAGTAGTAGCTCCGGGGGTTGACCACGCGCACGCTGTGCCTCGGCCAGTCGAACGCGCCGAAGAAGAAGCCCCTCGAGACGGCGACCGGCGCGCCCCACCAGAAGCTGACCGAAACGCCGGGGCGCGGCCGCGCATAGCCCGGCCACGGCGCCCAGGCCACCGGGCGGTACGCCGGATAGCGCCACGGCCCGTAGACGACGTACGGGTCGTAGTAGGGGACGTAGACGACCTGCGGGTTCACCGGCTCGATATAAATCGCCGGTCCCTGCTGCTGGACTGCGATCTGGCCGTTCGACTGCAGAGTGCCCGCCGCCTGCGCGCGTTGCCGCAGCTGCTGCACGGTCTCCATCACGTACGGCTGCTGGCCGAGGAACGCATCGCCGAGCGCGCGCGTCCACTCGAGGTTCTCCTCCATTCGCTGCAGCACCTGCGGGAAGGCGGCGAGCGACTTCACGCTCGGGTCCCAGTCGGCGTTCTGCACCGCCTGCACGGCGGCGTCGCCCTGCACGCCCGGATTGGCGCGCGTCCAGCGCGAGGCCTCGACGACCTCGTCCGGATAGGTCGCGGCCATCAGGATCTGCGAGAGCAGCGGATCCGGATAGAGCGCGATCGGCGCGAGCATTTGCTCCAGCTCGGGCTGAGAGTAGGTTCGTTCCTGGCTCCAGGCAATCGGAATCGCCAGGAACATCGCGAGCAGTGCGGCAATCAGCTTTTTCATAAGCGCCTCCATGCGTTCCCTGCATTGGACTGCGAAGGCGTGTGTGCAATGCGCATCAATTGCAACAAGCTGTAAGTCGTGTAAGTACGCGATTTGTCACCGACGAGCGACAAAATTCGGTGACTTTGTGCATCGACTTGCTGCGCTGCACGCCGCAAGAATGACCTCGATGCGATTGATCATTCTGCTCGGGGGATTCGCGTTTTGCGCGTCGGCGCTCGCCGGCGACCCGAGCGCCTGGTTCCGCAAGCTCGACAAGAACCGCGACGGCTTTCTCGAGCGCAAGGAGCTCGGCGGGATGCAGCGCTACCTGGCGGTGTTCGACCAGGCGGACGAGAACCGGGACGGCAAGCTCGACCCCGACGAGTTCATCAGGGCCGAAGTCCTGATCCACGACGCCAAGCGCCGTCCGGCCAGATCGGCCGAGCCAGGGAAGAAAGAGCCCGCGCCCGGCTAGGGGCGGCTACTCGATCTTCGCGCCGCAGCCGCGCAGCAGGCGCTCGATCTCCGGGGATTCCGCGCGGATTTCCTGAGCGAACGCTTCCGGCGAGGCCGAGGGCGCAGCGTCCATGCCCTGCGCGGCGATCTTCTGCTGGACCTCGGGCTTCGAGAGTCCCTTGACGGCCGCGGCATGCAGGCGCTTCACGATCGCCTCCGGCGTTCCGGCCGGCACGTAGAGCCCGAACCAGAAGGTCGACTGGAAGCCCGGCACGCCCGCCGCGTCGCCGCCCGGAATGCCGGGGATCGACGGCGAGCCCTTGGCGATGCTCACCAGAAGCGGCCGCATGCGGTTGCCCTGGATGAATCCCGTGACGGTGGGCGAGGTGGCGAACATCATCTGCGTGTCGCCGGCGAGCAGCGACTGCGCCGCCGGGCCGCCGCCCTTGAACTGGACCGAGGTGATCTTGATCGCCGCGCTCGCTTCGAACGCGCACGCGGCGACGTGCGGCGCCGAGCCGAAGCCGGCCGAGGCGTTGAAGAGCTTGCCCGGATTCGCCTTGGCGTAGGCGACGAGATCCTTCGCGGTCTGGAACGGCGAGTTCGGAGCGACGACGAGGATGGTCGCGCCGTTGGCGACGCGCGACACGGGAATGAAATCCTTGTCGCTGTAGGCGAGGTCCTTGTACATCACGCGGTTGTACGCGTGGTTGCCCTGGTTAAGGATCGTGTAGCCGTCGGGCGCGGACTTGGCGACGAGCTCCGAGGCGATCGAGCCGCCGGCGCCGGGCTTGTTCTCGACGACGACCGTGACGCCGAGGTCCTTCGAGAGCTCGTCCGCAATGATGCGCGTGGTGAAGTCGCCCGAGCCGCCCGGGGGATAGCCGACCACGAGTTTTGGCGGTTTTGTCGGGTAAGTCTGAGCAAAAACCCCGAAGGAAAGGGCAACGAGAGTTAAACCCCAAAGTCTCATTATTTCCCCACGAATTTTGGCGTGCGCTTTTCCATGAAGGCCTTGCGGCCTTCCTTGTGGTCTTCGCTCGCGAAGCAGGCCTCGACCATCTTCATCGCCTTGTTGAGATCGCGCTCGGCCGGATCCTTGAGCGCCTGCTGCGCGGCGAACTTCGCGGCTGCCACGGTGAGCGGCGCATTCTCCGCGATCATCGTGCAGATCTCGGCCGTCGCTTTTTCCAGGTCGGCGACCGGGACGACCTTGCTCACGAATCCCATGCGCAGCGCTTCCTTGGCGTCGAACTTCTTCGCCGTGAAGAAAATTTCCATCGTGTTGGCGGCGCCGAGCACGTTGATGAAGCGGCGAACGCCCGAGGGGCTGTAGCCAAGGCCCAGCCGCGCCGCCGGCATGCGAAAGATCGCGTCCTCGGCGCAGATGCGCAGGTCGCAGGCCGCCGCGAAGCCGAGGCCGCCGCCGATGCAGATGCCGCGGATGCTGGCGAGCACCGGCTTGGTGGCCTTCATCGGCGCCAGATAGCCTTGCTCGACCGCCTTGTTGTACTCGAACTGGGCCTCGACCGTGCCGCGCAGCTTCTCGAACTGCGAGATGTCGGCGCCCGAAATAAACGATTTCTCGCCGTCGCCCTTGCAGACGATCACGCGCACGTCGGGGTTCGCGTCGAGCTCCGCGAAGGTCTTCGGCAGCGCATTCCACATGTCGAAGGTCATCGCGTTCATGCGCGGCAGGTTGGAGAAAACGATCGTTCCTACGCCGCCCTGGATAGAAGTCTTGAGCTCAGCCATCAGATGATTCCTTCATTCTTCAGTTTTTTGACATCCTCAGCAGAAAAACCAATCTCACTGAGGATTTCCTCGTTATGTTCCCCGCGTTCCGGGGAGGCGCTGACCAGCTTCGCCGGGGTGCGCGAGAGCTTGACCGGCTGATTGATGATCTTGAACTTGCCGAGCTTCTTGCTGCTCACCTCGGCGGCCGCCTGCACGTGCTTGACCTGCGGGTCGGCGAACACCTGGTCCATCGTGTAGATGGGCCCGGTCGGCACGCCCGCCTTGTTCAGCAGCTCGACCCATTCGTTGCTCGTCTTTTTCGCGAACTCCTTGTTCAGCTCCGCGTTCAGCGACTTGCGGTTCTTGGCGCGCCCTTCGCCGCTCTTGAAATCCGGGTGATCGAAGAGCTCGGGCCGCCCGAGCGTGTCGCAGATGATCTTCCACATCTTCGTGCCGCTGGCGGCCACGTTGATATGGCCGTCCGCGGTCTTGTACGCGGAAGTCGGCATGCTGGTCGGGTGATCGTTGCCGACCTGGCCGGGCACTTCGCCCAGCATCGTATAGCGGGCGGCCTGGAAGTCGAGGAGCTGCAATCCGGCCTGCAGGAGGCTCGATTGCACCCACTGGCCTTCACCGGAGCTCTCGCGCTCGATGAGCGCGATCAGGATGCCGATCGAGGCGAGCAGACCCGCGCCGACGTCGGCGACGGCACAGCCGACGCGCATCGGGCCTTCGCCCGGCTTGCCGGTGACCGACATGATCCCGGAGAGCCCTTGAGCGATCTGGTCGAAGCCCGGGCGCATGCGATACGGCCCGTCCTGGCCGAAGCCGGAGATGCTGGCGAGGATGATCCGCTTGTTCACCTTCTTGAGCGATTCGTAATCGATGCCGAGCCGATCCTTCACGTCCGGCCGGTAGTTCTCGACCACGATGTCCGCCGTCTTCACCAGCTTCAGGAAGATGTCCTTGCCCTTCGGCGACTTGAGATCGAGCGTGATCGAGCGCTTGTTGCGGTGCAGATTCTGGAAGTCCGGACCTTCGCGCGGCCCGCCCATGTCCTCCGCGGCGGTGTTCTCGATCTTGATCACGTCGGCGCCGAAGTCGGCGAGCTGGCGCACGCAGGTCGGGCCGGCGCGCACGCGCGTGAGATCGAGGACGCGCAGCTTCGAAAGCGCTGGGGAGGCAGTGATTTTCGGCATGACCCTTATTGTAGGATGCACGCATGAAATCCTGGTATGTCGGCAGCGGAACAGGCGGCGGCACCACGCTCGAGCAGCGCGAGGTGGCTGCACCCAAGCCCAAGGCGGGCGAGGTCCTTGTAAAGGTACGGGCGGCTGGGTTGAACCGCGGCGAATTCATCGGCGGCTACGGCCTCGCCTCCGCGGCGGCGAAGCCCGCCGGGATCGAGTGCGCGGGCGAGCTGGCCGGCGTGGGCGAGGGCGTGACCGGCTTCGAGCCGGGCGCGCGCCTCATGGGCCGCACCTCGGGCGCATTCTCCGAATTCGCGCTCATGCGCGCGAGCGATGCGATCCTGGTTCCGGAGCGGCTCTCCTGGGAGGAGGCCGCCGGCGCGACGATCGCCTATCTCACCGCCTACGACATGCTCTGGCCGGGCGGCGAGCTGAAGGCGAACGAGTGGCTGCTCGTCACCGGCGTCTCGGCGGGCGTCGGCGTCGCGTCGCTGCAGCTCGGCAAGCTGATCGGCGCAAAAGTGGCCGGCACCTCGGGCTCGGCGAGGAAGCTCGAGCAGCTCAAGGGCCTTGGACTCGATCTCGCCCTGCAGCATCGGAACGGCGGCTTCGCGCCGAAGGTCATGGAGGCGACCGGCGGCAAAGGCGTCAATCTGGTCGTCAACAATGTCGGCGGCACGGTCTTCGCCGAATGCATCCAGGTGCTCGCCTACAAGGGCCGGCTCGCGACGGTCCTTTCCAGCACATTGGGATCCTAAGCTTAGAATTCCACGTGGACAAGTTGTC
>JADMIO011285623.1_pt1 | contig 40653 bp, 37 predicted proteins | sample 8958161 | NCBI WGS metagenome assembly JADMIO01 (sample SAMN16585339, study PRJNA669376) | soil metagenome | isolation source: Crop rotation soil | place: USA: Cullars Rotation, Alabama | collected 2011
CGCGACAACTTGTCCACGTGGAATTCTAAGCTTAGGATCCCAATGTGCTGGAAAGAGCCTGCCGGGAATTCTAAACCGCCTCAAGCTTAACTCCTCTGAAAGACAATTTTGGCTCCGCTCCATCAAGCAAAATTTCGGCGCCCAAAGCCTCCCGGCCGGACGTGAGGTCCATCTGTATTTTATTCCGGCTGTCACCCGTGGCCGGCAGACCGTGCCGGCTCAGCTTAAAGCATTCGAATTGGATTTCGATGACTCAGCAACCTTAAGCTGGGAAAAAGACATCCGGGGTGTTCTGTTCCAGCGACGGGACAAGCCCTATGACGTGGAACTCAAGACCGTAAGTGCGGTCGTCAACGGCTCTCTGTTAGACGATGGCCGCAAAGCCGGCATCCATCCCACCCTTCTGTCGCAGCTCACCGACATCTTTACCTGGGACGTTGACCTGGAAAAGGAGATCCGCAGCGGCGATAGCTTCAAGATCCTCTATGAGCAGCGCACCCGCAAGGGTCAGGAAACCAAAGCTTCGTTGCGAATTTTGGCCGCTGAATTGATCAACGCCGGCCAGAAATTGACGGCGATCTATTTTGAAAAGCAAAAGGGCCAGGGGAATTATTATAATCTGGAAGGACACAGTTTGGCGCGCTCGTTCCTCCGTTTTCCCCTGGAGTTTGCGAGTATTACGTCAAAGTTTTCAGACCACCGCTTTCATCCGTTGCTCAAGGTGAACATGCCCCATACCGGAGTCGATTTCGCAGCTCAGAGGGGAACGCCGGTGCGCGCAGTTGGCGACGGGCAAATTTCCGAAGCGGGGTGGAACGGCGGCTACGGTAAGATGATCGAGTTAAAGCACGATAGCACCTATATGAGCCGGTATGCTCATCTCGGTAGCTTTGCCGAAGGTATCCAACCCGGGGCATCAGTAAGCAAGGGTCAGGTCATCGGCTACGTCGGCTCGACGGGCCGCAGCACCGGTCCCCACCTGCATTTTGAGCTTTATAAAGACAATCAGTACGTCGATCCACTCGGGGTAAACTTTCCGGCTGAAGACCAGATCGAGCCAGGCCTGCAAAAGGTTTTCGACAGTCAGCTCAAGACCTATCAAGTTGAATTATCCGCTGCCCACCCCAGATCTTGAGCTTCATTTCATCCCCTATTTTGCATCTCGGAGCCGCGGAACAGTTATACGGCTTGCTAGCGCGAAGCGCGTCTGATCGCTTTTCAAGCCCAATTCAATGGCTCTTCTCGCCTTGATTACATCGGACGAGCTATGGGGCCGTCCACAAGGGACCGCGATTCGGCAGCAAAAGGACCGTGCTCTCGTGATTGATGAATTTGTTCGTTCTAGTCGGAAATTTTCTTGCTCCGCTGCGCCTGCCGGTGTTATTTTCAGCCTTCGTATCGTTTCGATTTTTTGACATCACAAAAAGTTTTCCAGCGGAAAACCGGAAGCAGTTGCGGGAGGCGCCGGCAGCGGCGTAGATGATTATGACGGGTGTCTATACTTTGGCGTGGGGAGTCATATGATCGACCGGACGGTAATTCTCAGCACCGGCGACGAGTTAACGACCGGACGAGTCGTCGATACCAATTCGACAGCGATCGCGCATCGGCTCTCGGCAATAGGCGTCCCGGTAGCTGCGGTACTCAAAGTGGGGGACGATAAAAAAGACCTCCTTTGGGCCCTCAACGAAGCTCGCGATTTGGCTGATCTGATCATCGGTACCGGTGGTTTGGGACCCACAGCCGATGACCTCACCGCGCAAATAGTGGCGCAATTTCTCGGTCGTAAATTAGCGCAGGACGCCGCTGTGGCTGATGGGCTAAAGCAGCGCTTTGCGGCGCGCAACATGCCCTGGACAGAGAACAACCTGAAACAGGCTCTGTTCCCAGAGGGGTCAATAATAGTCCCCAATCCGCTCGGGACCGCTCCGGGATTTCGTCTCGCCATCGGCCAAGACAAGCAGCTGATCTGGCTGTCCGGTGTGCCCCGCGAGATGACCGCGATGTTAAACGAGACGGTGATCCCGTGGATCGCCCAGCAGCGTAGCGGCGCGGCCCAAACCATCGCCTGCACGTTCAAGATTTACGGCCTCAGCGAATCCAAGCTCGACGACCTGCTACATTCCGTCAATCTCGGCACACAGGCCAAGCTGTCCTTCCGCGCCCATTATCCGGACCTCTCACTCCGTTTAACCGTTACTGGGCGCGAAGAGCGGGGAGAAATATTCGTCCGCTTGCACGATCAGATTCTTACTTTATTGGGGGGCAACATTTACGCTGAAGGCGATGTCCCTTTGGAAAAAGTCGTCGGTCAATTGCTGTTGGAAACGCGGCAGACCCTGGCCGTGGCTGAGTCATGCACGGGCGGCTATTTGAGCCATCGCATCACTGGCATCGCGGGCAGCTCAGCTTACTTTTACGGCGGCGCCGTAACTTACGCCAACGAGGCCAAGATGCACTTTTTGAATGTCCAAGCGCAGACGCTAGAAAAATATGGCGCAGTGAGCCGCGAGACCGCGCTCGAAATGTCGCGCGGTATCAGAGAAACAACCGGTGCCAGCATAGGCCTGAGCATCACTGGCATTGCCGGACCCAGTGGCGGCAGCCTTGAGAAACCCGTAGGCACGGTATGGATGAGTGTTTCACAAGTCAATTTTCACGATGCGCGGCCGTTCCACTTCAACGGCGACCGCCAAAGCATTATCCAAGGAAGCTCGCAGGCTGCGTTGAACTGGCTGCGCACTACGTTGCTCGGTTAAGCGAGCCAGGATACGCGCCGTGATTCGCGTTTTCATCGCGGTTGTGCTCCCCTCACAGGTACGACAAAAAATCGCCGCGGCACGCGTCGAACTCCAGCCCCGAGTTCCTAACCTGCACTGGGTAGCCGAGCGCAATCTACACTACACGCTTAAGTTTTTAGGTGACATCGACGAAGCCCAGATAGACGCGCTCGCCGACGCTTTAGCACAGCGTCTGCGCCCCTTTCCGCGCTGTATCATAAGTGCTAAAGGTTTAGGAGCATTTCCGGATTTAAAGCGGCCGCGAATACTTTGGGTTGGATTGGCCGGCGGAGCGCCAATCACACTAGCATCTGGAGTCGAAGCAGCATTGGAACCGCTCGGCTTCATGCCGGAAAACCGAAGCCCTAAACCGCATGTAACCATCGGCCGGTGGCGGCAGTCCGGTGGCCCGCCAAGGGATCTCGCACAAGAAATAGAAAACTGGCGGAACGTGGAATTTGGCGAATTCCAAGTTAGTGAAGTCATTATTTTCCGCAGCGTGTTAAATCCCCAGGGTGCCCAACATGAGAAGTTGAGGAGCATCTGCCTGGGGGATGACCTATAACTTCAACCGATGCGATGAAGGAGACCATAGATGGACGCTAATCGAGAGAAAGCAATCGACCTCGCCGTCAGCCAGATCGAAAGACAGTTCGGCAAAGGCGCTATCATGAAGCTTGGGGAAGGCGGTGTAGCCAAAGACCAAGCGGTGGTTTCGACCGGCTCGCTGGGACTCGATATCGCGTTGGGCATCGGCGGCGTACCTTGCGGCCGCGTCGTGGAAATCTATGGTCCTGAATCCTCCGGCAAGACGACGTTGGCCTTGCACATCGTCGCTGAAGCCCAGAAAAAAGGCGGCATGGCCGCTTTTATCGACGCCGAACATGCCTTGGATCTCAGCTATGCGAAAAGGCTGGGCGTTAATACCGATGACCTTTTGATTTCGCAGCCCGATCATGGTGAGCAGGCTTTGGAGATCGCTGAAACGCTGGTCCGTAGTAATGCCATCGATGTTTTAGTCATCGACTCGGTGGCGGCGCTGGTGCCCAAGGCGGAAATCGAAGGCGAGATGGGCGACGCTCATATGGGTTTGCAGGCGCGGCTCATGTCGCAGGCGCTGCGCAAACTCACGGGCTCAATTTCGCGCTCCTTGTGCGTGGTGATTTTCATAAACCAGATCCGCATGAAAATCGGCGTCATGTTCGGGAATCCCGAAACCACCACCGGCGGTAATGCGCTCAAGTTTTATGCCTCGGTGCGCATGGATATCCGCCGCACGGGGGCCTTGAAAGACGGCGACAATATTATTGGCGGCCGCACCCGCGTCAAAGTCGTCAAGAACAAAATGGCGCCGCCGTTCAAAGAAGCGGAATTCGATATTCTATACGGCACCGGTATTTCCCGCGACGGTGAAATCGTCGACCTCGGCAGCGAGTTGGGCATTATGGAAAAAAGCGGCGCGTGGTATTCTTATGGTAGTGAGCGCATCGGCCAGGGCCGCGAAGCAGCCAAACAGTTTCTCCGGGATCATCCGGACATGGCCAATGAAATCATGAAAAAGGCGCTGGATAAACTCGGTATCAAACGCGCCGAACCGGCTGCCGAACCGGCTGTCACAGCCGCGGATAAAAGGGAAAAGGTCAAAGCAAAGTAGAAAGGCAGAGCGTTGATCGCCGCCCCATCGACGAGCTCAGACCGCAAAAACACCGACCCGCAGGAAGAAGCGCTGCACCGCGCACTCCGTTATTTGAGCTACCGGCCCCGCAGTGAAGCCGAAGTTCGCAACCATTTGCGCGAGCGCGGCTACGTTGACGCAGCCATCGATCGGAGCGTTGAGCGGCTGCGCCAGCTGAATTATCTAAACGATAACAATTTCGCGCGCAGCTGGGCTGCTTCCAAAATCGCCGGCCGCGGCTACGGTCCCAGACGGATCGAGCAGGAGTTAAGAGCGAAGGGTATCGGCCCGGCGCTGATCCGTGAGGTCGTAACCGAGGTCTTCCGCGACGGCGATGAGGCACGCCAGGCCCGGCGGCTCGTCGAGAAGCGCTACCACAAACTGGAACCAAACGACGACAAAACCTTGCGCCGCGCAGTCGCTTTCCTCCAACGTCGGGGCTACAGCAGCAAGGTGATTTACGATATAGTGAAATACTCGATAGATGAATCCTAAATGACTCATGATTAGCACAGCAGAAATACGCACGTCCTTTTTGGATTTCTTCGCAAAACAGGGCCATACCGTGGTGAAAAGCTCGTCCCTGGTGCCGGACAAAGACCCCACTCTGCTTTTCACCAACGCCGGCATGGTCCAGTTCAAGAATGTTTTTCTCGGTCAGGAGCGTCTCCCTTATGTGCGCGCCGCCAGCGCGCAAAAATGTTTGCGCATCAGCGGCAAGCACAACGATCTGGAGGCGGTCGGCCGCGACACTTATCATCACACTTTCTTTGAGATGCTCGGCAATTGGTCCTTCGGCGATTACTACAAAGCCGAAGCCATTGAATGGGCTTGGAAACTGCTGACCAGTGAGTGGGGCCTGCCGAAGGATAAGCTCTGGGCTACGGTTTATCTTAACGACGACGCTGCCGAGCAGCTATGGGCAAAAATCAGCGGCTTGCCGATGGAGCGCATTCGGCGTTTCGGCGAGAAAGAGAATTTTTGGGAAATGGGCGAAACCGGCCCCTGCGGCCCGTGCAGCGAGATTCACCTGGACCGCGGCCCGGCAGCGTGTGACAAGCAAGATCAACCCGGCCATATCTGCCGAGTCAACGGAGATTGCGCGCGTTATATCGAGCTGTGGAATTTGGTTTTTATTCAATACAACCGCAAGGAAAATCGCGAGCTCGAAGAACTGCCCTCCAAGCACGTCGACACCGGCATGGGGCTCGAACGCATAGCCGCGGTGCTGCAAAATGTCTTGTCCAATTATGATATCGATCTGATGCGCGACCTGACCGCGACCACGGAAAAACTCACCGGCAAAAAATATGGCGCCGATCCCGTCGCGGACATCTCGTTTCGGGTGATCGACGATCATGCCCGCGCAGTGAGCTTTCTGATTGCCGATGGGGTCTCGCCCAGCAACGAAGGGCGCGGCTATGTTTTGCGCCGCCTCTTGCGCCGCGCCGCCCGCCACGGCCGGCTGATTGGCCTGAAGGATCCATTCCTATATCAGGTGGCGGATACTGTCGTGAGGGTCATGGGCGATGCTTATCCGGAGCTGCGCGCCGAAAAGCGGCGCATCGGCGAAGTCATCGGCAGCGAAGAAGAACGCTTCGGTGAAACTTTGGAAAAAGGTTTGGTGCTGTTGGATGAAGCCACGGCCAAGCTCCAGGGAACAGACAAAATTCTTCCCGGCGAAGTTGCCTTTCGTCTTTATGATACCTTTGGGTTTCCGCTGGATTTGACCGAAGACATTTTGCGCAGCGAAGGCATTGCCGTGGACCAAGCGGGTTTTGAAAAACGCATGGAAGAGCAGCGCACGCGCGGCCGTGAAGCTCGCGAAGTTGCCAGCATGGACGCCAAGATCCAACTCGATCGTCCGGTATGTTTTACCGGCTACAACACTCTTGCAGACGAATCGTCGGTGCTTGCGATTTACGGTAGCGATGGCGGAAAACCTGAAGCGGTGGAAGGCGAAGAAATCGACTTGCTCACCGCCGAGACTCCTTTTTACGGCGAATCCGGCGGGCAAGTGGGTGATCGCGGCACGATCACGACGGCGCGCGGCGATGTCCTGGAAATCCTCGACACGCACCACCCGACGCCGCAGTTAACCGCCCATCGCGGCAGAGTGAAAAGAGGCAGGATCCAAGTCGGGGACAAAGTCCAGCTCCTGGTTGACGCCAAGCACCGTCAAAAAATCAGGCTTAACCATTCTGCGACCCATATCCTGCATGCGGTATTGCGCCGAGAGCTCGGCGAGCATGTGCGTCAGGCCGGGTCGTTGGTGACGCCGGAACGGCTGCGCTTCGATTTCAATCATACAGGCTCGATTGCTGAAGAGAAATTGGCAAGTATAGAGACCCACGTAAACGATCACATCCGTGAGGACGCCGCAGTCTCCATTGAGGAATTGGCCTATGACGATGCGCTCAAGCGCGGTGCGCTGGCGTTCTTTGGCGACAAATACGGCGACCGGGTGCGCGTGGTGCGGATCGGCGATTTCTCGACGGAGCTTTGCGGCGGCACCCACGTGCACCGCTCCGGGGAGATCGGCCTATTTAAATTAAATTTCGAAGGCGGCGTGGCCGCCGGCGTGCGGCGCGTCGAGGCGTTCACAGGGGAAGGCGCCTTGGACCTGATTCGGGTCTACGAGACGCGCCTGGGCGAAATCGGCAATCTACTGCGCGGCAGCGCGGAGGACGCCGTCGACAAGGTAAAAAAGCTGCTCGAACGACAGAAGGAGCTCGAACGGGAGATCGATAAATTACGCGGTCAGTTCGAGAAGGATCAAATCCCCGAGCTCCTGGCCAAAAAACAAGCGCTCAACGGCTCAAATATCTTGATCAGCCAGGTTGCGGGGTTGGATGCCAAACAGCTACGCGATCTGTCGGACCAGCTGAAAGAAAAATTGGGTTCTGCGGTGGTCGTTCTCGCCAGCACGAAAGAGGCGAACGTCAATTTGGTGGCGGCGGTTTCTTCGGATCTCACCAAAAAATTTCACGCCGGCAATATCATCAAAGAACTGGCGCGGATGGTCGGCGGTGGTGGCGGCGGGCGCGCCGATTTCGCGCAGGCGGGCGGCAAGGAGCCGGCGAAAATCGCCGCGGCTTTGCAAAGAGCCGAGGAGCTTGTCCGACAAGCGCCATGATGATTCGCACCGAGAAGATCACCGAAACAACCGTCGGCTTCTGCGACATCATCGATATCACTCCGAAAGTTCGCGCATCGCTCGCCCGAGCGAAACTTCACGACGGCCTTATTGCGCTGTTTGTCGCCGGCTCCACCGCGGCACTGACGACGGTCGAGTATGAGCCGGGTCTGGTGCAGGACTTTAAGGAATTCGTCGAGAAGCTCATTCCCTCCAATCGTAAATATCATCACGACGATCGCTGGGGCGATGACAATGGCTTTGCCCATTTGCGCGCCGCGCTCTTCGGTCCATCGCTGTCAATTCCGGTAAAAGACGCCCAGCCGTTGCTCGGCACTTGGCAGCAGGTCATCTTAGTGGATTTCGACAATCGTCCGCGCAGCCGTGAAATCGTCATCCAACTCATAGGAGAACCCGAGTGAAAGACGAGAAGCGATCCATTGGCAATAGCGTGACTGAGATCGGCGTCAATCAGCTCGATTTCAACGATCCGCGCTTGTTCAGAGATTTGTTGGGCCAGCACGATCAGCATATCAAAATCTTACAAAACACCCTGGGAGTAAAAATCCGCGTGCGCGGCTCGAGCATCGAAGTTGAAGGCGACCCGCTGCCAGTAGAGCTTGCCAGTCAAATCCTGCGCCAACTCTATAGCCTGCTGGAGAAGGGCTATCCGGTTTACGCCAGCGACGTCGACTACGCGATTCGAATTTTAAGCGGTGACAGCCGCGCCCGGTTGCAAGATATATTTCTCGATACCATTTACATCTCGGCGCACAAGCGCACGATCACGCCCAAGAGCATTGCGCAAAAAGCTTACATCGATGCCATCCGGCGCTACGATATCGTTTTCGGCATCGGTCCGGCCGGCACGGGGAAAACCTATTTAGCTATGGCCATGGCAGTGGCCGAGTTGATGAAGAATAACTATGTGCGGATTATTCTCACCCGCCCCGCCGTTGAAGCGGGGGAGAAGCTGGGCTTTTTGCCCGGGGATCTGGCCGAAAAAGTGAATCCGTATTTGCGCCCGTTATACGACGCCTTGCACGACATGGTCGATTTTGACCGCGCCCGCAAGATGGTCGAGCGTGGCACGATTGAAGTAGCGCCGCTTGCTTTTATGCGCGGCCGCACCCTCAACGATTCATTTGTGATTCTCGATGAAGCGCAAAACACCACCCCCGAGCAAATGAAAATGTTTCTGACTCGGCTCGGTTACGGCTCCAAGGCGGTGATTACCGGCGATGCCACGCAAATCGATCTGCCGGCAGGAAAACCCTCGGGGTTGAAAGAAGCATCGCGCATCTTAAAAGGCGTTCATGGCATTCGCTTTGTGACGTTTACCGAAAAGGACGTCGCCCGGCACCATCTGGTGCAGGAGATCATCAAGGCCTATGAACGCGATGATAATCAGGCGGCAGCGCACGAACTGCTGCAAAAAGCATGATCAGTAGTGACAGGTCGCGACCTGTCACTACCTATTGAATGGCATCCAGGGCAACTTTCGCTTGCGCCGGTTTGCCGTCGCGCATGAGCGCAAGATTGACGGCCTCGCCCACCTTGTATTTCTCCAAAGCCAGGTACAAATCATTAGGGGATTCGACTTTCTTGCCGTCCACCGCCGTAATCACGTCTCCTAGCTGGATGCGCCCATTGCGATCTCGTCTGGTCGGCCGCAGGCCCGCTTTGGCCGCGCCGCTACCGCGCGCCACATCGAGGATTAAGACACCGTTGACACCAAGCCGGTCGGCAATCTGTTCGTCCGCGATCTGAATGCCTAGACCGGGACGGATCAGTTTACCGTTGCGAATCAACTCCGGCACAATCCGGTTGACCGTATCGACGGGAATTGCAAAGCCGATTCCGGCGGAAACTCCCGACGGGCTGTAAATCGCGGTGTTGACGCCGATTAGCCGGCCGGCGCTATCGAGCAGCGGCCCGCCCGAATTGCCGGGATTGATCGCCGCGTCGGATTGAATCACGCCTTGAATGGGTCTGCGGGTGAGCGATTCGATCTCTCGGTTGAGGGCGCTGATCACTCCGGTCGTTAACGTCTGATCGAGGCCAAAAGGGTTGCCGATGGCAAACACACTCTGGCCGACTTGTAGATCCTTCGAGGCGCCGATCGGAATCGGATGCAAGCGATTGGCCGGCGCGTCAATGCGCAATACCGCGAGGTCTTTGTCGGGCGCGACGCCGACCACGCGCGCTTTCCAATTTGACTGATCCGCCAACGTCACCTGTGCCGCCGCAGCGTTTTGGATGACGTGAAAGTTGGTGATGATATTACCGCTCGTATCCCAGATAAACCCCGAGCCGGTTCCCTGGGGAATCTGATACTGATTCAACGAGAAAAAGTCCTGCTCGATCGCGATATTGGTGACGTTCACTACCGCAGGCGAGGCTTGCCGAAATAGGCTAATGGTTGCTTTTTCTTCGCTCGCGAGCTCCCCGCGCGGAGCTATTGCGCGCGACGCTGCCTTGGGGTCGTTGAGCGTAGCACTGCCTACCCAAGTCTGTTTTCCAGCTAAAAGCGCGAAAAAAGTAATCGCCAGCGCCGCCCAGAAATAGCTCCACAATTGGGGACGTAGCTTACTGCCGAAGTAGTATTTCATCGGTTATCCTTGCCCAAGCGCGCGCACGAAATGGTAAAAGTTAGGTTCGCCACGGCCGTTTGTCAAGCCAATTGACAGCGCGCAGATGATACTTATTTTACTGGCATCATTAAGTTTCCTGAGGGAGGTGAACAATGGAACTAGTAAGATGGGAACCGTTTGCCGGCTTGGAGAGGATTCAGGCGCGGATCAACGATTTGTTCGATGAGTCCGTAGGACGGGGTCGGGCGTATGCGGGTTTCGCCAACGGAGCTTGGCTGCCGCCGGTGGACATTTTGGAAAGCAAGGACTCCTACTTGATAAGGGCCGAGCTTCCGGGAATGAAAAAAGAAGATTTTCATCTTGAAGTCACCGATGGCACGCTGACCCTGAGCGGCGAGCGCAAAGCCGAAACGCCGGCCGATGGCGTCGAGTATCATCGCACCGAGCGCCAGAACGGCAAGTTTTCCCGGTCGTTCTATTTGCCGCAGACGGTAAAACAAGATGCCATTAATGCGACGTATCGCGACGGCATCTTGGAAATTCACGTGCCTAAGGCCGACGAAGCTAGACCGCGGCAGATTACGATTCAATAAACACGGCGTAAGCCGGCACGTACGAGGCGCGAGCGGTTTATCTACGAGCTCGCGCCTCTTTTCTCATGCCTAGTTAAACCGGTTCAGCACAATTGGGAATAAGAAATCGTGCGGTCGCACCGTGGCTGCCTTCTTGATGCCAATGGAGTGTGGCGCTAAGCTTTTGAGCGCCGGTTAGCGCGGCCGAGCCAATTTCCGTCTCATATCGCGCCTCAATAACTGGACTGGAGTTTTCGATGAGCATCAGTTTCCGCCCTGGTAAACCCGAGGATGCTGAGGTCTGCGCGACGATCTGCTATGAAGCGTTCAAGGCCATTGCGAATCAACATAACTTTCCGCTTGATTTCTCGGATCGAGAAACGGCGCTCGGCCTGTTGTCACAACTGCTTGTGCGCGAGGATATTTATTCCGTCATCGCCGAAAGCAGCGGGCGAATCGTCGGCAGCAACTTTCTCTGGGAAAATAATATTATTGCAGGCGTAGGCCCGATCACTGTCGATCCGACCGTCCAAAACTCGGCGATCGGAAGACAAATGATGGAAAACGTCTTACGGCGGGCGCGCGCTCGTCATTTCGCGGGAGTCAGGTTAGTCCAGTCGGCTTATCACAACCGCTCGCTATCTCTCTACACGAAACTGGGTTTCGATGCGCGCGAGCCGCTGTCAAATCTGCAAGGCCCGCCCATCGGGCTGGAAATCCCCGGTCACACCGTGCGTCAAGCTAACGAAAATGATTTAGACGAGTGCAACAAACTGTGTGTCAAAGTGCATGGACACGACCGCGGACCCGAACTCCTCGACGCCATCCAGCAGGGAACCGCAAGAATAGTCGAGCACGGCAATCGGGTTACCGGTTACGCGACTATGGTCGGTTTTTTCGGCCATGCGGTCGGCGAGAGTAACGAAGATCTTAAGGCGCTGATCGGCGCAGCGACAAATTTTCCCGGCCCTGGTTTCATGCTACCGACACGCAACAGTGAACTTCTCCGTTGGTGCTTGGAGACGGGTTTCCGCATTAATCAACCGATGACGCTCATGAGCCTGGGACTTTACAATGAACCCGCCGGCGCGTTTTTACCTTCGATTATTTATTGAACGCCAGGTGGGTTCAACGCGTTCGCGCAACACGGTTCGACCGGCAATCGATCAATTGTCACGTTAAGGTAAGATCATCGAGTTATAGAAATAACTCGAGGGGTCGTCACCCGTTCACAACCTATTCAACAATACCGCGAAGGAGACACCATAATGAAGCACGCCCATCGTCGGTCCCTGAGAGTTCAGAACCGCGTATTAGCCGCGCTCCTGAGTGTTGGTCTATGTCTCATAGCCGGCAGGCTGATGGCTCAGGAGCCTAAGGTCACGTCACTCATGTCGAAAGATCTTACGGAGAATCCCGGCAAGGAAGTTCTAACGATCACAGTAGAGCATGCGCCCGGCGGGTCGAGCCCTATCCACCGACACAATGCGCATGCGTATGTTTACGTGCTGGAAGGCTCGGTCGTGATGCAGGTGAAGGGTGGAAAACAGGTAACACTGTCACCAGGACAAACCTTCTATGAAGGGCCCGCCGATGTTCATGTCGTTGACCGGAACGCAAGCAAAACCAAGCCGGCCAAATTCCTGGTGTTCTTGATCAAGGACAAGGGCGCTCCAGCGCTCCTGCCGGTGAAGTGATGGCGAGCGTCGTTCCCGCTTGCTCCGAATTATCGTCGACGGAGCACTGCAAACATACAGGAGCAATGAGCTGTTATGGTTAAATAAACATTGGCAACGTTCTCACACGGATGCGCCCTTAAACGTAATGCGAATCCGAATTGCACTTGAACCCTCGTCTGATTGCAGGCGACTAGCGAAAGGAGAGCGCATATGAAGATCGTAGTTATAGGCGGCAGCGGATTGATTGGGACGAAACTCGTGAAGCTGTTACGTGAAAAGGGTCATGAGGCATTGGCGGCATCACCCTCTTCAGGGGTCAACACCATCACTGGTAAGGGGCTGGCGGAAGCGCTTGCCGGCGCTCAGGTTGTCGTCGACTTGGCGAACGCGCCTTCGTGGGAGGATAAGGCGGTGTTGGAATTCTTCGAGACCTCCGGCCGCAACCTTCTCGCGGCAGAGGCCGCAGCCGGCGTTCGGCACCATGTCGCGCTCTCCATCGTCGGAACGGATCGGACGCCTGACAATGGCTATTTCCGCGCCAAGCTCGCCCAAGAGAAACTGATCGAGAAAGCCCGCATCCCCTACACCATCATCCGCGCGACCCAGTTCATGGAATTCATCGGCGGCATCGCCGCTTCAGGTACGGATGGAAGCAAGGTCAGGCTATCGCCCGGCCTATTCCAGCCCATTGCGGCGGACGACGTAGCTGCCATCACAGCCGATGTGGCGCTCGCGACGCCGCGAAGCGGCATCGTCGAGATCGCCGGTCCGGAACGAGCACCGCTCAGCGAAATAATCGCCCGCTATCTGAAGGCGCTCGGCGACCCGCGTACGGTCGTGAGTGACCCCGAGGCCCGATACTTCGGCGGCCGCGTCGAGGAGCGCTCACTCGTGCCGCTGGGCGAAGCGCGCCTCGGCCGCATCGGTCTCGACGAATGGCTCCGCCGCTCCAAAACATAAAGATAATCACTTAGCAGGGCGGACGCCCGCGATGGAGCGGCGATAGGCCGACCGTCCTCCCGCCGCGCTCCGCCGCGGCGCACTCCTTAAAATCCGCGACGTGGTACGAGGTGAGTATTCCAAGCGCGGCACGAACGGCGAGTCATTCACTAGCGGGAGTGTTTAAATCATGAAGACGACGGATTGGCTGATGAGGGGAACCCACGACGAACCCTCGATCGATAAGATCTTTGTCGAGCTGTGCAGCCGGCTGCGGATAGCCGGCGTGCCGGTGGCCAGGGCAAGCCTCCACTTTCGAACTCATCATCCGCAATGGCTCGGCGCCCGGATCATTTGGCGCAGCGGCATGCGCGACGCTGAAATACAAACCGTCGGCTATCACGTCGCGGCGACAGCGGAGTTCTTGAAGAGCCCGCTGCGCGCGATCATCGAAGGCGCCCATGAGATCAGACAGCGGCTGCAAAGTGGCGCAGTGGAAATCTTGAACCACCCGCTGTGTGAGGAGCTGCGCGCCGAGGGTCTTACAGACTACATCGCTTGGCCGCTCGATCACACACTCGGCAAGCGCCATCTGGTGACCTTCGCCACCGACGCAGCGCGCGGATTCGCTGACGATCAGATCGCAGTGCTCGCCGAAATTCTCCCCGCCCTTGCTCTGGTCAGCGAAATTCGCTTGAAGAACCAGCTCGCCCGGACGCTGCTGGAAACGTATGTCGGTCCCCTGCCAGCGAACAAATCCTTGCCGGCGCCACCACTCGCGGCAGCGGCGTGACGGTCGATGCCGCTATTCTGATCTGCGATCTGCGCAACTTCACAGCGTTGTCGAACCTTCGGCCGCGCGATGAAGTCATCGATATTTTAAACGGATACTTCGACGCCATGTCGGAGCCGATTGTGCGCAATGGCGGCGAGATCCTGAAGTTCATGGGCGATGGCCTGCTGGCGATCTTTCCGCTTAGCAATCCGACTGCCTGCGGCGATCTATTGCGAGCGATCGGCGAAGCGCAAAGGGCGCTCGCCGAGCTGAACGATCACAACCTTTCAAAGGGCCGCGACGCATTGAGCTACGGCATCGGCGTGCATGTCGGCGAGGTCATGTACGGCAATATCGGTTCGCGCAATCGCCTCGACTTCACGGTTATCGGGCCCGCGGTCAATATCGCAGCAAGACTCGAAAACTTGACCAAGGAGATCAAACGATCGGTGCTATTTTCAAAGGCCTTCGTTGAAAGGGCGGGCTGCGAGAGCAAGCTGGAAAACGTCGGATCCTACCCTCTGAGGGGTCTTAGTGAGCCCGTCACCGCGTTCGCGTTCTCAGCTGGCATCGTCGCGGGAATTCAAGTTGGCTAAGTATTTTTGTTGAGCAATCAGACGGCGCGGATTGTCAATCAATCAAGCGCCAACCCGGCGCTCTTTTATTTGCGCACAGAATGGCGCGTCATCTGTATGGCCGGACGCGATCAATCACTTTATGTCGGTGGAAATGCGAGCAGTTCGCGAAGAAAACTTCTTCGGGACAACTGCGCGCGGCTCTATGGCGTTTAGTAACCGGCGGTCTGCACGGATGCGTGCCGCCTGAGGACTCTGGGATCGTTTCGCATCGGCGAACTATCAAGCGTCATCAAACCAGTGCAGCAAGAATAAATTATCGATGGCGATAAGTCCGGCAAAGAAGAGCAGCAGGGCCAATCCCGCATATAACAACTTCACAACGACGCTCAAAATCGATACGGGAGGCATCTGCCACTCCAAACCGAAGTCGCTAAAGACCGGTTTCAAGGTGAAGTGAAAAAGCGGCTGGTACGGCTTGTAAATCGTCCGCCGCAAATAGGGCGCGTATAACCGCAGCATCTTGGGTGTCCAGTCGGAGCCGAAGCGGACAAAGCCGGATACCCGACCGAATCCTGGGAATCCGTCAAACACGGGAAAGACAACGCCGAGCATCTTACTCATCTCTTCTCTAAACGCTGCGTAATCCTTGCGCTTCATGTTGAGGACTAAGACTAGCAGCTTGGTCGGATCGAGGTTTTCAAACGCCTGCTTGAGCTCCCACGAGAGGCCTTTGCCGCGCCCGGCGCGAATCACAACCAGCGCCGCCGAGCGCATCTGATCGCTGACCACCGCTTGCCACTGCGCATCCGAAATATATAAACGGGCTGCCCCAGGCGTGGGCAGCTTCTCGCCCGGTCTGCCAATGGCGATCAGGTCGCCAAACGGCCGCAAAACGTCGCGCAGTTGTTCCTCCTCGGTAATGACGCCGGAGAGCAAACGAGGCAATAAAAAGGACCAAGCTACTTATCTTAGAACCGACCTGTCGGCTTCGAACGCTCTTAGATAAAGGACATCCGGTTTCGCATCTCCAAAAATATCCTGGGCAGTGGCTTGGGCTCGATGTTGGCGGCCGCGCCAACAGAGAAATGCTCCGCCGACGATCATCGCCAATGAAATGAAGCGTGCGGCAAATGGAAAGTCGATCTCACGGGAGTCGAAGTAACCGAAAATAGTGGCAAGCAAAAACCCGGCGACGATCAAGGTCATGCCGCTGCGATTTTGAACCGTTCCTGGTTCCATGCGATTTTCCATTCCATCCCGACCACCCGCGGTCGCGGAACTGCGCCCCTGCAAATCCGCGGATGAAGATTTCCGTCTTGTTCGCAAGAAATCTATAAAACAAATCCGAGAGAGAAAAAATGTACGGGAGTCGATCTAAATCGACGCAAAGTCGGTCGATAGACAGCGCGATTTTCGCCAACAATCTTCGCTTGACGACTCTGCGGTTCGGCGCTATAGCTCCCGGCAGAAAAAGGTCTGTTAAGTTTTCCTATACAATAAATGATCTAGGAGGGTTCCATGCGCCGACTGAATGCAGCCGCTTTTGCGGCAACCATGGTCCTTGCTATTTTTGCGGTATTGTCTGTTCCGGCGCGCGCGCAAGTCACGGCGTTCGAAGGCGCGCGGCTCATCGTCGGCGACGGGCGGGCGCCGATCGAGAACGCCACGCTGATCGTGGACGGCGCGAAGATCGTCCAGGCCGGCCCTGCCGCTTCGGTTAAGGTGCCCGCCGGCGCCACGCGGGTGAGCCTCGCGGGCAAAACCGTGATGCCGGCGATTATCGACACGCACACCCATCTGAGCACGACGCCCGACGCGCTCACGCGCGACCTGAAGCGGCGCGCTTATTTCGGCGTGGGCGCGGCGCTGAGCCTTGGCACCGACACCTATGAAATACTCTCGATGCGCGGCCAGATGATCCCCGGCGCGGCGCGCTACTTCAGCGCCGGCAAAGGCATCACTCGGACCGAACCGGGGCGCCCGACGTTACAGATCAACAGCGAGGAAGAAGCTCGCAAGGCCGTGCAGGAGCTGGCGGCGCACAAAGTCGACATCGTCAAGATCTGGGTCGACGACCGCGACGGCAAGGTGGAGAAGGTGACGCCGGAACAATACGCTGCCATCATCGACGAGGCGCACAAACTCGGTCTGCGGGTCGCCGCGCACATCTTCAAAATGGACGACGCCAAAGGTTTGATGCGCGCCAATCTCGACGTCTTCGCGCACGGCGTCCGCGACAAGGATGTCGACGACGAAACCGTGGCCCTGTTCAAGGCGCGCCCGAACCTGGTGCTCGGACCGAACCTGCCGGATCGCGGCGTGAAGGTTGATCTGAGCTGGTTGAAGCCGGGTCTCCCGGCCGCCGAGTTCGCCAAGCTCGAGGAGGAGAACACCGACCGGCCCAAAGCCCAGGTAGCGCACGGCATCCAGGCGCGCAACCTGGCAAAAATGTATGCGGCGGGCGTGCGCCTGGTGCTCGGCACCGACGGCAACCGGCCGTGGGCGCCGCACGACGAGATGTTTGATATGGTGGCCGCCGGGGTGCCGCCGATGCAGGTCATTGTCGCGGCGACGCGCAACGGCGCCGAGTTTCTGCGCCTCGCCGACGCTGGCACGCTGGAAGCGGGCAAGAGCGCCGACTTCATCGTGCTCGATGCTAACCCGCTCGACAACATCGCCAACACGAAACGCATTTCGGCGGTGTATCTGCGCGGTGCGGCCGTCAATCGCACGCAGCCGATTCTCTGATGAAACTTCCAAGTGCGTTGACTGGAACTTTCGATGAGACGATTTAACTTTCTAGCCGGTGCAGTTCTTTGTCTATGCTGGGAAGCGCCATTCTTATTCGCGCCCAGCAGGCCAATAGTCTCCTCGTGATTGAAGGCGCACGGTTGATCGACGGCACGGGAAGGCCGCCGCTCGAAAATGCCGTGGTTGTCATCGCCAACGGGGGGATTTATTGGGGTCAGGGATTTATTGGGGTCAGGCGTGTATGAGTGAACATGCAAGTGCTACAACACGCTGACAGTCATGATAAAGTCGTTGCTGCCCGGAAATCAGCGACGAGCTGAAGGGATTCCTCGGGCTTAGACTTTTACGGCTGTACTATATTACTGACCTGCTCGATCTCTATCATCGAAACTAGAACCTAACGGGATCCGGTCAGAAGCTATCCAATAAAGTATAACGTGCAGCCGCAGTGTGCTGCTTCAACTTAGGAGCGTCGCTGTCCCCAAAACGCGCTCCCAATCCTCCCGACAATAGTTGACCGAGTGCCAGTGTCCGCCGCCGGGTAGGGTCGTACTGCGACTGACAATGAACGCGTCAAGCCGAACTTCTCCCAACCCAGGAAGTTCGCCGGGTGGAGTCATCAGCGCCACTGATAATACTTGCTTCGCATAGGCCTGCGACCATCTTAAGTACGGTACATCAAAAAGATGCTTATAGGCCCATGCGTAAGTACAAATGTGAGCGTTACCTTGTTGCGCGTGCCGAATGAAGCAGTCCCTTAAAGTAGCTGCTTTTTCGAGCATAAGGTTCAGCGGCGTTGAGATTCGTAACTTGACCTTAGATAAAGGAGATTTAGTTTTAGAAATGGTTGTAATCCGGCGCGCGGTTTTTAGCGAGCGGGATCGAGTTGACTTTTCTTGAGGCGCGGCCCTATAACCCGACTCGTAAGGGAGTTTGAAAGCAATCGGCTCGAGGAGCCAATTTCGTTATGTCCATTCGGTCACAAACCGATGCCACGCACCTCCGCTACGCCCAAGCCGGACTGGCGATGGCTGCGATCGCGATACTTTTTGCGACGTGCTTATGGGCAATCGAAGCCCCGAAACCGCCGCCCGACACTCGACTCGCGGCGCTAGCCTTGCCATCCGCGGCTGGCGCCGATTGGCAGCAGTGGGATTCGTTTTTGACCAATGCGGTAAAAAAATTGGCGCAACAGTTACGCCCGGAACAGCAGGAGCAGGTTGGCGATGTTTTCCTCGATTCGCGTTACCAGTTGGCGCAGTTGCTGGGCGCCGGGACGTCCGATCCGGTGCCGCAGTTGTTTGCCAGTACCTGGGACCGGTTGTCGCCCATCCTCAAACAATCCGTTCCTGGAATGTCTCAGCAGAGCGCCAGTCAAGTCACGGGGTTTGCAACCGCTATGGATGGCCTAAAATCGCTGTCGGGATTTGGCAGCCAGTTTGGATTTTTCCGGATCACCCCGGACACTCTGAGAGGAGCAGCGCGCTTGCTCGGAACCGGCAACGTCGATCCATTGGCCTATAACCTGGACATCGATTCAAGCTTGCGCGATTTGCTTGGTTTCGGCGGCTCGCTGCCGGAACCGCGGCCGTCATCTTCGCTGGAGCAGGGACGACTGCAGCAGTTGCGCGACCGGGCATCCGCGGCGGTTAAATCGTTGCTGGCGCGTCCGGCCTATGCGGCCGAGGCGGATCTGGACCGTTTGAATGAATGGGTGCCGGAAACGCAGGAAACAAAAGACGTTCACGACTACCTGCTGGAAGTGCAGAAGATGCTGCTGGAGACCAGTGACAGGGTCCTGGCCAAGTCTAACCTAGCGCCGGAGCACCAACAGCTCTATCGGCAGATTCTTTTTACGACCGGATGGCAGGAAAGCTGCTGGCGGCAGTTCGTCAAAAAGGGCGCGAAACTGGCGCCCCTCGCTTCGGCAACCGGCGATGTCGGCATTATGCAAGTCAATCGACTCACCTGGCGCAGCCTCTACGACATTAAAGGGTTAACGGGAGACATTCGATACAACGGAAACGCCGGCGCCGAGATAATACACCACTATCTAACTCGCTACGCGATTCGGAAAAAAGAAAATGAGCAGCCCAACGGCAATTTAGCGCGGGCAACTTACTCGGCCTATAATGGCGGACCCGGTGCGCTGGGACGCTACCGCGGCGTGCGTCAAAGTCCGACTTGGAAAAAAGTAGACGAGGCTTTCTGGGACAAATTCCAAGCGGTAAGTTCGGGGCAGGAATTGGCGGTAAAAAAGTGCTACGGCTGAGCGACGCGACGCACGCTACCGCGCCAAGTCGAAAAACATTCCTCCAGCGCGCCGATTATTTTTTCGTGTAATATTTCATCGCTTCAGGCAGCCACTGCTTGATTTGCGCGATGCGGGTCTCATCGCTCGGGTGCGTGGATAAAAACTCGGGTGGGCTGCCGCCTTGTTTAACCTTGGCCATACGCTCCCAAAATCCCACGGCTGCGGAAGGGTCATAGCCGGCCTTCGCCATCAAAATCAGACCAATTTGGTCCGCCTCGGATTCTTGAGATCGGCCCCAGGGAAGAATCACCGCAACGTTGACTCCTAGCCCGTACGCCTGAGAAAAAGCCTCGCTGTATGCTGGATTCACCATACCTACGCCGGTGCTGAGAACCTGCCCCAGTATCTGAGCTCCCATGCTCTGGGTCATACGCTCCGCGCCATGGCGGGCTAGCGCGTGGGCCACCTCGTGCCCCATCACAACTGCGATACCCGTATCGTCCTGGGCAACCGGCATGATCCCCTCCCAGAACGCGACTTTCCCGCCTGGAAGGCAAAACGCATTGACTTCCTTGCCCTCCAGAACATTGAATGCCCACTCATATTCGGGTTTTGCCGCCGCGGCGGAAATCCTTGCACCCACTCGCTTCAACTGTGCTTGCCAGGCCTGGTTTTTGGAAGGAGGAGTTTTTTTGAGAATGTCTTCGTAGGCGTCTACGCCCAGCTTTTTTTCGTCACCCTCAGACACCAGATTCATTTGAGAACGACCGGTATATTCTACGGCTTGGCAACCGAATCCAAACAAGGCGGCGCAAAGCAGAAGAACGCGCCAGTTGAGTGTTTTCGTTATCTTTGTCATCTGCGTTTCCTCTTGAGCACGTAGACTCCGCCGCCAACACCTAAAGAACCGACAGAACTCTCTTTGGCTGGTTTCTACCGACGCTAGCGGAGTCGCATAGTCCTGTCAAACCAACAGCAACTCTACGAATCAGAAGAAAATCAGCAGTGAAGATTTCGCGAGTAGTGATTTATTATGCACGACTCAGGGCTAACCCCGACCTTCCACTCCTACAGCCGTCAGACATTTTCGGACGCTTTTACGGCCGGCATGAACCGGAATAGGCTTCACGATTTGATTTTCATGTCCCAGCTGCAAATCTTTTCGTCGGGCCGAGCGCTCCAAGTGACGTTGCGCGCCGCGCCGTAGCAATCCGCCAGATTGTACAGCAGCACGAACGGCACGTCCTCCATGAGGATTTTTCCGGATTGCTGGAGGAGTGCAATCCGTTTCTTGTTATCCGCGGTGCCCTGTTCCTCTTCGATCAGCTTGTTGAACTCCGGATTGCTATAGGCCACTCGCTTCGAAGTTTCCGTCCGTAAATGACGTTTCCTAGAGCTAGCCGCTGTCAAGACCGTTGTCCCCACCTTTTTTGCTGCCGACCGTTATACACTCATCGGCATTGCCGAATTTTCAAGACAGATGTTTGAGATCAGAATCGACCTTCTTTTTCCAACTTCTTGACGGCACTGTCGTCGACCAGGTCTTCGGCTTTGAGGCGGCGAATTTTTTCGTTGTTAGCGCCGAGCAGGCGAATCACGTTACGAATGCCGTCGACGCTGGGGTAAATTTTTCGCTCATAGAGGTGCACCATGCTTTGGTAACCTTCCTCGGCTTCCTCGACGCGCCGGAAGCGCAGCGCCTTGGCGAGACTTTTCATCACTTGCGCTTTGTTCTCGGGGTTGCGGATAAACGCCGAGCTCTCGAGCAATGCCCTGAGCACGTTTTCCACCACGGCCGGCGACGAGGTGACAAAACTGCGCCTGCCCATGACTCCCGAGCCCTGGTATGGAATCGGCAGCTTCTCGCTATCCGCGAGGAGACGAAATCCTTTGCTCTGGAGCAATTTACCGAAAGTGTAGCCGAGGAACGCCGCATCGGCGGAACCGCTCATTACGCCCTGCGCCATCACCGCCTGCTCGCCCAGAGTCCTGAACTGAATCTTGTCCCGCTCCGGCACGAGTCCCCAATAGTCGAGCATCAACATGGAAAAAATCCAACCGCCGCCGCTCAAGCTATTGACGGCGACGCTTTTGCCTTTGAGATCTGCCGGGGTTTTGATTTGCGGGTTGACCATGAACATGCCCGAGAGCCGATTGATGAATCCGGCGATAAAAACCAAGTCCGCGCCCTCAGCAATGGCGCCGAGATTGGCCCCGGACACCGATCCCCAGTGAAATTGCGTTTCGCCTGAGCTCAATGCCGACATGGCGACCGGCCCGTTGCGCACCTGCACGAAGCTCAAGTCGACGCCGTACTTTTTAAACAGCCCGAGATCCTGAGCGACATAGAGCACACCGTCGCGTTCGCTGGCCGATCCAGAGGTCATGACCACTTTGGTCAGCGCCGCCGCCGCTTGGAGCTGCCGATGCGCGAGAAGCAAGATTGAAAAACAAAATAGCAGAACGATCCGACGAGTCTTCATCTCACAAACTCCTTGCTGATGATCCTGAGTTGCCAAAGTAGAAACAGTATAAAGGGATAACACTGTTGAGTAGCTGGACAAAGTCAATCCCTTCGAAACCGAGCGCAGCAAAATGCTTCGCGTGAGCTGTATTTCGCAATGGCCCGGAGCTCGTCGCCGCGCGCGTGCCGGTGGTTGGTGTCAAGCGGCCTCCGCAGGTTTAATCAATGAGGCGGACTTCATCGCCGGCGTGAATTCGACCGCCGCCGCGGCAAGGAACCATTGCCACGGCAAACGTTGGTTGCTCCTGCCCAATAACTTTCGTCAGCGTCGTCAGGATTGGCAAGTCCCGTTCGCCGGTCTTAGGATTTGCATGCGTAGCAAGGCACCTGAGCTTCGGCTTGAGCACGTTAAAATCAACCATGCCTATGCGCACGTTTCGACCCACCCAACTCTGCTCCTCCCAGGCTTCGAGTCCCTCAACCGCGATGTTTGAGCGAAAGCGCTGCTCGCTGACTTCGACGTTCGCCAACACAGCATTAAGCGCTTGGAGACTCCCACGGCCGTGTAGCGTCACCTGACCTGCTGCGGAGTCGTGGTAGCGCGGCGTAATGCCGTTGCCAACTACCCTTAGCGGGAGCCGCTCCGCATGGCCAGAAAGCGGATTCTCGTCGAGCTTGAGTACATATTCAGCTACCGCGGCCGCGATGCGCTTTCTCCCTTCATTATTGAGTGCCTCGTCCACTAAAACGGTGCTGGCCAAGCTGATGCGTAACCGAAGAATCTCTTCCTGAAACTTCATGTGCAAACGTGCCAGCCCGGGTGTATTTACAAGAGCCACCATCTCGGTTTTCTTACTCCATGCATCATCGGCCGCTTCGCAATCGGCAAACCGTATGCCGAGGACACGGTCGCCGGCAATTCTCCCGTCCTCGAGAACCGTCAACATTTCGCATTTTTCAGGAGTGAAACCTTTCAAAGGATAGCGATACAGGGCAGCGACGTGCGGCATTGGTTCATTCCTCCATAGTCACTTGCGACAGTAAGTTCAACGCCATACGGCGCCGTCCCTTTCACAGGTTTCTAAAATGGTTTCCAATCAAATCAAAAGAACGAAGGTCTAGGTTTAACTTTGATAGACGCTGGCAGTAAATAATCCGACGGCTCGGCCCGATCTAGTGAATACCCGCGACCCTTCCACGGACGGCACGAACCGGAATAGGCTTCACGATTTGATTTTCATGTCCCAGCTGCAAATCTTTTCGTCGGGCCGAGCGCTCCAAGTGACGTTGCGCGCGGCGCCGTAGAAATCCGCCAAATTATAGAGCGGCACGAGCGGCACGTCCTCCATGAGAATTTTTCCGGCTTGCTGGAGCAGTGCGATCCGTTTCTTATTATCCGCGGTGGCCTGCTCTTCTTCGATAAGCTTATCGAACTCCGGATTGCTGTAGGCCACGCGCTTCGAAGTGCCGGTACGAAAATATTGGTCGTAGAGAGTATCGGCGTCGACCAGGCTGCCTCTGCCGATGTAATAAAAAGGCAGCTTGCCGCCGTTGACGCCGGAGGTGCCCCAGAAAATCGCCCACTCCTGTGAGACGACGTCGACCTTGAATCCACCCTTTTCCATCTGGGCGGCAACCACCTGGCATACTTCCCGGTCCCCGGCGAATCGGCCGGAAGATAAATAAAGCTTGACGGCAACTCCGCCGGGATAACCTGCTTGGGCCAGAAGCTCGCGCGATTTTTTTGGGTCATAGGGGTAGCGCTTGTGAGTCGGATCGTAGCCGATGACATTGGAGGCCACGGGGCCGTTGAGCACATAGCCGCCGCCGTCAAAGATATTCTTGACGATCGCCGGCGCGTCCACCGAATAGTTGACCGCCTGACGGACGAGCTTGTTGTCGAATGGTTTGAAAGCGGGATTCAAGGCTAGAAAGAACATTCTGAGCCCTTCGACCTTCTCTATTCTCGCCCTCGGACTGCGTTCTAAGCGCGGCACTTCGTGCACCGGCACATTATTGATGACGTCCGCCTGACCCGATTCCAGCGCCGCGACTCGCGCCGCGTCCTCGGTCACCTTCTTGAAGATCACCTCCTTGATCTCCCCTTTCGCTCCCCAGTAGTCGTCGTTGCGCGTCATGACAAAATTGCCGCCGCGCTGAAAGCTCACGAACTTATACGGTCCCGTGCCGATCTCATGTTGGTCCAACTCGTCGCCATACTTGTCGGCGGCCGCTTTGCTGACGATGAAGCGGTTTTCAACGCGGTCGAGAAAAACCGCATTGGCCCGTTTGAGAACAAAAACCACGGTATAATCATCCGGAGCCTGCATTTCGACAACATCGTTGAAATTGGTTCCCTGCAGGCTGTTCTTGTCCGTCCTCATGCGGTTGACGGAAAAAATTACATCCTTCGCCGTAAACGGCGCGCCGTCGTGAAAGCGAATGCCTTTGCGCAGGCGAAAGACCCAGTTCTTCCCCTGGAATTCCCACGACTCGGCCAACACTCCGGTGTAGCGCACCGGGTTATAGGAGACCTCGACCAAGGGCTCGAAGATGTGCCGCCACATTCCATAAATGAGGCTGCCGCTATGGTTGTAAGGATTGAGCGTATCGGTGACGCTGGAGCTGAGAATGGTGACGCGCTCTTTGGAGGCGGCCCAAGCCGATCCAGCCAGATGCCCTCCCGCCAGCATCGCTAAACCTGCGGCTCCGCTCTGCTTGAGAAAATCTCTCCGGCTCACTCCCGATTTGTTCCGGTTCATGAGATCCTCCTCGCGACATGATTGGCTGCCGCAAACGTCGTGGCTTCGAGCCGTAATGTCACGGCCGACGGCCGGGTTTTTTTCCAACGTCATGGCGCAGGTGAAGAACGTTGCTTTGACTTGGTACTGCTCGAACAGCCGCAGCAGTCGCCAAACACTCGCTCCATATTCTCACTGCGACTCGCACCTCGGGCGGCTTGCGAGACGCTATTTCGCCATCGGTCTCGTGCCGCTTATCCGCATACGCCGGCGTGAGCTCAGAACCTTCCTCATAGTTGACCACCGAAAGAAACGGCAATTTGGTAGCCGGCAGGCGATTCAACCCGGGGTTTGGCAGTATCACACAAATCCAATTACACCCCTCATGTCCAAAGCCGAGAGATACTCAATCCCGGTGTTCACGTCAATCAACGGAGAATGAGAATGCTATCCGGAGGGCTTTTGCAGATACGAAAATCTAGTGTCCAAGCCCGACTACAGCTCATCGATGCGGCTGTGGCGTACGACAAATCCGAGGTTGCGATGCCGATGGGAGCTCACTAACGAGTGAAATCTTCGCGCGGATTAACGCCTCTTCATCCTGTCGCGTCCGGGCCAACGTACGTGCAGAACGTAGACAGTGGAGGTTTTTTCATCGACTTCGTAGATGATCCGATACACATATGGCTTTCGGCCATAGAGAAGATGTCTCACCGTCGGATCTTCGGGAGTTAATGGGCCGCGGTTTGGGTATTTTTCAAGGCTTATGATAGCTTTCTCAAGCCGGTCAAACCACCGCGCCGCTTGCTCGGATGATTCTGTCCCAATACTTTCGCAGATGATGGAAAGATCGCGCAAGGCGCGGTCTGTCACCTCAACGTGATATGCCACGGCCCCGCCGGAAGGATTTAAGCGCTTCCCGCGCGGGATGGGTTCGGCCTTTAACGATGTCTTCACGCCCTTGCCGGATGCCTTCCAGTGCGTCAGCCTGCGCCGCAATGTCCAGCAACCGTTGATACGCTTCCGCATCCTGCACGACGGCGGCGGCCTTTCCGTTGACCGTCAGAATAACCGGGCGTTTGGTCTTTTTCAGTTGCTGCAAAAACGCGGAGGAATTGTTCCGAAAAGTCGTCAGCGCCTGAATGTCCTGCGTTATGTCCATTTTGTAGGCTCCTTAAACAGTACCTTTAAAGGTACTATCTCATGGCGGGAGTGTCCATACAATGAGTTTCTTGCTTAGGCTCGAGCGTGAAGCCGCGACTTCTCCAGCCGGACCCGGCTAAGTTTCAGTTGAGTCGTTGGCAGTTTGTCCACGTTGCAAAGCCCAGCTTGTTGTTAATGACCCTATTTGGAACAGTGGCCGCTTTCATAGGAGCGTCCATCACACTCGATTGTCCATAGTGTCCGAATCGACTCTTTTATTTTTCGTCTCTTGCGCTTAATCGTTCATGTCTTGAATTGTTGAACCTTGCGTGTAGCACGGCTTGCCTGTTGCCTATTTTGACGCATTGACCTGGCGCACGATCCGATCGTCAAAAAATTGCGCTGGCTTCGCCGTTTTGGCTTCGGGCATGGATTCTGACAAAAAGTCGAGAATCCCCTGCAGCCCGGGCTCGGAAGTCAGCAGCTCTCTGCGAAAACCAGCTTTCTTGAAGAACTCATAGGTGCGGTCGAGGCCTTCTTGATCGATTTCCTTGGTGTACTTGCCGATGACTTTCATGGCGAATGGTTTGTCGCCGTAAAAGCGCTCGATGCCGCCGCGTACGGCGCGCAGCAACGGCACCAAGCGCGAACTCAGTTCATCCATGCGGCTGCGGCGCACGACCAACCCGACATTTTGGTAGGGTTCGCCGATAAGAGTGACCAGCGAGTGAAAGCCGTCGCGCTCCAGCCTGAAGCTTGCCGGCGGCGATCCGACGCCGCCTGCGATCTGTCCCGCGTAAAATGCCGCTACGATCTGCGGGCTGCTGCCGAGCGGCCGGAGCATCACATCTTTCGCGGTCAGGCCCATTTTTTTGAGCGCGACCACAGTCCCGTAGTAGACCGGTGTCGCCGGACGGTCGGTGCCGACAATCTTGCCTTTCAATTGCTCGACGGTTTTGATTTCAGGCCGCGCATAAAAGTCCCAGATCATCGTATTCAACAAACCGGCAAGGAACACGACATCGATACCGCGCAGAGAGGCGGTAATGATCGGCGCCGCTGAAACTTCAACGATGTCGACCTCATTGGAGATCATGGCCGCCATGAAGGAACTCGATGCCATCGACAGCATTTCCACGTCCAAGCCCTCTTTACTGAATCCGCCGTTTTCCTTGGCCATCCATAAAGGCGCCATGGTCGCCGACGTGCTGAGATACGCCACGCGCAAAGGCCGCGCGGGCCGCGACGGAAGCTGTGCAAGGGCTCGCTGCGCGACCGTCAAAGCAACGATGATGTATAAAACACCCGACAGTACAATTTTTCGACTCTGCATTAGGTTCTTCCTCCGACAGGATGGAAATGAATAGCGCGTTGTCAACGCCCACCTTTCCCGAGCAGATAATCGACAGCGGGCGGAAATGCAACCGCAAGCTTTGCTCAGCCGCCGAATTGTAATACAAGGACCTGTGGCAAGTTGACTGACGTACTCCTAGCCAAGAGGGCGCGAAATTCGGAAGGGACAACTCACCACAAAGTGATTCATGATCTTACGTTCGCCTACGGAGAATGAAAATTCGTTATGTTTGTCATGCTGAGCGAAGCGAAGCATCTGCTTGGAGCGAACAGACCGAAGTAGATTCTTAGGCGCCGCCTCAGAATGACAGAACGACTCAACAGTGTTTGAACGAGCCATTTCAAAGGAGTGTTTCATGAGCTTACGCTCGCCCTCAGACATGAAAATGGAGGAATTCCTCTGCATAACTACGTCGCTTCAGTTTGTGATTCCCGCGCACGCGGGAATCTAGGTTTGTTCACTGCCGAATACCTGGATACCCGCTTTCGCGGGTATGACGGATCACGATTGGTGTGTGGAATCTCAGATCATCGCTCAGCGAATTTTCAAAGGAGGTCACGAAGCGCACGAAGGAAGAGACTTAACTTCCGAAACTTCGTGTCCTTCGTGCCTTCGTGGTGACACTCTGCCCGCATGAAGCAGTTAACGCCGCAGACAGAATGATTTTCGCAAGCTTGCAACGCTAGAGAATCAGTCAATAAGGGAAATCTGTATGCGTTTAGACCTCGGAATTATCGATATTCAAAACGTCCGTTTTGGACCGCGAACACAGATCGGTACGCGAACTCTTTTTATCAATCACCCAGAACTGGTCGCACTGCTCGAACAAGAACCGTTATTCGAGCGCGTCAAGGTTGAGATCGCCCATCCAGGTGATTCCTGCCGCATCGTTCGTGTGCTCGATATTTTGGAGCCGCGCTTTCGCATGAACGGCCCCAACTTTCCCGGCGCGCTCGATGCCGCCGGTCTTGTCGGCGACGGCGAAACCCGCGCCCTCAAGAACGTGGCGGTGATTGAAACCGACCAGGTCCGGACGCGCAGCCGCAATATTATCGACATGAGCGGTCCTGCCGCGGATTATTCACCGTTGGCGAAAACCCATAATGTCGTCTTGCTGCCTTATCCGAAGAAGAATGCCGACAAAGACGAGTATCGGCTGGCGGTGAAAAAGGCCGGACTCATCGCCTCGACCTATTTGGCGGCGGCCGCCAAAAACCTTGTTCCCGACACCACGCAAACCTACGAGTTGCCGCCGCTGGCGCTCAATCAAGGACCGAAAGATTTGCCGCGCATCGCTTACATTTTTCCAATCCACTCGCAGCAACATCCGACGCACCAGAAAGAGACGGTCTTTTACGGCAGCAACATCCAAGGCTTCATGCCTACGGTCGTTCATCCCAATGAAATCCTCGACGGCGCGTTGATGTTTTCCTACTCGGCCTTTACGTGGTTCGCGCAGAACCATCCGGTGATTTTAGAATTGTACCGCCGGCATGGAAAGGATCTCTGGTTTGCCGGCGTGGTCGCGACGATTGCGCCGGTGACGATCGCGGAAAAAGAGCGCAACGCTTACCTGAACGCGCGCTTGGCCAAAGAAACCCTCGGCGCGAATGGATTCCTTGCGACTAAAATCGGCGGCGGCGCGGTGGATACCGATTTGATGCTAACCTATACGCGCTGCGAAGAATTGGGCATGAAAGGGACGCTCATCATCATGGAGCGCTATCCGGACACCGGCATCACGTTCGTTCCACCCAATGTCGACGCACTTGTCACGCCTGGTTTAACCCGCGACGGCATCACTTTGCCGGCCGTGCAGCGCGTGATCGGCGGTGATACCATCGCTCTGGACAATTCGAATCCCGATAACACGAGCCCCGCCGTGCCGCTTTTACCGACCAACCAGGAACTACGGTTGTGGATCGGCGACATCGCCGGCGCCATTAGCCAGGTAGGCGCCTCGCGGCTTACCACCTATATGGGTTGAGGAGACCGCACATGAACGAAAAGCTTCGCGTCGTCCATTATTTAAATCAGTTTTTCGCCCAGATCGGCGGCGAAGAACAAGCGGGCATCGCTCCCGGCGAAAAGCTTGGCCCGGTGGGCCCCGGCCGCGCACTGCAACAGGCTCTGGGCGAAAGCGGCGAAGTGGTTGCGACGGTTTTTTGCGGCGACAATTTTTTCGCCGAGCAGCAAGAGCAAGCGCTGGCAGCGCTCTTGAAACAAATCGCCGATCACAGAGCGGATTTGCTCATCGCCGGACCGGCTTTTGAAAGCGGCCGCTATGGCGTCGCGTGCGGCGTCGTCTGCCAGGCAGCCGAAGAGCGGCTGGGAATTTTTGCCGTCGCGGGCATGGACCCGGAGAACGCCGGAGCAGGACTTTACCGCAAAAGCGTTTACATCGTCGACTCGGGATCATCGGTCGCAAAGATGGTCCCAGTTCTACAGCGCATGGCGGCGCTGGGATTGAAGCGGGCGCGCCATCTGCCGCTCGGCAGACCGGGCGATGAAGGTTATTTAGCGCGCGGCATCAAACGCAACGAATTTAGCACCAAAGCGCCGGCGGAGCGCGCCGTCGATATGCTGCTCGCCAAAATTCGCGGTGACGCGTTTCAATCCGAGATTGCCACGCCGAAGTTCGCATCGAGCAAGCCGGCAGCGCCGTTGCGCGATCTAGCTGCGGCGACGATTGCGCTTGTGACAGACGGCGGCTTGGTTCCCGAAGGCAATCCGGACAAGATCGAACCGGGGCGGCCGACGCGTTACACCAGCATTCCCATCGCGGGGGTGAATTCCCTCGACGCTAATCGGTACGATGCGGTTCACTCCGGCTACGACACGGCGCTGGCCAATCAAGACCCCAATCGCTTGGTGCCATTGGACACGATGCGCGCGTTGGAACACGAAGGAGTGATCGGCAAAGTCCATGAGTTTGTTCACAGCACGGGCGGCGCTCATGCCGCGGTGGAGAATGCCACGCGCATCGGCCAAAGCATCGCCGAACGACTGCAAGCCGCCGGCGTCAATGGAGTCATCCTTACGTCGACCTGAGGGTCCAGCACTCGCTGCGGCGCAGCGATCAGCACCGAAATCGAAAAGTTGGGAATACCGGTCACGCAAATCTGCACCATGATCCCGGTGGCCAAAGAAGTTGGCTCACTGCGCGCCATCGCCTCGGGCGGCATTGTCAGCCCCACCGGCAACGCCGAGCTTTCGCCGGAAAAAGAAAAACAGTATCGGCGCGAACTGATCCTACGCGCGCTGCGTACCTTGCAACAGGAAGTGTGAAAAGGTTATGACGGCACCGACGCGCAGCTTAATCGGTTGGTTTTTAATCGGGATTGTCATGGTCTTCTGTACAAGTCCGGCGCGCGCCCAAGAAGATGTGGTGGCGGCAGCCAGGAAAGAGGCCAATCTCACTCTCTATCTGTCCCCGACCGAAGCGACGTGACCTCGGAGGCTGGAAGAAGGTATCAAATTTTCCCCAGCCAACCCGCGCTGGGGCGACGGCTATGGAAAATACGTCGACGAGTTTCGCGAGGTATTTTTCAAGTAATTAAAAGGGCGCGATAAATCGCGCCCTTAAATTCGATCCCGTTTAGCTTTTGCCGTTCAATCGCCGCTTCCGAAAACCTTGAACCTTGAACGGTTGAACTTTTGAACTGCGCGCATCGCGCGCTACCGCGCCGGCAAATCCTCCGGTTTCAATCCGAACCAGTTCAGGGCGTTTTCACCGAGCACATGGCGCAGTTTTTCGTCCGTCATCCCGGGGATCTTCTTCACTTCTTTGACCGAATCGGGAAATTCCGAATCCCAGTGACGATAGTCCGAAGCGTACATGACCTGATTGATCCCGATCGTGTCGAGCACGTACGGCAGGATCGCTTCTTCCGGCTCGCAGGTAAAGCAGACCTGCGAGCTGCGAATAATCTCGGAAGGTTTGCGTTTGAGCAGCGGCCACTGCGGGCGCAGTTTATGAAAATGCTCGTCCATGCGCTCGGACCAAAACGGCAGCCAGCCGCAGGCGCCTTCCATAAAGCCGACTTTGAGCCGCGGATAGCGGTCGAACACGCCCTCGCCGATCATGTGCATGAGCGCGATCATCAACTCGAACGGGAACGAGGTCATGTGCACGTAGCTGTATTTTTCCATGCGCTCGCTGCCCGCGCCCATAACTCCCCAGACGCCATACTGGCCGTCGTGTTCCGTCTGTGGATGCACGGAAAGCGGGATGCCGAGATCCTGCGCCGCCGCATAGACCGGGTCGAACATGCGGTGGCCCAAATTAATCCCGTACACGTTGGTCGGCAGCATCGCCGTAACGATGGAGCGATGCTTAGCCAAAAATTCCAGTTCTTTTACCGCGGCCGGCGGATCTTGCACGGGAATCAAGCCCACGCCTTTTAAGCGCTTGGGGTCGGGCGCAAGATATTCTTCGACGAGCCAGCAATTTACGGCATGGCAGATCGCCGCAGCGAGCGGTTTGTCGGCCATGCCGTTGACCATCAGCGCGATGCCCGTGCCGAAAATGACGGCAACATCGATGCCCTCTTCGTCCATGTCAGGCAAGCGTTTAAGCGGATCGGTCATACCCGGACGACTGCGCTCGATATGCGGCGAAAAAACCTCGCCCCGATCGGCTCCGCCGCCCCAGCGCCTGCGGCTAGAGAGCCGGCCTTCAACCATCAAATGGCCGTAGCCCGAGCTATCCGTGACCCGATTGGGCGCGAGATGCGCCATTTCTTTCGGCATCCACTTCGCAAGTTCCTTTTCCGGTTCATGACAGTGACCATCCGCGTCGATGACTAAACTTTTTGCCATGCTGCACCTCTCGTCAATTTTTTGCGATACTACCGCGGCTCGATAACCGAGCGCAATACGAAAAATAGCCAAGAACCGGAGCTGGAGGCAAGCCACCAAAGGTGGATTCCCTTTCATTGAAAGGTTGGCCGCTCACATGTTAGAAGCGCGTCATGTGTAGTTGACCCCTGACCGTCCATCGCCGAGAGGTGGGCTGGCGAATACAGCGGTCAAACGAAGGGAGAATTGACTTGATGAAATTGTTTGTTGCCGTTCTTTGGCTGGTGTGTCAGTTTTTTGCTCCCATCCGATCCATCGAAGCCGCCGAAAGCAAACCGGCTTGGCAGGCGGAGTGGGATCGCACGGTTAGGGCCGCGGAACAGGAAGGGCAGCTGACCGTTTACATCGGCGGCTACGGCGCGATCATCGAGGCCGGGGTTTTTCAAAAGGCGTATCCGAAGATCAAGATCAACCACATCACCGGCGCGGGAACCGATTTGACCGCGCGCATCACCGCCGAACGGCGCGCCGGCAAGTATCTTGCCGATGTTTACAACGGCGGCGGCAACTCGCTGTTCCAGGTTCTTTACGTCAACAAAATGCTCGACTCGATCAAGTCCGCATTGATCCTGCCGGAGGTGACCGACAGCACCAAGTGGTGGGAGGGCAAGCATAAATACGCCGACAAAGAGGGCCAGCACGTTTTTGTCTACGAGGGCAACGTCGCGGCCGGCGCCGGCGCCGCCTATAACAGCCAACTGCTCGACCCGCGCGAATACAAAACCTACTGGGACTTTTTAAATCCCAAGCTCAAAGGCAAGATTATTTCCAACGACATTCGCAAAGTGCGCGGCTCCGGCATTCCCTGGCAGTTTCTCTACTATCATCCCGACCTCGGCCCGAAATACCTGCGCCGCTTGTTCGGCGAGATGGACGTGACGTTGACTGCCGATTTGCGCCAGACCGTCGACTGGCTCGCCACGGGCAAGTTCACTCTCTGCCTGCCGATCCAGGGCGGGCAAATCTACAAAGCCAAGAACCAGGGTTTGCCGGTGGACCAGTTCGACCCCTTTCATTTCAAGGAAGGAGTCAACCTGTCCTCCGCCTTCGGTTCGCTGGCGCTGCTCAACCGCGCGCCCCATCCCAACGCAGCCAAGGTCTTTATCAATTGGCTATTGTCGCGCGAGGGTCAGACGCTGTTCCAAAAAGCGATCTCCGTGCAAGGCGATGCGCGCAATTCGCGCCGGGTCGACGTGCCGAAGAACCATATTCCCGCCGATGAACAGCGGCCGGAGAAGATGACCTATTTCGACACCGATGATCCGGACACCAAAGATCTGACGCCGGCAATGAAATTATTGGACGAGGTCCTCGGCGCGAAGAAATAATTTAGGGGATAAGCAGGAGTAAAGATGGACATGGGCGGGTATCGAAAGCTCATTCCTATAGCGCTGATTTTGCTCGGCGGTTTTCTGCCGCTCGCTTTGCTCGAGGCCGCCGATGGCAGCAGATCCGGCTGGCAAGCGCAGTGGGACAAGACGGTGGCCGCAGCCAAGAAAGAGGGCAGGCTAAATCTGTACGTCGGCCGCTACGGCAGCGAGAAACTGCTTGGCGAATTTCGCAAGGAGTTTCCCGAGATCACAATAAGCAGCACCAACGGCGCCGGCAACTCGCTCGGCACACGTATCGTCTCGGAAGCGCGCGCCGGCAGCATGCTCGCCGACGTGTATAGCGGGGGCGCGGTCACCAACTACGAGATCCTTTATAAAGGAAAAGCCCTCGATTCGCTCAAGTCGGCGTTGATCCTGCCCGAGGTGCTCGACGAATCAAAGTGGTACGGCGGCAAGCACTGCTATAACGATGCGGAACAAGAGCACGTGTTCATCTTCATCGCTAACCCGACTTCAGCGAGCATTTATTTCAACACCAACCTGGTGAATCCCAAGGATTTCAAATCTTTCTGGGATCTGGTCCAACCGAAGTGGAAAGGTAGATTCGTCTCACAAGAGCCATCGGGCACCGGCATTGGTCCATCATTGCAGTTTTTCTATTACAACCCTGAGCTCGGGCCGGAATTCTTGCGCAAACTGTTTGTCGATCAGCAGCCGGTATTTTCCCGCGATCGGCGCCAGATGACCGACTGGCTGGCACAGGGGAAATATGCGCTCTGCATGGGTTGCCGCGATGCCGAGAAAGCCCACAAGCAGGGACTGCCGGTCAACGACATGGACATGGTCGATTGGAAAGAAGGCGCTCATATTTCCTCAGGAGGAGGCTCTCTCGGTTTGATCAAAGGCGGACCGCATCCCAACGCCGCGAAAGTTTTTATCAATTGGTTTTTGTCGCGCCGCGGCCAGACAGCCGTGCAAAAATACGAAGACCTTTATGGCGAAGAGCCGCCCAATTCGCGCCGCATAGACATTCCGAAAGACATGTTGCCGGCCAGCAGCCGGCTTGTTGAAGGCCGGCGGTACTTCGACTTCTCTGATCCGAAGTACTCCGACATGACGCCGATCTTTCAGTTAGCCAAGGAATTTATGAAAGGACGGGAGGCGAAGTGATCGAGCAACGAAGGCTAAGACCGATGGTGAGAACCGCAATAATTGTTCGCTCGCTCTGCGCACTTGGCACTGCGCTCCTGCTTAGCGCGGCAAAGATCAATGCCGGCGAACCCCCCAGGCCGGCGCATCTGCGGTTGGCTTATAGCGCCATCACGGTCAATCAAGCGATTCCCTGGATCAGCCTGGAAGCCGGCCACTTCAAGAAGCATGGGCTCGATGTCGAGGTGGTTCACGCCAGCAGCATTCTCGCTCTGCAAGCGCTGCTCGCCGGCGAAGTTGCCATCGCGCAGTCGGTGACCGATGCTTGCGTAAGCTCCAATCTTCAAGGCGCGGATAGCATATTTATGGGCGCGATTCTCGACAAGCCGCTCTACAGTTTCATGGTCAATCCGAAGATCAAATCGCCGCAGGATTTAAAAGGTAAACGCATTGGCGTGACGAGATTTGGCGCCACGCCCGATGCGCTCGCGCGCGCGACGCTGAAAATGTGGAATCTCGATCCGGCTACCGATGTGACCATGGTCCAGCTCAATGAAATGGGTTTGCTGGTTCAAGGATTGGCCAATGGCGTCATCGACGGCGCGCCGATCTCGCTGCCCGGCAACCTGCGCGCCAAGAGCCTGGGTTTTGTCGAGTTGTTCGACCTGACGAAGATCAACAAGTCCTACATCACCGGCACGGTGGTCACGCGCAAGCGCTTCATCGACAACCAACGCGACGTCGCCAAGCGGTTTATGCGCGGTTTTCTCGAAGGCATGAAGACCTATTTGGAAGACGAAGAGTTCAGTATCAAGGTGATTCAAAAATGGACGCGCGCGAAAAACCGCGAGGAGATCAAAGAAGCGTGGGCGCAGCAGGCGCGACATATGCTGCGCGTGCCGCGGACCTCACTCGACGGCGTGCGCACGATTCTTGAAGGTATGGACAAGATTCCCGGCGCAAAGAGCGCCGATCCCAGACGGTTTGTCGATGCGTCGATTATCGACGAATTGGACAAAGAAGGTTTTTTGAAAAACTTGTACAGGAACTAAGCGCAGGCTCGCCGCTAAATCCTTGGCATCCGTCCCCGCCACCCCTGGCGAAAAAAATCGTCTGTGACAACGCTGGGGCGCTTTATGGATTGTAAAGAACCAATCTGAAGCCCGAGCCCTATCGGTTATTGCGGCGCGAGTTTTCTGCAAAGTAAATCGCAACTAGGCAACTGCGGATCAAGCCATCCTGCCGCCTTCGGCTAAGCGCATAACCGCATCGATAACTTCATCGACGTCGGGAATCATGGCATCGACCAGCGGCGGACTGTGCGGCGGCGGAATCGGCTGCGCCCCAATGCGCAGCACCGGACCTCTTAACTCCGAAAACAAGTTTTCTTGCACCAGTGCCGCAATCTCGGCGCAGATGCCGCCGATGATTGGCCCCTCGTCGAGAACGATGGCGCGCTTTGTTTTTTGCCACGGAGTTGAGGATGGTTTCTTTTGCGAGCGGCGCTAGTTAACTGAAGGCGCAGAGAGCCGTACTTAGTGACACGGGCAGCGATCTCATTCTAAGCCGGCATTGATGAAGTGAGGAAAATGCACCAACAGAGGATAGAATCATTCCGGCATTTTCACGCCGCGTAATACGATGAACCGGATGCGACTGCTCGAGCCCATTTATAAGGATTGATCGCTGGATCGGATCAAACCCAGCATCTTCATGCACTCAGCCGCAGTGCACACGACAAAGCGACTGGCCAGCGGGTGGGCCATAATCCCCGCAAGATTATTTTGCAAGTTTTCGAAGAGGCTTCGGTTCGCGCCGATATCGGAGCGGATGACAAACGCGAGATATGAAAAATCCTTGGACTGCAGCGCTTGGTCAACACCGCGGAGCAAAAATCTTGGGTCGTGCGCGAGATTGAGCGTATGGTACACACTGGGCGGCGCCTCGTCGCCGATTACCTTATCCCATAATCGCATCAGCGGAGTGGTTTCACTCGCGCTGACCGTGCTGAGGGGGAGCATCCAAATGCCGTCGGTGCGACTCGGATCGGCCTTTCGATAGTCGCTGCTGGAACGCTGATACGCAGTGCGCGGGACATCCGTGTAGTCTGGCAATGAGCCGGTAAACGGTTTATCGGGAAAACTCGCCAGTGCGGCGGACCGGCCGGGCTCCAAGGTCAGGTCGAACCGCGCTCCAAGCGCTTCCACCGACGCAATGGTTTCATCGTTCATCCAGCGGTCGCCGAAACGGAAGGAATCACAGTTGCGGCCGAAAGCTTCGCGAAAAGCTGCGAATGCGGTTTCAACGCAATGGTTAACCCAAGCTTGATTGCCGTGGTCGACGATCCAACTATCGAGAGTGGTGTCCCAGCGGTAATCGTGTGGATGCAGGCCCAACTCGTCACCCTGCGCGACGTATTCGTCGATAAACTCTGCATACTTCCTTGCCGCCCAGTTTGGCGACTCATAGACTTCTGCAATTTGCGGATCCATGCGGAAGTACCAGGAGTAATGAACCGGGGCATCGGTTCTTGCCGACCAGAGCGGCCGTAGCTCGCGAAAAAACTCATGAACGGCTTGATAGCCGCGCCAAGGCAAACGGCTGTCCCTACGGATAAAGAACCCGTCGGGTTCGACATCGACGACCATCATCACGGGAATGGGAGCCTGCAGGGTGGGAAAATACGCCCGCGCGCTATCGGCAGACGCTCTGAGCTCGGCTAATCTTGCATCCAGCCGCGCCACTCGCCAGGTAAAATTTCGCTCGAGAGTTGTCTTCAGATTTGCGGCGCGCATAAACGTGGGTTCTTCATCCGCATACGGTGCGGGCTGCGGGAGGAAGCCTCTTCGCTCAATCGCGCGTTTGTGGTGCTCTGAGCCGCTTTAACAGGTCGTCGAATGAGCCTTTCGCCAGTAGCCGGCCAAACTGCGAGCGATAGTTAGCGACCACGCTAATCTGCTCGACGACAACGTCGTGAATTTTCCATTCCTCCTGGACGAGATGGAGCCGGTAAACGACGCTCATCGGTTCTCCCTTATTGGGAACAATTTTGGTGTCGACCTGGGCCTGGTTTTTATCGACGACCTCGTGGACAAACAAAACCTTTTCGTCCTTAAAAGAAATGATCTTGCCGGCATAGGCGTTGCCAAGAAAATCCTGGAAGACAGAAATAAATTCGGCTTGTCGCGGCGCGAGATCGTTCCAGTGTTTTCCTAAAACGATCTTGGCCATCTCAGCCCAATCGAACCTTAGCAGCAACGCTTGACGTAAGGATTGTTTGCGCTGTTCCTCGGACAGGCTCGCGCCAGCGCTGATCGCCTGCTGCACTTCTTGAATGGTCTGGCGGATTTCTTCCGTGGGTGTTTTAGCCAGAGCTGCGCCGCTGATTAAACTGGTTAAAATTGTCAAACTGAAAACAACCAGGAGCGAACCGATCGATCTTTCCACTCGTGAGCTCATCTGGGCCTCCAAAGGCAATCCCAATCAGCGTTGGAATAGCGGCTGTGATTCTGCACGGGACCTACGGTATTCGCCTGCGGACCAGTCAAAATTATTAAAGTCCCTAGATCTCTCGATCGGTATTTTCGAGGCAACCTGTAGCCATCGGTCCACAAACAAAAACGCCGCGGCACGCTACTCGCGCGGCGCGGCTATGAGGTCCTAATGAATGGAAAAATTATTTGAGGAAGAAACGCAGTGAGTTGTTCGTGTACTGTACCAGCGGGCCGAAGTAGATGCCAAAAACCAAGGTCAGCACCGTTAGCGGAATCAACAACATAAAATTGTTGGCGGCAAGTGAAATCGTCTTGTCTTCCGGGTTGGGCGCATCGAGGAACATGGTCTTGACGATCTTTGCGTAGTAGTAAAGCGATATTACGCTGTTAAGAGCGGCCACGACGGCGAGCATGGCAAATTGACCGCCCTGCTTGAGCACGGCTGAAAAGAGGAAGAATTTGCCAATGAAGCCGGCAAAGGGCGGCAATCCAGTGAGCGAAAATAGAAAAATAGCCAGGCAAACGGCCGGCACTGTCGCGCCGCGCCACGCCAGCCCGCGATAGGCTTCGATCTCTTCACCGCCGGTGACGTTGGCAACCATTGCCACCACGAGAAACGCGCCGAGATTCATGATCAGGTAAACCACGACGTAAAAAAGAATCGCGCTCAGGCCTTCATTGGTGAGCACCGCCAGGCCCATCAACATGTAGCCGGCGTGCGCGATGCCGGAGTAGGCTAACATGCGTTTTAAATTACGCTGATTCAAAGCGCACAAATTGCCAACGGTCATGGTCACCATACTTAGGAGCAAGATCACCTGGGGCCACTCCACTCCCGAGACAAAGCTCCACGCGCCGCCTTCCGTGACGCGCGAAATGCCGGGGAAAAAGAAGCGGATCATAATCGCCAGGCCCGCCGCGTTCGAAGCCACCGAAAGAAAGGCGGTGAACGGCGTCGGCGCTCCCTGATAGACATCGGGCGACCACATGTGGAACGGCACGAAGACAATTTTATAACCGAAGCCGGCGAGGATGAAAATCACGGCCATAAAGATGGCCGCCTTGTTGAGCTCGCTTTGTCCCAAAGCCCCGTGGATCGCTGCATAATCGAGGCTGCCGGTCATGCCATAAATCCAGCTCATGCCGTAAATCATAGTGCCCGAAGCGACGCCGCCGTAGATCAAGTATTTCAACGCGGCTTCGCTGGAGCGGCGGTTATGCGGCAGAAAGCCCGTCAATACATACGACGTCAGGCTCACCAATTCGAGCGAGAGATAGGCCATCAGTAGATTCTGGGCCGAGGCCATGAAAAAGATTCCGAGCGTGCAGGTCAAAAGCAGCGTGTAGTACTCGCCATGGTGAACCTGTTTAATTTCGTTGCTCCCGAGCGACATCCAGATGGTCAAAATCGCCGCTGCCAGACCAAAGACTTTGAAGAACAAGCTGAAATTATCGAGCACGATCATCCGGTGAAATAGCAAGCCGGGCTGGGCGCTGTAGAGATCCAAGGTGGAGATCAAAGCACCGACACAGCCGGCGACCGCCAATAGCGCCGTCATGCGCCGGCTCTGCACGATCAGATCGAGCAGAACAATCAGCAGGATCGTGACCGAGAGAATAATCTCAGGGCAAAAAAAAGTAAGACTCCCGACGTTCTTTAAGTCCATAATTAGCTGCGCAGATGTGGCACGACGATTTGGTTGAGATGGTCCAATGAAGAGCGCAAGAGATCGAGAACCACACTGGGATAAATGCCGACGAGGATCACGATCAGGCCGAGCGGCACCAAGGTAAATATTTCACGGCCGTTAATTTCGCTCATTTTGAGATACTTCTCATTGGGCGGGCCGAGGTAAACCCGTTGAATGGTCCAGAGCAAATAACCGGCCGTGAGAATAACGCCGCTCGCGCCCAGGATCGTCAGGCCAGGATATTTCTGCCAGGTACCGAGAAGAACTAGAATCTCGGAAATAAATCCCGACAGTCCGGGCAAACCCATCGAGGCGAAGAAGGCGAGCGCGGTGATGCCGGTGTAAACGGGCATGATGGCTGCCATACCGCCGAATCCTTCGATGTCGCGGTGATGGGCGCGGTCGTAGATTACACCGACCAAAAGAAAGAGCATGGCCGTGATGGTGCCATGATTGAACATCTGCAGCACCGCGCCGTTGATGCCCTGCGTCGTGAAACTTGCCATACCGAGCATCACGTAGCCCATGTGACTGACGCTGGAATAAGCCACCAGCTTTTTCAAATCTTTTTGCGCCATGGCGCAAAACGCGCCGTAGATAATATTCCAGGCGCCGAGCGCGCCTAAAAACCAGTACGCTAAGTCGGCGGTTGCCACCGGCAGCATGGCAAAATTGACGCGCAGGATTCCGTAG
>JADMIO010607061.1_pt1 | contig 40649 bp, 34 predicted proteins | sample 8958161 | NCBI WGS metagenome assembly JADMIO01 (sample SAMN16585339, study PRJNA669376) | soil metagenome | isolation source: Crop rotation soil | place: USA: Cullars Rotation, Alabama | collected 2011
GTGCAGAGCGTCGGCACCCGCCGGCTGCGGGCGTCGAAGTCCGCGAGATCGAGCGGCACCCCGGCCTCGCGCGCCGCGGCGAGCAGGTGCAGCACCGTGTTGGTCGAGCAGCCGAGCGCCATGTCCATCGACACGGCGTTGAGGAACGCGGCGCGGGTCGCGATCGCGCGCGGCTTCAGGTCCTGCTCGATGAGCCGGACGATCGCGGTGCCGGCGCGCGCCACCAGCTCCTTGCGCCCCTCCGAGAGCGCGGGCAGCGTGCCGTTCCCCGGCAGCGCGAGGCCGAGCGCCTCGAGCAGGCAGTTCATCGAGTTGGCGGTGAACAGACCCGAGCAGGAGCCGCAGCTCGGGCAGGCATGGGTCTCGATCGCCTCGAGCTCGGCTCCCGAGATGCGCCCGGCCTCGGCCGCCCCCACCGCTTCGAAGACGCTCGCCAGGCTGAGCCGTTTGCCCGCGTGCAGCCCGGTCGCCATCGGCCCGCCGGAGACGAAGACCGTCGGGATGTCGACGCGCAGGGCGCCCATCAGCATCCCGGGCACGATCTTGTCGCAGTTGGGAATGCACACCAGACCGTCGAACCGGTGCGCCTCGGCCATGGTCTCGACGCAGTCGGCGATGAGCTCGCGGCTGGGCAGCGAGTACGTCATGCCGGTGTGCCCCATGGCGATCCCGTCGTCGACGCCGATGGTGTGGAACTCGAACGGCACCGCCCCGGCCGCGCGCACCGCCGTCTTCACGATCTCGCCGAGCGCGTTGAGATGGCGGTGCCCGGGGACGATCTCGACGAACGAGTTGCAGATCCCGACCAGCGGCTTGCCGAAGTCGCCGGCGCCCATGCCGGCGGCGCGCAGGAGACTGCGATGCGGCGCGCGGTCGAGACCGAGCTGGACTTCGTCGCTGCGCCGCCTCCTGCCGCCGCCACCCTCCTGCTGCGGACCGCTCATCGGGTGGCTCCGCCGGCGACGGCGCGCAGCGCTTCCGCGGCGCTCCCGCGTCCCCGCGCCGGCTTCGCCTCGCCGACGCGCGCCGGCACCGTCCGCGACAGGTCCGCCTCCGAGGGGCGCGTCCGGGCCGCCTGCCGCTCGCTTGCCGCCCGCTGCAGCGGAGCCCGCGTCCCGCGGCGTTCGCGCACCAGGTCGGCGTACGCGCGCTGCAGCTCGCGGGTCACCGGACCGATCGCGAAGCGCGTGCCGTCGAGCTCGCGCACCGGCGTCACCTCCGCCGACGTGCCGGTCAGGAAGACCTCGTCCGCCGCCAGCAGCTCGGCGCGCGTGAGCGGGCCCTCGGCACCGCCGGCGAGGTCGAGGATCGCGGCGCGCGTGATCCCCGGCAAGGCGTCCGGATGCGCCACCGCGATCACTTCGCCGCCGATCACGGCGAAGACGTTCTCGCCCGTCGCCTCGCAGACCCGCTCGTGCTCGTCGCAGAAGATCGCCTCGTCGAAGCCGGCGGCGCCGGCGGCGCGCTTGGCGAGGATCGCGTTGACGTAGCCGCCGGTGAGCTTGAGCGGCGGGATGGCGCGCGCCGCGTTGCGCCGCAGGCTCGAGAACGTGGCGCGCACGCCGTGCACGCTCGCCTCGCCGCCGAGATGCGACCGCCACGGCATCGCCGCCACTGCCGTGTGCTGCGCCTGCGGGCCGAGGTCGAGCGCCAGCGAGCCGGCGCCGTGAAAGACCAGCGGGCGCAGGTAGGCGTCGTCGAGACCGTTGCGCTCGAGGGTCTCCTGACAGACCCAGGCGAGGCTCTCGACGTCGACCGTGAGCCCCAGCAGCTCGGCGCCGCGGCGCAGCCGTTCGAGATGCGCGCCGAGCGCGAAGATGCGCGGACCGTTCGCCGTGGCGTAGGAGCGGATGCCTTCGAAGACGCCGGTTCCGTAGTGGAGCCCGTGCGCGAGCAGCGAGACCCTCGCGTCGTCGGGCGCGACGAAGCGGCCATCCAACCAGATCCAGCTCGGGCGCCGGGGCGTCCAGGTATCGCTTGCTGTCTGCGCTTCGGTCGATTGCTGGCCCATTGCGTTTCTCCCGGAAAAACAAAAGCCCGCCCCCGGATCTCGGGGGCGGGCTCGGTAGTGACTCGTTCGAGTGTGTTCTACCTAGAGCGGCGCGCCCCTGGCGTTGGTAATGACGAGGACGAGGACGACGAGGAGGAGGTTCGGAAGGGCGAGCACGCGCGCAGCGATGCCCGCCGAGCTGGCGAGAGAAAGCGAGGGAAGGTTCAGGCCGGACGCCGTGGTGCGCTGCACGACGTGAAGGCTAGGCGCGAAGCGGCCGGCGCACAAGGGGCGAGCGCGGAACTTAGCGGTGCTCGGCGCGCCGCCCGCTCAGCCGTCGAAGCGCTTGTGCGGCGCCGCGTCGGGCCAGGCGCCGGTGGCGAAGAAACTCTCGAGCCCGGGCTCCTTCGGATCGGGAGCGCCGTCGTATGTCCAGGTGCAGCTCAGGCGACCGTAGTTGTCGAGATCGCTCGCCACCAGGCAGGTGAAGGTGCGCGCGCGCTTGGCGTTCGAGCGGAAGCGCAGCACGCGCGCGTCGCCACCGGCGGCCGACTCGAAAGCGCCCGAGAGCACCTCCCACGCGTCGGGGTCGAGGCGGCGCCTCAGGGTGAGACGGTCGCCCTTCGATTCGATGCGCGCGCGCCCGGCGTAGGCCGAGCCACCGCCCGGCTCACGACCGACGAACACATAGTCGCCGTCGAGAAAGTCCGCCGGCATCCGCTCCGCGGCGCGGCCGGGAGCACCGACCGCGAGCGCCACACACCCCGTCAGCCAGAGCCTTCGCAGCGTCGTCATTTGCGGGATCCTACGCCGCCTCCCCAGCGGTACTGCCAGAACACCGCCAGGGCGTCGAAGTCGGTGCCGGTGCGCACCGAGACGCCGCTGCTCCCGGCGATCTTGATCGAGTGCTGGACGCCGATCGGCAGCGACAGCGTCGCGCCGAGGCGTGAGCTGCTGAGCCGGTCGTTCGAGCCCACGCCGTCGATGCGCGCCGCTCCGCCGAGGTAGTGGTTGGCGTCGAGGGCGAGCCAGATGCGAGAGACGAACGTGTACACCAAGTGCGCCTGCAGCGCGTAGACCGGCTCCTGCGCGCGCGTGCGACCGACCGGATAGTCGTGGTTCTCGGTGTAGAACGTCGCGCCGGCCGCGAGATCAACGACGACACGCCCCATCGCCTTCGAAACGCCGACCTCCGGCTTCACCGACCACCGGTGGGTGCCGAGATTCACCACGCGCGCGGCGTCGTACTGTCCGACCGGCACGCCGACCTGGACGCTCGCGCCGACGATCCAGCTCTGGCGATAGTTCCTGAATTCCGCAGCGGTCAAGGCGGGCGCGCCGTAGAGGTCGATCGAGAGTCGGACCTTCGGGTCCCACAACCCCGCGACCTGGCGTTCGCGCGGCTGACCGGCGATGTCGGCCGAGCCGGACAGGAACCCGTAGGGCATGGCGACTTCGAGCCTCGACGCCATGCCGGCGATGCCGAACGAATAGGCGTAGCCCGCGACCGGTCCGTGCACCGTGAGCTTTGCGTTCTCGATCTGGAGCGAAGGATCGGTCGCGATGCCGCCCGAGAGGTGGGTATAGCCGAGGACGAGGAAGTTGAGACCGATGGGAGCGTTGGCATACGAGCGCGGCTCGAGCTCCTGCGCCGACACGGCGGCTGCCAGACAGAGGACGAGACCAAGGCTCCCCGGCAGGATGCGCCAGGGACCACGCGGGATCGCCGACGGCGTGGACGCGAGACAGCGTCGGCGCTCCATGGGTGCATGCTCGGGCAGATTCGCGAACCGCACCACTGGACCTTGGTCCATCGGTGCGGGCCGGCGGTCACCGCTCGGTTGATATCGTGAAGGTGAGATCGCCTGGATGACGACCGCGCCCGCCACGCCCGCGCGCGACGCGCGCTTCGCCGCGCTCTTCGAAAGTGAAGGACCGCGCGTGCACGCGCTCGCCCGGCGTCTCTGCCGCGGTCGCGACGCCGATGATCTCGTGCAGGAGACCTTCCTCAACGCGTTCCGCGCGCTCGACCAGCTCGAGGATCCCGACAACCCGCGCCCCTGGCTCTTCGCCATCGCCCACCGCGCCTGCATGCGCATGCGGCGCCGCCGGGCCGGCGAGCCTCGGCACCTCGAGACCCTGGACGAGCTCCTGCCGAGACCGCAGGCGACGATCCCCGACCTCGACCCGGGCGATTCCGACCCGCACCGCGATCGGCTGCGCGCCGAGGCGCGCGAGCTCGTCGAGCGCGGCCTCGGCGAGCTTCCCGAGGCGTTCCGCATGCCGCTCCTGCTCGCCGACGTCGCCGAGCTCAAGATCGGCGAGATCGCCACCATCCTCGGGCTCGAGGAGGCCACGGTGAAGACGCGCATCCACCGCGCCCGGCTGAAGCTGCGCGCGGTTCTCGCCTCCGGACTGCCGCAACGCGAGGCGCCGTCCCCGCCGCACGCACGCGCGGTGTGCCTCGATCTGCTGCGCGCGCGCCTTGCCGCGTTCGATCAGGGGGTCGATTTCCCCTTCTCCAAGGCGGCGATGTGCGAACGATGCCAGTCGATCTTCGCGCAACTCGATCTCGCCGCCTCGGTCTGCTCCACCCTCGACCGCGACACCATTCCGGACAGCCTCCGCGAACGCATCCTCGGCGCGGTCCGCCGCTAGACGGCGACCGCGCTCGAAAACCCGCGCCACCGCGCCGCTCCCCGGCGCTCCCCACCCGATCTCGCGGTGCGCCCGCAGCCGCATGGGGGGAAGCTGGACTCGCTCGGGAACCTTTTCCTCGAGCCGCGCCTCTCCACCAATGAGGCGCCCCATGGACCGGCCTCGACCACTACGGAGGACCCATGGCAACGATTCCGACGCTCGACAGCGACACTCTTTCGGCAGCAACTCTCGGTGCCACCCCGCTGCTGGTCGATTTCTGGGCACCTTGGTGCGGGCCGTGCCGGGCCGTTGCTCCGGTCCTCGAACAGCTCGCGAGCGAGCTCCGCGGCGCCGTGGGCTTCGCCAAGGTGAACGTCGACGAGGAGCCGGGCCTCGCCGACCGACTGGGAGTGCACGGCATTCCGACCCTGGTTCTCTTCGCGGACGGCCGCGAGATCGGCCGCAGCGTCGGCGCCCTCCCCAAGGCGGAGCTTCTCGCCTGGCTCCGCGGGCGGGTGTCGCAGCTCCAGAAAGCGGGCGCCCTCTCGTGACCACTGCCCGAGTCGTGCCGCGTCTGACCGCCGTGCTGCTGCTCGCCGCCGCGGCGAGCGGTGCAACGCCCGTCGCGGCCGAACCCCAACGACTGGCGCTGGCCGACGCCCTCGCGCGCGGCCGATCCGGCGCGCCGGAGACGGCCGCCGCCGGCGCCCGCCAACGCGCCGCCGAGGCGCGGGTCCGGCAAGCGGCGGGTTACCGGTTGCCGCAGCTCCGCCTTTCGGAGCAATGGATCCGCACCGACTCGCCGGCCGACGCCTTCGGCCTGCTGCTCAACCAGGAGCGCTTCTCCTTCCCGAGCTTCGTCGCCGGCGACCCGAACTCCCCCGCTCCGCTCACCACCGCGATCTCGCGCATCGAGCTCGAGCTGCCGATCTGGACCGGCGGCGAGATCTCGGCGCGTCTCGACCAGGCTCGGCTCGCGGCCGGCGCGGCGGGTTCCGCCGCGGCGCGCGCCGCAGATCAGGCGGCCCTCGCGGCCGGCGAGGCCTGGGTTCGACTCGCGGAGGCAAGAGAGGCGCTGGCCTTGCTCGAGAAGTCGCGCGACACCGTCGCGGCGCACGTGGCGCTGGCGCGGGACTACACGGCGCAGGGCATGATCGTGCGCTCCGAGCTCCTGCGCGCCGAGGTCGAGCTGGCGCGGGTCGACGATCTCCTCGCCGAGGCGCGCGGCAACGCGCGCGTCGCCGAGGACAATCTCGCCTTCCGCCTCGGCGAGGCGCTCGGCACGACGTACGCCCTGGCGCCGCTCGCCGACCCGCCGCCGCTGTCTCGCGAACGGGCCGAGTGGCTCGGCGCGGCCGACGGCCGGCAGGACCTCGCGGGCGCCCGTCAGCTGCTCGCGGCGGGGGAGCTCGAATCGAAGGCCCTCCAGGGCGGCCTCTTCCCTCGCATCGGGCTGGTCGCGCGCCACGATCTCGTGGACGATCACCTCTTCGGCGGCCACGGCGACTCGACGACGGTCGCGGCCCTCGCCACCTTCGACCTCTTCGACGGCGGCCGCAGGCGCGCCGCGGTGGCCGCGGCGCGCGCCGAGGCGGAGGCCGGACGCGCCGACGTGGCGCGCTTCACCGAAGGCGTGAAGCTCGAGGCGCAGCAGGCCTACGAGGCCGCCGCGGTGGCGCTCGAGCGCCGGCGCACCGCCGGCTCCGCCCTCGCCGCGGCCGCCGAGGCGGTGCGCATCGTCGAAGAGCGCTTTCGCGCCGGAGTGCTGAAGACCGCGGACGTGCTCGACGCCGCCACCGCCCAGCGCGACGCCGAGATGCGCGAGCTGGTGGCACGCGCCGAGGCCTGGCTCGCCGAGCTGCGCCTGGCGGTCGCCGCCGGAGCGCGTCCCGAAACCATGCTGTCCACCCCTTCCGCCGCTCCACGAGGTACGCCGTGACTTCCAACCCGCTCCGCTCGTCCGCCGCCCCTCCGATCGCCCTGGCGGTCGCCGTGCTCGCGCTCGCCGCTTGCGGCGGCCGCCGTCGAGGAGACGCCCCCGCTCGCCGTTCGCGTCGCGCTCGCCGAAAGCGGCCACGTTGGCCGCCGATACGAGGTCGCCGGAACCGTCGCCGCGACCACCTCGGCGGCGGTCTCCTCGCGCGTCGCCGCGATGGTCACCGCCGTGCACGTCGACCTCGGCGACGAGGTCCGCGCCGGGCAGCTCCTGCTCTCGATCGACCCCTCCGCCGCCGAAGGCCAGGTCGCCCAGGCGCGCGGCGCCCAAGCCCAGGCCGAGGCCGGCCTGGCTCTGGCGCAGCGCAACTTCGAGCGCTACCAGGCGCTCGCCGCGACACACTCCGCGTCCGAGCTCGAGCTCGACCTCGCGCGCACCCAGCTCGACCAGGCCAGGGGGGCCGTCGAAGCGGCGCGCGGCGCGGTGGAAGCCGCGCGATCGGTGGCGCGCGAGTCGCGCGTCGTCGCGCCGTTCGCCGGCCGCGTGGCGGCCCGGCTCGTCGACGTCGGCGATCTCGCGGCGCCCGGCAGGCCGCTGGTGATGATCGAGTCGACGCGCGGGCGCCGGCTCGTGGTCTCGGTCCCCGAGACCCTGGCGCGCGGGACCGCGCTCGCGACGGGCGCGGCGATCGCCGTCACGCTCGACGCCGCGCTCGACCGCGGCGAGATCGCCGGGCGCGTGGCGGAGATCTCTCCCGGCCCCGACCCCGGCAGCCACTCCTACACGGTCAAGATCGATCTGCCGCTCGACGACGTGCCGGCGGGCGCCGCGGGGCGGGCGTATTTCCCCGCCCCGGCCGGGCCGGGACAACGCGACGCCGTCCGCGTGCCGCGGGCCGCGCTGATCGAGAGCGGCGGTCTCACGCTGATCGTCGTGCGCAACGCCGAGGGTCGCGCCGAGTCGCGCGTGGTGACCGTCGGCGCCATCGACGCCGACGGCCGCGCCGAGATCCTCTCGGGCCTCGCCGGGGGCGAGAGCGTGGTGGTCGGTCTCGCCGGCAGCGAAAACGCGGACTCGACTCTTGCCGCCGGCGGAGCCGTCGGCACCGGTCTGACGACCGCGCCGGCAGCGGGCCGGCGTCTCGAGGTCAGGCCGTGAGCGACGCGGACGTCACCCGGTCCGGCAGCGACCGCGCGGCGGAGCGCGCCCGCCGCGGAGCGCGCCTCCGGTCGCGCAAGCCCACGGGACTCGCCGGCAAGGCCGCTGCGGCATTTCTGGATTCCAAGCTCACTCCGCTGCTGGTCGTCGCTTCCCTGCTGCTCGGGGTTTTCGCCGTCCTCGTCACACCGCGCGAGGAGGAGCCGCAGATCAAGGTGCCGATGGTCGACGTCTTCCTGCAGCTCCCCGGCGCGAGCGCCGACGAGGTCGAACGGCGGCTCATCGGGCCGCTCGAGAAGGCGCTGTTCGAGATCCCGGGCGTCGAGCACGTGTACTCCACTGCGCAGCCCTCCGGCGGCATGATCATCGTGCGCTATCTCGTCGGCACCGATCCGGACCGCGCCGCGCTCGCCGTGCACACCAAGCTCGCGGAGCACGCCGGCGAGCTTCCGGCCGGCGCCGCGCCGCCGCTCGTCATCCCGCGCGGCATCGACGACGTGCCGGCGGTCGCCTACACCCTCTGGTCGACCTCCGCGACGCCGCTCGAGCTGCGCCAAGTCGCGCACGAGCTGCGCGCCGAGCTCGTGCGCCACCCACGCGTGGCGCAGGTGCAGGTGCTGGGCGGCGTGCGGCGCGCGGTCGGCGTACGCTTGGACCGCGAGCGGCTCGCCGCGCACGGAGTGTCGATCCTGCAGGTCCATCAGGCGCTCGCCGGGCTCGACTGGAAGCTGCCCGCCGGCAGCTTCGCCGCCGGCGACGTCGAGACCGAGGTCGAGGTCGGCGCGCTCTTCCACTCGGCGGACGAGATCGCCGGCGCCGTGGTCGGCATGGCGGGCGCGCCCGGCGACCCGGCGTCGGGAAGCGCTCGCCCGGTCTACCTGCGCGACGTCGCGGTCGTCGCCGACGGCGCCGACGAGCCCTCGCAGTATGCGTGGATGACCGCCGGCGCCGCCGGCGCCGAGAAGCGCCTGCCGGCGGGGCTCGACACTCCGGCGGTGACGCTCGCGATCGCGAAGAAGGCGGGCACCAATGCCGTCGAGCTGGTCGCCGAGCTCGACGCGCTGGTCGCGCGTCTGCGCGGTCCCGTGCTGCCGGCGAACGTCGAAGTGACCAAGACCCGCGACTACGGCTTCACCGCCGACGAGAAGTCGAGCGAGCTGATGAAGCACCTCGGGCTCGCGACGCTCTCCGTCGTGCTGCTGATGGCCTTCGCGCTGGGGCGCCGCGAGGCCGTGGTCGTCGCCGTGGCGGTGCCGGTCACGCTCGCGCTGACGCTCGCCGCCTCGTATCTCTTCGGCTACACGCTCAACCGGGTCACGCTGTTCGCGCTCATCTTCGCCATCGGCATCCTGGTCGATGACGCCATCGTGGTGGTCGAGAACATCCACCGCCACTTCGAGCTCGGCTGGGCGAGCCCTCGCCAGGCCACGATCTACGCCACCGACGAGGTCGGGAACCCGACCATCCTCGCGACCTTCACCGTCATCGGCGCGCTGCTGCCCCTGGCGTTCGTCTCCGGTCTCATGGGACCGTACATGCGGCCCATCCCGATCAACGCCTCGGCGGCGATGGTGTTCTCGCTGCTCGTCGCCTTCGTGATCTCACCGTGGTCGACCTACCGTCTGTTCCGGCGGCACGCCGAGGGGATGGCGGCGGGCCGGCACGCGCGGCCGGACGCCGAGACGCCGCAGGAGAGCCGGCTCGACAGGCTCTACCAGAGGATCTTCGCGCCGCTCCTCGCCTCGCGCCTCAAGCGCTGGGCGCTGCTCGGCGCCGTCGCCGTCCTGCTCGTCCTCGCGGTCACGCTGTTCCCGCTGCGCTTGGCGGCGGTCAAGATGCTGCCGCACGACAACAAGAGCGAGCTCCAGGTCGTGGTCGACATGCCCGAGGGCACGACGCTCGAGCGCACCGCCGCGGTCGCCCGCGAGCTCGCGATGGCGGTGCGCGCGCTCCCCGAGGTCACCGACATCGAGACTTACGTCGGCACCTCGGCGCCGTTCAACTTCAACGGGCTCGTGCGCCACTACTACCTGCGCTCGGGTCCGCTGGTCGCCGACCTGCAGGTGAACCTGCTGCCCAAGCACGAGCGCAGCCGCGCGAGCCATCCCTTCGCCAAGGAGCTGCGCCCGCTGCTGGCGCCGATCGCGGCGCGCCACGGCGCGAACGTGAAAGTCACCGAGGTGCCGCCCGGCCCGCCGGTCCTGTCGACGCTGGTGGCCGAGGTCTACGCGCCGAGCGCCGCCGAACGGCTGAGCCTCGCCGAGCGGGTGAAGGCGATCTTCGCAGCAACGCCCGGGGTGGTCGACGTCGACTGGTACGTCGAGGGACCGGGCCGCCTGGTGACGCTCGAGGTCGACCGCGAGAAGGCGGCACGCGCCGGCGTCTCGCCGGAGGTCGTGGCGCGCACGCTGCGCGTCGCCCTGGCCGGCGCCGATGCCGCGCATCTCGCCGACCCGCGCTCCCGCGAGCCGGTGCCGATCGCAATGCGCCTCGAGCGCCGGCAGCGCTCCGGCATCGAGGAGCTGCGGGCGCTCGACGTGCAGGGATCGACGGGACGGCTGGTGCCGCTCTCCGAGCTCGTGCGGACGGTCTCCGCGACCCGTCCGCCGTTCGTCTACCACAAGGATCTGCGGCCCGTGACCTATGTCATCGGCGACGTCGCCGGCGCCGCCGAGTCGCCGGTCTACGCCCTGCTCGACATGGGAGACCGGATCGCCGCGCTCCGCGACGCCGCCGGGCGGCCGCTCGAGGTGCTGTTCTCCGGCCGGCCGGTCGACGGCACGCGGTCGACACTCGTCTGGGATGGCGAGTGGCAGGTGACGCACGACGTCTTCCTCGACATGGGGATCGCCTTCGCTGCGGTGCTGGTGCTCATCTACCTGCTCGTCGTCGGCTGGTTCCGCTCGTTCGTGACCCCCCTCATCATCATGGCGCCGATTCCGCTGACGCTGATCGGCATCGTGCCGGCGCACGCGCTCGGCGGCGTTTTCTTCACCGCCACGTCGATGATCGGCTTCATCGCGCTCGCCGGAATCATCGTGCGCAACTCGATCCTGCTCGTCGACTTCGTGAACCTCGAGCTCGAGGCCGGCGCGCCGCTGGCGGCGGCGGTGACCAAGGCGGCCGCGGTCCGCTTCCGGCCGATCGCGCTCACCGCCGCGGCGCTCGTCGTCGGCGGCGTGGTGATCCTGCTCGACCCGATCTTCCAGGGCCTGGCGGTAGCGCTCATCGCCGGCGTCGTCGTCTCGACCGGCCTCACGCTGGTCGTCATCCCGCTGCTCTACTTCATGTACGTCTCGACCGTCGGTACCGCCGCCGTGGTGCGGCCGGGCACCGCCGAGACCGACTCCGAAGGAGGTCCGTCATGACCGTCGAAGCCGCCCTGCGGGGCATCGCTGGATTCTTCGTCCTGTTGTCGATCGCGCTCGGGTACTTCGTCCACCCGTACTGGTTCCTGTTCACGGCGTTCGTCGGATTGAATCTGCTGCAGTCGGCGTTCACCGGCTGGTGTCCGATGATGACCATCCTGCGCAAGGCCGGCGTCAAGGGCTGACCTCGAGCCGGAGACGCCATGCGGGACATCCTGATCTTCGCTGCGTTCCTGATCGTCTGGCGGCTGCTGCAGACGCGTCTCCTGCCGCGTCTGGGGGTGCCCACCTGAGGGGTCCCCAGCCCGGCCGGGAGCCGGCAAGATCGAGAATGCAAGCCCCAGAGCGCGGCGGCGGACGCGCCGACGGAGCCGCGCGGGGACGGCGCTCGCTAGGCGGGCAGATCCCATCGCCGGCGGACGCTCGTGCTACGGTCCGCCGCGATGGCGCACCCGATCGACGCCGCCCGCCGCCCGCGCTGGCGGCTCGCCTTCGCGCTGCCGCTGCTCCTCGGCACGCTGTCCTGCGCGCTCTTCGTTCGCCGGCCGCTAGTGCCGATGCGCACCGTGGAGCTCGCAGAGAAGACCGGCGGCGACTGCCTCGCGGTGCTCCTGCCCGGCCGCTACGACGAGCCCGAGAGCTTTCGCCGCGCCGGGTTCGCGGAAGCGGTCGAGCGGCGCGCTCTGAAGCTCGACCTCCTGGGCGTCGATTCCCATCTCGGCTACTTTCGCGACCGCTCGATCGTCGAACGCCTCCGCCTCGACGTCATCCAGCCGGCGCGCGCCGCGGGCTATCGCACGATCTGGATCGTCGGCACCTCCCTCGGCGGTCTCGGCGGCCTGCTCTACCTCCACGAGCATGCCGACGATCTCTCCGGCGTGCTCGCGCTCGCGCCGTACCTCGGCGATGACGACGTCATTCGCGAGATCAAAGCCGCCGGAGGACCGACGCGCTGGACTCCGCCGAGCCCCCTTCCCGCCGATCAGGTGGGACGCGAGCTCTGGAGCTGGCTCGGGCCCTGGGCCGCACACCCGCAGCCGACGCCGCTCCACCTCGGCTGGGGCGCCGGCGACTCGCTCGCCCCGGCGAACGCGATGCTCGGCGCCCTGCTGCCGCGCGAGCGCGTCGACACCGTCGCGGGCGGCCACGACTGGATGACCTGGGAGCGGCTCTGGGAGCGATTCCTCGATCGCACGGCGCTCTGCCAGCCGGAACGATGAGCAGGCCGGCGGGCTCTGCCGGCACCCTCGCCGGCGTCAAGGCGTCGTTCGCGATCGCCGCGCCGCTCGCACCCGTCTCGCCGGCGCCGGCGTGCGCCCTGCGGGCGCCAGCCACGCGCAGATCCGGGCTCGAACCTCCGCGCTGCGCAGCAATCCCAGGTGACGCGTGCGATAGACGATCAAGCGTCGCGAGGCCGGAATCCCCAGGCAGCGCGCGGGGTCCTCGGAGTCGCCGAGAGCGCTCGGCACGGGCACCAGGCCGTCGCCGAACAGCCGCTCGGTGACCCGTCCAGGCTCGGTCCGCGCCGAAGCGGCGACGGCGTAGCAGGCGACTCCCACCGGCAGCGGCACGTGGAGCGGCGGCGGCGCGCGGCGAGCGAAGCGGTCGCGCTCGAGCCAGTCCTCGTCCGCCAGGCTGCCATGCCGCAGATCGGTGATGCCCGCGCTCCGGAGGGTGCCGAGGCGCGCCAGCGGCGCGGCCGGACCGGCGGCGCCGAGCGCGGAGTGGACGAAGCTGCCGAGGCGCTCGAGCGGTGCTCCGAGGTGCGGCGTGCCGAGGAAGACGATCCTCCGCAGTCGCCCGAGCCACGCGAGATTCTCCTCGGCGGCCACTCGACACGCGCTGCGCGTGACCAGGCCGCCCATGCTGTGCGCGACGATCGCGATCTCCTCGACCGGCACCGGCCAGCGCGCAACCAGCGCGCTCAGTTCATGCGCCAGCTCGCGACCGTTGGTCGAGACGTGCAGGCCGGTGTTGTAACGCACGGTGACCGCCGTCGCTCCGCAGTCCTCGGCGAGGCGCGACGGCGCCGCCCAGCACCGATCGTCGAGGCAGAGCCCATGCACCAGGACCAGCAGGCGTCGGCTCGCGGTCTCGATCGGCCGCCCGGGCGGCGCGTCGAGCGCCTCGCCCTCGACGCGGAGACGCATCGCCACCGCGAGAGCGTTGCCGCTCTCGGCCAGCCGATCGCCGAGGACGCCGTTGAGCGCCGCGATCACCTGCTCGCGCGCACGCGAGGAGGCCGACTCCGGCGAGGACGGAAGCGCGTCGAGCGCGACCACTGCGCCGGCGCCGCCGAGCCTGGCGAGGGTGCGGATGCCGCCGTACACGAGACGCGCGATCGCGCCGGAGCCGCCGCCGCGGATCCGCTCCGCGATGCGGTCGTGCATCGCCTGCGCGAGGTCCGTGGCACCGACCACGCCGGCGACGCCGAGCTGCGCCAGCGGCTTCAGATCGGAGAGCAGAACGTGCCGGGGATTGGGCATCGCGTCGAACCTCGGATTCGAGCCTAACCCGAAATCGCCGGTGCCGCTGTGGGCCGCCGCGCGGCGGCCTCGCCCGCGGTGCGTTGATATCCTGCAGAGGAGCCCATGAGCACGCCTCTCCTCGTCGTCGCCCTCTTCGTCGCCGCCCTACTCGGCGCCGCCGTCGCCTGGATCGCCGGGAACGCCCGCCGCGCCCGCGAGCTGTCCCGCGCCGCGGCAGCCGAGGCGGCGGGAGCCGCGGAGCGCGGCCAGCGCGAGCGCGCCGAGCGCGAGGCCGCGAGCGAGCGCCAGCGCGCCAACGTCCTGCAGGAGCAGGCGGCCGCCGCGGTGGCGCGCGAGGAACAGGTGCGGAAGCAGCTCGGCGAGCAGCGCGAGTTCCTCGACCGCAGCCGCCACGACCTCGAGGCCGCCTTCCGGTCGCTCGCCGCGAGCGCACTCGAGGGCTCCTCCGAGCAGCTGCTCAAGCTCGCCGAGCAGCGCCTCGGCGGCGCGCGCGCGCAGGCGCTGTCCGATCTCGACGCGCGGCGCGCCGGCATCGAGAGTCTGCTCCTGCCGCTGCGCGACACGCTCACCCGGCTCGACGAGCGCACCGCCGAGCTCGAACGAACGCGCCTCGACGCCTACTCGCGGCTCGACGAGCAGGTGAAGATGCTGGTCACCGCGACCGGCGACCTGCGCGAGCGCACCACGACGCTGACCTCGGCGCTCCGCGGCTCGTCGCAGGTGCGCGGTCGTTGGGGCGAGGTCACCCTGCGCAACATCGCCGACCTCGCCGGCATGGCCGAGCACTGCGACTTCGACGAGCAGACCGGGCAGGGCGACGGCGCGCGCCCCGACATGACGGTGAAGCTACCGGGCGGCGGGCGCATCGCGGTCGACGCCAAGGCGCCCATGGCCGCCTACATGGACGCCGCCGAGGCGAGCACCGAAGCCGAGCGCCGCGCCGCGCTCCAACGCCATGCCGCCGACCTGCGCCGCCACGTCAAGGTGCTCGCCGAGCGCGAATACCCGACGAAGCTCGACTCCGGATTCGACCTGGTCGTGCTCTTCCTGCCCGGCGATCCCTTCCTGAGTGCGGCTTCGGAGCAGGACCCGGAGATCCAGATCAACGCCCTGCGCTCGCGCGTGCTCATCGCCACGCCGACGACGCTGATGGCGCTGCTGCGGACGGTGGCGCTCTACTGGCAGCAGCGCAGCGTGGTCGAGAACGCCGAGACCATCGCCAAGGTCGCGCACGAGCTCTACGACCGCGTGGCGGTTTTCCAGGGGCACCTCGGCGGCATCGGCCACAATCTGCGCAAGGCGCTCAACGCCTACAACGCAGCGGTGGGCTCGTACACGGCGAAGCTGCTGCCGATGGGCCAGCGCCTCGAGGCTCTCAAGGTCACCAAGCACTCGAACAAGCAGCTCGATCTGCTCGAGATGATCGACGAAGCGCCGCGGGGGATCGGGGGAAAAGACTAGGCCTACTGCGGCGCCACGTACTCGACGTCCATCACCTGAAACGACGTGCGGAACAGCCGGATGCCCGGCTGCAGCTCGTAGACCGTGCGGAGCTGGCCGTTGATCAGGAACTTGAAGCGCGGGTCCACGGTGATCTTGAACGTCCGGCCGCGCGCGTTGCGGATCAGCAGGGTGTTGCCGACCTGCTTGAGCACGTCGCCGCGGTCGATCACCAAGGTCGAGACGGCCGGCGGCGGCGGCGTACCCGGCTTCGCCGGGCTCAGGCTCACGGCAACGGCCCGCGCCATGACGACTTCGAGCTCGTCGCCCGCGGCCAGACCGGTGAAGAGCTCGGGGCGTTCCAGGCGGGTCGAGAAGAGCTTCCCGTTGGCGCCCTCGACGAGGAGGAAGTTCCGCGCCGGGTCGACCGAGAGCACGCGCACCGTGGCACCGCTCGAGGTCGCCCCGCCGTGCGGAGGGTCGCCCTGCCGAGCCGCCGCGCCCTTGCGCCGCGCCGACAGGGTTACCGACTCGTAGTAGGTCAGGTTCACCAGGTCGCCGACCTTGATCTCCCCGAGGTTCTTCACCTGGGGGCTCGCGATGGCGGAGATCTCGCCGCCGAGCGGTCCGGTGAGCGTGAGGTCGCGGGTCTCGGGGTCGAGCGCGACGACCTCGGCCACCACCTGGACGAGCTGACGCCCGGAGGTCCGCACGTCGGCGGCTCCGGCGCGGGCGGTCAGGAGGCTCAGGGCCGCGACCACGACTCGCAGCGAAGATCTCTTCATGATGTCGAATGGCTTCACCGGCAGACTATCCACATTCGGAGCCCGATGACCATCCCCAGGGTGGGGCAGTTTCGGCCGATTTCAGAACGAGCGGCCGAGATAGAAGAAGAACGCGCTCTCCCGGTGCTCGCCGAGGCCGGCACCGAAGTAGATCGGGCCGAGCGGCGAGTCGAGGCCGATGAAGCCCGAACCGTGCAGCAGGAGGCTCGCCGAATCGATCTCGCTGCGCTTCAGCCAGGCGTTGCCGAGCTCGAGCGAGCCGCCGACGTAGACCGGCATCTCGATCGCCGAGAGGCTGATGCGGATCACCCGCTGGTAATACATCGCCCGTGCCAGCGCCAGATACCGGCCCACCAGCCTGCCCGTGCCGAGACCGGAGAGCCGGCCGAAACCTCCCAGCGTGTACGGCAGCGCGGTCGCGACGGCGTCGTCGGCGAAGGCGCTGGCCTCGATGCCGAGGTTGAGCGTGTGCGTGCCCCAGCTGTGCGCCCGGGTGATCGAGAACGAGGCGCGTCCCAGATCGTTAGTAGCGCCGAGCGCCTTCGCCGAATAGCTGAGCTCGCCCCGGGAGACGCCGCCATCGCGGGGGAAGTCGGCGGCGTCGAAGGTGTCGGTCGCGATCCGCAGGTACACCCGTCCTTCGTCGTACTGCTGCGACTCGAAGACCGTGTCGGCCTGCGGCACGATGCGTCCGGTCTCGCGCTCGTAGCCGAGGCGCAGCTCGCCCCAGTTCCCCAGCGTCCGGCCGACGTCCACGGCTCCGCCGAGCGAGGCGCGACGGAAGACGCCGAGCACGTTGTCCTGCTCGCCGAGCACCAGCGTCGACTCGCGCCGCGCCACCGCGCGCGGAGCGAGGAAGAATCCTCGCGAGCCGCCGAGCGGCAGGTAGTACTCCGTCTGCAGCAGCTGGTTCTCGCCGATGCGCAGGTCGGTGCGCCACTCGGAGCCGCGGCGCGACCGCGCCAACCGGTTCATGCGCAGGCTGAAGTCGAAGCTGGTGTTGTTTTCCAGGTTGTCGCGCAGCGCGAGGCCGAACTGCAGGTAGTCCGGACCCCAGGCGCGCTTGCGGGCGTCGATTCCGATGTCTACGGTGTCGGCTCCGGCGGGAATCAGCCGGTAGCTCACCTTCTCGAACAGGTCGAGCCCGTAGATGCGCTCGAGGTCGCGCTCGAGCTGAGCGGCGTCGAACTTCTGTCCCGGTACGACCGTGAGCAGGCTGCTCACGTACTCGGTCCCCAGCGTCGTGTTCTGAACCACCTCGACCTTGCCGACGCGCGGCAGCTGCGGACCGAACGTCTTGAGGCCGGCGCGATAGGTTGCCCATTCCTCCGGGGGCAGTGCATAGCGCCTGAGCTGCTCCGCCGCCGCGCGCGCCGCCTTCTCGCCGCGCGGGATGATCTCCGCCGCCTTGGTGAAGTCCGCCGAGCTGAATCCCGTGAGATCCGGCGCGAACGAGATGTCGTCCGGCCGCAGCGAGGCGAGCTGGCGCTCGGTCTCGCGCCGCATCAGGCCGGTGATCATCTGGTCGTTCACCGAATACGCTGAGCTCATCTGGTCGAGCCGCGCGAGCGGTGCGCCGATGTCGATCGCGATCACGACGTCGACGCCCATCGCGCGCGCCACGTCGACCGGCAGGTTGTCGGCGACGCCGCCATCGATCAGGAGGCCGTTGTCGTATTCGACCGGCGCGAAGATCGCGGGTACCGACATCGAGGCCCGCATCGCCGTCACCAGGTCGCCGCTGCCGAGCACCACCGGCTTGGTGGTCGCGAGGTCGGTCGCGACGGCGCGGAACGGATAGACCAGCTGGTCGAAGTTCTCGACCGTCGCGACCGGCGAGGTGAACGAGCGCAGCAGCAGCTCGAGCTTCTGTCCCTGGATCAGGCCGAGCGGCAGGCCGGGCTTCCACTTCTTGAGCCCGACCCGCACCTTGACCGCGAGCGTCAGGTCGTCCTGCTTACGGCGGAACGAGAGCAGGTCGCGGTCGCTCTTGTCGGAGAGCGCGCGATTCCAGTCGACGCTGGTGAGCGCCTTTTCGAGCTCCGCCGGCGACATGCCGGAGGCGTAGAGCGCGCCGACGATGGCGCCCATGCTGGTCCCGGCGATGGCGTCGATCGGGACGTGCAGCTCCTCGAGCACCTTCAGCACGCCCACGTGCGCGGCTCCGCGGGCGCCGCCGCCGGAGAGCACGAGCCCGATGCGCGGTCGCGGCCCCCCCGGCGCTTTCGCCGGCTGCTCGAGCGCCGGCGCCGGCTGGGCGAGGGCCCGACCGAACGACGCCAACAGCAGGAGGAGCGCGGCGGACGAGGCGCGCATCGAGCTCACCGGCAGGCGGCTCCCGGCACCGTCACGGATTGCCGACGTACTCCACGTCGGTGACGCGGAACGCCGTGCGCTCGAGACGCATGCCCGGCTGCAGGTCGTAGACCGTCTTGCTCTCGCCGTTGATGGTGAACTTGAATTTCGGGTCGACGGTCACCTTGACCATGCGATTGCGTTCGTTCTTGATCATCAGCGTGCTGCCGACGCGCCGGACGATCTCGCCGCGGTCGACGATCAGCGTTCCGACGGCATGCACCGCCGAGGGCTGAGCACCCGGCTTCGCGGGCGTGACGCTGATCGCCACGCCGGCGGTCGTCACCACGTCGAGCTCGTCGCCCGGGCGCAGGCCGGCGAGCTTCTGCACGAACTCCGGACGCTCGACCTCGTGCGAGATCAGCTTGCCCGCCGCGTTCTCGACCACCAGCAGGCGCTTCTCGACGTCGACCGAGAACACCTTCACCACGGAGTGCTTCTGGCGCGAGCTCTCGACCGAAGGCTTCTCGCCCGGCGCCGACGACGAGCTGTCGCCGCCGGTGAACAGGGGATTCGACTCCCCCTTCTTGTGGGCCGAGACCGCCATCGACTCGTAGTACGTGATCTCGACCAGGTCGCCGACCTTCACCTGCCCGAGGTTCTTCACTTCCGGCCCCGCTTCGACGTCGATCTCGCCGCCGAGCGGACCGGCGAGCGTGAGCGCGCGCGTAACCTGGTCGACCGCCGTGACCTCGGCGACCACGTGCACCATCTCCGCCTTGGTCACCTGCGACGGCATCTTCTCGTCGGCGGCGAACACGCCGGCGGCGGGAAGGAACGTGACGCAGGCGAATGCGACTCCGACGCGCAGCTTTTTCCGCATGATGTCTCCCTTGGGTCTCGAGTCACTCTACGGACCCGCCCGGCCGCCCGGAATCGGCCTTTGGTCCTAGCGCCTCCGGGCGGCGAGGTACACTCGTCGGCGACGATCGAACATCAAGGCTCATGGACGACCGGAGCCCGAGCGACTCACCCGCCACCGCACGGCGACCCGATCGCCGTGACGACTGGCTCGACGGCCTCGACAGCGCGCTCGCGGGGCTGGTGGCCGAGCGTCCGCTGGCGCCGATCCTCGACGAAGTCCTGCGCTCGGCCGTGGGCGTCCTCGGGGCCTCGCACGGCCTGCTGGCGCGCAGCGCCGGCCCTCTGCTCGCGCTCGGGCGCTGGCCGGAGGGCGCGGCGGACGCGCTCGACGAGCGAGTGCGACGTGCGCTGGCTCCGGTCGAGCTCACCCTCCCCGCCTTGGCCGGCGCCGTCGCAGTTCCGATTCGCGCCGGGACGAGGCTGGTCGGCACGCTCGCCGCCGGCTGGCCCGCGGGCGAGGCCTCGGTCCGACCACCGGATCTCGCCGACGCGATCGGGCTGCTCGAGCGCTTCGCGCGCATCGCCGCGGTGGCGATCGAGCACGACCGGCTGGTGAGCACGGAGCGCGCGGCGCGCGAGCAGGAGCATGCGCTGCGTGCCGCCACCCAGGCGCTCTCGGCCACGCTCCGTCTCCAGGAGGTGCTCGCGGCCATCCTCAGCGAGCTCGGAAACGTCGTCCCGCACGACACCGCCTCGGTGCAGCAGCTGCGCGGCGACCGCATGGTGATCGTCGGCGGCCGCGACATCAACCTCGAGCACTTTCTCGGCTTCGGCTTTCCGGCCCACGGCACCGGCGGTCCGAACAGCGAGGTGCTGCGCACGCGCCGGCCGGTGATCGTCGACGACATCCTCGGCGACCATCCCTATCCCGACTTCCCGCACACCGAGCACGCGCTCTCCGGCGTGCGCGCCTGGCTGGGCGTGCCGCTGCTCTTCGGCAGCCGCTGCACCGGCATGCTCACCCTCGACAAGCGCGAGCCCGGCTTCTACACCCAGGCGCACGCCGAGGCCGCGCTCGCCTTCGCGGCCCAGGCGGCGATCGCGCTCGAGAACGCGCGGCTCTACGAGCTGAGCCAGCGCGAGGTCGCCGAACGGCGGCGCGCCGAGGAGGATCTGCGCGAGACCAACCGCCGGCTGAAGGTCCAGATCTCCGAGGTCGAGGCACTCGAGGGGCGGCTGCGCGAGCAGGCGATCCGCGATCCGCTCACCGGCCTCTACAACCGGCGCTACTTCTCGGAGACGCTGCAGCGCGAGCTCGCGCGCTGCCGGCGCGACGGCTCGCCGCTCTGCCTGGCGCTGCTCGACCTCGACCACTTCAAAGAGGTGAACGACGCCTGGGGGCACGACGCCGGCGACCACGTGCTCGAAGCCTTCGGGCTCTTCCTGCGCGAGCGGACGCGCGACGCCGACTTCGCCTGCCGCTACGGCGGCGAAGAGTTCGTCGTGCTCCTGCCGGGCGCCTCCGGCGGAGCGGCGCGCGCGCGCGCCGAGAGCTGGCGCGCCGACCTCGAGCGGCTGCGCGTCCACCACGAGGGCCGCGACCTCGGCCTCGCCATGTCGATCGGCATCGCCGAATACCCTTCGCCGGCGCCGTCGGCCGACGAGCTGCTGAAGCTCGCCGACGTGGCGCTCTACCAGGCGAAGCGGGAAGGCCGCAACCGCGTCGTCCTCGCTCGCTGACGCCCCGACGCTGCTGACATCCCGCCGCTTCCTGCCTGCATTGCGTGCAGCACTCGCCTGCCGGCCGACGCCGAGACCGAGGCCCGGACCACGCTCGAGCGCGACATCCCCGACGAGGTGCGAGCGACCCGAGTTCGTGACCGCGCGGCGAAGGATCTCGACGTCCGCAGCACGTGCAACCTTCGACGACCGAGATCCTTCGCTCAGGATGACAGCGGGCCGGCGTCTCCCTCGACCGTCCTCGGAACGCTGCCGACGTCGGGTTCGCGGCTCGCGTCTCCCTACTTCGCCGGCGCTTCCTTCAGGTGCGGCGCCAGCAGACGCGTCCAGGCGCTCGAGGTCTGCTGCCATTCACCGGGGCAACGCTCGGCGCGGGCCTGGGGAATCGCCTCGTCCTTGACCAGGTCCTCGAACGCCTGCGGGTCGGAGCCGTAGACCCAGCAGGTGATGTTGTAGAAGCGCTGCGGATCGAGCGAATGCTCGTCCCAGAACGCGAGCTCGTCGTCCTCGCCCGACTCCTCGCTCGACTCGTCCGCGGCTTGGCCCTGGAGGAGGAAGGTGTAGGCGCCGTTGAGCGCCGCCTCGGTGCCGGCGTCGTCGTCGGCGTTGATCAGCACGACGGTCGCGAGCTGGTCGACGGCGTCCTCCTCGCGCCCGGTGATGGGCAGGTCGAGCAGGTCGATCAGCGCGTGCCCGACCTCGTGGTACATCACGAACTCGAGCGCGCCGTCGACCGACTTCACGATCTCGTCGACGTCGACCTTGCCGTCCTCGGTGGTGTTGTCCTTGGTGTGCAGGACGTCGAAGAACTGCACCAGCTCGTAGCACAGCGTGACCGAGTGCGTCTGCGGGTTGTAGAAGGCATTCACCTCGCCGCACTGCGCGGCGGTCAGCGTGAGATCGGTGGGCAGCTTGATCTCCTCGTTGATCGAGTCGGCGATGCCCTCGAGAACCTTCTGCGTCTCGACGTGCGTCTTGTAGTTCTTGAACGCCTCGTCCTTGGGCGCCTCGTAGCGCACCTTGACCGTGCCGAGGCGGAAGTTTCCCGCCGCCCGGGATGCGCTCGCGCCCAGCAGGGCGAGCGCGGCGATGACGATGACGATCGTGGAGCGAAGCGGATGCATGGAACCTCCCCCAAAAGAACGACAGAAAACGATCCAGCACGGATGCCGGAAGACTACCGCGATTGGCTCCGGGCGTCGCGCTCCGCGAGCCGATCTCGATCGCCGAGGCCGGCGGGCCGGCGACGTCCATCGGACCTTGGTCTCGGCCGCTCGGCGGGGTCGCGACGCTATCGTCCGCGGATGCGCCGAGCCCTCTGCACACCGACCCTGCTCGCCCTGTCTGCCCTCCTCCTGCCGTCGCTCCTTCCGGCCGCGGAGTTCGAACCGCCGCGCGCCCTCGACCCGTCCACCCTGCCGGCCGAGAAGGCGAAGGGACCGCACCACAGCGTGGTCGCGCCGATCGAGAACGACGGCTTCATGAACACGTACCACATCGCCTCCGACTTCGGCGCCTTCGACGCCGAGGGCCGGGCGCTGCTCGAGATCCGCATCCGCGAGATCGCCGCCCTCGCCGAGCTCGCCGAGCTGTCGAAGACGGCGGTGTTCGCCGACGCGGTGAAGGAAGGTCTCAAGACCGCGACCGTCGGCCAGGTGGAGACGATCGCGGCCATCGCCCAGGATCCGGTGGGCACGGCGAAGGGCATCCCGGGCGGCGTGACGCGCCTGTTCAACCGCACCAAGGCCAAGGCCCAGGACGCCTACTCGGACATGAAGAAATCCGACGCCGAGGAGACCGGCGGCGAGGCGGGCAAGTCCACCACCGACAAAGCGGTCGACGCCAGCACCGTGTACGCGAAGAAGTATCTCGGCATCACCAAGGCGCAGCGACTGTGGGCGCAGAAGCTCGGCGTCGATCCGTATTCGAGCAACGCCGTGCTGCAGAAGGAGATCGCCGCGGTGGCCAAGGTCGACGCCGTCGGCCGCTTCGGCGTGCGGTTCGCCGGCCTGCCCTCGATTCCCGGCGTCAACTACGTGCGCAAGACCAACGAGCTCGTGTGGGGGACCGACCCCTACGACCTCAAGCTGATGAACGAGAAGAAGCTGGCCGCGATCGGTGCCGCACCGCAGGCGATCAAGGCGTTCATGGACAACCCGTTCCTGAGCCCCACGCGCCAGACGTACATCACGCAGGCGCTGGAGAGCCTCGCCGGCGTCGCGGGCCGCGAGAAGCTGGTCGTCCAGGGCGCCGCCGCCGACTCGGAGACCGCCGGCTACTTCTTCGTCTTCTCGATGCAGATGCTCGTCCGGCGCCACCAGCAACCTGACCAGGCGAAGCTGGTCCGGATCCTCGACGGCCGCGCCGCGCCGCTGGCGCTGACCGCCGACGGCACGGTGCTCGGCATGGCCGCCACCGACTCGGTGAGCTGGACGCCGGCGCTCTCGACCGCTCTCGACCAGCTCCGAGAGAACACCGCCGGCGTCGCCAAGGCCTACGAGCTCGACTTCCTGGGCGACGTTTCACCGACCGCGCGCACGGCGATGGAAGAGCGCGGCTTCCAGGTAAGGGACAATCTCGCCCGCGAGCTCGACGCCGCGAAGCCCTGAGTTCGATGTCCCCGGCAACCCGCAGCCGTGACCGGCGGCGGCTTGGAAAACGAGAACGGCGTTCGCCGGAACGGCCGGGCTATCCGAGAATGGTGTCGTCCAGGTCGCCGTAGTGCCGCTCCTCCTGAACCCTGCCGTCGATCCCGAGGAGGTAGACGGCGCTCGGCGGATTTTCGCGGGCATGTTTGGCGGCTGCGCGCCAGGCGTCGGACCGATCGGCGGCCTCCGCGAGAATCTCGCGGCCACGCCGCGCCAGCCACACGGTGCCCAGGGGATAGACGAGGTATCGGCGCTCGCGGCGGCTCATGCCCGTACGGTACACAGCGGAGCGCGGACGATCGATTTGAGCATCCTGCCGAGAATACCTGCTCGGCGCACTGGACACGGACTGCTCGATCCGACTCAGCGTCCCCTGGACTGGGACCCTTGCCGACAGTCCGCGATCTGCAGTGCTCGGACTGAGACGGGGACGCTCTAGAAGCGGTACTGCGCCATCATCTGGAGCTGGCTCGAAGTACCGTGCCGGCCGTCCTTGTTGACTCGGCGGCCGGCGATGAACTCGATGCCCATGTCCATGCTCGGGAACGGCGAAGCCAGGAAGTTGAGGCTCAGGCGTCCGGTGCGGTGGTAGGCGTCCGGCGGCTGGATCGACTTGTTGCCGACGTAGACCATGCCGACGACGCCGGTCGAGCGCATGCGCTCGAGCCACTTCCACGTTCCCCAGTGGTGCTCGAAGGCGAAGTACGCGCCCATCGCCGGCAGCGCCTCGAGGCGCTTGGCGTTCTCATCGAAGACCGCGTCCTGGCCGCCGAGCGAGTTCAGGTCGTTGATGTAGCGCGCCGACCCCTCGCCGAGCGTCGCCTGGAAGAGGATCTTGTCCTGATCCGCCCACACCGACGCCGAATGCTTTCCCGAGACGGTGACCGCCCAGCCGAGGTCCTCCGAGATCACCGTCGGATCGCTCGTCATCTGGCCGCGGATGTCGCGCACCGAGAGCGCGAAGAAGAGATGTCCTTTGTCGAACGTCTGCCGGCGGCCGAAGACGAGGTCCGGCCAGCGGTTGGCGCCCGTGCCGCCGGTGATCGAAGCGTCGGCGTCCTCGACGGCGATCGCCAGCCGGCCGAACTTGCCGATCGCGGGCGTCCAGCGGAGCTGCGTCTGGCGCAGGATGTTGATGCCGTTCAGGCCTTCGAAGTCGATTCCTTCGGGCTCGGCCGCGAGATCCGAAAACGTGGACCAGGTCTGGCCGGCGAGGAAATCGGCGAACTGCACGTAGGCGTGCCGGAGGCGGAAGTCGTTGCCGTTCGCCGACGCGAAGTCGCCTTCGACGAACGAGCGCAGCGGATAGCCCTTGGTCGGCGTGCGGAATTCGAAGTTGAGCCGGCTCGGACGGACGCTGGTCTGGAACCGCGTCACCTGGCCGGCGAGCTCGTCGCCGACCGGGATCGAGTTGGTGAGGAACCGGTCGTCGGAGCCGAGCGGAGAAAAGGTCTGGATCAGGTTGCTGCGCACGAAGCCGCCGATCTTGAACGTCTGCGTGCCGCCAGGAACCCGGATCGAGCCCGGGAAGTCGCCCGCCTGCACCATCTCGGGCGGTAGCTCGGGCTTCTCCTGCATGGTCTTCTCGATCGCGGTCAACCGCTGGACCAGCTCGGGCGTCGGCAGGGCGGTCTCGGTGTGGTGCGCCACCTGCTCCGCCAGCTGCTGGAGCGTCCGATTCATCTCCTCGAGCCGCTTGTCCTGCTCCGCGATCTGCTGCGCCTGAGCGGCGATCTGCGCGTTCTGCGTCGTGAGCTGCTGGTCCTGCGCCGCGAGGAGCGCGCGCTGCGCTTCGATCTCCTGTTTCTGTTGCTCGAGGCGCGCCAGCAGCTCCGCGAGCGTCGGGGGCTTCGGCGCCGGGAACGCCGCGCACGGTGCGAGCAGGAGGATCCCGCCGAGCAGGCAGCGGCGGACGCGGGCGGAAGCGAGCGCGATCATCGCGGGGTCGACCCGTCGGCGACCCGAAGGCCGGACGCCGACGGCAGGGTGATCGTCGCCCGCGAGGGGGCTGCCGTCGATTGGACCTTGGTCTCGGGATCCTCAGCCCGTTTCCGACGCTGCCAGCACGCGCTCGATGGCCGGCAGGAGATCGGTGACCAGCGCCCGCTTCAGGACGAAGCCGTCGGCGCCGGCGGCCGCCGCCGCGCGGCGCACGCTGGGCTCGTCGTAGACGCTGAGCACGATCACCGGCAAGCCGGGACAACGGGCGCGCAGCGCCTGCAGCCACTCCAGGTTCCGCTCGCGCACCAGCGAGAGCTCGACGACCGCGACCTCGGGGCGCAGGCGCGCCGCACCCTCGAGCAGCGACGTTTCGTCGGCCACCATGACGACGGAATCGAACATGGTCTCGAGGAGACCGCGCACCCCCTGAGTGAGGGCGGGGTGGCGGTCCGCCAAAAGGACACAACTCGCCGCACCGTCGGCCACGCGAAGCTCCCTCCGTCGGGACAGGCTAAGCCGGGGAACCGCGCCCGAGACCTCGGGAAATCCCCTGTTTTGCCCGGGTTTTTTCCCAGGTCAGAGCTCGACGAAGCCGTGCTTGATCGCGAAGTGGATGAGGTCGGCGTTGGAGTGGATCCCCAGCACCTCCATCATCTGGTACTTGTGGAACTCGACCGTGCGCGCCGAGATCGCGAGCCGGCCGCCGATCTGCTTGGCGGAGTGCCCTTCGGCGAGGAGCTGCAGGATCTCGCGCTGGCGAACGGTGAGCGAAGCCGCCGGATCGGACGAGGACGCCGGCTCCTCCGCGTAGGACTCCAGCACCTCGCCGGCGAGCGCCGGCGTCAGGTACTTCTTGCCCTCGAGCGCGGCGCGGATCGCCGCCACGAGCTCGGTCGGAGCCGAGTCCTTCAGCACGTAGCCCGAAGCCCCCGCCTCGAGCGCGCGGCGCGCGTACCCGACCTCGCGGTGCATGGTGAGGAACACCACCGGCACCTGATCGCCGGCGCGGCGCAGCTGCGCCAGCGCGTCGATTCCGTTCAGCAACGGCATCCCGATGTCGGCGACGATCACGTCCGGGCGCAGCTCGGCCGCCGCTTCCAGCAGCGCGCGACCATCGACGACGACGCTCACCAGATCGAACTGCGGCGCGAGCAGCGTCTTCAGCGCCTCGGCGACCAGGCGGTGGTCGTCGGCGAGCAGCACCCGCGGGCGGGTCTGCGCGGCGATCATGTCGACACCTCCCGCGCGGGAACCCAGACGCCGATCGTCGTCCCGCGGCCGGGAACGCTGTCGAGCGCCAGCCTCCCGTCCACCAGGCGGACCCGCTCGCGCATGCTCTCGAGCCCGAGGCTGCGCCGGCCGCGCACGGCGCCGACGTCGAAGCCGATGCCGTCGTCGGCGACGGTGAGCGACCAGCCGCCCTCTTCCGCGCGCAGCTCCAACGACACCTTCGCCGCGCCGGCGTGGCGCGCGGTGTTGCGCAGAGCTTCCTGCGCGACACGGAAGAGGCAGAGCGCCTCGTCGCGCCCGAGGCTTCGGGTCGCCGCCGCGAGCCGCGTCGTCACGCCGGTCTCCGAACGGCGGCGAAAGCGGGCCGCCTCGGCTTCGAGCGCCTCGGGCAGACCGAGCTCGTCGAGGATCGAGGGATGGAGCTGATAGGAGAGCGAGTGGACGTCCTCGCTCAGCCGCACCAGGCTCTCGCGGATCTCGCGCATGCGGCTCGCCTGCGCCTCGTCCCGCGCCTCGATCTCGGCGAGCCCGACGTCGATCGCCAGCACGGCGAGGCGTTGTGAAAGGTCGTCGTGGAGCTCGCGGGCGAGCAAGGCGCGCTCCTCCTCGTGGGCGCGCATCAGCCGCCGGCTGAGGTCGCGCACGATCTCCTCCCCGGCGGCCGGGGCGGCCGCCGGGGCCGACGATTCGACCTCTCCTCTGGCCAACGTCGCGCGCTCCTCTCTCCACGTTTCTGACTTCTTGGTCGACAGCCTAGGAGCCGTGGGCTCAATGGCGCTGGGACCTTGGTCCATGAACAAGACACCAGCTCGCGCACTAATTTTGCGCCACGGGTCGTCCGTTCACGACCGAGTTGTTTCATCACCGCACCTTGGAGAAGGAGCTTCCTGGATGATCGTTCGCCGCAGCGCAGCACGCAGCACGAACCTCCCCACATGGACGATGGTCGCCGGAGCTCTCGGCTGGCTGCTGAGCGCCGCCGGCGGTGCGGTTCATGCCGACGACGCGAAGTCGATCACGGCGACGACGGTGGTCTGCGAATCGTCCGCCGGGCAGCGTCAGCACTGCAATGCGAACACCTCGAACGGCGTCTCGCTGATCCGCGCCACCGGCTCTGCGACCTGCCTGCTCGGCAGGAACTGGGGCTACGACGACCAGGGCGTCTGGGTGAGCGACGGCTGCGGCGGCGAGTTCGTGGTCGGCGCGCCGCCCGCCGCCGCGCAGCCCGCAGCGGCTCCCGCGCCCGCCGCTGCACCGGCGGCCCCGGCGCCAGCGCCCGCTCCCGAAGCGGCTCCCGCTGCCGCGCCCGAGAAGGTCGGCACCAAGGCCGGCCCGGAGTACATCCCGAACCTCGGCTTCAAGCTCTACGAGGGCGACAAGGGCCTGATCCAGATGCGGCTCTTCTCATATGCCCGCTACCTGAATCAGAAAGGTCTCGACGCGACCTATACCGACGCGTTCGGCAACACGAAGGCCGTGCAGCGCCGCGAGGACGTGCAGCTCACCAAGTTCTTCCTGCCCTTCGCCGGCTGGTTCCTCGACCCGCGGTTCCGCTACTACCTCTACGTCTGGTCGGCCAACACCTCGCAGGGCGACGCCGCCCAGGTGGTCGGCGCCGGCAACCTGAGCGTGGTGTTCAACAAGTACGCGACGCTCGGCGTCGGCATCACCAGCCTGCCGGGCGTGCGCTCGACCGAGGGCCAGTTCCCGTACTGGCTGGGCGTCGACGACCGCCTGATCTCGGACGAGTTCTTCCGGCCCTCTTACACCACGGGCATCTGGCTCAAGGGCGATCTGCCGGCGCGCATGAAGTACCAGGTCATGCTGGGCAACAACCTGAGCACCCTCGGCGTGAGCGCGGCCCAGCTCGACAACAAGCTCAACACCACGTCGGTCATGTTGCAGTGGCTGCCGACCACCGGCGAGTTCGGCTACATCGGCACCTTCGGCGACTACGACAATCACCAGGAGATGGCGACGCGGCTCGCGGGCCACTACACGCACAGCACGGAGAGCAAGCAGTCGCAGCCCGGCACCAACACGATCGAGAACAGCCAGATCCGCCTGACCGACGGCAGCGTGATCTTCACGCCCGAGCTCTTCGGACCGGGGATCACCGTCGAGAACGTCGACTACGACATGGCGAGCATCGACGGCGGCTTCAAGTACCGCGGCTTCTCGCTCGAGCTCGAGGGCTACTGGCGGAAGCTCAGCCGCTTCCAGGGCTCGAACACCCTTGGCATTCGCGACATCCACGACAACGGCTATCAGATCCAGGTCTCGGCGATGCCGATCCAGAACGTCCTCCAGGTGTACGCCGGCGGTTCGTCCATCCGCGGGCGCTTCGGCACCGGCTCGGAGATCCGCGCCGGCCTCAACTGGCACCCGTTCGACCAGCGCGGCATGCGCGTGAACGCCGAGTGGATCGGTCTCCACAAGTGTCCGGTGGGCTACCTCGCCGTGCCCTACCCGGTCGGCGGCAACGGCGACATCTTCAGCGCCACGCTGGAGCTGAACTTCTAGTTCGGAGGTGCGCGCCATGTCCTGGAAGCGACCCACCTGCATGGCCGCTCTGCTGCTCGGAGCGGCCGTCGCCGCGTCCGCGCAGGCGCCGGGCGCCGCGGGTCCGCAGTACCTGTTCAACGACTCGCACTTCCATCTCACCAACTACATCCAGGAAGGCACGGACATCCACGACTTCCTGAAGATCATGGGCGACAAGGTCGGTCGCGTGGCGCTCTTCGGCATCCCCTTGCAGCAGGAGTGGTCGCACGAGAACTCGGGCGACTACGCGCCCACGTACTACCTGCAGAGCGACGCGCCGCTCTACTACTACTCCTTCACCGACGCCTACATCGCCATGGCCTACCGGTCGCTGTCGAAGCAGGAGCAGGCCCGCTTCGACCCGATGATCACCGGCTTCAATCCGGCCGACATGTACGCCGCGGACCACATCCGCCGCGTGCTCACGACCTTCCCCGGCGTCTTCGAGGGCATCGGGGAGTTCTCGATCCACAAGGAGTTCGTCTCCGCCAAGGTGGCCGGGGACACCGCCAGCCTCACCGACCCGGCGCTCGACCGCATCCTCGACTTCACCGTCGAAGCCGGCCTGGTGGTGATCCTCCACAACGACATCGACATGCCCTTCGCGAAGACCGACACCGAGCCGGTCTACCTCACCCAGATGAAGGCGCTGCTCGCCCGCCACCCGCAGGCGACGATCATCTGGGCCCATACCGGTCTCGGCCGCATCGTCCACCCGACGCAGAGCTCGGCCTCGGCGGCGGCCACCGAGCGCAGCCCGCGCCACGTCGAGATCATCGAAAGCCTGGTGCGCGACCCCGCGCTGCCCAACCTTCACTTCGACATCTCGTGGGACGAGGTCGCGAAGTACGTCGTTGCGACTCCCGACGGGCTCGAACGCACCGCGGCGCTGATCAACAGATATCCCGACCGTTTCCTGTTCGGCACCGACGAGGTCGCGCCGAGCAGCCAGCAGAAGTACCTCAAGGTCTACGACATGTACGCGCCGCTGTTCGCCAAGCTCACGCCCGAGGCGCGCGAGAAGTTGCTCAAAGGGAACTACGAGCGTCTGTTCGACGCCGCCCGCCAGCGGGTTCGCGCCTGGGAGCAGAAGAACGTCAAGTGAACGCAGTCCTGACCCGGCGCGATGCCGGAACAAAGGAGGACGCATGAACGCTGGAATGAAGGAATCGAGGTCGGGGGGCACGGCACTCTGGCGTGCTCTCACGCTGGCGCTGGTGCTGCTGGTGGTCGCCGCCGGAGCGGCGATGGCCGAGGGCGATGCGACGTCGAAGCCCGGCCCGACCATGGACATCTACGGCTTCGCGATGCTCGACATGGGCTACCAGACCGGCTCGAACCATCCCGACTGGTTCGACGTCATCCGGCCGACGAAGCTGCCCTCCTTCGACGGCGAGTTCGGCAAGGACGGTCACACCTATGCCGGCGTCCGCCAGAGCCGGCTGGGCATCAAGGCCAACCTGCCGACCGACGCCGGCGACGTCAAGACGATCTTCGAGTTCGAGCTCTTCGGCACCGGCGTCGACGCGGGCCAGACGACGTTCCGGCTGCGCCACGCCTGGGGTGAGTTCAACCACCTCGGCGCCGGCCAGACCTGGAGCCCCTTCATGGACCCCAACGTCTTCCCGAACTCCGTCGAATACTGGGGACCGTCCGGCATGGTGTTCTTCCGCAACGTCCAGATTCGCTGGCAGCCGATCGAGGACGAGCACATGACGGTGAACGTCGCGCTCGAGCGCCCGGGCGCCTCGGGCGACGGCGGCAACTATGCCGATCGCATCGAGATCCAGAATCTGAAGGGTCGCTTCCCGTACCCGGACCTCTCGGGTTCCGTGAAGTGGGGCGGCGACTGGGGCTACGTGCGCGCCGCGGGCATCGTGCGCTACATGAAGTGGGACGACACGCTCAACGACCAGTTCCTGCTCTCGGGCGACGGCACCGGCTGGGGCATCAACCTGAGCTCGAACCTGAACCTCGGCCCGGGCGTGCTGCGCCTGCAGGCGATGTACGGCAAGGGCGTCGAGAACTACATGAACGACGCCCCGGCCGACGTCGGCGCCAAGAAGAACCCGGGCAGCGTGCGGACGCCGATCGTCGGCGAGATGCTGCCGGTGACCGGACTGGTCGCGTTCTACGACATCAACTGGAGCCCGAAGTTCACTTCTACGGTGGGCTACTCGAGCGTCGACATCAGTAACTCCAACGGCCAGGCGGCGAACGCGTTCTCGAAGGGCCAGTATGCGCTCGCCAACATCCTGTACTACCCGACCAAGAACGTGATGTTCGGGCCGGAGCTCCAGTGGGGCAACCGCAAGAACTTCATCGACCACTTCTCGTCGGAGGACTTCCGCATCCAGTTCTCGTTCAAGTACAACTTCAGCCACACGCTGATCGGAGGTAAGTGAGATGACCGCCAACGTTCGACGCATCGGACCCTGGGTCCTCGCGACCCTGATGCTCGCGCTGCTCGTCACGCCGCTCGCGGCGCAGACGCCGGCGCAAATCCAGGCGGCGCTCGACGCTGCCTACGCCAAGTACAAGGACATCCAGGAAGGTGCCAACGCCGACTACATCCCGGCGCTCGCCAAGGTCGACTCCAAGATCTACGGCATTGCGCTGGTGACGCGCGACGGCAAGGTCTACACCGCGGGCGACGTCAAGTCCGAAGTCTCGATCCAGTCGATCTCCAAGGTCTTCACCATGGCCAAGGTCATGGAGGAGTCGGGCGCGGATTCGATCGAGAAGCGGATCGGCGTCGACGCGACCGGCATGCGCTTCAACTCGATCGTCGCCGTCGAGTTCGCCCAGAAGGCGCTCGGCGGTCCGGAGATCAACCCGCTGGTGAACCCCGGCGCGATCACCGCCACCAGCATGCTCAAGGGCTCGACGCGCGACGAGATCTGGGACGGCCTGCTCGCCTACTACTCCGATTTCGCCGGCCGCAAGCTCGGCGTCGACAAGGAGGTCTTCGACTCCGAAGCGGCAACCAACCAGCGCAACCAGGCGATCGGCGCGCTGATGCTGGCCTACGGCTTCATCAAGGACAACCCGCTGCGCGCCACCGACATCTACACCGAACAGTGCGCGGTGGCGGTGAACGCCAAGGACCTCGCGGTCATGGCCGGCACGCTCGCCAACGGCGGCAAGAACCCGATCACCGGCAAGCAGGCGCTCAAGGCCGACTACGTGCCGGGCGTGCTCGCGATCATGGCGACCGCCGGCCTCTACGACGACAGCGGCAAGTGGCTGTTCCACACGGGCCTGCCCGGCAAGAGCGGCGTCGGCGGCGGCATCATCGCCGTCTCGCCGGGCAAGTTCGGCATCGCGGTCATCTCGCCGCCGCTCGACGCGGCCGGCAACAGCGTGCGCGCCCAGAAGGCGATCACGGACATCTCGAACGCGCTCGGCGGCAACCCGTACGCCGCCGGCTCGCGGTAGCAGCACGCATCACCGGCGCCGGCTCGCGAACGTGCGACCCGGCGCCGCGTGGTACCAGCGCTTCACCTCCGCCCTCGCGGCAGACCCTCCCGCCGACCGCGTCGGTCGCGACTGCGGCGCCCTCGCGGTCCCGACGCGCCGACTTCCGCCGAACACCCGGAGCTCTTGGCAAATCTACCAGGGTGGACTTTGGTCCCAATCGAGGGCCTCCCCCACGGAAATAAGAATCATTTGAATTCCAACATGCAGCACGTCTGAGGAGGAGTCTCCGATGAGGAAGCACGCAACGACCCCGACCGTCGCGGCGCTGGTGCTCGCGATGGGACTGTCTCTCGGCAGCTCGAACCAGGTATCCGCGGCCCCCGCAGCAGCGGGCGCCCCCACGCGAACGGAGCACGACCTGCTCGGCGACAAGCAGGTCCCGGCCGACGCCTACTACGGCGTCCAGACGGCGCGAGCGCTCGAGAACTTCCAGCTCTCCGGAGTCTCGATCGCCAACTACCCGGGATACATCGAGGCCTGGGCGATCGTGAAGCTCGCCGCCGCGCGCGCCAACACCGCCGTGGGCGCGATGAAGCCGGAGCGCCTGGCGATGATCGAGAAAGCCGCGCAGGCGCTGCTCGACGGCAAGTACCGCGACCAGTTCCAGGTCGACTGGTACCAGGGCGGCGCCGGCACCTCGACGAACATGAACGCCAACGAGGTGATGGCCAACGTCGGTCTCGAGCTTTCCGGTCACAAGAAGGGCGAGTACAACCTGCTCGAGCCGCACGACGACCTCAACATGTCGCAGTCGACCAACGACTCATACCCGACGGCGATCAAGGTCGCGCTGATGCTGCGCAACGACAAGCTCGTCGCCGAGCTCACCGAGCTCTCGCAGTCGTTCAAGAAGAAGGGCGCCGAGTATCTGCAGATCGTGAAGATGGGCCGCACCGAGCTCCAGGACGCGGTGCCGATGACGGTGGGCCAGGAGTTCTACGCCTTCGCCGCCGCGCTCGACGGCGAGATCGCCTTCCTCAAGGACGCCGAGAAGTACCTCTATGCCGAGAACATGGGAGCGACGGCGATCGGCACCGGAATCAACGTCCCGAAGGGCTACCCCGAACGCTGCGCGCAGGAGCTCGCCAAGCTCACCGGCAAGCCGATCGTGATGGCGGACGACATGCTCGCCGCGACCTGGGACCAGCAGGGTTTCGTCGTCTACTCGGGAGCGCTGCGCAGCACCGCCGTCAAGCTCGCCAAGATCGCGAGCGATCTCATCCTGCTCACCTCGGGTCCGCGCGCCGGTCTCGCCGAGATCAACCTGCCGGCGCTCCAGCCCGGCTCGTCGATCATGCCCGGCAAGGTGAACCCGGTCGTCCCCGAAGTCGTCGGCGTCGTGGCCTTCCGCGTCATCGCCAACGACACCGCGGTCTCCCTGGCCTCGCACAGCGGCCAATTGCAGCTCAACGCCTACGAGCCGCTGAACGGCCTGGCGACCATCGAGTCGCAGCACCTGCTGTTCAACGTCTCGAAGCTGTTCCGCACGCGCTGCGTCGACGGCATCACGGTCAACGAGAAGGTGCTCGAGCACTACATGGAGACCACGGTCGGCATCGTCACGGCGCTCAACCCGGTCCTGGGCTATGACAAGGCCACCGAGCTCGCCAACGAGGCCTACAAGAGCGGCAAGGGCATCCTCGAGGTCATCCGCGAGAAGAAGATCCTCACCGAGGCCCAGATCAAGGACCTGCTCGATCCGGCGAAGCTCACCAATCTCGATCCCAGCAAGTACAAGCACTGACCGCTCGTCCACTTGGAGGATTGAACATGAAAGCCCATCGCTCCACCGCCCTGTTCGCCCTCGCCCTGCTCGCCGCGACCGCCGCGTTCGCGCAGAAGCCCAAGGTCGTGATCCTCGCCACCGGCGGCACCATCGCGGGCGCCTCCGCGGCGTCGACCGACGCCGGCTACCAATCGGGAGCCGTCGGCGTCGATCTCCTGATCCAGGCCGTGCCGCAGCTCAAGGACCTCGCCCAGGTGACCGGCGAGCAGATCGCCAGCATCGGCAGCCAGGACATGAACGACGAGGTCTGGCTCAAGCTCGGCAAGCGGGTGAACGAGCTGCTCGCGAAGCCCGACGTCGCCGGCGTTGCCATCACGCACGGCACCGACACGATGGAAGAGACCTCGTACTTCCTCGACCTGGTGGTGAAGAGCGACAAGCCCGTCGTGCTGACCGGCTCCATGCGTCCGTCGACCGCGATGAGCGCCGACGGCCCGCTCAACATCTACAACGCCGTGGGCATCGCGGCCGACCCGGCCGCCAGGGGCCGCGGCGTCATGGTCACCGTCGACGACGACATCCACTCGGCGCACGACATCGTGAAGACGCACACGACCGACGTCGGCACCATGTCGTCCGGGGAGATGGGCCTGATCGGCGCCAGCCTCTTCGGCGTCCAGACCTGGTTCCGCACGCCGGAGAACGTCCACACGTCGAAGAGCGAGTTCTCGATCGACGGCGTGAACGCGCTGCCGCGCGTCGACATCATCTACGCCCACGCCAACATGTCGCCGGACATCATCACCAGCGCGGTCCAGAACGGCGCCAAGGGCCTGATCATCGCCGGCGTCGGCGACGGCAACATGACCGCCCCGGCGGTCGACGCGGTGAAGGCGGCGGTCGCCAAGGGCGCGATCGTGGTCCGCTCCTCGCGCGTGAACGGCGGAATCATTCGCCGCAACATCGAGGTGAGCGACGACAAACTCGGGACCGTGACGTCGATGGAGCTCAATCCCGCGAAAGCGCGGGTCCTGCTGCAACTCGCCCTGCTCAAGACCAAGGACGCGAAGAAGATCCAGGACTACTTCAACCGGTACTGACACGATGCCGAGCGTTTCGAGCAGTCTTTCCCATCGGCCGGCCGCCCCGCGGCCGGCCCGTTCGGCCTTCGCCTGGGTTCTGCTTCTGGTGGGATTGACGTCGCCGGCATTGCGCGCGGCTCACGCCGCGGAGGAGACTCCGGCGCAGCCTGCGGAAACGCAAACCATCGACCGCGTGGTCGAGGCCGGCGAGGCGGATGCGACTCCGCCCCGCCGCGCCTGGCTCAAGTTCAACGAGTACGACGGACCCGTCTCGACCTTCCGCTGGGGCTTCGGCTTCCTGACCGACTTCCTCGCCACCCAGCAGGACGACAAGAGCAAGTCGCAGTTCGACATGAGCACCGCGGACGACTACGGCCTGCGCGACTTCCGCTTCCTGTTCAGCGGCAGGTTCAAGACCAAGCGGCCGATCTCCTGGACCCTGGGCTACATGTACGACGGCGCCGACAAGTCGTGGCGCTTCCGGCAGACCGGATTCATGATCGGACTGCCCGAGATCGACAGCCGGCTCTTCCTTGGGCGAACGAAGGAAGGCTACTCGATGATCAAGGTGATGGTCGGGTACTACGGCTGGACGATGGAACGCAACCAGACGGAAGACGCCTTCGTGCCGATCCTCGCCGACGGCGCGAAGCTGATGACCTACCTCCCGAATGCGCGCGTGCACTTCAGCCTCGGCGCCTTCTTCGACAAGATCTCCGAGGACGAGAAGTTCTCCACCGCCGACCGTCAGTTCGTGAGCCGCGTCGTCTGGCAGCCCGTGCTGTCGGAAGAGAACAAAGAGGTCGTTCACCTCGGCGTCATGTCCCGCTGGGTGAAGCCCGACGAGGGGGTCTTTCAGGCGCGATCGCGGCCGGGCTCGTACCTCGCCCCCTACGTGATCGACACCGGTAAGATCCCCGCCCACAACGCCAACACCACCGGCATCGAGGCGTTCTGGCGCAAGGGCGACTGGATGATCGGCACCGAGTACAACTGGCAGACCGTGAACGCCAACAACGGCGACCATCCACTCTTCCACGGCGGCGAAGTGGTGTGGTCGTGGATCTGGACCGGGGAGACCCGGCCCTACAACGCGACCGGCGCGTACTTCGAGTTCGTCTCGCCGGATCGCACGGTCTTCGAGGGCGGCCCCGGCGCGTGGGAGGCGATCGTCCAGGTGACCTGGAACGACTTCGACTCCGGCACCTACAAGGGCGGCAGGTTCTGGCGCATCACGCCGATGATCAATTGGTATCTGTCCGAGAACATGCGGCTCGAGTTCAACTACGGCTACAGCGACCTCGACCGCTTCGGAGTGCACGGCAAGACCCAGTACTACCAGGCGCGCATCCAGTTCACGCTGTGAGGCGCGCGCGCCGGCCAGCCCTCCTCCTGATCCTCGCTTGTTCCTGCCTCGGATCGGTCGGCGTCGCGTGGGCCGCAACGCCGATCGCCGGCCACTATCCTCCGGGACAGTCGGGGATCCGCGGTGCTGCCTCCCCCGCCGGCGCCGGCTGGACGATCACCAACTTCAACCGTCTGTTCTCGAACCTCGAGGTCAAGGACGCCGCCGGCGAGAACGCCGGCGACGTCGACGAGCTGCGCTACGCCAACATCACGATGATCACCTGGAACACCGACGCGACGTTCCTCGGCATGCGCTTCGGCATGCTCGCAGGAATTCCGTTCGCGACCGGAAACCTGAATCCGTCGAGCGCCGACACCGCGACGACGAGCCTCGGGCTCGGTGACGTCTTGATCACGCCGGTCTCGCTCTACGGCCGGTCCGCCGAGGTCGACTACCAGCTCCAGCTCACGTACTGGACGTCTTCGGGTCGGTTCGAGCCCGGCGGCAACAAGAATCGCGGCGCGGGCTTCGCCTCGATCGTGTACTCGCTCGGCGGCGTCTGGTATCCGCGCGGCGATCGCGACGACTGGAGTCTGTCCGCCGTGTCACGCTGGGAGCAGAACTTCGAGCAATCCGCGACCGGCGTGCACCCCGGCGATGACGTGGTCGTCGACTGGGGAATCGGCAAGCGATTGAGCGGCGTGGCCCGCCGGTTCGAGCTCGGCGTCTCCGGCTTCGCCACCTGGCAGCTCACCCGGCAGCGCGGCGGGCCGGCAGATCTCGACCCGGCACGCTACCGCTACTTCGGCATCGGCCCCGAAGGCAGCGCCGCGCTCGGCGCGCGGTGGACGCTGCGCGTCCGCGCGCAGTGGGAGTTCGCGACGCGGAACGCGGTCCAGGGCAACAATCTCTGGATCCTGTTCAACTACGCCTTCTAGCTCTCGCCAGGCACGAGCGGGACCAAGGTCCCAGCGCAGGTGAACGCCGGAAGCCTAAAGATTTCGGCGTGCTTCGCCACGCGTGCATCCCGCGGTCGAGCCTTCGCCACGGTCGAACGGCGACGGCGGCGACGGCCTGGTCGGCGCGCTGCGCCCTGATCGGCTCCTTGACCATCCTTCGAGCCGCGGCGCCGGCACGCCTCGCCGCGGCCGAGACCGCAACGGGGGCGACACCTTCGGCCCAATCCACCCGCGACAATCAGCCGCCGTTGCCGCCGGACTACCTGTTCCCGGACGTCCCCGCCAGGGCGCTGATCCACGATGGCAAGCACCTCTGGATCAAACCGATCTTCGCCTGGGTCACCGACTACACCTCGTTCTCGCAGGATGCGAGGAGTCTCGAGCAGGTCGGCAGACAGGAGGACAAGGGGGAGCTCCGCGCGGGGCGTCTCGGCGCGAGCGTGCGTTCGAAGGACGCCTTCCAGTGGGAGCTCTACGCCACGGTCGACTACCAGGAGCGGAAGAACCGGGAGAAAGCCACCTTCCAGATCTTCGACCTTCTGGTCGCCGCGCCCATCGGTCCGGTGAAGCTCACGCTCGGCAAGATGAAGGAGCCGATCAGCTACGAGCTCACCAGCCTTTCCGTGTTGGTTCCACAGCAGGAGCGCATCCTCAGTCCCTTCTTCGTCACCCGCAGCATCGGCATGAAGCTCTCGGGCCACCTGCACGACCAGCGCGTGACCTGGTCCGCAGGCGCGTACAACGACTACCTCGACAGCGGCGTCGGACGCGGCAAGAACGGCAACGACTACGTCGGCCGCGTGACCGGACTGGCATGGGAGTCTCCGGTCGACAAGACACGCTACCTGCATCTCGGTCTGGGCTACCGGCGCGTGGGATCGGACGACGGAGTGATGCGCTTCGCCGGGCGCCCCGAGTCGAACGTCGCGGACAAGTTCGTCGACACCGGCAAGTTCCCCGCCGACCACGCCGACGAGATTTCGCTGGAGCTCCTGCTCTCGCGGGGACCCTACTCGTTGCTCGCCGAAAGCTTCAACGCCCGAGTCAGCTCGCCCGAGACCGGCCATCCCAGGTTCTCCGGCTATTACGCCGCGGCGTCCTGGGTGCTCACCGGGGAGGGACGGCCCTACCTGCGCGCCGGTGGATTCGCCGGCGCCGTTACGCCGAGCCGACGCTACGGTGCGGTGGAGTTGGTCTTGAAGTACTCCCACCTCGACATCACGGACGGCCAGCTCGACGGTGGTCTGCTCGACAAATGGCACGTGGGCCTGAACTGGTGGACGTCGATCCAATGGAAGGTCGGCGTCGGTTGGGGCGACGCCGATCTCCACAGGGGTGGCACGACCGGCAACACCAAGATGATTCTCGTCCGACTGCAATGGCTGTACTAGCCAGAAGAAGGAGAGTCGAATGACGCACACCCTACGCGTGGTGACGAGCAAGATCCTGATCCTGCTCGTCACGGCAAGCGCGGCATTGGCGGACACGACGCCGGCCGCAACGACCGCCGCCGCGCCCGCGGCCGCGGCACCCACCAAGGCTACGGCGGCCACGGCACCACCGGCGCCCGCAGCGGCCGTCGACAAGGAGGACAAGGTCTTCACCAAGGAAGAGCTCGAGCAGATGGTGGCGCCGATCGCGCTCTATCCCGACGCGCTGCTCAGCCAGATGCTCATGGCGGCGACCTATCCGATCGAGGTCGTCCAGGCGGAGCGCTTCATGACCGCGAACCCGAGCCTCAAGGGCGACGCGCTCGAGGCGAAGCTCAAGGAGCAGGACTGGGAAGCGAGCGTCAAGGGCCTGTGCTCGCTGCCCGACGTGCTCAAGAAGATGAGCCAGAACCTCGACTGGACGCAGGACCTCGGCGACGCCTTCCTCGGCCAGCAGGCGGAGGTCATGGACACCATCCAGCGCATGCGCGGCAAGGCCAACGACGCCGGCACGCTGAAGACGTCCGAGCAGCAGGTGGTGACCGTGCAGCAGGACAAGATCATCGTCATCGAGTCGAAGTCGCCGGACGTGATCTACGTTCCGACCTATGCGCCGACGGTGGTCTATCCAGGATGGAGCTACCCGTACTACGCCTACCCGTACTGGTATCCGCCCGTGTATCCGGGCTACGGCCTGGTGAGCTTCGGCATCGGCGTGGCGGTCGGCGCCGCGATCTGGGGCGGATGCCGGTGGGGTTGGGGCGGTGGCTCGGTCAACATCAACGTCAACCGCTACAACAACTTCAATCGCAACACCAACGTCAGTCACCACAACCGCACCAGTGGAAACTGGAGCCACAACGCAAGCCACCGCGGGGGCGTCGGCTACCAGAACTCCAAGGTCGCCGGGCAGTACGGCGCGAAGGCGGGAACCAACCGCGCCTCCGGCTCCCAGGCGCGCGGGCGCTCGGGGACGGGAGCGACGGCGGGAGCGCAGAGCCGCGGCACCGGCGCTGGAGCGCAAGCGCGCGGCGGTGGGCAGGGGGCCGGAGCGCGTGCCGGAGCGACGAGCCAGAGCGCCGGCTCGCGCGGCGGCGGCGGGTACAACGGCGGCAGTGCCAGCACCCGCAGCGGATCGGGCTCGAGCGCACGTTCCTCGGGCAGCTACGGCGGCGGCGGCGCGTACGGCAGCTCAGGGCGCTCGAGCTATGACCGCTCTTCGAGCTCGCGCGGCTCGTCGAGCCGCGGCACGTCGTCCTACGGCGGATCGCGCGGCGGCGGCGGCGGCTACCGCGGCGGCGGCGGCGGTGGCATGCGCGGCGGCGGTGGCGGCGGACGGCGGCACTAAGGAGCCAGCGATGAATACGACAACGTGGTCGAGAAAGACACTGGCCTCGGCGCTCTGCGCCGTGGGCGTCGCGGGGCTCCTGATGCAGGCTTCGGCGTGCAAGCGGCCCGATCCCGGAACCTACAAGACCCCCGAGGAAGCGGTCGCGGCCCTGCTTTCCAGCACAGTGGGATCCGAAGCTTGGAATTCACGTGACTTGAAGTCGCGG
>JADMIO010806502.1_pt1 | contig 40639 bp, 58 predicted proteins | sample 8958161 | NCBI WGS metagenome assembly JADMIO01 (sample SAMN16585339, study PRJNA669376) | soil metagenome | isolation source: Crop rotation soil | place: USA: Cullars Rotation, Alabama | collected 2011
CGATCGTGCCTACGTTGCAGTGCGGCTTGTTGCGGTTGAATTTCTCTTTGGCCATCTCTTCTTTCTCTTTCTGAAATTGATCTACAGCCGCGCTGCCTCGTTGGCGCGTTGCTCGCGCCACAGGTCGAGCTTTTCCAGCACGGCGCGGTCGGAGTAGCTGAGCAGCACGAGATCGTCCTGCGCCTGCACGTCCCACCACACCCAGTTCGGCACCACAAATATGTCGTTCTTCGTCAAAGTGTAGGTCTGCTCGCCGACGGTCGCTTTGCCGCGGCCTTCGGCCACCATGACCACCGTGGCCTCGGTCGAGCGGTAAGGCGCACTCTTGAACCCCTTCGGCAGAAGCTGCGCGAAGGTGGCGATGGTCGGCATCACCCAATCGCCCGTGGCGGGGTTGGCGAACTTGAGCTTGATCCCATGGCAGGCGTCGAGGTCGTTCGCCTTGCGCAGGTTCTCCAGCGCCTCGCGGGTGCGTGTGTACGGATAGGCAAAGACCGGCGAATTCCGCCCGGTCACCGGCTCGAGCGGCAGCATGCCGGAGCCGTAGCGCGAGAACGAGTCATGCGGCGGCCGCGACTGCGGGAACGCGCCCTCTCCGTCGTAGTCCTCGGAAAAGGTCGCGCCGAGATGATTGACCAGCGGCACGTCGAGGCCGTCGAGCCAGATCATCACGCCGTCGGTTTCCTTGCCGTGGTCATGCCAGGTCCAGGCCGGTGTAACGATGAAGTCGCCGGGATGCATGTAGATGCGTTCGCCGTTGACCGCGGTGTAGGCGCCGTCCCCTTCGATGATGAAGCGCAGCGCCGCCTGCGAGTGCCGGTGCGCTGGCGCGATCTCGCCGCCCTTGATGGCCTGGATCGCACAGGTGAGTGTATGCGTCGCACCATGCTTGAGCGTCGGATTGTTCAGCACCAGCACGCGGCGATGCGCGTCGGCGGCCGAGATGATGTCGGCGGCTTCCAGGATGTAGGGCCGCACGTCGCGCTGATAGCTCCAGAACACCGACGGAATCTTCGGCGTCGGCTCGCGCATGACGAGACGGTTGGCGACGGTCCACAGCGGCGTGATGTGCTTCTCGGCCATCCGCGCAGCGAACGCATCGAGTTCTTTGGTCTGGGGGGCCGACATAGAGTCCTCCGAGCTTTGCGACGGCGCATCCACGACTGGGGCCGTCTTCAGGTCGGCGCATCATAACGGAGCGTGGGGAGGGAATCGAACCCTCGTCGTCGGCTTGGAAAGCTGGCCAGAAATCCGGAAATGCAGTCCGCCCGACCGGTCAATACTTTGTCGGGGTCAAAAACGACCCTAAACAGCGCCTTTGTCGAGATTATTGCCGTGTGGGTGCAGCGGGGTTGTTCAACCGCATGAGTTCGCCTGCAAGACGATCGGCGATGGGGTCCGGCACATCGACGCCGGCAAGCTTCCACCGCCATTGGCTCAGCCGCAGCCGCAAGCGATAGCCCTGATGCGGCTCGGCGGATAAAGGGATCGTCACATAGAAGTTCCGGCCACGCAGTTCTGACGCCAGAAGCTTGCCGACGCTGCGCAAGTTGGGAAACGCCGGCGCGTGCGGCGCGGCGATCGACCCGCCGAAACTTTCGATCTTCGAGGGCTGCAAGATGTCGAACATCGAATCGGCTTCGACGATCTTCACAACGAAGGCATCGGCAGCGGCCATTCCGGCCTGCGTTGCCAGATTCAACGCCAGCGGGCTAAGACGGCGGCCGGGATTGCTCACCCTCAACTGCGCGCGGGCGATCTGTCCGCCGAACGAACGCTTCAGTTGGGGAAGGTCGACGAGCCTCATGAACCGCGCCGCGTCGCGCGCCGCAACGGCGTCGGCCAGCATCTTCAATCCGAGCAAAGGCCAAAGGACAAAGGCAATCGCGAGCACGAACGAACTGAGGATCGCTCCGCGCAGCCATTTCATCGGAATGCGCCTTCCTCGATCGGCCACGCGGCGGGCCTCTCAACCCCACCAACCTGGTGTCCCCGGGAATTGTCGCCAGCGATGAAAATCTGGCAAGGGTCGAGTTCTTGAGGAGGCTGGAGCGGGTGAAGGGAATCGAACCCTCGTCATCAGCTTGGAAGGCTGTTGCTCTACCATTGAGCTACACCCGCGGAATCGTCACAACCGATTACCCCTTACAACCGCCGTTTGGCAAACGACCGGCCCGATCCTGATTTCAGGTATCTTTCAAACGCAAGGCCTTCGCTTCGTCCGAAAACGCGATGTATGTCTTGAGTTTCCATGGCAGGTACTTGGCTGTGTGGGCCACCTCCCCGGAGTTGTGGCGGGAAAGGCGCGCTTTCAGATCGTCGGTGACGCCGACGTAATAGCCGTTCTCTGAACCGACCGATTCCAGAATGTAGACATATTTCATCAGAGGCCCGCCTCCGTCGCTTCGCGACTTCGGCGCGGCAGCCTTCGCGCACGACTGGCTTGCCGAGCCGAAGCGCCCGCAGGGCGCGAAGGCTGGTGGGAGAGGTAGGACTCGAACCTACGAAGGCGTAAGCCAGCGGATTTACAGTCCTAGACACTCCTTTGTTTTGATTGAGTTTAACCACTCCATGTCGCATCTATGTCGCGTTGGCCCACAGAGAAGCCTCGGCGGCGGCCAGCTCTGCCCGATCGTTACCGCGCGGGAACAGGTGACCGTAGCGGTCCAGGGTCATAACGATGCTTGAGTGACCGAGCAACTGCTGGACGTTCTTTGGCGGCAGTTCCCGACCCCCGGCAGACTTCGGGTTGATGCACCAACTCGCGAAATAGTGCCGCAGGCTGTGCAGCGCATATTTCGGCTCGCCGCCCTTGTCTGTCAGGCCGGCGGCAGTCATGACCGGCGCCAGCCCGCGCAGCATGTTCTTGTGGTGCTCGACATCGCCCTTGCCGGTCGGGAATACCAAGTCCCCCTCCCCCTTCGGGCAAGCTAGCTTCCACTCTTTCAGCACACTCACGACCTTCGGCCCGAGGTCGAGGCTGCGAACGCTCGCCTCTGACTTTGGCTGGCCAATGACGTTGTAGCGGTCGGCCCGCTGCCTGACGTGCAGTTCGGCGTGCTTGAGATCGACGTCGCGCCAGCGCAGACCACGCAGCTCTGATGCCCGCAGGCCACAGAACACCACCACCGCGAGCAAGGCTCGGCGTTGAAGATCGCCGCCCTCTGCTGCCACGAGCAGACGCTGGATTTCATCGCGCGTCGGGATGTCCACGCCGAGCTCTAGCTTGCGCTCGCGCTTGTCGCGCGGGATTTTGACATTGCTGACGACCTGGGGCCGCTTCGCTGTCCGCATGATCGACTTGACGCTGGTCAGCACCTTGCGAGCCATCGGGCGAGACATGCCGGCGAGAAGATCGTCGCGGAATAGCTCCATGCGGGTCTCAGTCAATGTCGAGACCTTCAAGGCACCGATCCGGGGCTTGATGTGCAGGTCGATATGCTGCCGGTACTGGCGAACCGTTGTCGCCTCCCGACCGTCAGCCTCAACGCGCTTGATCCACCGTTCGGCAGCGTCGGCAACCGTCTCTGACTTGCTCGGCGCGATATGGTCGCCACGCTCCACGCTGGTCCTGACGTTGGCCCAGAACGAGTCCGCCTCCTTTTTCTTGTCGAAGGTCTGGATTGCGCGGTTACCCTCCTGATCGACGTAATCGACGATCCAGGCCTCACGTTGCTCGCCTTTGCTGGTCGCCCATTTGCGCTTGCGGACTGACATGCTCCATCCCCTTCAATGGTAGCCGTTGGGAGTATGTTGCAGTATGTCGCATATTGTCCGCTGACAGTCAAGTGGGGCGATGGATTCTTCGGCGGCTCGCAAGGAACTACGGAGCTCAATCCACCGAAGATTTCCGGCATGGTGATAACGGGTACGGCGGCGGGTGCCGCGGCGCATAAATCGCGCGACCAATTACAAGTCAGTTATAATCACTCCGAAGCAGAGAGAACGCGCGGATGGCGCTGTGATTTGAGTGGATTGGTGTGGGTTGTGAAATCGCAGGAAAAGACTGCGGTTAGCCGCGGGCGACTCTTGCACATGAGTCACGACGTATGCGACGATTCTTAAGAGATAAGAGATTCCTGTACGGCGTTCGTGGTTGTAAACGGCTCGCGTGAACAATTCTGAATAAACGGCAGAACTTGTTGCCAACGGCACAGGACACAGTCATCAGGAACAAGAGAGCACCGACCTCCCTCCACAGGCGGCCGGTGCTCGGTAGCAAAGCGTGATTTGGCAGACGTAGCTCGCCCGGCAAGGCGAGCATCACAAGGAAAGGAAGGCTTACCTTGCAACAGGCGCAAGAGAACACCGCGACCCCCTCCGGTGTCAATTCTGAAAATCAAGTCATCCAAAACGTAAACGCCGGCGTCGCCTGGGGTGCCCGCGAGATCGGCCGAATTATCGGCAGAAGCGAGCGGCAGACCCACTACATGCTTGAGCGCGGCTTGATTAAGTCGGCGCGCAAGACAGGCGGCCGATACAACGCCGGCATCCCGGCGCTACGCCAAGAGTTCGGCTGCTGATTCGGTGGATGGTGGAAATGGCGCGGGCCTCAACCTCGATTTTAGTCGAGACGAGGCCCGGGAATGCGCCCCCGCGGGCGAGCGGGTTCGCACATCTAAGCCAGACATCAACACGCCGCAAGTTCACCGGCTGACCGCTGGACCTTACCGGGTCGACGTTGTCCCGGATGGCCGCCCGCATCTGTACCGCGTGGCGTGGCCTGACATCGGCTTGTCCGACGCCGCCAACCTCTCGCGTTGCTGTGATGCTGCGCGCGAGTGGATGGAGCATCAAGTGATGACCGGCGGCGGCAAAATGAGTGCCGCACGGCGTTTGAAATCATTGAATAATTTTTCGTGGCGTCGGTCCCCTGTGCTTTCAACTCGTCCGCAGCAGGGGGACTTGTCATGCATCACATAAAACAGCGCGGGCGATTCCATGAGTAGGCGCGCCCGCAAAGAAAAGGAACGTCACGGTGACTTCGTGGCGGTCCTAAGGGACACGCTAGACTCGCCCGCATGGAAGGCGATGTCTCACGGCGCTCGATCGCTCTTCCTGGCACTGAAGCGTCGTTACAGTACCAACTTCAAAAATAACGGCCGGATATACCTGTCGCAGCGGGACGCAGCGAAGGAAATCGGATCGCATCACAACCAGGTGTGCCGATGGTTTCGCGAGCTGCAACACTTCGGCTTCATCGTGCAGACAACGCCGGGCAGCCTCGGCGTTGAGGGCATGGGCAAGGCACCGCACTGGCGGCTCACTGAGCTCGGATACATGGGCAATCCGCCGACGCGTGACTTCTTGCGTTGGAATGGCGAGCCGTTCGATGGTGTCGGGAAAATAAAATCCCGTGCTAGAAAACTAGCACGGTGTGTGCCGGAAAACGCGCACACCCTCGTGCCGGAAAGCAAGCACACTATCGGGAACAAGTGTGCTGGAAAACTAGCACATATAGCCGACGCGGCTGTGCCGGAAAGCAAGCACATAGCTAGTTTACCACTCTCTTCAAAAGCTGCCGGGCTGAGGGCATCGCCTGAACTTGCTGCGAGCATTCAGCGTCGAGGTTGGACGCGGTGAGTAGCGCGCGCCGCCGGGGCCAATCAAAAGGCCCCAAGGCAAGCGCGCGGGCGTGATCGACAAATTTGCAACACGTTGCTGCCGAGTGCGTGTGAGTGCCGCTGAGCGTTGCTTGTGGTGTCCACCTCTTAAGTAGGTAGCTGCGCCTCACTGCAGCGAACGGCCCGCCGGGACAAAAAATAGCCCGGGCGACTCGCGATCGCACCGGGCTAAATCAGGGCTTGATATGAGAGATATGAACACCGCCCTCGATGGCGGCTGCGAAATTTTCGACGAATCTTTGTTTGGTGATGGCGAGGCGACCCGAGCTCCGAGAGAGAGCCAACCGAATAATCTGACGTTGTATCGGTGGCGCGGTGAATCTCTCGGCGCTGGTGAAGAGCTTGATCTGCTTCGATCAGCGCAAGCCGGTGATGCAGAGGCAAAGCGCAAGTTGGTGGAGGCTTTCCATCGACTTGTTCTGAAAATTGCCAGCGAGTTTTACGGGCCGTCGAAAGACGACTTGATCGCGGCGGGTTTGCTCGGGCTGGGCGAGGCCATCGCTGAATACGATCTCCGGCGCAACACGCGGCTGAGCAGCTTTGCGATCCACAAAATCCGCAATGCTGTCCGTGCCGAGGTCAAGCGTTGGCGAAGGCGCGGCCAGGCCGGCGAAACGCGGGCGGATCGCTGGGTCTATAGCCACAGCGATTCTACTCCAGAACAGGTCGCAACGAAGGTTGGATGTTCCACCGACGATGCCTCCGAGGCTTTGGACAGGGTTGAGGGTTATTGGACTGGTCATGAGCAATACGACACGACGGAGCGCGGGAACGATGACGACGAAGAGTGCCCCCGTAAAGCTACTGTCGCCCCGGCTCCGCGCGGCACACTTTCGAAGTGGCTTCGCATCAGTCGGCAAATCGACAGATGGGCAGATGAGTGTGACAGGCGGGCGATGCGGCGGCTGCGCGAGATCGGGCGGCGCGCCTATGCGCTAGAGTTAGTCGAGCGTGATCGAGCCCGGTTCGCGGCTCGCTCCAACCCGCGAAATTATCTCTATCCGTGGTGTCGCGATGCAGCCTAACGAGGGGGAGAATGAAGGACCACCATTTGACTTCCGAATCTTTGAAAGCGCGCGAGCTGGTCACCGTGCAGGATGCGGCGAAAACTGCCGGCGTGGATCAGCGCACGCTCTTGAAGCGGCTTCATGAGCATAAGATTCCGATTATCCGGCTGGGCCGGCGGAACCGATCAATTATGCTCGCGAGTTTCGACAAACTACTGACATCCCTCGTTGAGCACCGGGCAGCTTAGTCAGAGGGAGCGCAGGTCAGAAAAAATCTGGCGCGGCCCCAGTGTTCGATTTCGCGGCGTTGGAGTTGGCGATCTCCGACTGCAGCAAAGATCACACACCTCGATGTTTTCTGTGCGCTCGTGGTGCTCGACCTGACCGAGAACGTGCGAGCCGTTGCCGCTGTCTGATGGCGATTAGTGCCTGTTGGTAGCCAGTGCCAGCGGATTACTTATCCGCATCCTCCCCGTAGTGTGTTGACGATACAGCATTTTCACGCGATATGTTGCGTCATGTCGCGTGCATGCAAACACGCATTGGAGCGCCAACTTGACCGTCACCTGCCCTGATACCGACCCCACATCGGCCCGCACTCGCAGCCGGACGACGAACGATCGCAACGCGCTGCCTGGCGTCGATGGCCGCTCGGCTGGCGCCCGGCGTGCCCGAGACCTACGACGCGAGTTCGAGGAGTTCGTGACCGGCTGCGGCGGCGAGCTCGGCACGGTCGAGAGCAATCTGATCGACATGGCCGTGACGCTGAAGCTTCAGGAGGAGTCGATCCGCGCTGGCTTGATCCGCGGCGAGACCGTCGATGGTGACGAATTGATCCGCCTGTCTGGCGCCACCCGCCGCACACTGAGCGAGGCAATCAAAGCATCCGGCACACGTAGGGCCTGCCCGTCCGGCAAATCGCCACTGGCGAGCTATTTGGCGTCGAAGGCCACCGATGCGGCCAAGGACGTGCCGTGACTCCTGGGCGCTCAATCCTCACCGAGAACCTGCCAACCGACACCACGGCGGTGCTCGACGCCATCCGCGCCGGCACACGTGAGTGGCCGGAGAACCTTCTGATGCTGAACCGCGGCGTTGATTGGGCCGTCGTATCCGGCCCCCGCCACTCAGTGATCATCAACATGGAGACGAAATGACCAACGACCCCAACATTCCGCAGCCTTTCACCGCCACGGTCCACCGGTCCGTCGCCTGGGAGGGCAGCGGCGAGGTTTACGAGGTCCGCGCCAACAGTTCGGGCCACATCTTCGCTATCGGCCATGACCCGTTGACTGCCACCGCACGCCGCTTGCGCGAGTCCGGCTGTCTCGACGCCCACAACATCGTGCTCGGCTTTGTCGATCCACGTCCTGAAATCGTCAGCACGGTCGGCGCCGCGCTCAAGGGTGCGAAAGCTTGAACATCATCGACGCCACCCAGGACCCCGCGCTATTTGCGCCCTGGTTCAAGGACCGGGGCACGTGGGCGTCATGGATGGTATTTCTCAAGGCTCTGTTCGGCCTGCCGATGACCGCCGAGGAGTTGGCGATCTACCAGCAGGCCACCGGCCGCGGCGATGCTCCGACAACGCAGGGGCGTGAGGCCTGGCTCGTGTGTGGGCGCCGTGCCGGCAAGAGCTTCATCCTGGCGCTGATCGCGGTGTTCCTGGCCTGCTTCTGCGACTGGTCGCCCTATCTCGCCCCCGGCGAGCGCGGCACCATCGTGATCGTTGCGGCGGATCGCAAGCAGGGCCGCGCCATCATGGGTTACCTGACGGCGCTGCTTGAGCAAATCCCATTGCTCGCCGCCATGATCGGCAAGATCAACGCCGAGGACATCGAGCTTAACAACGGCGTGGTGATCGAGGTGGCGACGTGCTCGTTCCGCACCATCCGCTCCCGCACCATCATCGCTGCGCTGTGCGACGAAATAGCATTTTGGTCCGACGACAGCTCCGCCAATCCCGACACCGAGGTGCTGGCCGCCATCAAGCCGGCGATGGCGACCATTCCCAACGCGATGCTGCTTTGCGCATCCAGCCCGCATGCGCGGCGCGGTGTGCTGTGGAATACGTTCAACACGTGGTTCGGCAAGGACGGCGGCCCGCTGGTGTGGCGCGCGACCACACGGCAGATGAACCCGACTGTCCCGCAGCAATTCATCGACGAGGAAATCGCCAAGGACCCGGCCGCGGCATCCGCCGAATATCTCGCCCAGTTTCGAACCGACGTTGAGAACTTGCTATCCCGCGAGGCTGTGGCGGCGTGCGTGGCTCCGGGGGTGTTCGAGCGGCCCCCGGAGCGTCGTCACCGCTACGTCGCCTTTGTCGATCCGTCCGGTGGTGCGTCGGACAGCATGACGCTGGCGATCTCGCACAAGGAGGGCGACACCGTCATCTTGGATGCCGTGCGCGAGCGCAAGGCGCCGTTCAGCCCCGAGGCGGTGGTCGATGAGTTCGTGGAGCTCCTGAAGAAATATCGGCTCGCCCGCGTGCAAGGCGACAAATACGCGGGCGAATGGCCGAGAGAGCAGTTCGGCAAGCGCGGCATCCACTATCTGCCGGCCGAGCGCACCAAATCGCAGCTCTACTTGGATTTGGTGCCACTGATCAACTCGCAAGCCGCGGACCTGCTCGATCATCCCGTGTTGCAGAACCAGCTCGTCGGCCTTGAGCGCCGTGTTGTCCGCGGCGGACGCGAGAGCATCGATCATGCACCCGGTGCTCATGACGACATCGCAAACGCAGTGGCGGGCGCACTCGTCTCCGCGCCGGCTTCTCCGCGCATGGATCGCTTGCCTGACGGCCCCGTCATCGAGGGCGTCAACAAATACAACCCCCACACATCCAAATATGGAGCGAACCCACGATGACTGAAGAAACAGCACCGCCGATGGAGGTGCAGATGGTGGAAGCCTACGTCGATGGCGACATGGAGCTTGCACAGGAGATGCTCGACGACACCAACGTCCGAAAGGGCATCACGCAGCCGGACAATATCGACCCGACCCGGTTGGCGCCGATGCCTGACGCGCCGCAGACGGAAGCCCCTGAGGTCGAGAGTGCCATCGCCAAGCTGAGCGAGCTTGGCGGCGATCACGCGCAACTCGTCCACGAGTGGGGCGGCGACTTCGGTGAGAATCTGGCCTACGCGAAGGCGGCCTTCACGAACATCGTGAGGGAGCGGCCGGACTTGATCGAAAAGGTGGATGCCGCCGGGCTCGGCAACGATCCCGCCGTCCTGAAACTACTCGCGCAACACGGCCGAATGTCGGCCGGCATGATGGGAGATTTCGAACCGATGACACGACATTACGACGCACCAAACACGCCTCGGATTTCCAGCGCGCGCCCCAGCTCGAAGCGGGCCGCGCAGCAGGAGCTTGACGAGCTTTACCGCGCCAATCCGCCCGGGACCGACAAATACAAAGACCCGAAGGTTCAGCGGCGCATCGGTCAACTCGCCAGCATGATCGGCGGTGACGATTCGATCGTGGGCCAGGGCGGGAGGACTGCATGAGCAGCATTTTTAACCCGCCACAGCTATACACGAAGGTCGGCGCCACCACGCGCGACATGACTGCGGCGAGCGGGAACCAGTCGGTGACGGGCTTGGGGTTCCGGCCGCGCGCGCTCATTCTCGACGCCGAGGTGGACAGTACGCGCTACTCGGCCAAGGGCTACGTTGACAACGGCAACAACGCGAAAGCGAGCTACATGCGCGACAACGGCTCTGGCGTGCTGATCAACGGCGACGGCGGCTCGACTGCTCTCCTGGTGATCGGCAAGGCTGACGGCACGGCCTATCAGTCCTGCACATGCACGCTCGATGCCGACGGCTTCACGCTGGCTTGGAGCAAGATCGCCACGCCGGATGCCGGTACCGCCAACATTCGCTACCTAGCGTTTGGCTAAAGCGCCTTCGATTGCCTATTGCGCTTGATCGTCTCTGCCGAGGCCAAAAAATCCCGGCGGGTCGCGTGGTGGATCATCGAGACCACCGCACGGGTTGCAGGCTGGACACGGCATGCCGGCGCCGCCGCAAGTGCAGGCGCGCGGGCCAAGACCTTCCCAGGGGCGATCGGGATGCGCCTCACAAACCCAGGCGGAGTCATCGCACAGCTTACACTTCGGAATGAATGGCGAGGGAGGCGGCATTGCTTATTTCAACGATCAGAATGTTCCTTCCGCAATTCTCAACATCGCAGGCGCTTCGATGAAGCCGGGGCGGCGACGCGACTACTGTTCCAACGCACGGCAGGGCATATAGGCGGGGTCTGGCGTTTGGCGAGGCGGCCGCAAGCTCTAAAATAAATGCGGCCCGCTGAGGAGGAACCTTCAGCGGGCCGCTAGACTAGAAATAGGCGCTAATCAGAACTTGTAGTTCAGACCCGCACGGACCAGATGGAACCGCGTGTCCTCGGCAATGCTAAACGGCACGCCTGCCACAGCACCGGTGAAGACGTTGTCTCGACCCAGATCGACATACAGATATTCGGTCTTCCAGGTCAGGTTCGGAGCGAAGGCGAACTCAACGCCGGCGCCTGCGGTCCAACCAGACTTGTCATTGTCGTGCGAGAAGGCAAAAGCAGCACCCAAGCCGGCTGCGTTCAGCCGGGTGGTCGTATTGCCGAAGGCCACGCCGCCTGTGCCATAGACCATCATTCGATTGTCGAACCAACCGGTGTAGCCAACGCGACCGCGCACAGTGGCAAACCAGTTGACCTCAGTTCCCGCCGAGAGTGCCACGGCGACGCCGGGTGCATTTGCGGCGACTGACACCTTGCTTTCAATGTTGGCCCAATCGATGTCGCCTTCGACACCGACTACCCATCCGGGGACCCATTGCCAGTTGTAGCCGACCTGGCCACCGGCAAGCCCGCCGCTCGAAGTGAGACGAGCGTCGCCGGCAACTGCCGCCGCGGTGAATGGATATCTTGTCTCGTCACCACCGAAGCCGGCGTTGACGCCGACATAAAAACCCGTCCAGCTCCATGCAGGCGCCGGTGCCATTGAACGCGCCTTGACGGGGAGGTCGGCGGCGTTAGCGAGCCCCGCGGCACCGAAAAGAGCCGCTGTTCCAAATGCTAGAATGGTTTTACGCAGCATGGTGTTGCTCCCGTTTATCCGGGCCTTTTTTTGCGCGGGATTTCAGGGCGATCAAGAGCAGTCACACTTGGGGGGAGAAAAGGTTGTGAAGGTGTTGCAGCACAGTCACAAGTGTGCACTTCCGAACCCTCCCAGCCGTGCCAAACTGACACGCCACCGGCTATCGATGACCATTGATAGCCCCGAAGTTCCGCCCCGTCGCTTCCAGAGGTCTGTGAACTCGCCACATGAAGAACGGCATCCTCGGACCGAACGAAGGTTTTCACATCGTCATCAACGGAATGGATCGCAGCTTCCGCGACCGCAAGGAGGTCGCATACGCCTCCGCGCTCTATCACAAGCAGAATCATCCGGGCGACATGGTTGAGGTCCGTCACTACGACACGGGCGACCGGTACACGATCAGTGCTGACGGATCGGTCAGGCGGTCGGATGGCAGGATGCCATGAAGGCTGATCCGGGGCCGCCGATGGACCTCGCCAACATGCGGGACAACGGCGTGCGGTGCCTGTTCGTCACCTGCAACAAATGCTCGCACGAAGCGGACGTGAACGTTGACGCTTATCCGGGCGATCTCACCGTGCCCTCATTTGAAGAGCGGATGAAATGCGGCCAGTGTGGCAGCCGCAGCATCAGCGTGCGGCCGGCTTGGCACACTGGGACGCGGCACATTCCGGCACCGGGCCGCTGATTAGGGCCTAACCAAATTAGGCGCTTGCTGGCGCGCCCACCGCAGATGCTTGAGGCGCAACTTCACTTCGACCCGCGCCATCCGCAACAGGTTCCGCACCAACTCCTGCTCCCTCGGCAACAGGTCCGGCGACATTTCCATCACGGTTAGGTTCCGCACCTCTTGGCGCGCGTCCCTCAATTCCTGCTTGAATTTCGGCAAGTCTTGCATCGGCGTGAACGTTTCAAAGGAAATCATCCACGTTCAACATTTCGCCGGTGTGGAGCACTTTGCCCGCGCTCTCGTAGGCGCGATTTGCTGCCGCGTAGAGCTTCTTTCTGTGATCTTTGAATATGTCATTCGCAGCACGGTCGTCTCCTCCGTCAAGCTTATGCAGCGCTCGAGTTGTCACGGCACACTCAACCTCACTGCCCTGTTCATTGAACATGATAAATTTAAAGCGGCCCGATGAAAGCTTTTCCAGCTCGCCACGTCCATGTCCTGTCAGCGGCATGATGACTCCTGCGTAATACTAGCGTCCCCCAGCGCGACACAGTATGCACCCAAACGGACGCGATTTTTATCCGGCACAAAATTCCGAACGAGATCGGATTTAACGGCGTTGGCGTGTTGAAAAGCCATGGCGGGCCGGCGCCATCACGCGGTTCTTGGAAAAGAAAGAGGCCGCCTCAAATTGGCGGCCTCTCCCTGCGGATTGATTCTCAGTCACGACACGCGAACGCTACAAACGCAACGCCACATCGTGCGCGACTTATAAGCGATACTTCGTTAAGGACGGCCTAATGCGCGGGCCGGTGACCTTGTACCCATCAATGAAACGAAAAGGGGCAATCGAGGCAGGTCACCTTTCTGAGGACCGACCCCCGCGCTGGCCGGCCATAGGGTGATTGCCCCCGGGCGCCAGTTTAGACCGGCGTGCTTGGTCTTTAAATGGCGCTGCTTGTGTGCCTTTTCGCACTTCAATCCTGCTCGGAGTCAAGCCATTTTCAAGGTCGAAGCCCGCTATCTGAGGAGACCGCCATGGCTTCCACATTGATCCTGACAGTCGCCCGTGCCGCCTTTGATCTTGTTCTAGTGCTGGGAGGACTGGCGCTTCCGTTTGCGATGATTGGCTTTCTCGGCTGACACTACCGTCGCAGGACCAGCCAAAACACCAGCGCAGAGAAAACCACAAAGGCGATGCCTACCAGCGTCGTCGTGTCCTGAAGGTCCATTTTTCAGGCGGGGCGCTAGCAAACATTCTGCTGGTTTGCCTTATGGCGCGGCGTGGCGACTAAGGCTGCCTTACCGAGTGTTGCTACCGGGTTTTGAGCTGCAATTTTGATGGCGGGCCAAGCCGCGTCGCCCTCGTCATCAAAATAGATGCGGCTAAACCGGAAGGGACGACCGAAAACGGTAGATGCCGACTTTGCCCAATCTCCGAACTGGCCTTGAAACTGTGTGTAACTTTCCACTAGATCGCACGATCCATTTGGCCTGCACCCGGTTCCGAAGACACCGAGTTAGGTGTTTTCATGGGACCGGAGGTGCGTCATGGAGAGGCGGAAGTTTACGCGAGAGTTCAAGCTTGAGGCTGTGCGCCTGATCAAAGATCGAGGCGTATCTTATGTGCAGGCATCGCAGGACCTGAACGTTCACACATCGCAGCTACGCGACTGGGTGAAGAAGTTCTCGGATGACCCGCAGCACGCGTTCCCTGGCCAGGGCCAGATGAAGCCGGAGCAGCTCGAGATCGCGCAGTTGAGGCGCGAGGTCACCAAGCTCAAGGCCGAACGAGACATTCTAAAAAAAGCCGCGGCCTACTTCGCGAAGGAATCGACGTGAAGTTCGGTTTCATTGCGAGGCACCGGGGGATCTGGGCCGTGGATTGGATGTGCGGGGCGCTCGGTGTCTCGCGGGGTGGTTTCTATGCCTGGCTGACACGGCCGCGCAGCAAGCGCAGCCGCAGTGATGAAGAGCTTAGCGCCAAGGTGCGCGAGAGCTTCTTGGCGAGTGATCGGACCTACGGCGCCAGGCGGGTGCGGAAGGACCTTGCCGAAGACGGTGTGTTCAGCGGGTTGCGTCGGATCGAACGATTGATGCGGCTGCAGGCTCTCAAAGCACGCCCGCGCCGTCGCCGCTTGCCTCCCGATTTGGGCGATCGGCCTGCGGGCTCGATTGCACCGAACGTGCTCGACCGTGGCTTCGAAGCGTCCGCACCCAACCGTAAATGGATCGCAGACTTCACCTATGTCTGGACCGCGGAAGGTTGGCTCTACGTGGCCGCCGTGATCGACCTGTTCTCACGGCGCGTGGTCGGCTGGTCGATGAACGCGGGAATGACCGCTCAGCTCGTCACCGATGCCCTGGTGATGGCGATCTGGCGACGCGGCAAGCCCGATGCACTGCTGCACCATTCCGACCGTGGCAGCCAATACAGCAGCGAGCAGTTCCAACGGCTGATGGCCGACAACGGCGTTGTCTGCTCGATGAGCCGTTCCGGCAACGTCTGGGACAATGCAGCGATGGAGAGCTTCTTCTCGTCGCTCAAGACCGAACGGACAGCACGCAAACTGTACCGAACCAGGGACGAGGCGCGTGCCGATGTGTTCGACTACATTGAGCGCTTCTACAATCCGAAGCGCAGACACTCTACGATCGGATATCTAAGCCCGATGGAGTTCGAAAAGAGAGCTGGATTCGCTTAGGCGGGTGTCAACGAAACCGGGTGCAGGCCAATTTTGCAATTCGACAAACTCAACCGCCAAGTCCACATCCTTGGCGTTGTTAACCTCGCCGCGAGATACACTGCCGAAAATGTAGATTGCTTGGATGCAGATGAAGTGATCCGCAAAAGCTGCGACATGCGCCAACACTTGCTCCTGAAACCTATTGATTGCCACAACAAATCATCCCACTATGCGCAGCCCGAGCCGGCAGCCACCGGCCCGGGCCACTTGCCACAACGCACCGGATGAGGGCGCGTCATGACCGAATCAATCATATCAAAAACACTGAGCGGCATTCCGCCTGGCCGGTGCTTTCCATCAACAGGAGAGCATGACCATGAATGATGATTGGCGGGCACGTCTGGCAGATTTGCGGTCAGCGACGTTGAGATACGACGAAGCACACCAACACGAACATCGGCTATATCGCATCTTTAAACGACTTTCGGGGCGCATCGGTGACAGCAGGGCCTATGATCTAGTCGGTATTAGCTTGGCCGACCGTCGGTCGCTTCGGGCCTACCAAGCTATGGCTCAAGCCCGGAAAGCTTTTTGCGAAGTCATACACACCGCGCCCACTTATGCCCGCTTCATCGGCGGTGGCGTGATGCCCAAGAGCTATATGCCGTGGGCAGCGAACGACCGCCGTCCGAGAGTGCGGATTGCGCGGACTGGCGGTGCGCTGTGAAAAAAAGCAACGAAAGAAAACCAAGCCCGCGCCATCGATTGATCGCGCGGGGACGATTGCTCGTCTGGTGACGGTCATCAAAGCACTTGGGACAAAGTACGTCCACGAGCATCATCAAATCAACTTCGACGACGCCGAACGCGCGTTACGCTACGTTATGAGCGGCGATTTCAAAAACGGCGACGATCCCGACTTTGCCGTGCTCTTGAAGTTTTGCCACAAGCACAACCAGTCGATTGACTGGCTGTTTACGGGCGACCCCACTGGCATGATCTGCCTGCTCGCGGCATCCGCATCGCGGAACGTTCCACGATAAAGAAAAACCCCGCCTAGCATGTAGGGCTGCTAGGCGGGGCGAGACCCACTAAAGTGTCATGGAGTGACGCGGAGAAAACGCGATCTCCACCGAAACGTTCCAAGACCCGCCGGGGCAACTCGGCGGGTTTTGCTATGTCGCAAGCATGTCGCGTGGAGTCGCCGTGGCCTGTTGTAACCCATTGAAAATCCTTAGTATGGATTTGCAACACACGCGACATGAAAAAGGCCGCCATGATGGGCGGCCAATCTCTATTTTATCTAACAAAAACAAGATGGTGGGAGAGGTAGGACTCGAACCTACGAAGGCGTAAGCCAGCGGATTTACAGTCCGCCCCCTTTGCCACTCGGGACACTCTCCCAGACCGTCGCACCACATTGATCCCGAAGAACAAACGGAGTTGCCCGCCGGTCGGTCCGAACCGCCGGTTTATGGTGGCCGATATGGTCGAAGTCAATGGACGGCCAGCGCCGCAGCCGCCAGGATGCACGCCGCATGGCATTTCGACCGACAGACCCAGGCCGGCGCGGCTATAAGCCCGGTGCAACCCGCGAACAGATCGAGCGCCGCGAGCGGTTCCAGCGCGCCCAGCGCGACAGCCTGCGGCCCTCGGAGGACACCGCCGTCCTTTACGGCTGGCATTCGGTGACGGCCGCTCTGCAAAATCCGGCGCGGCGGGTGCGCAAGCTTCTCGCCACCGAAAATGCCGCTCGCCGCCTCGCCGAGGAGAACATTCAGCATCCAGCACCGGAGATCGTTCGGCCGGACGCTATCGCGGCGCGGCTGCCACCGGACGCCGTGCACCAGGGGCTCTATCTGGAAGCCGAGCCCCTGCCCTCGCCGCCGATCGAGGCGCTTTCCGCCGACGGCGTTGTGCTGGTGCTCGATCAGGTGACCGATCCGCACAACGTCGGCGCCATCCTACGCTCCGCCGCAGCATTCGCCGCGACCGCCATCGTGACGACAGCGCGTCACAGCCCAGAGGCGACCGGCGCGCTGGCGAAAGCGGCCTCCGGCGCGCTCGACCACGTGCCCCTCGTCACGGTGCAGAACCTCGCCCGCGCGCTGGCGGCGCTCAAGGCGCGCGGCTTCCTGGTGGTTGGTCTCGACTCCAGCGGCAGCGAAGACCTTGCAGGCCTGACGCTGCGGCGGCCGCTAGCGCTCGTGCTCGGCGCCGAAGGCAAGGGGCTGCGGCAGTTGACCAAGGACACCTGCGATCACGTCGCCCGCCTCGATCTGCCTGGCGCGATCCGCAGCCTCAACGTGTCGAACGCGGCCGCAGTCGCGCTCTATATCGCGGGGCGCGGCCGCGTGCAGTCGTAAACCGCGCGGCCTAGTCGCGCTCGAGCCTGATAATCTTGGCGTTCGGCGCGAACAGCCACACCGGTCGCCCCAAGGAGCCGGCGTAGCCGTAGTAGCCATAACCGCCGTAGCCATAGGCGAACGGCGAGCCGGCGACGACAATCGGTCCAGGCCCGAAAGGAATTCCGACGACGTAACCGTCCTGGTCCGCCGGCACATGCCGGAAATGGCCGTGGCGCATGGCCGGCGGCTGGGATCGCAGTTGCGCCTCAGTCGGCGCGTTGGCGCAACTGGCCCCGACACATTTCGGATCGGCGGCCGAAGCCTGTGTTGCGATCACCGCAGCAGATGTAGCCAGCACAAATAGTAAAGCGCGGCGGGACATGGAACTCCCCGTTCATTGCACTCGTCTCGCCGCATCTTGGGTTACGCTTGGTTCCCGCGGTGGCCGCGCGGGATCTCTTCTTTAGCGGCGATCGCGCCGCCGGTGAAGCCTATCCGGTGGATCAACGCCGGGAGAATGTTTTCGTTCGATGTTCGGCACCACCGTGACGCCGGGATCGTACGGCGGTTCAACGCTCGGCCACGGCGGGCCCGGATCGTTGACCGGCGTTGGATCGGACGACGTCGACCATGAGCGCGAAAAATTCTCGGCAGGCGCGGGCAGTTCGCGATCAGGCGGCGGTTCGATCTCGTTGCGGCCGCGCGGAGGTGGCCGACCATATCTCGGGTGATACGAGTTGCGCCGGGTGTAAACCGGGTTCGGCAGAACCGGCGAGCCGCCGATTACAGTGACCGGAACGGCGCCCGGGCGCGCCAGACCCCAGTCGCCTTCGACCACCGCGTAGGACGCATCTCGACCGTTGATGATGATGGGAATGCCGGGCCGGCTCGGGATCACAATGACGGGTCCGCTGTCGGCGTGCGCGGCCGATGGCGACAACGCCGCCAAGCCAGCCATCCCGACAAAAGCCATCACGCAACGCCGCATTCGGCGACACCCGGTTCAATCGCCAGACCGGCCGCATTTTAGATGAATTGCCCGGCACTTCCGTAAATCGGCGCGGTGGAATTGCGGGATATCATTAACGATCGCCACCGGCCGGAGCGGCTCTGCTATGCCGCATCAGCGAAAACGCCGGCCGCACCAAAACGAAAATGCCCTTTTCCAAGCCATTTCAGCGGCTTGGTGAAATCTACGACTTTCGGCCTACGACTTCGGCTGCACAGACGGCGGTGGGGCCTGCGTCGTAATTTTCCGAGCGGGAGGGTCTGCTGCACAGGACGGAAGGCAGCCGCGCCCTAAAACCAAGAACAACAAATCGCAAACTGCAACGATGGGGCAATGCAAATGACAGCCGCTACAGCAACCAGTTACCGGGAAGGCGCCATGACCTCCGAACAACGGATGGTCATCTTCGCCTCCTCGCTCGGCACCGTGTTCGAGTGGTACGACTTCTACATCTACGGCACGCTCGGCGTGTTCCTGGCGAAATACTTCTTCTCCAACGTGCCGGCCAACGTCGGATTCATCTTCGCCTTGCTTGCGTTTGCCGCGGGCTTCGCGGTCCGGCCATTCGGCGCGCTGATCTTCGGCCGCATCGGCGACATGATCGGCCGCAAGTACACCTTCCTCGTCACCATGACCCTGATGGGCGTCGGTACGTTCTTCATCGGCGTGCTGCCCGGCTATGCAAGCTGGGGCATCATGGCTCCGATCGTGCTGATCGGACTGCGACTGGTGCAGGGCCTCGCGCTCGGCGGCGAGTACGGCGGTGCAGCGATCTACGTCGCCGAGCATGCGCCGAAGAACAAGCGCGGCTTCTACACGTCGTGGATTCAGACGACCGCCACGGTCGGCCTGTTCATGGCGCTATTGCTGATCCTCGGCATCCGCACCGCGATGGGCGAACAGGCCTTCGGCGACTGGGGATGGCGCATTCCGTTCCTGCTCTCGGCGATCCTGCTCGCGGTGTCGATCTGGATCCGGCTGAAACTCAATGAATCGCCGCTGTTCCGCAAGATGCAGGAAGAGGGCAAGACCTCGAAGCGTCCGCTGACCGAAGCGTTCGGACAGTGGTCGAATGCCAAGATCGCGCTGCTGGCGCTGCTTGGCGCCACCGCTGGCGAAGCGGTCGTGTGGTATGGCGGACAGTTCTACGCGCTGTTCTTCCTGACCCAGACGATCAAGGTGCCGGCGGTCGACGCGCAGATCATGGTTGCGATCTCGCTGTTGATCGGAACGCCCTGCTTCATCTTGTTCGGCTGGCTGTCGGACAAGATCGGCCGCAAGCCGATCATGATGGCAGGCTTTGCGCTCGCAGCCATCACCTACTTCCCGATCTTCCAGGGGCTGACACACTTCGCCAATCCGAAACTGGAGAAGGCTCTCGCCGCATCGCCGGTGGTCGTCACCGCCGATCCGACCGAGTGCTCCTTCCAGTTCAAGGCGACAGGCACCGAGACCTTCACCACGGGCTGCGACAAGATCAAAGCCGCGCTGGTGGGATTGTCGGTGAACTACGACAACGTCGCCGCGCCGGCAGGCACGGCGGCCAGCGTCAAGATCGGCAGCGACGTGCTGTCGGGCGCAGCGGCCACTCCGGCCGCGATCGCCGCCGCGGTGAAGAATCACGGCTACCCGGCCAGCGCCGATCCGAAGGAGATCAACTACACCATGACGGTGCTGCTGCTCACCATCCTCGTCGTGTACGTGACGATGGTGTACGGGCCGATTGCAGCCTGGCTGGTTGAGCTGTTCCCCACGCGCATCCGCTACACCGGCCTGTCGCTGCCGTATCACATCGGCAACGGCTGGTTCGGCGGCTTCCTGCCGGCGACCGCATTCGCGATCGTGGCCGCGACCGGTAACATCTACTCCGGCCTGTGGTACCCGATCATCGTCGCCTGCATGAGCTTCGTGGTCGCGTTGATCTTCCTGCCTGAAACCAAGGACCGCGACATCACGCACATCTGAAACAGACGGGCGGCCCAATCGGCCGCCCGTCTCCGATCCCGATGAGCGCCCCGCGCACCCTCGTGCACGGGGCGTTTTTGCGTCTGCAATCTGGGTTCATGTGGATAAACGCCGGGCGCGCATGTGGATAAGGCCGGAATTCGCGGTCGCTCCGACGTTCTTCCATTAAAGACAGTTGGGGCGGGGAACCCACGATATGAAAATCGCCTGGAGAGTGTCGCTCGCAGCTCTGCTCACGGCGATCATCGCGGGGCTTTGCGGTGTCGGCGGTGCATTCGCCGAGAAGAACATCCAGATCGGCGCCGGCAAGCGGACCGCAACGATTTCGGTTTTCATCGGCAAATCCGAAGACGTCCGCACCGACCAAAGCTTTGTCGATCTTTCGGTCGGCGACCCGGAGGTGGCGGACGTGGTGCCGCTCACCGACCGATCGCTGTCGATCCTGGGCAAGAAAAACGGCACAACGCGCGTGCAAGCCTATGCCGCCGGCAAGAAGCTGATCGGCATATTCGACGTCGAGGTGGTGTTCGACACCTCGCTTCTACAAACCGAGATCGGCCGCCGCTTTCCCCACGCTGGACTGCGGGTGAGCGCGGTGAACGGCCGCATCATGCTGTCCGGCACCGCGCCTGACGGTCCGACCGTCGATCAGGCGGTGACCATCGCCAAGCAGTTCGGCAGCGACGTGATCAACTTCGTGCAAGTGCTGCAACCCCAGCAAGTCATGCTGGAGGTTCGCTTCGTCGAGGCGACGCGCACCGCGGGCCGTGACCTCGGTGTCCAGTGGAACGTGTTTGGAAAGCGCAATCTCGCCAACCTGGGCAACCGCACCGCAACGGGGGACCTCCCCATCACCAACACCGGCGGCGGCTTGTTTTCGCAGCCAGGCGTCGTAGCCGGCGGCCCCAACGTGACAACACCCACGATTTCGCCGATCGAGGTGGCCGGCGTGCTGTCGGGAACCGCGCCGTTCGGCGTGGTCGTCAGCAAGATGCTGGCCGGCGGTTTCGAGACCGATGTGATCATCAACGCACTCGAGCAGAAGGGCGTGGCGCGCGCGCTGGCCGAACCCAACCTCGTGGCACTGTCGGGCGACACCGCAAGCTTCCTTGCCGGCGGCGAATATCCGGTGCCGGTGCCCGGCACGCTCGGCACGGTGACCATCGACTACAAACGCTACGGCGTCGGTCTCGCCTTTACCCCGACCGTGCTCGGCGGCGGTCTGATCAACTTGAAAATCGAGCCCGAGGTCAGTCAGCTCGATTTCAGCCATCTGGTCACGGTTGCCGGGATCGCGGTGCCGCCGCTGATTGTGCGCCGCGCGTCGACCACGGTGGAGCTGCGCGACGGTCAGAGTTTTGTCATCGGCGGTCTGCTTCAGAGCGTCGGCCAGAACGCGATCGAGCAACTGCCTTGGATCGGCGACGTTCCGGTTCTCGGCGCCCTGTTCCGCAGCGCCTCGTTCCAGAAGAACGAGACCGATCTCGCCATCATCGTCACGCCCCGGCTGGTGCGGCCGGCGCGCCCGGGTGACGTCATCAAGACGCCGCTCGACACCGCGCTGCCGCCGAACGACGTCGATCTGTTCCTGCTGGGAAAGACCGAGATCGACAAGGCGGAGTCGCGGGCCACCGATGGCGTGCGTGTGCGCGACTACACCGGACACATGCTCGATCTGCCGAAGAGAGGTGGCGCCAATGCTGTTTCGATCAGCAAATAGCGCGATCATTCTCGCTGGCCTGCTGAGCCTTGCGCTTGGCGGCTGCTCCGAACATTTCGATCGCCGCGACGCCATCACGCTTCACACCGGCGAGGCGGTGGCCGCCAACCGGGTGGTGCACATGATCGATCCGTGGCCGCCGGCGAGCGCGAGACGCAACATCGCCTATAACGGCGAGAAGGCGGCGACCGCGGCGGAACGCTACCGCACCGGCAAGGTCATCGCGCCGGTCAACGCCACCACGAGCTCGGCGGCCTATGCCGCAGCGGCGGCGCAGGCGCAGTCGACCGCCAACAGCCAGACCTCACCTTCGTCGAATTCGGGGAACGGCAACAACAACAGCAGCAGCAGCCCGTCCAAGTAGGTTCGGCCGTCGCTGGGCGAGTTGTTTCGTAGATCGTGCGTAGTCGCCGATTCACCCGGCGATGTTCAGTGAGAATCCACGCAGCGGTTTGTCTTTGGTCAGATATGAGTCTTATGAGTCCGAGGATCGTGTCAGCGGTGATTGCAGCGGCCTGCCTCGTCGGGCTGAGCGGCTGCATGACCGCGTCCACGACCAGCGATCCGCTGGCGCCGGTCGCCGCAGCCGACCCGCCGCCGGACGCCCTCCCCGCCGAGACAACCGGATCAGTCGCACCACGTGAGGCGCGCTCCGATTTTCCTCCGGTCACGCCCGAACTTCTTGGCGATGATCCGAACGATGACCTGAACATCGCCAAGCGGTATTTCCGGCAGGGCAGTTACGCTCTGGCCGAGCGCCATTTCCGCAAGGCGGTCGAACTCCATCCGCGCGACGCCGAATCCTGGATCGGCCTCGCGGCGGCCTATGACGAACTCCGCCGGTTCGACCTGGCCAGCCGCGCTTATGACCGGGCTATTCGGATCATCGGCCCGACGCCCGAACTTCTGAACAACCAGGGCTTCTCCTACATTCTGCGGGGCGACTATCGCCGGGCGCGCGAGACCTTGCTGGCCGCGCGGGCCGGCGATCCAAAGAACCCCTACATCGCCAACAATCTCCGGCTGCTCAACGAAAGCGAACGCAAGGCCAAAGCGGTCGATTGATGCGGACCGCGCGGTTTGCCGGATGAGTTGATCGCCGCCGGTTCGCAACGTCTCCGCGCGAACGCGGCCGGCCATCGATCCCGGCCCCGTGAGGGCCTCTTGTGCACTGCACCATCGAGCACTATTTCCCCGGCAACGGCGCCGGTTCGCCGGCCGCAAAAGCCCTGTTGAGGGCCGTTTTTAATCACTGCTGGAGAAGAAACCATGTCGACAACCAAAGCAGCCAACTGGCTCGTAGGCGGAATGGTCGCCATCCTCGTTGCGGGAACTCTGGTGTATTTCGACCCGCCGACGCCAGGGCGCGCCTTTACCAAGCCTCCGTCCCCGCAGGATCAGGCGTCCGGCGCCAATCACAAGCGGACCGCGAGCGATTTCAACTGGTAGTTCCAGGCTGAATGGATGTCCCCGCGGACCGGTCCGGCCCGCGGGGTTTTTCTTTGCCGGAACAGGAGGTCGCCGCAAGAATTAACAGAGGTAGCCCATTTGGAGGCCACCACCATGAAAAATGAAAACGATCCCTACATGGCCCCGCGCAGCTATCCGATGACGCGGAGCGACAACACCGGTTGGATCGTCGCCGCGTTGGTCGTCCTTGCCCTGATTGCCGTTGGCTTCTGGGCCTTCGTCAGCGGCGACAAACAACAAACCACAACCGCGACCAACGACTCTCCCGCCAGCTTGACCGGACAAGCCAGCAGCGGTTCGGGGAGCACCACGGTCGGCGCTCCGGCCGGCCCTCCACCGAGCCAGACCACCGGCCAAGCCGTTGCGCCAAGCGGAAGCACCACGACCGGAAGCGTCAAGAAATAGCTGACGCCCTCCCGGCGCAGCGTAAGACGCTCGCTCGCACGCTCAAGCCCGCATGCTGCGCCGGCAAACATCACGATCCTAAACCTTGGTTTGCATCCGAGGGCGCGAACCCCTCGCAAGATGTTGCCGAGTGGCTTCTCGTCCGCGCGGCGATGATGCCGTTTGTGAACGGCCAGCTCGGTCATCCGCAATGGAATAGGCCGCCACTTACCCAATTCCGGAATCGGCAGTTAAGCGGGGCAAGGAGGAGCAAAAAATAAGCAAAAATCCCTGGGAGTTGCTAAAACCCCGCAATGCCGGAATAGCTCAGCGGTAGAGCAGCGGTTTTGTAATTGAAAAAAATTATTTTTTGCGCATCACCACTGTTGCACATGGTGACCGCAAACACTTGCGCACTCAAACGTTTCCGATTTTGCTGGGTGTATGATTGTGCATGGAAGCACACCCTTATCCGCGTGATTGCGGAGCAAAAAAGGAGCCAAAAATTTGAAGCTGCATCTCACGGACATCACCGTGTCGCGGCTTCACTCGCCCGGCACGTATCATGACGAAGCGACTCCTGCGTTTGGTTTGCGCGTCGGCAAAAACCGCAAGACGTGGTTTGTCGTCAGAGGGCGCCAAAGGCTGCGCACAAAGATTGGCCTGTACCCCGCTATAAGCCTCTCAGACGCGCGCAAGAAAGCGAAACAGCTCCTCCTACAGGCCCCCATAAAGGGCGAGCGCCTGACGCTGAATAAAGCGTTTGAGACGTTCAAACGGGAGCACACAGCCAAAAAGAAGGAGCGCACCCGCTACGACTACGAGCGCGTGCTCAACAAATACTTTGTGCCGGTCATCGGCACCAAGAAGCTGGTCGAGATAGCCTACGAGGACGTGACGGCAATCACCGACGACCTCTCAGACACGCCGAGCGAGCAAGCGCATGTGCTGGCGATTGCGCGGACATTCTTCCGGTGGTGCGTGCGCCCTCCCCGGCGCTATATCCCGTACTCGCCGCTGGAAGGCATCCAAATCAAACTGGCCAAGGCCCGCGACCGTGTTCTTTCGGAAGCGGAGTTCAAGGCTGTTTGGAATGCTGCTGTCGAGCAAGGCCATCCACATGGCACGGTAGTGCAACTCCTCGCCCTTACCGGGCAGCGCAGAAGTGAAATTGCCAACTTGCGCCGACCGTGGATTAACGAGAAAGAGCGGACAATTACGCTGCCCTCGTGGCTGACCAAAAACAAAAGACAGCACACCTTCCCGTATGGCGACCTGACGGCCGCCGTGTTGGAAACCGTGCCGAGGCTCAACACCACCGACCTCCTTTTCCCATCCGCAGTATCTGACGACCGGCCACTATCCGGCTTCAGCAAGTTCAAGCAGGAGATGAAGGACGGGGTAATTGGATGGCGGCTGCACGATTTGCGCCGTACATTCCGGACTCAACATGCCATGCTCGGTACGTCCTCGCTCATCGGAGAGCGCCTCATCAATCACATCACGGGCGTTCAAACTGACGTGGAGCGGATTTACGACCGCTACAAATATTTGCCGGAAATGCGCAATGCGGTAGCCGTCTACGAGCAGCACATTTCCCAATTACTGGCCGCATAATACGCGGCCATTTTCTTATCAAGCGGTGGCTTTTCTTCCCAAAAACATGACAGCTCGCAGTCAGTGACTACAAACATGACTCGTATGTAGTCATATGCCTGTGCGGCAAAAAACGCCGACACAGCAACATCTCCGCCACAACTGCCCTCGTGTCTATCGCCCCGAGCAATCTACCTCTGGACCTTAATCTGACTCTATCGAGCAGGCGGCCACAGACGTAGATTGCTCGGCGCGCATAAGCGCACGAGGGACAGTTGGGCGGACAGATATACACCACTACACCCACAACAAAACCGACAGCAGACCAGAGGACCTAACGTCCTCTTCAACTCCCCGACTACCGCTGTGGTACTATTCGAATAGCAATCGGCGCGGAAGAATTGCCGCGCCGAAGTTCTGTATCAGCGGCTTGGTGTTCGCATCTGCTCCCGCCATTTGGTTGCCGGGAGCTTTTGCGTTGTAGAATTGAGTGGGCAGCTCTTCGTTTAGAGCCGGTGTCAGCTACGCAGGCACATCCTGACAGGCGCGGGCTCTACTTGCAGCCAGCCACCGGCCATGAACGCACTCGTCATCGGGACAACCGACAAAACCAAATCCTTTATCGACCTGGCGCCCAAGAGCGGCTTCCTCTGGGTGCATGACGACTTTGAATATCCCCTGGCACACGATGTCCTTGATGTCTCTTATCGCTTCAACATTCTGCGCGCTGCGACCGACCACGACCGCTTTGCCCGCGACTTCATTTCCATCCTGGACAACATTTTCCCTTACGGGGCCACGACACTTACCCGGGGGACCGAGAACTATTTGCTACTGAATTGTCTGCGGCTGCTATTGCTCGATGACCGGGCAACTCTTTTGGACATACAAAAAGTCATAAAGGACAAAGCCTATCGGACATCACTAAAGGACAGATGCGACGACCCGGTCATCAAGGACAATTGGGCGTTCATTGAGACATGGGACGCCAAGGACTATAGGCCGCTCCTGCAAAAGATATCCGGGCTCCTCGCCTCGCCCCTCATCCGCAGCGTGCTTTGCGCTCCCAAGACCACGTTTGAAATCGACCCTTCGCGCCGCACAATTCTGAAATTGGACCGAGCTGCGATAGGGGACTTTGCCGCCTTCCTCATCGGCTCCCTGCTTATCGGACAGTATAAGGGGCAGGTCGTTGTCCCAGACTTTGGCTTTTATGGCCGAGAGATGCACACGGCTCTGGTCCGGGAGGAGCGGCTTATTGCGGGTGCGAACGCATTGGGGGAATTCCCAGTAAAATTGCGGCAAGCCTTGTTGGGAATCAAGACGAAAATCGCTTACCGCGTCACAGCAGAAGACGCCGCATCGTTGCTTCCCTACTTCCCAAAGCAAACAAAAATCAGCCATTTCACCGAATTGTCGGATCAAGAATACATTTTCTCGCATGCAAAATGCACCCTGTAGCAGTTAGCAAAATTCAAGTCCCGCTTCTCCCCAATGCACACGGACTTTTAAAGACTTAATCGCTTGACTCAAAACCACGAGCATAACAAAAGCAATGACTTGTGTTGCAGACCACCTGGCAGGGAACGCCGGTCTGATTCGTGAGGACACAAGTACCATGGGACGCGAAGAGCTTGCTCGGTTTCCCGATTTTGCGGCAAACCTCCGGGTCTTTATCAACTTCCACTGTAATTATTCCGCCGGAAAATTAGTCCGCGAAATAACTGCGGCGGCAAAAACACATCGGCGCCTGATTGAACGCCTCGACTACAAGACCCTGACGAATGCGCTTGCGGGCGCGGATGACGGTAAGGTCCTCAGCGAGGACAAACTCAACTCCACGATCACGTTTCTGCTCTACTATCCCGTGTTGGACGCGAAACCCAATATCAACTTTCCGTTGATCCATCGCATCGCGAAGGACATGACCACTCTTCCGACAGGACAGTTTGTTGAAAGGTACGCGACAGCGCCAGACATAACGGCCGCCATGCCGTCGAAAGCGAACGCCCCGGTTGGCTGAAGCTATCGCACCTATAAAGACCATTAAATCCCATTTTTGGAAATTGTATGGGACTGCCTGGGACGGCGGTCCGCCGCGTATCTCCTTGCTCAACATCGAGCAAGGAGCAGACACATGGACGATTGTGCTGTCGTTGACTGGAAGGGACTGAAAGGTCTCGGCATCCCCTATAGCCGCACAGAAATCTGGCGGAAGATGAAAGCGGGCAAATTCCCGCAATGCTTCAAATTAGGAGATGGACCAAAGGCGCGCGTCGTTTGGTGGTTAAGCGACATCAAAGCTTGGTTGCTAGCACGCGCTAAGGGTCGCGCACCTACTCCGGCCATTCCTGACGAGGCTCGCCATGCTCGGTGACCTCGAAGAACACGAGCAGCGCGCGCTTCAGCACGCCGGAAACATCATCTTTCTGCAACTCCGCCCGTACCTGTTTATCGCGCCATTTATTGCGCTGTTTGTAGGCCTGATAATTGGTGGCGCACTCGTCATTGCGAAAGCTCCCGGCAGTCTGTGGAGAGCTACCCAACCAACTCCGCAGGAATTCAAAAGCGAACCGCCTCCATTTCCTCGTGAAGAGCCACCCAGAGAACACGAGGAGGATAAGAGCGCCCAACTTCAACAGGACATCGAACGGCTCAAGAAAGAGAACGAGAGTTTAAAGGAGAAATCCAAGCATCCCGTCATTCCGAAGCTGCCATCGACCGCCACACTCATGCGTTCGGTGGTCGAGGTAACAACTTCGACCGGAGGAGGTAGTGGAATTTCTGTCGCCTATCGTCAGGGATATTCCTACATCCTCACGGCGAAACACGTCATCGAGAACAGATATGGCATCTACGTCGGGGAAACTGCCGCCCGAGACTGGTACACAAGCGACACCCAGGACTTGGCGCTCATCCGCGTTGCGGGCCGCTATCCAACCGTTCAACTAGCTGACGACTATCAGACGGGCGAGCCCGTCTGGTCTGCCGCATTTCTTATGCACAAGCAGGTCATCGGCCAAGGAACGCTGGTCAATGATGGCGCGCAATATCTAAGAATCACCTCTCCTGTTTACTACGGTATGTCCGGCGGCGGCATCTTCATCAATCGCAATGGTTTCAAGCTCATTGGGACCATCACCAATGTTGGCGACTGTGCACCGAGTTGCCTTGTGCTGACCGATGCGTACGCCATGTCGCTCAAAACCATCAACGCCTTCTTGCGCGAAGCTTTGCCGGAGTTCCCGGTCCCATGATCGCGCACATCTTTTCCATACCCACGCCTCTAGGCTCCGGCTGGCAGGTGTACGTCGAACTGGAGATTTCAAGCGAAGAGCACGTCATCATCTACGAGAACCGGATGGCGCTCACCGGAGACGGCAATCTTGAGATTGCGCAATACGACGGACGCTCATTACATTTTGGCGATTTCTACGGCCGCGTGACGGTCTGGGATTTCAATAGCTCGTACCAAGCCTCCAAATTCATTGAGCAGCTCAACCGCACCCTGAATGGGAGCGTGTGATGCCAGGCTCGATGAATTGGTTTTTGAACGAAAACCGAAAGCAGCCCGGCCATGCGGAAAAAGTGGCGTGGAATTTCTTTGATAGCGAACGCTTCTCGCACGCTTGGATTGTTGCTGGCACGGGCTCCGGTAAGACAGCCTTGTTGCAGTCCTTAATCGCAACCGATCTCGACAAGGTGGCACGCGGCGAGGCTAGCATCTTAGTGTTGGACAGCCAGAACGAGCACCTGTCCCGGTATCTCCCACGGCACCCGCGCTTTGCGCCGGGCGGCGACCTGCACGGCAAGCTCATCTACTTAGAACCTGACATTGGCTCTCCGCTGGCGTTGAACGTTTTTGATTTCACCGGCTATGCGCAGCTCGACGAGAACGAGCAAATGGCGCAGTTGCGCACCGTCGAGCACATGACAGCATTTTTTATTGGTGCGTCTATCGGCGGCGTGACCGGCCACATGAACAACGTCATACGGCACTCACTCCGCGCTCTGGCACACATCCCGAACGCCACCGTGTTCACGTTCGCCAGCCTGATTGCCACCAAGGAGAAAGCCGCCGAACTGACCACCAAACTCCCCTTAGAGGACGAGACCCGAGAGTTCCTGACCAAAGGCATGTTCAACCGCAACTACGCGGCGACGCTGGACGCCCTTTCATCGAGACTCCAAAGCTTTTCGGCTGACCGTTTCTTCTCGGCCACGTTCAAGCACCCCGGCAACAAGGTAGACCTGTACGAATTGCTCAAGACCCCGTGCGTCATCGTCATCAATACCAACACCAAGAGACTTGGCGACGTGACGCCGGTGTTTGGTCGCTTCTTCCTGGCGCAGCTTCTGCGCGTCGCGCGCCGCCGTACAGACGACGCCACCAAGCATCCCGTTTTTTGCATCGTAGACGAGGCGCAGGAGTACATCGCGGAAGAGCCTGCCGTTGTTGGGCTTATTCAGGAAGCGCGGCGTCAGAAAATCGGCATCACATTCTGCCATCACAGCAAGAGTGAACCGCCCCGGGTTGATCGGAGGCTCCAACTCTTGAGAAGGTGGAGCCATGACAAGCAAGACGACGAACAAGTTTTCTCCGGAAGTGCGCCGGCGTGCAGTGCGGCTGGTCCTCGATCAGGAACATGAACATTCCTCGCGCTGGGCAGCGATCATGTCTGTCGCGGCGAAGATCGGCTGCACAGCGCAGACGCTGAACGAGTGGATCAAGAAGGCGGAGGTCGACAGCGGCAAGCGGGCTGGCGTGCCGACGGATGTCGGGGAGAAGCTGAAGGCGCTGGAGCGCGAGAACCGCGAGCTTCGCCAGGCAAACGAGATTCTGCGCAAGGCGTCAGCTTATTTTGCGATGGCGGAGCTCGACCGCCGGTCGAAGACATGATCGCTTTCATCGACGATCATCGCGCGGTCTACGGGGTCGAGCCGATCTGCAAGGTTCTGCCGATCGCCCCCTCGACCTACTACGACCACGCCGCCAAGAGGGCCGATCCGGGGAAGCTCTCGGCGCGCGCGCAGCGGGATATGGCGCTGAAGCCGCAGATCGCCCGCGTCTTCGCCGAGAACTTCGAGGTCTATGGCGTGCGCAAGGTCTGGCGACAAATGGTGCGTGAAGGCGTTCCCGTGGCACGCTGCACTGTGGAGCGATTGATGGCGGATCTCGGCCTCCAGGGCGCCGTCCGCGGCAAGCCGATCCGGACAACGCTGCAGGACAAGGCGGCGCCATGCCCGCTGGATCATGTGAACCGTCAGTTCCATTCGCCAGCGCCGAACATGCTGTGGCTCTCCGACTTCACCTACGTCAGCACCTGGTCCGGCTTCGTCTATGTGGCCTTCGTGATAGACGCCTACGCCAGGCGCATCGTGGGCTGGCGTGTCAGCCGAACAGCGCACGCCAACTTCGTGCTGGATGCGCTGGAGCAGGCTCTTTATGAGCGAAGGCCCGCGCATCGGGGCGGCCTGGTGCATCATTCGGACAGAGGGTCGCAATACGTCGGCATTCGATATACCGAGCGCTTGGCTGAGGCCGGCATAGAACCTTCAGTCGGCAGTGTTGGCGACAGCTACGACAACGCCCTCGCCGAAACGATCAATGGTCTCTACAAAACCGAGGTCATCCATCGGCGCGGACCCTGGCGGAACTTCCAGGCCGTCGAGGTCGCAACGCTGACCTGGGTTGACTGGTTCAACCATCGCCGGCTGCTGGAGCCCATCGGCAACATCCCGCCGGCCGAAGCCGAGGAACGCTACTACGCAATGCTCGAAGGGCAGAAGCTGGCGGCGTGACTCAAATGAAATGGCCTCCGGTAAATCCGGGGCGGTTCAGAGCGACATCAAACTCGATACGGTGCGCGAGGCCCTGCGTAACTGCGCCGTCCACATCGAGCCATCAAACAAGCGCTACCACTGGAATGTTAGCGTGCGGCACGGCGAAGCTGTGACCATCCTGCCGCCGCTTTTGGACTTCTCGCGGGATCAAATGTCCCGACCCGACTTCCAAGCAATCCTTGACGACATGCACCGCCGGTACTCCTACGTGCCGCGCAGGGCAACCCCGCCAGCACCAAAGCAACCAATCTCAGATGAAGACGCAACCACGGAGCGGTGACATGAAGAGTAACCTCTATACTTACTACCTTTCCCCGTCGGTCCTGCGCGGATGCCAACTAGTCCGAGTCATCGGTTACGCCGCCTGCATATTGTCGCTAATTAGTCTTTCCTTAGCGTGCCTTGACCGGCTTTTTGAGACAGCTCCTAGCGAGACTCCCACCATAGCGTTTGGCGTCACCCTATTTTTTGTAGGGTTTCTTGCGCTCATTTACGGGGAAATGCACGTGTGCGCCCGAGCCGCTTTGTACGTCGCCAACACCGTGCACGAAAATATTTCTGAGAAGAAGCGCCGAGATGTTTACGAACATCATGCGCCACCAGACGACGTAGTCGAACGCCGCTCCACACACTGACCATCTATTGCGGTGTTATCATTCTCACTATCAACGTCTCTATGGGAAAACTCCGCTTCAGCTCGTTGAGCCCGCCATCTCGGCCCGCCATCAAACTGCCGAAGCTGACTCGCGCGCATCTGGACGTGCTGGACTATATGCAAGACTTCGACGCCGTTCCCTCGATGTACGTGAAGTGCGGGCTTCATAGCTTTCACTACGCACGCCAGAAGCTAAACGAGCTAGCGCAAGCGGGCTTCATCGGCATTCCGGGCGGCTACAACCACATGAACGCACGCAAGCGCGTACGACCGCTAGAGGTCCGGCCCCTCGGTTATCAAGCTCTCAAAGAATCCGGTCTTTACCGCCCACGCGCGCCGATGAACGACCACTTCAATCATCGCTATAGCCGTAGTGTGGTTGACCACTCGTTCCGTCGGGGGCCGAAGGAGATATCCGGCCTGACGTACATCACCGAGAAAGAATTGCTCGACCATCCGAGCGTTCCGGCCAGCACCAAAGCAGACCCAAATCCATCCTGGTTCGTCTCCGGTAAGCATACCGTCCGACCTGACGCCCCTCTCTTTGGATTGCGGTACCGGGGCGCAATGATGGCCTTCCTGGGATATGAGCTCGACCGTGGCACCGAGCGCCAAACTGCTAAGCCCAATTACGCGCGCAAAACTACAGAAAGCATGTTCTTGCGCTACGCCGATTATCTCGGCCGGGGTGAATGGAAACACCGATGGGGACTCTCGCAGATCACGATACCCGTCATCGCCATCGGCCAACAGCGCATGGAGAACATGCTCACGGTTCTCCAGGCGACGGTGTCAGACGTTAACATCCAAAAGCGCTTCGCGTTCAAGGCGCTGCCCGACTTCATTGGAGACGGTCCATTGCCGCCTCCCACCGCGCACATGGTCACCGAGGATTGGCTGCGTGTAGACGGGCCGTTCAACATCCTCACAACGTTGAAGCAGACAGCAGAAAGGAAGGCTCTCAGTGATTGACGAGAAGAAACTCGTGCGGCTGGTTGAGCTCAACCAGAAGCGCGAGGAAATTGACGCGGAGATAACTGTCCTTATGGGCGGTGAAGCTCCCAAGCGCAGGTACACCAAGCGTACCGAGCAGCCTCAACAAAATGAGACCCCCGGCGAGTAATGCCGGGGGAAATTTCTTTTCTCGCACTTTTCTGGACGTTCATTCGTCCGGCGGACTTTCGTCAGTGGGAAGTGGCGGCAGCATGACCAGCGCGCCGTCCCAGTTGCCGACCGGGACCGAGTTGAGCTTCACGGAAAAGCCCGGCTCGCCGTTCTTCCTTTCCCACGCATAGCCCAGCGTAATCCAGCGGCCACGATTGTTGGGATCGGGCGCCCGCACGACAAACGACGGCTTGCGGGGTTCGCGCTGGCGCGATTGCGACTGCGCACGTTCTGAAATGCTGTTCATGACAGCTCTCTTTCTCCCGCGTTCTGGTGCGGGACAGGAGGCCGAACGTTCTCACGCCCACAGGGCACAAGGTCGCACGTTCGCACCGACCGCCTCCAATCCCACACCCGAGTTGCTTCTGATCGCATGGTACCATTGAGGGCAGTTGCTCCCCCACATCGCTATCCACACGGAGGCCTCCATGCCCATGCGTCTGGACTTCAAAGCTATTGCTGAATCCGTTGACGTTGAGGCTGTCGCCCGGCAGATGGGCGTGCCTCTCAAGCGTTCTGCCAACGAGTTGCGCGCCGCCTGCCCGGCCTGCGAGACCGACGATGACCGCTCGCTTGCGGTCTATCCCGAGACCAACAGCTACCGCTGCTTTGCCGCCTCGCTATCAGGCGACAGCATCTCGCTATGGGCTCATCTCAACGGCTACACCGGCATGTACCGGGCGGCCAAAGAGCTTGCGGAACTGTTCCCGCACGCTACCGCGAGCGGAACTGCAAAAACAACAGATCCCGAGAGGGAAACTGTTCCCGCAACACCTCCACAAAAGCCGGAGGCTAGGACGGTGGCTCCCCGCGCCCAACCTGCCCCCGCTTTTGACCCGGACGAGTACGCCGCCAAGCTCCAATACACCGAACAGGTGTCTGACCTCGGCATCTCACAGGAGGATGCGGCCAGGCTTGGCGTCGGTTACATGTCGAGCGGATTACATCGCGGTCGGGTGGTGTTTTGCGTCCGCAATCCGGACGGCAGCATCAGCGGCTTTGTCGGCGTCAACCCGGCCGACATCAAGCTCCCGCAGCGGTGGATAGGTTCCGCAAAGGTCGTCCAGCTCCGTCGCGCGTGACGGAGCTTTTTCTATGTTGAAAAAGAGAGTTCCATCTTCCTGCGCCGCCCGGGCTCGGTATGGTGCGCGGACCTCCGGAGGCATGCTGTCGCCTGAGAAACTCAACGAGCCCGTCCGCCGGGACGGGCTCTTTTTTATTTAGCGCCGGATACCGAACAGACGTAAGAAGCCAGCGCACCTATGATTTCTGTGCCCTAGTCAGGGCGCCCCAAGCCCCGCGCCGCCCCATCTTTCTCCCTGGGTGCGCGGGGCTCCCCTTTTCAGGAGGACACCGAGCGAGAGCGTAGCCGTGCAAGACCGGCCACGCGGCTCGGAGCCGCACGTCCGGCAACACGTCTCCGCACTCGCGCTATTTCTTGCTTTCGGAAACTCGGACCAAGCGGGCGACCACCACATCCCGCCGCTTCTTGAGACTGGCGATGCTTTTTCGTGTGCCCGCCAACAACATTTCCGTATCTTTGGTAGCCGCCTTGGATGCCTTGGCGATCTTGAGGTCGCGTTTTTGCTGCTCTTTCGTTTTTTTGAGTAATGCAAGCTCCACCATCACTTGGGCGAGCTTCTCGGCATCCGTTGTCATGGGCACTCAACCCTGATGGTGCCCGCTGGTTCCCAAACCATCTTTGAAGGGATGGTAAGATGTGTATGCGAACGGCACGAGTGTATGCGTGCCGTTTTGCTTTGGCCGCACCTTGACAGCTTGGGCTTTTAGTTTCCGAGCCAGCGAGAGTGGATAACGTGCTTGCACGTTCGGCCGTCTGTGATTCAATAGAGGTATTACAAGCCTAATTCATAAATACACTTATGGATGGGAAAGAAGTTTTGGGCGGCGACAAACCTGTGCTGTGCGACTTTTGCAACCAGCCAGCTGTGCAGCGATATGAGGACAGCGCGTACTGCCAGCAGCACTGGGCCGAGGCGCAAGACCGTGGCGATTACAACGCAGAGAGCCAGCTTGAGGAAGGCGGCCTTGATAACGACTAAGGCTTATGGAGAGCACACCTCAGTACAGCTTTAGTTGCACCATCACAGACGAAACAACAAGCGAAATAGTCAGCCACTCCTCTACGCCTTTTGACCCTTCACAAATCAAAGAGGACGAGTGGGGACTGATAAGTTGCGACCCCGCAGAACAAACGTTGTTCACCGAGCTGCGCTACTTCCACACTAAAGGCCGTGCGGAGTACGAGCGCAAGAATTATCAGCAGGAGGAGGATAACGAAAACGAGTAGATATGAGAGAAATCAAATTTAGGGCGTGGGACAGTGACAACAAGCAAATGAGCCCAGCGTTCGAACCTTTCACGCCGCACGGCGCGCGCTGTCTCTATAATCAAATCTACGAGCCATCAGCTACCATGCCCGCGGTCGAAGACCTGCACTTCATGCAATACACCGGCCTCAAGGACAAGAACGGCATGGAGATATACGAGGGGGATGTAATCTTAGCCGACGGAGCCAAGGAGAAAATCAAATGGTGTGAAGCTCATGCTGGCTTTCATCCCTTCTGCGAACAAATATTTTCGGCGGCAGACTCATACTCGGAGTGGCACTATGACGACAGCCAGTACGAAGTCATCGGCAACATCTACGAGACGCCCGATTTACTCCAATGACAGTCTCTATCCAAAGCATGGGCGGGAAAGCCAGATGGCGCGGCACGACTAAGGCCCAGCGGCGCGCAGAGATGATGAAGCTGGTCGAGGCTCGGAGATTAAAAGCTAGTCGCGATACGGTATGATGCTCGGCCCCAAAGACATCGACGTATCAAAGGTTACCAACAATCAAAAATATGCGGTGTTGTGGAAGGGGCAGCCCATCGACCACCTCAGCTACGAAAAGGTTGGAGGGTCAAAATCCAAGATTATTGCACTCACGCTCGATATCATCATCAACCGAGACGGCAAGAAATGCAGGCGGTGTCCGCGCGAGGAGTGGCTAACGCTCGACCATATCGTGCCGCTGTCCCTGCTTCGGGACATGGGGATAGATGACCTTGAGACCTACCGTGACCACGACAACTTCCAACTGCTGTGCAAGCCCTGCAACCAGTTCAAATCTAACCGCCTCGATTTCTCTGACCCTCGGACCAAGCAACTGCTGATCAAGTATCTACAGCAGCTTTAGACCTCTCCGTCCGCCTCACCATCGGCATCCTGACCACCGTCCTTGCCGTCCTGTTCGCCCTTATCCGGCGCAGCGGCGTCAATGGCATTCTCCGTCTCAACATATTCGTCGTTGTGTTTCTCAAACGCCTGCTCTCGCGCGTCTATCTCCTTGTCCACCGGACTGGAGAATGAGCCGCGCGCTTCCAGGTCTTTGTATTCTTGAACAGCTTTCTCTTGCAGGCTCGGACCTAGCTTAGATGAAGGGCTATCAACCCATGCGTTGAACTTGGCCCACGCCTCCTTTTCCTCAGGCGTTTGAACTGTCGGCGTGTGCTTGGCTGCCCTCGCGTGCATTTCCTCAAGTGACGGCGGCGTGTACTTCTCGCGTGCCCATGCCATCGCTGGCACGCTAGGTTTATCCGGCTGCGCCAGTTGCTCTTTGAGCTTCTCGACCCGCGAGCCCGTAATGAGGTCGGCCGCAATCATGAATGGCAGCGCAGGCACCATCATGCCGGGCGATGATGCACCGCCACCACCCGACCGGCGCCTACTCCACACCACTCTGCTCTTGGAGCGCATCTTGCCGTTCTCTCGCCATCGCTCCTCGCGATAGAGACTGCCAAAGCGCCAGCGGAAGAAAACAGACATGCGCGCGGCGTAGACCACTCACGCGATTTTGAAAACTCTGTGCGCCGTGCACCACCGCAGCACATCGTGCATCGCTATACGACATTGCGTCCTTTTTCGCGGGAGAAATTTTTTCGTATCTAGGAGCACATGGATTACGCGCTCCTCAAAAAGTCTGTCTCGGTGCACCAGGTCGCGCAGATGCTCAACCTGCGCCAGCATCACATGGTCGGCGGCTGGCATCGAGCGGCCTGCCCGCGCTGTGATTTCGGCACAAGCAAGTCGCTAATCCTCTTGTGCGAGCGCAATCTGTTTGTGTGCGCCACCGCAGGCATCATCGGGGACCAGATAGCGCTCGTGTCGCACGCAAAGAATGTCCGGCCCTATGCAGCCGCACAGCAAATCGCTGTGCACTACAGCTTGCGGCATGTGCTTGAACAGCCGCGCGAAAAACACGCGCCAGAATCCCAGAAGCCTCGCAATAGTGCGCAGGCATAACGCAGGAGGTGTTGGCACAACCCGTATCACTCACGCACTGTCAGATTGGGAACTGGAGGCCTCGCGCAAATGCGGGGCCTCCAAATTTCCGGGTTACGATTAAGAGCGGACACGTTCTGTCCCAATAAACTGAGGCTCCGGCCTCTCATCAATCCATCATCACTGAAACGCGCGGCGCCCATCGCCGCGTGCGGTGGGCGTTCGCTTCCTTACAGGAGGCATCAATGCCCTACCGACTATGTACCTGTGGCTCTGGCTTGCCCCGCACTGCCCAGTACGACGGGCACGGAATCTTCATGTGCTTTACCTGCGAGAAGTGCGAGGCCGAGCGGCTATCGCACTTCCGTCCGGACATCCGCACCCACTACGAGTGCGATGAACCTATCGAGGCGGAGTAACCGCCATGAAGGAGCTCTATCAGAGCATCACGGCCGCCATCATCAAAGATTTGGAGGCAGGAGTGGCCCCGTGGGTAAAACCGTGGAAGTGCAGTGGTGGGGACATCATGCCCCGCAACTACGCAACACGGCGGGCCTACAGCGGCATCAACGTCATCATCTTGTGGGACCAGCAAATCAAACGCGGGTATCCGACAAGTCAATGGATGACGTACAAGCAAGCCCGCGAGGCTAACGCTCAAGTGCGCGGCGGCGAGAAAGCAACCACCGTCGTCTACACCAACACCATGCTTGTCGGTGAAGGCGAGGACGAGAAGCGTGTCGGCTACCTCAAACGCTTCTTTGTTTTCAATGTCGCCCAAATGGACGGCATCGAGACGGCCTCTGTGGCAGCGTATACGCCCCAGCAAGGCCAGGTTGACCGCTTCCTTGAGGCTACCCACGCGAACATCCGCCACGGCGGTGATAGGGCCTTTTACAGCCCCTCACACGACTTCATCCAGCTCCCTCCCCGCCAGCAGTTTGACGGCGAGGAGCACTACTGGGCCACGGCCTTACACGAGGCGGTCCATTGGTCCGGTCACAAGACACGGCTCGACCGTGACCTGAAGCCACGCTTCGACCAGCGGGCGTATGCCGCTGAAGAGTTGGTGGCGGAGCTTGGTGCAGCGTTCCTCTGCGCGCACCTTCATGTCGAAGGGCGCTTGAGGCATGCCGACTACATCGGCCATTGGCTTGAACTGCTTAAGGACGACCCGCGTGCGGTGTTCACCGCAGCGGCAAAAGCATCGGAGGCGGCAGACTACCTGCGGTCATTCTCAGAGCCTAAAGAGGAGGCCGCGTGATGTTGCAGAACGTCAAACGCCGCTACGCGCTTGCCGACTACACCGTCGAGAACAACGGCGGCAAGTGGTACTACTGGCGCACCGCCCGCTTTGGCGACAAGGAAGAAAGGAAAGGGCCTTATAGCTCCCTCACCTCCGCCACGTTGATGATTGCTCGGCAGCTCCGCAAGGAAGCCGAGAAGCGCGATAACGTGCATAAACTGCCAGAGTAACCCCGCTTAGCGCGGGGTTTTTACTTCCTCTGTCCTCGCATACATACGCTCGAACAGCGCGGCCGTGTGACGAGTGTTTCTCTCTATCTCGGACAGTGTGAACACAAGCGCCAACCAAAGCGACGACATAAAGAGACCGAAGAGTCCGCCGAATAGAGCACCCGTCGTTATAAACGTTTGGAATTGATAGGGACTTGCGCCCACCATCGGCGATTGGGCAATCAAGCGACCAATCGTTCCACCGGAGACCGCGCCCGAAATGGTGAAAAAGAATAGCTGGAGTACGGCGGCCGTCTCTCCAACGCGAATTACAAACCGGCTCACACTCCATGGGCTGCTGAGTCGTGTTTTGGGCGGCCCTTTCCTTGGCATTACACGGCCTACAACCGCTGCGATGATTGCGACCATCCCGATTATCACAGCGATCGTCAGTAAGAATGCAATCGGCGTGGGAATATCACTTGTACTGAACATGCCACCCTCCCGAGTTAAAATAGGAGTGTGGCCGAGCGGGAAAGCGACATTCAAGCCGCCATCTGCGATTATCTTGCGTACCGCAAGCACTTTTTCTGGCGGCAAAATACAGCGCCGACCGTGCAGAAATCGAAAGACGGTTGGGCATTTCGAAAAATGCCGAAATACTCCATGCGAGGCGTGGCCGACATCATCGTCGTGCACGTCGGCCGACCTTACTTTTTGGAGGTAAAACGGCAGGGGACGTACCAGTCACCTGACCAGAAGACGTTTCAAGCAACGGCGGAGAAGGCGGGCGCTCGGTATGCGGTCGTGCGCTCGATTGACGATGTGATGGCGTTGGGCTTGTGAAGCGGCGAAGGCTGTACAACAGCAACGGCAATGCCACAGCAGCGGCAATGATAACGCCGCTCCAATCGCCAAACTGCACGGTGAGGGAGATGGTTGTCCCCATAGATAGATTCCTTTCACACCCTAAAAGGGCGTTTGGCCCAGAACCAAGAAAGGAAACCTCAGGGGAAGGGTATGGATGCCGATTTGCCTAGCGTTGTCAATGGAGCGGCGCCGGGAACCGCCGCTTTTTCCTGCGATTTCACGGGCAGGTCCTTGAAAGACCACGCGCGCCTACACCGGCACGATTAAGTCGTCCCAGCCGACCGGGGGCACCAGCGCGCCTTGGACGTAAAAGCCCGACGCAAGCTCCCACCAGCGCCGGGCCCCGCCTCGGGTTGGAGCTTCGGATGATCCACCGTCGGCTGACCTAAACGTCAGTGGTGCCTCTCCGTTCCGAGCTTACGAGCCGTCGAGCTTGTCCCGTTCGCGCGCCAACTTGTACCAGCCAATGATAAAAACGGCGGCAACCGCTCCGACCCCAACGACACCTAGCTCAAGGAGGAAAACGTTCGTAGAGATCACGTCCGTTGCGCCAAATACATCATCATTGAGGCACGTAGGACGGTCGTAACTGGTCTGAGAGCGTTCGGTGCCGCTCAACGAAGAGGAGCGTCCCGATGATAGCTATCAGAATAATCAAAACGGCCACTAACACAGCTGTAGCGCGCGGCATGTTGATGTATTCGAAACTAAAAGGCCTTTCCAGCACATTGGGATCCTAAGCTTAGAATTCCACGTGGACAAGTTGTCGCG
>JADMIO011717991.1_pt1 | contig 40639 bp, 28 predicted proteins | sample 8958161 | NCBI WGS metagenome assembly JADMIO01 (sample SAMN16585339, study PRJNA669376) | soil metagenome | isolation source: Crop rotation soil | place: USA: Cullars Rotation, Alabama | collected 2011
AAGTGGAACCCCGCCGCTAGATACAAAGGACGATTGGCACATGCTCGGCCATGCGGCAGTAGTTCTGACGCCGGTGCAACTGACACACAAACAGGTCCGAGAACGTAACACAGCATAGTTGGGATGAGTGGCAAATGGACAAAATAATTCGGCGCATCGATCTCACTGCCGCGCGGGGAGAGTCTGCGCGGCAATTGCTGCATCGCGAGTGGTTGGTAACAAATGGTTTGGGAGGCTACGCTTCCGCAACGATTTCGGGGGCGGTGACCTGGCGATATCACGGTCTATTAATCGCTGCATTGCCAGCGCCGTTTGGTCGTACGATCATGCTTAATCATCTGAGTGAATCGATATGTTTTCCAGACGGACGGCTAGTCCAGATCGGCGGGGTAGAACTGAGCCATCCAGAAGAATCTTCCGTACCTGGACATTATCTTGCGGAGTTTCGGCTAGAGAACCATTTGCCCGTGTGGCTTTATGAAGTAGAAGGAATCATCCTTAAAAAGCAGGTTCTGTTTCTCTACGGTCAAAACACTGTTCACGTCAGTTTCCATTTGCTCTCTGACCAGGAGAACGTCCATTTGGAACTTCGGCCATCGATGCACTTTCGGAGACACGATCAAGCGGTGAATGAAGGGCCACTGGATGGATACCGGCTCTCCGTCATGGGCAGTCAGTATGAAGTTGAATCCGGTGGCATGCTGCCCCGCCTTCACCTTATGATGAAAGCTGATCATGCGTCATTCACTTATGACGGGGATCAGCGGCGGGAGATTTTCTATAAAAAGGAGGCGGAGAGGGGTTACCAGTCGCGAGGGCAGCTCTGGAGCCCCGGTTATTTTAATGTGTGCCTACATCCACGGCGGAGCGCGACATTGATCGCTTCCACTGAATCCTGGAATACGATGCTGGCCCTGAACCCGGAGGAAGCCTTGGGGTTTTACCACGATCGCCACAGGAGGCTGATTGTGTCGGCAGAACCGGCAGCGCAGGAAGCACCGGGAAATGAGCTCATTTTAGCCGCGGATCAATTTGTTATCACTCCTGCCGGGCGCATTCAAGACACGGCGCGCGCGCATGCAGCAGGGGACGAAATTCGCACTGTGATTGCAGGCTACCATTGGTTTACAGATTGGGGTCGAGACACGATGATAAGTCTGGAGGGGTTAACACTTACAACCAGGAGATACACCGAAGCCGGTTGGATCCTGAGGACCTTTGCGCATTATATTCGTCAAGGCCTAATTCCAAATTTGTTTCCAGAGGGACAGAACGATGGATTATATCACACGGCGGATGCAACCCTGTGGTTCTTTCATGCTTTGGATCGGTACGTAGAGGTTACAAAGGACCGGGACACACTGCGTCAACTTTTGCCTAAGCTACTTGGCATAATTGAACACCACTTACGCGGTACCCTTTTTGGGATAGGAGTCGATCCACAGGACGGATTGTTACGGCAGGGGGCATCGGGCTATCAACTCACGTGGATGGACGCGAAGGTGGAAGATTGGGTAGTAACGCCGCGACGAGGCAAAGCGGTGGAGATTAACGGGCTTTGGTACAATGCGCTCCGATTAGTGGAGGGATGGATGAGAGAGGAGCAGGGCGAAAAAGCGGCGGAGCCTTATGCTCAACACGCGAAACGCGCACAGGATTCTTTCAATCGGCGATTTTGGTTTGGCGATGGAGCTTACCTCTATGATGTGGTGGATGGAGAACAGGGGGACGATAGTGCGTGCCGACCTAACCAGCTGCTCGCTTTCTCGCTGAAGCATGCCGTGTTGGAGCAGATGCATTGGAAGCCGGTCCTTGAGATTGTCCAGCAACGATTAGTGACGCCAGTCGGATTGCGTTCACTTAGTCGAGATCATCCGGATTACAAAGCAAAGTATTTTGGTGACCTCAGGGCGCGGGATGCGGCCTATCATCAAGGAACTGTTTGGGCGTGGCTAATCGGGCCCTTTATAGATGCATGGTTGAAAGTGCATCCCGAGGACCGCAGCGGTGCGAGGAGATTTCTAGACGGCTTTAAAGCTCACCTCGACGAAGCTTGTGTGGGTACGATCAGCGAGGTATTTGATGCGGAACCCCCTTTCACACCACGCGGGTGTATTGCACAGGCATGGAGTGTGGCTGAAGTGTTGCGGGCCTGGGCAAAGACGGGGTAACAAACGTGACAGCTAGACAGTCGATAAGGATCAAGCTAACGGCCTACGAACTTGGCGACTGCTTCCGCACGAGAGCGGACATGAAGCTTTTCGTATATATGACGTATATGGGTATTGACTGTACCCAAGCCAAGACCGAGTTCTTCAGCGATTTCCTTTGATCGATGACCTTTTGCAAGCAATCTTAACACGTCCTCTTCCCGTGAGGACAAGCGGAGATTAGTTCCCTGGGGGGGCGGCTGTCGGAAAGCAGTTACTACTTTCCTGGCGATGTGACTGGACATTGGCGCACCACCGCAGTGAACATCGCCAACGGCCTCCAATATTTCCTGAGGGGTTACGTGTTTCACCAGATAACCCGTGGCACCGGCCTTCATGGACTCAAAAACCAGTTCACTATCTTCCTCGATAGTCAACATGATGACTTGAGTTTGCGGCAACACCGTGCGCAGACGGGCAACGCAAGCGATACCGCTCTTGCCGGGAAGGTGAATGTCCATCAGCACGACATCAGGACGTATGTTGGGCAGCTCTTCCAAGGCCTGCTCCGCGCTAGTGCAACTGGCCACGCACTCAAATCCCGATGCGGCACTGACGAGCACCGCTAAATTTTCGCGCACTGCCTGATCGTCCTCGACTATAGCGACACGAATGCTCATATCATTGCTCGTCAGAGTGGAGGCAGATTGTTGAAGGAAGCTCGAGAACCAGCTTGAGAAACTCCGGAAGTAGGCTAAGGCCCAAGTTTTCCATTGAAACTAGTTGCTTCGTGATGATTGCTATTCAGGGCAAAGCAGAACACCCACACAATATTTCCGTGCCGAGTTTAGCCAAAAGCAGGCAACGTATTTCGAGACAGGTCTGGGCTCGAATATTGATAGGGTAAAGTTTGGAAGCCCAAAGGCGACCAAGTCAGCAACAAAGGGCGGCGAAGCATGCGGGCTAATTGTTACCATGAACGAGGGCTCATGAAAACAAAGTTCCCCTGCCCGCCGCCTGCCGCCCTGCTGCTGTCCCCATCAAACCCTGGCGAATAGCCTGACCACAACCTATGTTCAGTCTGACAGGTAGTAGTAAGTCCGCCATCCCCAAAAGTGTAGATGCGGAGGGGTAGCAGCAGTCGGCCAAAAATTGGCGTAATATGCCTGTTGATAACAACTTATAAGAATTTAACGTTGATTGGCCGGGATTGAGGCGAAAACGTCCTTTTACCCTTTATCGAGCTTAATTTAAGCAACCAGGATTGGTATGCTTTGAGCAAATGCTTCCGCCTTTCTTCGATGAACCAAATTGCCTTGCGAGGCTTTCTGTAGCATGAAGATTGGGCGAGCTCAGCCCAGGCATTGTTCTTGAAGGTTGGGAAGGGATTGGCAACTTATCATCGATGCCAAACAAATCTGGGTTTCTTGCGGTTTCAATTCTTCTGCTACTCACCTTTTTCACGATGGTTACGATTTCGACGGCAGGCCAACGGGCATTACCGGAGGGGAAGCTGCCAAACGATGTGCGGCTCGGGCCATTGAAGGATCTGGACGGATATTTTCCGTTTATACCACCGGTTGTGAAGGCTGATTGGGAAAAGCGAGTGGAGCGAGTACGAATGCAGATTCTGGTTTCGCAAGGTCTGTGGCCGATGCCGACAAAGACGGCACTTAGAGCAGTAATTCACGGGAAAATCGATCGTGATGAGTATACGGTGGAAAAGGTCTATTTTGAGAGTCTACCCGGATTATTTGTAACAGGGAATTTGTATAGACCCAAAAACGTGAGCGGGAAAGTGCCAGGAGTGTTGTTTGCTCATGGACATTGGAGCGACGCACGTTTGTCGGAAACGAGCGATGCAGAATTGCGGCGTGAAATCGCTGAGGGCGAAGAGCGCTTTGAGCGGGGAGGACGGAGCCGGTTCCAATCGATGTGCGTCCAGTTAGCGCGCATGGGGTGCGTAGTTTGGCAATGGGACATGCTCGGCAACTCGGACGCGCAACAACTTTCCATGGAACTTGTGCATGGGTTTAAAAAGCAGCGTCCAGAGATGAACACTGATCAGAACTGGGGACTCTTCAGCCCGCAGGCGGAAGCACATTTGCAAAGCGTGATGGGATTACAGACATGGAATTCGATACGGTCGCTCGATTTCCTGCTAAGCCTCTCGGAGGTCGATCCTGATCGGGTGGCCGTGACAGGGGCCAGCGGCGGCGGCACCCAGACCATGATGCTGGCGGCAATCGATCCACGGATCAGGCTGTCGTTCCCAGCCGTGATGGTGAGCACGGCGATGCAAGGAGGCTGCACGTGCGAGAATGCATCTTTGTTGCGTGTTGACACTGGCAACGTTGAGTTCGCCGGGCTGTTTGCACCCAAACCGCAAGGAATGACATGCGCCAATGATTGGACCAAGGAGATGGCGGCAAAGGGCTTTCCAGAGTTGAAACAACTCTACGGCCTTTTGGGTGCACCCGACAACGTGATGCTCAAGCGCGGTGAACATTTTCCGCACAACTATAACGCTGTCTCACGTTCCGCGTTTTACACCTGGCTAAACCACCACTTCAAGCTTGGGCAGCCCGAACCCGTAATCGAACGCGATTATGAGCCGCTCAAACGAGAGGAGTTGACTGTTTGGGACCAGCAACATCCCGCTCCGAAAGCAGCGGACCCTGATTTCGAGCGTCAATTGCTGCGCCAGTTAAATGAGGATGCCCAACAACAACTGGCAGTTGAGCAATGTACGTCGGGGCGGTTTCGCAAAGCGTATGGTGCCGCCTGGGGCGTTGTGTTGGGCCGAGATCTAGCTGACGCAGGGGAAGTGGAGTGGAAGCCAAGCAATGAAACCGATCATGGCACCTGGACAGAAACCTGTGGTCTGCTCAGGAATCAGACTCATCGCGAAGAACTGCCAGCTGTTATTTGCTCGCCCAAACAAAGTAAGTCGCACACGGTCATCTGGTTAAACGGTGCAGGGAAGTCTGCGCTCTACGCGGCTGATGGTTCGCTCGAGTTGATGGTGCAGAAATTGGTGAATTCCGGGGTGACCGTGATGGGTGCTGACCTATTGTACCAAGGGGAGTTTCTCGCCGAGGGCAAACCGGTTGTGCACACGCCACGTGTCAAGAATCCCCGCGAAGCCGGAGCTTACACGTTTGGCTACAATTATTCGCTTTTCGTCCAGCGAACCCACGACGTCTTGTCGCTCGTCAAATTCGTGAAAAGCCAGCGGGGTCCAGCCCACCGATTGACCGTTGCCGGATTCGGCAAGGCGGGTGCGTGGGTAGCAGCCGCGCGAGCGCAGTGCGGCCAAGCAATTGATCAGGCGATTGTTAATACGGGCGGATTTCGCTTTAATCAGATTCACGAGCTACAAGATTCCGAGTTTGTTCCAGGGGGAGCGAAATACGGTGATTTGCCAGCGCTGCTCGCTCTCGGCGCACCGGGACGAACCTTAGTTGTAGATGAAACAGATGAAGGACTGGCTCTGGCTCGATCGCAATATCGAGCGGTGAACGCGGATAGCCATCTCAGTGAGTTTGCGGGGGGAAGTATTCAAGCTCGATCAGTAGAATTAGAATGGACTTTAGTTGGGAATGGGAAGTGAACGACGACTCTCGAGAAAGCTTAATTTGCGGGATGGCCGGGAAGTCCTTGTTGTAGTTTTGCGTAGTCAGGCCTTTCATCGGGGAACACCCCGCCGCGCTGGAACATTTTACGATTGGACCTCCACTTCCAGTATTGGGCATGCCCATTTTCAAAGGAAACAACTGTGCTATTTTCATGGCGGCGCCCAGGCGAATCACCCCATTCAGTGCTGGGGTAGGCTTGAATTTCAATTTTCCCATTATTAATGCCATTGCTGGGATTTTTAAGCGGTCATCCTCATCCATGAATACGAGTGCCTTGGCTGGCTTGGGATCTAAAATGGTCGAATACTTTTGCCGGCTGGAGGCGTGTGCTTGACCATGGAAACGCTCCGTGTCGTGGGGTATTTCACTCCACCGCGTGAAATAGTATACCGGTTACCAGGACACACGTAAATTGCGTCTGATGTACCATATTTGTAAAGGACTCCTTGCTGAATGTAAGTGGTGTTGATGTCGAGTTCGGCATCACCGTAGCGCCAAGCCTCACTGACAGGAGGTCCGTACGGGAAACTGTTCGGGCTATTGGGGGGACACATGTCCTGATTACCATCAGGGTACAGGATCCAGCAAAGCTGGAGTTGTTTCAAATTACTCACGCATTAAGTTCGATGCGCTTTGCTTTTCGCTTTGGATAAGCCGGGAGAAGCATGCCAGCAAGAATGGCAATAATAGCAATGACTACCAGCAATTCAATCAGAGTAAATCCCTGAGAACGCATGCAACAGTGAGGTTTTTCCCAGCACTTTTGATCCCTTGCTTGGAAATGCTTTCTCGACCGCGCCGATTGCGAGCTTAGCGCCAACATGTGACGCCATGTTGAACGGAGAAGATTGGGCAGACCGGATTTTACATTCGTTGCCGATTTGTTTCAACGCCTAAAGGGCGCGCTCAGCTAACCTTGAATGCATTGCAGTAATGGCCAGGAGCCCTGCTTTATAGAAGCTCCTGGTGTGTTTAAATAATTCTTCCAACAGAAAGCCTCCTTGAACAGGACAGCAGTTTCTCGTGTAAAAGCCAGACGGATCAATTTCGCTCAAGCACTCAAAGTTCTAGATCTCGTCCGCGCGCTGCAGGAGGGATTCTTCAGTGCTTATCGTTTCAGACATCCGCCGCTTCGTTCCAAAGCTTTATCAAATCGAACTATAAAGACGCCTGCAACATTGCGCAGCTTGCAGTTTGACACAAAGCAAAAGCCAGCCTCAAATGGAGGCTGGCCTTCAGTGCTATTTGAACAGAGCTTCCGAGTAGGTGGAGGTTAGGGGACAAGCCGGAAGTACAATGGCCCGGAACCCAAACTCACCGTTTTGGTGTTGCGGTTGCCGGCGGCAAGCACTGTGGGTGGCTGCGGGCTTACATTGGACCAAGCCGTAGGCAACAATGAAGGCGTGGACTGCAAAGTGAAGGGGCCTGCCTCCGCGTCCCAGGAAATGACGAGGTTACCACCCGAGCGAACGATATTCAGAGTGGGGCCAAAGTTTACCGGATTGGAGAAGTTGCTGGTATGAACCTGGCCGCGGTGGGTTCCGACAGGGTCGGCTGAGTAGTTGGCCGTGACGGTAACGAGCCCACTGCCCAGATTGAGCCCGGAGACGTTGAGGTCGAAACTGCCGGAGTTGGCGACTGTGAAGGAACCCAGGTACCGGGAGCCTTGAGCAAACCCATTGGTATATGTGGCTGAATCAGTCAATTCTGAATAGCCTAAAGCTTTGCCCAAATTCCATCCTTCCGGGTCAAGTTGATAGACGTCAACGATGACGTTGGTGAATGCGCCAATGCCAGGCGCAAAGGTGCCCTTCAGCCGCGGGTAGGTGTTACTGGGGTATAACGTAGGAATGATGGCTACATTGGTATCCAAGTAACGACCTTCGTAGTTAGTAAAGTTGTTCAGGCGCGCACCGGTACCATTAGCATAGCTGTATGGCACAGATTCATTATTGATGGTGGCATTGCCCCGGAAGGAAAGCCGCACGCCGGGATTCAGTGAATCGCCCGTGCCGTTGAAGAACCGGTCAAAAATATTAGTAACATTATAAACGCGGTTGGCCTCCAAGGCGTCGCTGATCCCGTCAAAGTCTGAGCCAAATTGCACTGTGGCATTGGCACTGAAGGAACTCGCTATCGGCGCCACATTGGTGAAGCGGGTCACTCCATCGATGGCCACATTAAAGTAATTGCCGGCAATGATGATGTTAGTGCCAGTGCCGCTATAGAGATCCATGACTGCGGCACCGTTTTCAGCCATACCTCCAAAAACATTGCCTTCATCAGCATCATTGACCCCGTCGCCATCGGTACCGATGGTCAGGTTATTGTAACTACGGCCAATTTCAATATAGCCATCACCCATTTGCGCGCCCCCATTGAGCACTGATACGTCCGCACTGGTAAACCCGTCAGGCAAAACATTCCAAAAATTGCCAGATATGCGGAAGTTAAGTCCTTCGGAGTCAAAGCCGTAGCCGGTGACAAAAACATTAAACTCTGCCCGCGGGTTGGCCGAATTAGCTGCCACGCCTATAGTGCCCGGTTGCGGGTAAACATCGGGTAGCGGTCCGCCACTAATGTCCCGGTGCCGGTAGGCAGCAATCGAAATGGTGGGAATCGCCAGAGTGGTGTTATCGGGCAGATAAGCGACTTGCCGCGTGGCCGGGTCAATGCCAAACCAGCATCCGCTAATGTGCCAATCGGCACAAGAAGCGGTGTGGCTGCGGGCCAGGGAAATGGCTTTGATGTCGCCGGTGCCTCCGTTGCCATCATCCCCGGTTGGAGCCGATAAAATAGCGAGCCCACGGATATGCACATTGGTGCCTCCAAATACTCCCAGCACTGCCCACTCGTCGTCCCCATAACCGGGGCGGCTGGGTACGACAATAAAGTTGGTAATTTGGCCCATGCTTGTGCCATAACCGTTGCGCGCATCCAGACAGATTTTGAGCTGAGCATTATTGGTTGCGTGGATGGGGTTGGTGTTGGGTGAAGCACCGGGCTGGCTGTACCCGTCGATAGTGACGTTGTTCCTAGTAATAATGGGAAAAGAGGTGCCGTCGACTGTTGGCGGGGCCAGTAAGTAATGCACCTGACCGGGCGTGCCTGGGATATTAAACTGGATAGTGTCCCCATCGGCGAGCAGGTTTATCGCTTGAACCAAATTGGTTTGCCCAACTCCGGGGGAAATATTGTTTGTTGTATTGACTACGATTATTTTCGCGGGTGACGATACCGCAGAAATGAGGAGAGTAGTGACAAAGAAGCCGAGTTTGATCGCTTTCATTGTTTGATTATGGTTGGGTAATTCCTAATTACATTGATTAGATCGAGATAGAAAAGCAAGTATTTTATCGCTAAAGTATCTTAACCTAAGCGGTGGCCCGAATTGTTTAGGTACACTTCGAAGCGGATCAACTAATGCGCTGATGAAAGCAGCGAATAGCACCAAGGAAGTTAATCGAGCGTGCTTGAAAATAATTCAGTAGTGCGCGGATGGAGATTAGTTTCAGTCGCGGGCTCTACTCCGAGTGCGCTAAAAACCAATAACCTAGGGCAATCTTTCTGCTAGCACCTGTTGGTACCGTAGCGCGAACGTAATAACGTAATCAGATGGTAGATCCTATTGATTCCTGCGGATGTGAGGGTACAGCGGCAAAGACCTAGGGACAATCATGAAGCAGTTGCGCACCAGCGTGCTCCATTAATATTCCAAAACGGGCGAAGCAGGCTCTAGTTACGAGTTTTTTGATAATTAGCCACTTAATAGACGAGGCAGAATTCAAATGATATGGAAGCACCAAGAATTGTGGCCTATGTGCGGGTAACGGAAGGTAGGCTAACCAAGGCGAGATACGAGCACTGCACCGGGAAAAGTTGTGAGTGCCTCGCTGACTTGTAATAATTGCTCAGACGCCAGGGTTGCACAATGCACTAACTCGCCGGTAAGCACGTTCCGTAAAGACTTGTGCATGAATCCAGCCGGCAGATGGACCGTGGTATCCTTCCAAAGGCTTGCTCCAACAGGAACCGTTTTGGATCCGCCCGTGAGGCCAAAGTTAAGTCGCGGAGCCAAGGTGATGGCTGCTTCATCTCGAAGGATTCGGGCAAAAGAACAAATATGATCTTTTTTAGGTCCGCTTATTTTAAGAGGAAGGTAGTTGCCACACTCGAACAGTTCGGAATGGCTTTTTCGTAACGCAAGCACCTGCCAAATGAGAAACATCTTGACCTGTCCAGACTCGGGAGTTTGCAACAGTTTAGTGAGAAAACTGGACCGAGCCACCGATTCACAGCCGAATTTGGCTTTCAATTCATAGAGCAGACGTTCTCGAAGTTGATAATTAACTGGTCGTCGATTATCCGGGTCTACGAGGTTAAAGTCCCAAAGTTCAGTGCCTTGATAAAAATCCGGCACGCCTGGGGATGTCATCTTTAGCAGAACCTGCGAAAGCGAGTTAAAGACTCCAAAAAACGAAACTGTTTTTTGGAAACCTTGAAAATGCGCTAGGAAAGGACTGGAGAGCTCAAGGATTTTTTCTACAAAGTTTTTCAATGCGGATTCATACTCCGGATGGGGAGCCGTCCAAGAGGTATGTGTCTTCGATTCCTTAATCGCTTTGAGCATGTAAGCCGAAACGCGGTCCCGGAGGGTTGAGAGGCCGGCGGCGTTTTCTGATTCAGGCAGCCAAGCGCCGAGGAGTGTTTGATACAATAAGTACTCATCATTGGAGCAAGGGGCCAGCTGGCCATCAACGAGAGATTTATGGCACCTATTTAAGGCGCCCCAGAGCTTCACCGTTTCCCGCCAAGCTGTCGGCATTTCAGAAAGGAGGTTGAGGCGAGCCCGGAAATCCTCACCGCGCTTAGTATCGTGAGTTGCGGTGGCCAGGAGTGAGTTGGGCCAATGTTGAGCGTGAGCGCGATTGAAATTGTGGAACTCCACCATGGTCGTGCCGAACTTTCCAGAATCACCCCCTACTTCATTGAGAGAAACAAGACGATTATAATTATAGAGCGCGGTGTCTTCTACACCCTTAGCGGTGACCGGTCCGGTAAGTTGCTGAAATTTCAATACAAACTCGCGGGCATCCTGAGTTCTGGACATGTCCCTGGGAAAATCGAGTTGGAGAATTGACTGGATAAAATCGAAGAGCGCTGAGTCGATGGCCGGGTTACGTGCTCTAGCTGAAGCCAGTGCCAGGCTGACGTAGTGACTGTCTCGGGCCGAAATTGTCTGGGAGTCGGCGGTGACATAGGTGCGATATACGGGGAAGCACGCAATGATCTCCGAAAGCGCGGCGTGGAGCTGACCAAAAGAAAAATCCTGGCCATACCTGGTTGAGACCGCAACGCGCTTTAAACGATGGGCCAGTGCGCGCAATTCGCTGATCAAAGAGTATTGCAGGATATGCTTCTTTCCGGCATAAGCCCATTCCTGGAAACCCTGGTGAATGCCTGTGAATTCGCGGTAGATTTCGTCAAAAGCGGACTCATGAGCAGGATTAATAAAGATTCCGTTTAAGCAATTCAGGAAGTCATAGCCGGTGGTGCCAGCCACAGGCCAATCTTCCGGCAGTTGTTCTTCGCCCGTAAGAATTTTTTCAACGACCAAATAAAGGCGTGATGGACTTGGCATGGTTTCGATATCAACAGGTGCGTCGCGAGGGTTATGGGCAGAGGGCAATTGAGCTTTTAAGGAGGATGTTTGCTGCGCGTTAGAAAGTTCATCGTCATGACGTTCCGCGCCTAAAATCAAGCGAGCAAACCTGGCCTGAAGCCGCAGACAGTATTCCCGGGGATCCCAAAGGCCATCGGGATGATCGATCCGCAAACCGGTTATTTTTTGATCTTGCAAGAGGCAGAACAGAAGCTTATGGGTGGCTTCAAACACCTCCGGCAGTTCCATGCGCAGCGATACGAGTGAGGTGATGTCAAAAAAGCGACGGTAATTAATCTCCTCAGGTCCCACGCGCCAGAAGGCCAAACGATAATGTTGCAAGTGGAGTAATTCGTGGAGGAGATTGAACGAGCTTGGTTCTCCGGGTTGGCCGTTAAATTCTTCCAGAGCCACGGCCAAGGCTTCCCGGAACTCGGTCGAGGAGGATTGCCATTGCGCCAGTTGTTCTTTGATTTTAAGTAATTCGTTGCGTTGCGACACAGAAACCAGATCCACGCGGTTAAGGCCTTCGAGGAGCGCGGTAAGGTGTTCGGTGATATGGGAGGATACCCGAGCGTCTCGGCACCACTTTTCAAGAAATCTTTGCAGGATGTGCGCGTAGCAAGCCAAAGCGAGGGGGAATTTACGGTTGTAGTAGGCGATGGAGAAGCGTCCGGCCTCGAAGACGAGTTTTAGTTTTCCCGCTTCCAAGACACGGCTGTAATGATCCTCCAGAATCGGGAGGAGCACTTTGTCATGAAGATCCGATTTAAGGGGACGCCAGTCAATGTCAAACCAAGAGGCGTAACAAGAGGATTGACCGTGCTCAAGGACATCGAGCCACCAGCGGTTGGAAAGGTCATTGCCCATGTGATTTGGCACCATGTCTAGAATGAGGCCAAGACCCAGTTGCTGGAGCCGAGTGGCAAAGCGATCAAATTCGGTGGAGCTGCCGAGTTGTGGATTTAGTTTATCGAAGCCACAGATGTCATAGCCATGGGTGCTTTCAGGGCCAGCGTGGAAAAGGGGGGAGGCATAGCAATCTGTGATTCCAAGGTCGTGCAGGTAACTGGCCAGCTTTGTCGCCGAAGAGAAGGGGAACTCTTGATTGAGCTGTAAACGGTAGGTTGCGCCTGGAACACGAGCGGCAGCCGGACGTTCCGTAGGGCGCAAAGTTTTAGCAGGTTGATGGTGTCGTCGGAGCATTTAGATGTTAAGCAGCGGCTTGGAGAGCAGGTGTCGAGGAACGAATCTGCTTCACAGCAAAACCCAGGCGTTCACCCAAGCCAATAAATTGATTTACCCACTCCTGCGCTTCCTGATTGCCGCTGAGAACGCGTTGCTGAAATTGCGGCATGATGGTCTGCAGCATTTCCCAATAGGTATTCTGCACCTTCCATAGGTTTAAACCGAGGGGGAGGGGAATCATTATTTCAGCAAGTTGCTGGAGCGAGCGTATCCGTTCTACTTCCTCGGGATGCAATGCCAATTGAGTTATCATTTGCTCCAATCTGTGCATGGTGACATAGCTTAGGTCGGGATCCAAAACATGGTCGCCGCGCGAATCCGCTTCATGCAAGAGGGCTCGTAATTGCCCAACATCGACCGGATCGCTGGTGATGGCTTTACGGATATCGCTTTGGAGAACGAGGTCAGAGGCTGTTTTTAGTGCAGGAGGAAGGGGGGCTCGGGCGCCGTGCAGGAATTTCATGAGCGGCGTATAGCGTTCGGTAATCAGTCGGAAGCGATTCTCCAAATCTTCCCTGGTTGAGGCGAGGATTTCGTCTAGAATGCGACGTTGCTCATCTTTGAATAAGGACTTCAGCGAGTAGGAGGTTTCACCAAAATGGCGGTCCATGATGCGAATCGTTTCCGGGAAATCGGCCGATTCATAAGTCGCCTGAAGCTCGCGGACCATGGTATTGTATGCTTCGGTGGACTCGAACTTTCTGACGCTGCCAGTCAGATTGTGTTCACCCAAGTACAGGATGGCATAAGACATCACATCCGATTCATGGGTGATTTCGGAAATGATTCTTGTACGACCAATAGCAAGCCGGGTCTTACCAGCAGTCAACAATTCGCGATGCTCATCCTCAACGCAAAAAGAAAAAATACGGGTGACCTGCTCGTACTGATGAAAGATTGAACTAATGGCATAGTGAGCCACTGCTTTGGGCCAATCAATTTTGGCAGGCTTCACGAACTTGTCGTAGATGCAAGCGCCATCGCAATTCTCCGGAATGTTGCTCTTCGCACCTTGAAAACGCTCTAAAAAGCCGGTTTCCAGATCCCGGGTAAAAAGCTCGCGAGCAAGTTGCAAGGCACGCGCGGCGTACTGGACGACCTGAACACTTTCAATGCCGGAAACTTCATCAAAGAACCACCCGCAACTGGTGTACATTAACATAGCGTGGCGTTGGAGTTCCATGAGTTTGAGTACTTGCACTTTTTCACTTTCGTTTAGTTCCCGGGAGGCGTGATCGGCGAAGAATGTCTCGCGGTTTTTCGCGGAGCGGTCAAGAATGACGGAGACATAATCATCACGAGATTTCCAAGGGTCATGAAGGAATTCTCTGGCCACGGATTCGTATAAAGGGGTGAGTTCATCGCGGAGCCAATCCAAGGCATTGCGCAACGGCGTGCGCCATGCTTGATTCCACCCAGAGTGGCCACCGCTGTTGCACCCGCAGTCAGACATCCAGCGGGCGACACCATGGGAGCAACTCCAAGCGCTTTTTTCATGGATTTGAGCTTCGTGAGTGGGAGGGTGTTTTTCGAGGTATTCTCCGTAATTGGTGAGGCGGGCCAATTTATTGCTTTCAATGTGATGAAGTGCGTAGGCAAGTGCCATTTCACCATGCCGATGGTGGTGTCCATAGGATTCACCATCCGTGGCAATATGGACCAACTGATCCCATTGGCGACGATCATTGAAAGCGCTCAGAAGCCTTTGGGCAAATCGCTCACCACTCGCGAGAAGGCGCTCAAAGGCGACCGCCTGGGAAACGGGTCCATCGTAAAAGAAGACGTTAATAGAGCGGCCGGAGGGCAACCGGACCAGATAGCCGCGGGTGGGATCAATTTGACCTCCGTTGACGTCTCGAAAATTGCGCTTACCGATTTCTTTGACACGACTAGCCTGGAACGGCGAAAGAATGGTGAACTTGATGCCGAGTTGGGCTAGAATTTCCAAAGTGTCAGTGTCAGCCGCAGTTTCCGAGAGCCACATGCCTTCGGGAGTACGGCCGAAGCGAAACTCAAAGTCCCGTATGCCCCAGAGCACCTGCGTGCACTTATCTCGAGTATTCGCGAGAGGCAGAATTATATGGTTGTAGACCTGAGCAAGGGCGGAGCCATGGCTCGAGAAGTTATGTTGGCTAAGTTTATCCGCGGCCACAATTGCATTATGGATGTCAGGCATTTTGTCCTTCATCCATGCGAGCAAGGTGGGGCCAAAGTTAAAGCTGATTTTGGAATAGTTGCTGGTGATACGCTCAATCCGGCCCTCTGCGTCCAGAATTCGGGCAGTGGCATTGGGCCCATAACATTCGACCGTTACACGTTCGTTCCAGTCGTGATAAGGCGATGCAGAATCCTGGAGCTCAACAGTTTCCAGCCACGGGTTTTCACGTGGCGGTTGGTAGAAGTGGCCATGTATGCAGATGAACTTTTCCATTGCTTTTTAAGGGGGCTAGTTTTGCGTTTGAAAATGAGTGCTGCAAGGGGGCGGCAAAGTTACGATTAGTGTGTGATGGCGACCACGGGAACTGAATGGGGTGGTGCAGGCTCCGTCGAAATCTCCCAGATCGGTGCAATCACAGTCTTTAGCATCACGATTTAGGATTTCCATCTGTTGATTAGAACGAGGCACCCAGACATCATGATTTTTGCGCAGAATCGGCGTGAAGTTAGAGAGAGCGAGGATGTCTTCCTGCCGTTGACTATCGAGACGAAGCCAGCTGATCGCACTATCTAAACCACTATTCTGGAGTAACCCCATGACCGGCAGGAATTGGACACGTGTGAAACTCAATTGATTGACCCACTCAGACAAGCGAGGTGCGATTTCGCGGTAGGCAAGAGAGCGATTATTTTCCTCAGGAACACGCATCCAGGAACCGATATCAACTTCGTGAATAGCCGTAGAAGTATCGAGCCGCATGTGCTGTTTTCGCCACACCCTCGACTCATCCTCGCCCCATTCAAAATCTAGTATCCAGACTAAGGGCACCCTTCGGGGGCGTGATCCCTGCCTAAAGGTAAAGGGAGCTGTGTTAGCAACCTCGTACGCATGGTACCAGGAAACCAAATGACATTTGTAAGCAGCGCCTGCAGATACTCCGGGAATAAAACCGACCCAGACTCCGGGTGATGCCTCCTGGCTCAATGGATTCGAGGAGATTTCCCAGACGTTGAAATCCCCGATAATATACGCGTGCCGGGCATTAGGAGCGCACACTGCGAAGTGAGCCGCGTAGATTCCGTTTTGGATGGCCAAATGCGAGCCAAGCTTTTCGGAGAGGCGTGGGTGTGTCCTCTCGAGGAATAGGTACAATTCGAATTCTGTCAAAAGTTTTACTTCATTAGCAGGAGTTAAGACTTGGACAGCGATAATCATTTGTCTGCCTGCATGACTGCGGATTCTTTCCGAAGGCGGTCTATGCGTTGTAAGGCTTCAAGGAATTGCGGCTGTGTCAGAATTCTCTCGAGGGTAAACCGAGCTTTGCGACGCCAGTTAGGCTTCTCGTTCGAGGTTCCGGGCATATTCTGGGAACGAAACTCTCCCCAAAGGTCTTCGAGATTGACAAGCACCACGCTAGCGGAACTGGTACTGAGCCAAGCTAAGCAGGCATTGATAATGGCAGATTCATCCGGTCGTTCACTTTGGAGGCTCCCACAACGCTTTAGAAATTCCACCAGAGCACGGATTTGTTGCTCGCGCTGCTCCTTTTCGCTTTGCAGATTGCGGACGAGGCCAAGTTTGGCCCGTTCTTCGATGTCAACGGCGCGCAAGTAGGCGGCAAAGGGCGGCATATCATGCGTGTTAAGACTGGCGACGGATGCACTTGGCGGTGGAGGCGGTGACTGCTTTGGATTAGGGCGTAACTCGTATTGAAGGACAAACATCGGTCGCAGTCCGTGGCGTGTCATGGCGACATTGACTTCCGGAGGCACGGTGCCGAGGTTCTCACCCACCAAAATAGTTTGGTGACGATGCGACTCCAAACTGAGGATAGCGTAAAGTTCCTCGGCCGGATAGCTAACGTAAGCGCCCCGGCTAGCAGGAAAACCGTGGGGAATCCAAAAAAGCCGGTGCAAGCCCATAACATGATCCATGCGCAACATGCCAGTATGCCGCATTTGGAATCGCAGGTAATCTCGCACATGGCAGTAGCCACGCGCCTGGATTCGTTGTGGGTGCAATGGCGCGAAGCCCCAGTTTTGGCCTTTGGTAAAAACAGGATCCGGCGGAGCGCCGGCGGAAGCAGGGGAAGCAAATGCATCGCGTTCGCGCCAAATATCGTATCCGTCTGGATGAACACCCAAGGGCAGGTCCAGATAAAACTGAGCGCCTTTCTTGCGGCAATCATTTAGCAGATGGCCTAATTGCTCCTGAGCGAGCCATTGAACATAGACATGATAGTCCTTGACCCGGTTCGAATAATCACCCGATTGCAATTTTCCATAGCGCATGCGTTCTTCCCACTGATGCCATGATGTTCTGGTGTAATCGCAAGCGGCACGGAACTGCGCGTAATCAAGAAGAGCTGACTTCTCGCGCATGAAGCGTTCGCATTGTTGCCGACGTGGCGAGCTACCAGCAAAAAAGTCATGCGCAAGTAACTCGAGTACTTGACGACGGGCAGCCATTTCGGCTCGGTAGTCTACGAGCGAGTTGTTGCGGAATTCTTGAAGTCGCTTTTGGAAGGCCAGCGAGTTTACCAGCTTTTGAGCGGCCCTCGAACGAGAAAATTCGGGAACAGCAGTCAGGTCGAGGTAAAATTCGTTCCAGAATAACCTGCTGGCAGGTGAGTAAGGGCTCGGCTCACAGACAGGCGTATCCAGAAAGGCTGCCAACAATGGTAACGTCGCCACTACGCTGCCACCCAGTGACCCAGCCCATTCACTTAGCCTTGTATAATCGCTGAGATTGCCGGCTCCCCAACTTCGTGCTGAATGAACCGCGTACATGGGCAAGAACACGCCCCAAGTTTTTGGTGAACCAGGAGGGGAGTAGCTTATTGCAGGTGCTGACACGATCAGAGTGCGATCTATCCTCCCCGCGAGCTCAACTTCAAGTTCATGGTAACCCGTCCGCAGGGCAGGGAGGGAAACGGCTAACACAACGAACGTCAGGCCACCCACCCGGGCTGTTCGTAATTTGCGTGCGCGAGTGACAGCGGACGTTAGGACCCTAGTTTGACCATCCTCGAATTTTAACCGAAGTTTCAAGCCGGCCAGATCGTGGCCAGATTGGAATCGCATCTGAACCGTCAATGGGTTCCCCCCCCAAGCCACGAGGACGGGAGGAACTCGCTGGCGCCATTGCTGTGATTTATGCTCGTGCAATGCATCGCGAACCTCGGCGTGGTTCTTGGCCGAAACATTCCACAAGTTGAGCAGTGCCTTGAGGGTATCCGGCGTAGCTTCCTGCCGGTGGCCAGACATATCGATAAATGAATTATGGATTCCGTAGCACCGTGCGAGTCTGCGGATTCCTGCCACGTAGTTGGACCATTCAGAATGGACGTGATTCGAAAGGCAAGCCGCGGGCATAACGGAGGAAGCACGCTTAGGGTTTCGGACGCTCCATTGGCAGTTGCGGCGCAACGACTCGCAATCGGATAAAGGGCCTCGGTCTATACGGTTCATCATTGTGAAATGGCAGTTTTCCTTGCGATTTCGGCTGAAGCCCGAGAGGCATCCAGAAGTTGGAGGATACCACGGAGCGGGATTTTTATCCAGTTTGGTCGATTAATTACCTCGTAGCCGACTTCGTAGATAGCCTTCTCCAGCAGGTGGGCGTTTAATAAAATGAGAAGAGCCGAATCAGATTCGGGTAGTAGCCGGGCAGTGCGCACTACCTGCAAATAAGCTTTGAAATACACTGCGCTCACCCAGCGCTGCCAAAATCCAGCCCATGGTTCCAATTGAGGCACCTCCTCCGCCTTAATTGTGCCAAGCTCGATTTGTTTGAAAAGTGCAGCGTAAGTGATGTAATCGAAAGAGCGAATCATCCCAGCCACATCCCGTAGAGGAGAGCGCTTAATGCGGCGTTCACCCAGTGGGCGAAACGGTTCACCTTCAAAGTCAATTAGCACAAAATCCTTACCTGTATATAACACCTGGCCGAGATGAAAATCGCCGTGGCATCGAATGCGTTGAGCGTTGATTTGCGTGGTGGAAACTGACTTGAAAGCTTTTAGAATATCCTGTTCCAACCCGGCCACCTGTTCGGCTTGCATTCGTACGGACTCAGGCACCCGACTGAGGGAACGGCGAAGAAGGCCCAGGTTTTGGACGGCCAAGTTTCGCATCGATTGGTACAGACCGCGCTGATAAAAAGGAGTGAACGGCTCGGGTGCAAAGTCTTTGTTGGCCGGATCGGACGCGAGTGCCAAGTGCAATTCTCCCGTGCGCTCGCCGAGCAGACGCGCGGATTCAAGGTAAGTACCAATCATGGCCACAACGCCTTCCGGTACATCTCCCCCGGCGATCGACAATAGGTGACCGCCAGCCTCGGGCCTCACAGCTATTTCTGAGCCGGCGGTGCGGACCCTCTCGAAATACCGACTCAAGGTATCCAGTGTAAACTCCCAAGCATCCTTCGCATTCGGCAGAAACTCGGTTAGAATACCTACAGTTGCTATCTCGCCGTTACGACGCTGGTATTCAAGGGAGCCAACTACAGAGGGAACATGGGGAAACTTTTTAACCGTCAAAAATTGTCCCACTTCTAAGTCAGGATTCAGGCCGACATCCACGCGCCGGAAAAGTTTTAAAAAGTACTTATCCCCGAAAATGATGCTCGTGTTGCTCTGATCCGTTTTGCCAACGGTTGGTTCGAGTGTGGAGGCGGTCACGGTGCCATGAGTGGAGCGAAACGAAGATGTAGACAGTGCTTTCAGCTCGCCATCCCAGCCAATGAATGATCGACGTCGAGCAACAGCTCCAAAGAGGGCCTGGCAAAACTCCTTATTGCGTGCTGCTGCATAGAGGAGTCCATCGATTTCAAGCCGTTCTATGCGGAGCCGCGCAATAATGATTTCTGGCGAGGCATGTTCGATCTCGTCGCATTCCGAGCCCGTGGCAAAAGCCATAGGCAACATGTATTCTTCGGGATCACCCTCCAAATACTCCACCAGCAGCAGAAGCAAGGAAGCCCGCGTAGAGTCGTAGGGCAGAACAATGGCATCATGGACTTGAACAGATTTTATCTCTCGTGCTTTGCCGGCAAACCAGCGGCGATTCTTCAAAAAGCTCGCTAGGCATAGCTCCAGTGCCCCCCGGCGATTAACATCAAGCACATCTTCCCAACGGGCCCCTGCCAGCAATATCTCGCCAGCGCGGTTTGAGACAGTCGCAACTTCGCCGTTGGTGGCTCTCTCAAGCGAGAACCAGAATGCAGCATGGGGTGCAAGCGTCATGAAATAAGGTTTTTCATCAATCGTCGGAAACTCAGTGCTTCCGAATAGCTCGACAGGAACAGTATTGCGGAACTCTGCTAAATCCAGTTGGACCGGCTGCGTAAAGCGGGACAAATTTGCTACAACCAAAATTGTCTCCTGGTTGTACTGCCGAACAAAAGCAAGAATCTTACGGTTGGACGGTTCGATAAAACGGATGGACCCACGGCCGAAAGCCTGGTAACGCTTTCGGAGCGTCAGAACACGCTTCATCCACCACCAAAGCGAGTTTGGATTGCGCTCCTGCGCCTCCACATTGATAGCTTCATAATGATATTCCGGATCCAGGATTATAGGAAGATAAAGGGCGTGAGGACTGGCACGGGAAAACCCTGCATTCTTGTCAGAACTCCACTGCATTGGCGTTCGCACTCCGTTTCGGTCACCCAAAAAGACATTGTCCCCCATCCCGATCTCGTCTCCGTAGTACAGCACGGGGGTGCCCGGATAGGAAAATAGCAGTAAATGAAGGAGTTCGATTCGGCGGCGATTATTTCCCAAAAGAGGGGCCAAACGGCGGCGGATTCCCAGGTTTATGCGAGCCTTCGCATCATTAGCATAAACCCGGTACATATAATCGCGTTCTTCATCGGTAACCATTTCAAGCGTCAGTTCGTCATGGTTGCGGAGGAAAAGTGCCCATTGGCTGGTCTCGGGAATTGCTGGTGTTTGCTCCAGGATATCAACAATGGGAACCCGGTCCTCCATCCGGACAGCCATGAACAGGCGAGGCATAAGTGGGAAATGAAATGCCATGTGGCATTCATCACCTTTGCCCTCGCCAAAATAAGTTACAGCGTCCTCGGGCCACTGGTTGGCTTCCGCCAGGAGCATCCGATCACTGTATTTTTTGTCAACGTGCCGACGCAGGGTTTTTAAATAGTCATGGGTTTCGCGAAGGTTTTCACAGGAAGTCCCTTCGCGTTCATATAGGTAAGGGACGGCATCCAGGCGCAGGCCGTCGACGCCAAGATCAAGCCAAAAGTCCAAGGCGCGAGTAATTTCTTTGTGCACTTGAGGATTGTCGTAATTCAAGTCTGGCTGATGGGAATAGAAGCGATGCCAATAATAGGAATGAGCAACCGGGTCCCAAGTCCAATTTGAAGGCTCGAAATCGCGAAATATAATACGGGCTTCTCGATATCGTTCAGGGCTATCACTCCATACATAAAAATCTCGCCAGGGGTTTCCTGGTGTGGCCCGGCGAGATTGCTGGAACCACGGATGTTGGTCGGAGGTGTGGTTAACCACAAGTTCGGTAATTACACGCAGGCCTTGTAGGTGCGCTTCGTTTAGGAAATTCTTGAAATCCTTCAACGTTCCATACATCGGATTGATAGAGTAATAATCCGCAATGTCGTAGCCATCGTCCTTAAGCGGAGAAGGGTAATAGGGCAGTAGCCAGATAGCTGTGACACCTAGTTCCCGCAGGTAACTTAGTTTTTGAGTGAGGCCACCGAAATCACCTATACCGTCCCCGTTGCTGTCGAAGAAGGCGCGAACGTGGACTTCATATATAATTGCATCTTTGTACCAGAGCGGGTCTTTGCCGAGGCCCTCAAAGGAGGGTTTTCGGCCAATCGTCCTCGGCTTGCGAGCCATTCCTTTAGTAAAAGTAATCAAAATCCTGCTCCGTCCGGACGTAACGGCGCAGGTGAAAATGATGCGCCGGCACGAAAATCGGGTTTAGCTCCACAAAAATGCGAGCCCCAGTCCACAAAGACCGCGCATTGGTTAATAGCTCATGGCACTGAAAAGTGTCTCTGGGGGATATTCCCCATCGCTCAAGGTCTAAACTTATCCAGCCTTGCTGGGTGTGAAGTGGGTCGAGATTCACCACCGTAAGAATGACGCCATTGAATTTGTCAGTATGCTTGCTGTAGGCAATTTGTTGGTCGTTGTCGATTTCATGGAACTGGAGATGAGTTGCATTGCAGAGCGGGATATTCCCGGCAGACTTGGTTTATTCGTGTGATCATCTCGGTGAGGTTGTCTGGACTATTAAATTTCCATTGCCTAATCTCATACTTTTCCGAGTTCAAATACTCTTCACTGCCGTGCTCTCGTGCTTGGTGTGCACAGAGTTCACAAGGGATGCCATAGATCCCATAATGGAGGTGAGCGTGTTCCGCCAGAATGAGGCGGAACGCGAAGGCAGCGCGACCGCCGAACTGCAGATACTCGGTGAGGATATCGGGCGTGTTTTTGGCCATAGGTTCGGGCGAAAGCCTTCGCGTACTTCGCTTTAAGTCAGTTTCGTTTGGTAAGTCTGAAGCTCGGGGCTGGTGTTACGCCAAGGAAAGTAGTTGTAGGACTGGTTAAAACCAATTTTGGCGAGATAGTACATCATATTTGGTAAGGTGAAGACTTCCGCCAGGAATACTAAGCCAAGCGAGTCACAAGTTAGCGTGCCGAGGCACCACTCCCATAATCTGAAAGGCTTTGTGTGAGGATTATCCACTCGAAAAGTTTTGACCCCTTGTCGGATCCAAAATTCAAAAACACTTTTCGGCTCCGCCCAGAGAGCAAACCAATCATGATTTTCGAAATCAAAGGGAGACATGTCTCAATATTTTTGGGCGGGTTTTCCGCATATTGGATTGAACCATCTGGCTTTCGACGAAACCAGTTCGGATGCTCGTGCACGTACGGATGGTCTGGCGAGCATTGGAAATGCGATTCAGCCAACTTTCGAGCGTGTAGTAGTAGATTCCGAGTCGGACGGTGGCGAATGCGGCACTTCAACGATCATTTACCTCAGTCCGCATTGGGACTTTCGGCCAGGTTGTCTGGCATTCATGAGGATACCGCAGAACGTCAGCTAAATTGTAGTGTCCGTCGGCAAGGGTATTCACGCTGAACTCGCCTTGGCCACCGATGCAGCGTTTTGCCGGGAACCCTTCCCCATTGATTTCAGGATAAACCCGTCCGATATCAACGCGCTTCTTCCCATCCTCCTAAATGCTCGGTGTTGTTGCCATATCCCGCAGCTGACGTAACTATTTTCTTTCGATTGCCTAAAGTTTTCAAGTGGGGTGTGTTGCTGTTTATTGAATGCAACTTAATGAAAAGGCTGTTACACGATCCCGGTTTGCAGGAACTCCATTTTCCACGTAAGCTGAATTAGGTGGCGCACTTATGGGGCAAACACGAGCATTCATGTCGTTTGGAACACACAATGTTTTGGCAGTGATTCTGGGGGGAGGCCGAGGCACGCGTTTGTTTCCGCTCACAAAGGATCGTTCAAAACCTGCGGTGCCGCTCGGTGGCAAGTACCGGTTGGTGGATGTTCCCATTTCCAATTGCATAAATTCCGGCTTCCTTCGTATTTTCCTGCTGACCCAGTTTAATTCGGCCTCGCTGCATCGACATATTTCGCAGTCATACAAATTTGATCATTTTTCAGGAGGATTTGTGGAGATTTTGGCGGCCGAGCAGACTTTGACGGACGCCTCCTGGTATCAAGGCACAGCGGATGCCGTGCATAAAAATTTCATTCACTTTCAAAACAGCCCTTTTGATTACATGATTATTTTAAGTGGAGACCAATTGTACCGGATGGACTACAAGAGTGTTCTTGGTCAGCATTTGGCAACTCAAGCGGATGTGACCGTATCCACAATTCCGGTGCCGCGGAACGATGTGCCTGGTTTTGGCATCATGCGTATGGACGAGGATCATCGGATCACCGCATTTATTGAAAAGCCGAAGGATCACGCGGTTCAAGATCAATTCAAAATCACTCCGGATTGGCACTCAAAGCTAGCGCTGCCTAAGGCGGAGGAACGGTTTCTCGCTTCAATGGGAATTTACGTCTTTAACCGCAAGGCACTATTTGAATTACTGGACGAAAATCACCATGACTTCGGCAAAGATGTGATCCCGCGAGCATTAAGTTCCCATCGTGTTTGCGCCTACGTGTTTCAAGGTGCGTGGGAGGACATCGGGACTATACGGGCTTTTTTTGACTGCAGCATTGATTTGACCTCACAGAATCCGCGATTCGATTTCTTCGACATGACGACGCCGCTCTTTACTCGACCCCGGTTTCTTCCCTCATGCAAAATCAACGGGGGCGTTATTGAGCATTCGCTTATTTCGGATGGTTGCATTATTAACGAATCACAGATCCACCGCAGCATCTTGGGTCTGCGAAGCATCGTGGGAAAGGGGAGCTACCTGGAGCGTACGGTTATGATGGGAAGCGATTTTTATGAGACGCGACAGGCATTGGATGAGCAGCGAAGCAAAGGTATTCCACGAATAGGAGTAGGCGAGAATACCCGCGTTAACAATGCCATTATTGATAAAAATGCCAGAGTGGGAGATAATTGCGTCATTTCACCAGGTGGCAAACCAAAGGATGCCGATGATCCTCTTTATTTTGTCCGCGATGGTATAATAATCATTCCAAAAAACGGCGTGGTGCCCCATGGCACTGTTATCTAAGCGGATGTGGAACTTCCAAGGGGAGAAAACCGAGAACAGTCCAATAAAAACGCACGGCAAGCCGAAACCGACGCCTTGGATGTTGGTGGGCTTATTTGCGCGAAGATCGTCGACGTTGCGCAAGATACGCAACCAACCCAATCGAAAGAATTGCCGCTGTTGAAGGTTCCGGAATTGGCTCCCAATGAAGATATTTGTCTTTGCTAATTCCTACCGAACTTCCAGCCGGAATCATAAAATCCCACTGAAAAGCCCAAGTTGCATCACCGAGTGCAGTGGGGCCCATATTATCGTTCAGAGTAGTCGGATTTCCATCTGTTAGTCGGTCAAAAGTGAAAGGATCCAGTGCAGCTTCGCCGTGGTTGGCGCCCGGGGTCAGTACTGTTTCGCTAACGGATGAATTGTTGTTTTTGGATAGAGAGGCTTCATTGAACAGCCCACGAAGATTTTTCCCCAGTGTAACCGAATTGTTGAGCGCACCGCCTGCTAGTTGAAAGTTCGAGTATTGAAAGAAATGAAACTCGAGTGGAGAAGCTGAGGTATTAGCGATTGTGATCGACTCTGAAATATCTGAATTATGACTCCCTAGCGAAAAGCCGGTTAGTAAATAGTCAATCTCCACGCTAAACTGATTGTTGGCATAGGTGGTATACAATCCACGGGTACCCACCAAGCTGGTTGATACGGTGCCGATACTGCTGATCGGAGCCTCCGGGCCGCTGCTGCCAACCCGAAACCAAAACCATTGCTGGCGAAGTTGGTTCACGCCGTCAACAACCCAGCTGGTCATACCGCCATTATTTCCAGAGCTAGGAGTGACGTCGATCGTGGCTGTCGAATTATTGTGGGTTAAAGGGATAACTTGTGCCTGGGTCTGAAAGGATCCCGCACCGATGGAAAAGACGGCAGCAGCCAGCCAATGTGTAAACGGTATCCGAGTAAAGGTTTTCATAGGTCCGTTCCGAATCTGACCTCAGGGTTTGATTGAATCTGAGTTATTTAAATCATTATCTTCGTTCACAGTCAAGATCTTTCTAATGCTCGTGAACACTCTTTTTGTTGCTTCGCATCCTCTCGTAATCCGCTGTTCGACGGGAAGAAGGCAACTTTCAATTTTTTGGATGCCTACGCCGACGTAGCATTAACCCACCTATAGCAAGAGCACCCAAAGCCACGGAGGAGGGTTCAGGAACCTGCAAATCTTTGGCCTTGCTGATTCCAAGAGAGCTAAACGCCGGGATGGTTAGATCCCATTGAAAAGCCCAGGTTGCATCTCCTGGACCCGCAGTGGCGACATCATTCAGAATAGTGGCCGCACCGTCATTCAACCTGTTCAAGGTGAAAGGTGATATGGCAGCTTCTCCATGATTTGCTCCTGGTGTGGTCACCGATTCGCTGAAAATCGTACTCCCTTTAGTCTGCAGCGCTTCATTGAATAGTCCAGCGCCATTCTTCCCCAAGGCAATGGTATCGCCACCGGCGCTGCCTGCTAAATCAAAGTCGGAATACTGGAAGAAATGGAACTCAAGCGCCGAGGAGGTGCCGTTGGTAAGAGTAATAACCTCATCAACGTGGGAAAGAGCGCTCCCGGCGGAGAATCCTGTTAAAACGTAAGAAATTGCAACACCGTATGACCCGTTATTATAACTCGTCAGTAAGGTCCGGGCGTTGGGTGTTGAATAGGTCGGGGCGCTGAGAGTGTTGATTGACTGTTCCGCTCCAACGGCCCCAATTCTATACCAAAACCACTGCTGGGCCAGTTGATCTTGACCATCGACTGTCCAGTTAAACATGCCCGCCTGGTTTCCAACGTTAATATCAACAGAGGAATTATTGTGCGTTAAACTAACGTTCTGCGCGTGGATGTTCAATGCTAGCGCACAGGCCGAAGACGCGATTAAGGCCGTCTTTCCCCATAAGGTTTGGGTGGTTCCCTTCATAATGAGACTTGGGTTTTGGTTAACTGCATATGTTCATAGCTTTTTCCGCTAAATAGTCAAGCTTTTTTAGAATAATTTTGCGTTGACACCGACTTCGTCCCGCTTTCAGGGCTGGGATGGCGCACGGGCTTTTGTTTTGCTTCTTCCAAGCGCTAACTCCATTTTTAGCACTACGAATTCATGCGTCACAAAATTGCATTGGGATACCTGTTGTTGCTGGTTGCGGCTTCGCCAACTGTTGCAATTGGGAAGGCACGGCATGCGGTGGTTATCGTTTGGGACGCGATGCGACCTGACTTTGTATCGGAGCAACTTACGCCGAACCTTTACACACTCGCCCAGCAGGGTGTTACTTTCGCCCACCATCACTCGGTTTACCCCAGTGCAACCGAGGTGAACGGGACCGCGCTTTTCACCGGCACATATCCAGCACGTTCCGGCATTATTGGAAACCATGAATTCCGAGCAAAGATCGATTCTGCGAAACCCATTCACACCGAGAATCTGGAATCGGTGCGCAAAGGGGATGAACTTTCCGAAGGGCATTATCTGCATGTTCCAACACTTCCAGAAATCATTCAACGGTCCGGTCGAAAAACCGCCATCGCAGGGGCCAAGCCGGTTATTCTGCTCGCCGATCGCGTCGCCCGAGGTTCTGCGGGCTTAAGCGCCAACATTATCGCAGGTGCTACGCTTCCTTCAAATCTTCTGCAGCTGCTCACTAATCTGCATGGTCCGTTTCCCGGAGAAAAAGCAACCGAGCGTACTCGGAATGATTGGACTACGGAGTCGATGCTTGATCCCCTGTGGTCCGATGGGGTTCCTGCGTTTTCTTTTTTGTGGATGAATCAGCCCGATTTCACTCAGCACCAAACTGGTCCTGGCTCAAGAGAAAGTCTCGAAGCAATCAAGAATGCGGATGCTAACCTCGGTCGTGTATTGAGGGCATTAGAAGTAAGAGGCGTCCTTAAGGAAACTGACATACTGATCGCATCTGACCACGGTTGCTCAACTGTGTCCTCGCGTGTCGATTTAGCTGCTGCTCTGAAGCAGGTCGGAGTCAGCGCGATCCGCGAATTTAAGAGCAAGCCACAGAGAGGTGAAGTCTTAGTCGTCAGTAACAGCGGTTCGACCTTCATATACGTAATTGGGCACGATCCCGAGGTCATTCAGCAGATTGCCAGCTTTTTGCAAAGCTGGCCTCATACGGGAGTGATTTTTACCCAAAAGCCAGTTCCGGGTGTTTTCCGACTTGAGCAAGTGCACCTAGATTCAGAGGAGGCTCCAGACATTATCGTCTCGATGCGCTGGACACCCGACAAGAACACGAACGGAGTGCCAGGGATGATGGTATCAGACGGTGGCTTTGGGCCAAACCAAGGGTCACACGTCAGTCTTAGCCCATTTGATATGCACAATACTTTGATTGCAGTGGGTCCGGATTTTCGCCGAGGGGTTGTAAGCACCCTGGCAAGTGGTAATGTGGATATTGCGCCGACAATACTTTGGATTATGGGGGTGAAGCCCCCGGTGCGTATGGATGGGCGCGTTCTAACCGAGGCTTTGACTGTAAGCGGACCTAAAGTTAAATCGTTTGAACCCCGATGCCTCCAAGCTACTTCTGAGACTGCCGGACTTGTTTGGCGCCAGTACCTTAAGTTAACGGAGGTGAATGGAGTCGCTTATATCGATGAAGGCAATGGTGCTCAAATTCCGAAGTGATTGCGGGCATAAGTCGCCTACCGAACGTCGCCCAGTATTGATAAACCGCAGGAAGAGAGTTAATGATTATCCCGTGAAATCTGAGTTGGTTCGCCTCACGTTACGATCTTTATATCTGCTCGTATTGCTTGGAGTGGTGGGAGGGCTCTTCGGGTGCACCCCAAAACGCAGCGCCAAACTAAACATTGGTATGGAACTTAACTACCCGCCCTTCGAAACGGTCGATCCCCAAGGCCAACCAGCTGGCATCAGCGTCCAAATTGCCGAAGCTCTAGGGAAGTACTTAGACCGAGAGATCCAAATCCAAAACATTCCGTTTGACGGGCTAATCCCGGCGCTCAAGACCTCCAAAATCGATCTTATTATATCCTCAATGACCGAAACGCCTGAACGCGCGCAATCGATCGATTTTTCTGAACCCTATTTACGCACAGGCCTTTGCGTATTAGTTAGCAAAGGCATTGCGATCGACTCCATCAATCAACTCGACAAACCGGATTTTAGTATAGTCGTCAAGCAGGGAACAACGGGACAACATTACGCGCAGGAGCATCTGAAGCGGGCTCGGTTGCTGGTTTTGGAAAAGGAAGACGCATGCGTGCTCGAGGTCTCGCAGGGCAAAGCGCAAGCGTTCCTCTACGATCAGATGTCGATTCTTAAACATTGGCAACGCCATAAGGAAACAACTCGTGCCTTACTTAAGCCATTCCAGGAGGAACAATGGGCGATAGGTTTACGTAAGAATGAGAAGTCTCTGAAAGGGCAAGTAAATGCCTTCCTGAAATCATTTCGTTCGCAATCCGGTTTCGAACGCCTCGGTGATCGGTATTTAAAAGAGCAGAAAGCGGATTTCCAGCAGATGAATATTCCTTTCATCTTGTAATATGAAGCGATGGCTGACGCAGTTTGGTGCCATGTAGCGCGGAGTGGATGATGACTCAATCCCTTTGCGACAACCAGAGACGTACTTGGCGGGCGAGGACTTCTGCTGGCCTGTGCGCCACCGGGTTGCTCGCCATCATATTGTATTTTTCATTTCACCAAATCACCTACCACTGGAATTGGCAGGCGATCTACAAGTATCGCGAGAACTTATTTTCTGGGTGGTTGATGACTATATTGGTCTCGTTGGTGTCGCTCATCTTTAGTACATTGATTGGGGTCGCTTTTGCTCTGCTCCGTCGTTCTCAAATTCTGCTATTGCGGTATATTGCAAATATCTATGTTGAGATTGTACGAGGCACTCCTCTGCTGGTACAAATCTTGATATTTTTCTATGTAGTGGCGGCTGCGTTCCAGGTTAACAATCGGTATGTTGCCGGAATCCTGATACTCTCATTTTTCAGTGGTGCGTACATCAGTGAGATTGTCCGCGCTGGAATTGAGAGTATTAGCCAGTCACAACTTGAGTCGGCAAGAGCCATCGGCTTCACGCCGGCCCAAACGTATCGATACGTGGTTTTTCCCCAGGCTATCCGATTGTCGTTGCCCCCGCTCGTTGGTCAGTTTGTATCGCTGATCAAAGATTCCTCGTTGCTTTCGATCATCGCTGTGAATGAATTCACCTTATCTGCACGTAACGTGAATTCGGCCACATACAGCACTTTGGAGAGCTACATTCCGCTTGCAGTTGGATACCTTGCATTGACATTGCCAATCTCGCTGTGGGCTCGTGCCTGGGAACAAAAGCTCCGGTTTGAAACTTAATATTTCCAACCTTTCCAAGCGATTTAATGCTTGTCAGGCGCTCGACCGGCTCTCATTGAAGCTTGAGAACGTGCGCAGCCTAGTGCTGATCGGCCCCTCTGGTGGCGGTAAAACTACCTTGCTGCGTGTCCTGGCTGGACTCGAGGTTCCGGACGGAGGAGAAGTCGAATTTCAAGGCGAGCGGATGCACTTCGAGGAAGCTGCCCTTTTGCGTCATCGTCGTCGGGTTGGGATTGTTTTTCAGGCATTCAATCTTTTTCCCCATCTGACTGCTCTGGAGAACATCACATTGCCTTTAGAGCGAGTACATGGCCAATCAGCGAAACTGGCTCGAGAAACTGGTCTGGAGTTGTTGCGTCGGTTTGAACTCGACTCACATGCGGCTCAGAAACCTGGTGCCTTGTCCGGAGGCCAACGTCAGCGTGTTGCCATCGCCCGTGCCGTAGCGATCAGGCCTCGGGTTCTACTCTTTGATGAACCTACCTCCGCGCTTGACCCGGAGATGACGGCCGAAGTGCTCGACATGATCGAGCAGCTTCGGGAGGAAGGTGCCGATCTCATACTGGTGACGCACGAAATGGGTTTTGCTCGCAAGGTGGCCGACATTGCTGCCTTCGTTAGCCACGGCCGCGTGCATGAGTGTGGTCCTACCTCGATGTTATTTGGTGCCCCTTCCACGGAAGAAGGCAAGCGGTTCTTTGGTACTGTGCTCAAGTATTGAATGCCAAAGGTGCCCAAGCTGATCTGGATTTGAATTAGCGAGGGTGCTGAACAAAGTATGTCACAGCTGCTACTGTTCCCAGACCCGCGGCCGCTAGTGGAGCGACTAGGCCGGGAGTTTTTTCGGGAAGCGCCGCAACGCGCAGGAATTTATCTGATGCGTGATGCGGCTGGCAGGGTCCTATACGTTGGCAAAGCCAAGAACCTGCGGAAACGGTTGGCGAGCTATCGGGTGGCGAACCCAGACCGTATGCGTCAACGTCACCTACGCCTGCTGAGAACGGTGGCGCAAATTGAATTGCAGGGATGTTTTGATGAATCGGAGGCACTCACGCGGGAAGCAGAGTTATTACTCAGTTTAAGGCCGCCATTTAACCGGGCGGGAACATGGCCAGGATTACGCCGATTCTTCACCTGGCGAGTGACTCAAAGCGGTCTCGACTTGGGAGTCAGCCAGGCGATAGAGCCCGGGTGGTGCTTTCATGGGCCGCTGGGATCTGTTGCGTTCGAGTTGCGAGCTGCGGTGGTGCGTTTGATATGGAGCGCGTGTTACCCCCAGCGCGGTTTGGCTGGAATGCCTGGAGGATGGTACTGTAATCGGCACCGGGGGATTGTGACGATTCCGAGTCCCGGAGTTGGTAAACTGGAACTGGCAGAGGCAGCAAACCATTTGGTCGCAACGTTCGAGACAGGCACGGAAGCCTTCATAGAATGGATTCGCAAGCAGGTGCCTACCCAAAGTCATCCGTTCGAGATAGGTTCGAGGGAGAATGACCTCGCAAATTTGTGTGAGTGGGCGAGGAAAGTGCGGGAGGGGCGGATGCGAGAGGCTGCAACGTCAGCAAGGCACCCTGACCTCCACTGGAGTGGTGAGCGATAATTACGCTCTAAATTGCGATACTTACGAGCTTGACGCTGCCCATGGGAGTTATAGGCTTGGTAGACAGATATGGGTTTGCCTATATTCGCTCTTAAAGAACCCGTCGCGAACCAGCAGACCGAGGGAACGGCACGTCCAAATCCTTTATGGGGAAACTTGTATGCACCAGGAAGGGCACGAGCAGAAGGGGTAGAAACATGGGAGGTGCTGAAGCGGATTCCTATATTCGAAGGACTCACTAAACGGGAACTGTCCGGAGTCGAACGCATTCTTTACCGTCGCACTTACGAACCGAACGAACCTATATTTCATCAAGCCGATCCCGGACTAGGAATGTACATTATCGTGGATGGCTGCGTGGCCATTTTGAGTGGGCCGTCCCAGAAGCAATTGGCCGAACTGCGTGACGGAGACTTCTTTGGAGAATTGGCATTGCTGGATGAACTACCCCGGAGCGCGACTGCTATTGCGAGGACGCAATCAACGATCGTTGGTCTGTTCCAGCCAGATTTTTTTGCGTTTATTGAGCGCAACCCACGTTTGGGTGTAAAAATAGTTCTGCCTCTCGCTCGCATCATTGGACGGCGTTTGCGAGCTACCCACGAGGGAATCCCCACAACGCTGGGCTAAAGATATTCGAACCCGAATGCCAGAACTTCAAGGGATTCCGAAAGCTGAATCGGCGAACAAGGCGTTTTTATGGGTAAAAATAGTGTTTGGCGTGCTTGTGGTCGGATTGGCATTAGCGCTTGTGTTTTCGGTGAGTGGGTTGGCGAAATTATTAGTAGTATGCGCGCTCATTGCGTACGTGCTTGATCCGGTGGCGACACATCTCGAATGCCGAGGACTGAACCGGACTGGGGCAGTAGTGATAGTTTTTGCAGGGTTAGGCGCACTTTTGCTCGGGTTAACTAATCTGCTTTACCCGGTTTTCACGGACCAGTTGGAAATGTTGCAGTCTGAAGAGTTCAGCAATCATGCGAAGGTCGCATTGGCAAAAAGCGAAAGGCTGGTGCACGATAAATTGGGTTTTCTAGGCTTGGATAAAGTAAACGTAGTGGAGGAGCTTCGTCGTGGCCGGGACCATCTAGGGACAGCTATTTCCAACTTTTTTGTTGCGGAGTTAGTTCCATCGATTGCGCATTTCGTAGCAATGCCGTTTATTATTTTTTTCATGCTGCGCGACGGACGAGAGATGAAGAAGTGGCTGGTTTGTCTCGTGCCGAATCGGTATTTCGAATTATCGCTGGACGTCTTGTATAAGATGGATCTTTCGTTAGGAAATTTTTTGCGTGGACAGTTTCTGGACGCTTTAGTGTTCGGCGTACTAACGATGCTGGCAATGTGGTTATTAAGTGTGAAGTACTTTCTTTTTATTGGGGTCTTTGCCGGCTTGGCTAACCTGATACCGTATGTGGGCCCTATCGTGGGTGGGTCCCTGGCTTCAATGGTAGTCTTGTTGAACACTGGGGATTTGGAGCGAGTGGCGCTTGTTTTAATCGCCTTCCTGTTTGTGAAGCTGCTTGATGACGCGTTTATCCAACCCCTTACTGTGGCGCGAAGTGTGCACATGCACCCGCTTTTGGTTCTCCTCGTTATTATCATTGGCGGGCACTGCTTCGGATTGCTCGGAATGCTGCTGGCGGTGCCAGTGACGGGGTTCCTTAAGGTAGCTGTGGAGGCAGGAGTGAGCTTGGTTCGCAAATACCGCTGCTCCCGGATGGTTGAATCGGGCTTAGCGAGAACTCAACCCCAGGCCCGCGTTTCCGTAAATTAGCACAAAAGGAGATCCGCCAATCGGTCGTAAGCGGCATGCCATGCGGTGGCGTGAGGCATAATGGTCTCCATGCGAAAAGAACGGCGCACGCTATCTCGGGCTTGATCAAAAGATTTGAATTGGCCGAAGGCAAAAGACTGGACGACAACACTGCCGAGGACTGGGGTCTCAGGAGGAGCGACAACCGTTGGTACCTCAAGCGCGTTAGCAATGAAATGGTTCAGGAGATCTTCATCAGCGCCTCCGAGAATGTAGAGTTTAGTGAATTGAGAATCAGTGAGGTACTCGATCTCGCGCAGGGTTTGGCGATACGTTAAGGCAAGGCTTTCAAGGACGCACCGAATGATCGGTCCCGGCTTTCGGGGTACTCTTTGATCGGTCTCGCGGCAGAAGTCCTGGATCTTTGCGGGCATGTCACCACCGGTGGTGAAGCGTGGGTCATTCGGATTAATAAACGCTTCGAATGGCGGGGCTGAGATCGCCAGATGGGTGAGTAGTTCGTCGTCGAGACCCGTGTCCTTCTCTTTCCAATAGCGTCGACATTCTTTTAGAATGGAAAGCCCAACAACGGGCTTGTAGAAACTTACTGCGCCTCCATGGCCTAACTGGTTGGTGAACTTCATCTCGCGGCTGGCATCGTTGATTAACGGTTGAGGGAGTTCAGCACCCATCAGAGTTGTAGTGCCAAGTTGAAGAAAGGCCCAATTCTCGCCCTTGCAAATCGGCAAGCCGGCAAGCGCGGCGGCAAGTTCGTGAGAGCATCCAGCGACAACCTTTGTTTCCTCCAAGCGCGTCTCTTTGGCAACATCTGGCCGTAAATCACCTAGCACTGTGCCGGAGGGAACTACCGCCGGAAATAAGTCACGAGAAATATGCAGGGCGTCGAGTAAACTGTTTGACCAGGTTTTGGTGATTGGGTTGAACAATTGCGTAGCACTGGCTAGTGAAACTTCAATACGCGGAATATTACTAAGGAAATAGTTGAACGCGTCGGCAATTGGAAGGAGTTGGCGGGCGCGATTCAGACGTCGTGAGCTTTCAGTTGCAAGTTGGAACAGCGTATTACCGGATTCTTTTTGGATGCCGGTTTCATCGTAAATAGTCTCCCAAGGGATCTTGTCCAGAAACTTGTTCATCGCGGCTTTTGTCCGCGGATCTGATGCATGAAAAGCAGGTGTGAGGAAGGAACCGTCGGAGGAAAAGAGAAGGTAGTCGGCTGGGCAGGAATGACAGCTGATGCCTGCAACCGCCTCATCGTACGATCCAATTGAGCGCAAACCTTCAAGTATCTCTTGATAAATTTCCGGTATGTTCCACTGTACCGAATTTTTTTCCTTAAGCAGCTGGTGTTTAAAGCGACGAATTTCGCTGATGGTGATTTCGCCTTGGTGAAGAGTGCCAAGCAACACTCGACACAGTTCCGCACCGAGCTCGCAAACGACGTAAAGACTACCCATAATCTGCCTCGGTTAGTGCAGGTGTTGTGCCCTTTCACTTCGAAAGCCTAAAATATTTGAGGAGAATGCATGAGCCAAAAATTCCATTTGGGCGATGCTTTTTCCGGTTGGATAAGCTAGGGCCTGAATATATAGCCGCTACCTGTACCGAAACGGAACAGATGAGTGTGTGGTTTCGGGAAGATCGAGCCGGGAACTTAGCTTTGAGACTGCACTGGGCCAAATAAGCTGGCAACACCGAGTTGGAACTTGGGCAACAGTTTTTCGGCAAGCACGTCGTAACCCGCGAGCATGTACTTTAGAATAAGGCCATACTGACTCCCGTGGTAAACCTCAACATTTTCATAACGGGGGTCAATTATCCAAAGTCGTGGTAGTTTTAATTCCTCATAAATTTGCTTTTTAAGAACAGTATCGGGTCGATGATCATCAGAACTGATTATTTCGACCGCGAGCCAGAGCTTGCCCGTGGGGACGGCGAGCAAGGCCAGATCCGGACAAACCACAGTGTCCGCACCAAGGCGGATTTCTGAGCGAGGAATAAGCAAGCGGGTGCTGGTAAGATTGGCCACACTGGCGTACACGCATTGATGAAGGCGTTCACAAATGAGTTCGTGATGATAGCTCGGAGCAGAACGCTTCAAAACCTCGCCGTAAATCGTTTCGACATAGGGCTGGCTCATGCCTTTTAAGGTAATTGCGTAAGCGATCGATGAGAAAGACTTATTTTTCGTTTTGTCCTGTCTGCAACAGAAACGAGTAGCCATCGCATCTTAGCCGCTTAGGAATGCAATTCCGGGGCCAGCCGTGGTCGGGTAATCTCATCTAGGATTAAAAAGTGATTGAAGGAATCGGCCAGTATGTGACTGTTTGTTCCCGGCAACCTGCTCGGGAGTGCCCTGGGCGATAACCCAGCCTCCAGCATCGCCTCCTTCTGGCCCAAGATCGATCACCCAATCGGCTTCAGCGATAAGCTCCAGATTATGTTCGATGACCATTACAGAATGACCAGCGTCGACGAGTCGTTGGAGAACTTCAACCAGACGCTTGACATCTGCCATATGGAGGCCAATCGTAGGTTCTTCAAGGATGAAAAGATTACGCTTTGGGAGACGATCGAAGAAATCCGGTTCTCTGAGACCAGAAGCCAGATGCGTGACAAGCTTCACTCGCTGAGCTTCACCTCCACTCAAAGTGGGACTTGTCTGACCAAGCTTGATGTAGCCGAGTCCGGTGTCACAGAGAGCCTGCAGTGGCCGTTTGATTCGGGGCACGCTAGCAAAGAACTCCATGGCTTCCTCGACAGAAAGTTCCAACACTTGAGCAATGTTTTTACCACTGTAATCAATATCGAGGGTTTCACGATTAAACCGACAGCCATTGCAGGTTTCACAAGTCACAAAGGCAGGCGGCAAGAAATTCATTTCGAGTTTGATAGTGCCTGCACCTTCGCATTCTGGGCACCGGCCTTGAGTACTATTGAATGAGAAGCGGCTAGGAGAGTACCCGCGCAGGCGAGCTTCAGGGTCCTGGGCAAACAGTTGGCGAATGATATCAAAGAAGCCGACATAAGTTGCTGGAATCGAACGGGGCGTCCGACCGATTGGCGATTGATCGACTTCGTAAACGGCCTCAATAGACTCCAGACCTGAGATCATTGAAGGCTCACGATGGCCAGAGGTGCGCCGACCAGTCCTGCGAGATCTTAGCGCCTCAGTAACGACAGGAAGGAGGCACTCGCGAATTAGAGTGCTTTTGCCGGAGCCACTAACTCCCGTAATAACGACTAGTCGCCCAAGAGGAAAACTAACGGTAAGGTTTTTCAGATTGTTCTTCTCGGCTTTCTGAAGAGTGAGCCAAGTTTGAGCTGGCGAGTGTAGCTGAGCCTGAGTTGTGAGCACCTTCTTATTTTTTCTGGTTCCGGCTGGAGGACCCGGGTCCGGTATTGGACCAACAGATCGGGGCTTCGATCGGAAATCGACGGCGCGACGACGACCACGGGCTGGGTAGGTTTTGTGAGCTCGGAGGCATTGGCCGGTAATGGACTCGGGGTGTCGGATTAAATCTGCAAGCGTTCCGGCAGCAACGACTTTGCCTCCGTGAACTCCAGCGCCCGGCCCCAGATCGACTATGTAGTCGGCCTGACGCATGGTCTCTTCATCATGCTCGACCACCAAAACTGAATTACCGCGTGAACGGAGTTTTTGGAGAGCAGCGAGAAGCTGTTCGTTGTCGCGGGCATGAAGGCCAATAGTAGGCTCATCAAGAATATATAGAACTCCGCTTAGATTTGAGCCAAGTTGCGCGGCTAACCGAATACGCTGGCTCTCCCCCCCGGATAGCGTTGGGACGCCGCGGCCCAGTTTAAGATAACCGAGGCCTACTTCACACAGAAACTTAAGCCGTTCGCGGATTTCTGGGAGGATATCGCGACCAATGGCGGCGGCTCGGCCTTTGAATTTCAACTTACGGAAGAGACCGTAAGCATCTTCCACTGGCAGCTGCGAAATTGTGTCAATAGTGGGAGCCATTTTGGAAGTATCAAGCTCAAGCCTGACAGCGCGAACAATCGGATTTAGCCGGGTTCCCTGGCATTCCGGACAGACTTCACGACTGCCTTCTTGCCATTCGTACCACGATTCTTCAATCGCATCTGCGCGGGAGCCACGCTCCACCTCCGGCAAATAGAATAGTTCCCCAAACCCCCGGCATCGCAAGCACCATCCCTGGGGGGAGTTATAGCTAAAATTTTTCGGATCGAGTGGCTCGAAAGACTGACCGCACTTGGAACAAGACTGTTCGGTGGAGTGAGCGGTAACCTGACCACTTGTGTCTAGCGCAAAAAGCATGCCGTTGCCCAGCTCGAGTGTCTCTTCGATCAGCCTTCGGTGTGATCTTGATTTAGACAAGGATGGAGACGTTGTTTCGAACGAGGAGCGGATTGGAATTTGGCCCGTGACAATTTCAACGTCATGCTCACGAAAGCGGTCAAGCCGCAGATGCTGGGAAGTGGAGTATATAACTCCATCGGCGCGCACTTCTGCATAACCGTGGTTGGCCGCCCATTCGGCAACGTCCGTATGAAAGCCTTTGCGGTTTTTTACGACGGGTGCGAGAAGAGTCAGATTCCCACGCCGGCGCACTTCAGATCGCAATCGCCGGGCTAGTTCATCACTGGTTTGAGCTTCAACGGGAAGGTTACACTTAGGACAATACTGAGTGCCTAGTCGCGCGAATAATAGTCTGACGAAATGATAGATTTCAGTGACAGTGGCGACGGTACTCTTGCCCCCACCTCGGCTCGTACGTTGCTCGATGCTTACCGTGGGTGGGATGCCTGTAATAAGATCAACATCGGGACGGGATAGTTGCTCGACAAATTGTCGGGCGTAAACGTTCATGGAATCCAAGAACCGACGTTGTCCTTCCGCGAACAATAAGTCGAAAGCCAGAGTGCTTTTGCCAGAGCCGCTTACGCCAGTAACGACAACGAACCGATCACGTGGAACGCATAAGGAAAGGTTCTTGAGGTTGTGCTCCCGAGCGCCATGTATAAGGATGGCCGCGTTTGCTCCAGATAAAGAGTTTTTTTTGTCCAGCACAGTTTCAAACACGATTCACAAATTTGGGTCAGAAAAAGAGAAAGGCAAATGGAAGAAAAGAAGTAGCAATGAGACCGCAAAGCTCCAGAAACGGAAGCGTCGTTCTATTTGTTGACTTTGTACACTGCCTCAGGTGTTGAAGCTACCGGGAGTCGGTCTGAGCTAAGGCGTTGTCGAGGCGGTTCATTTGCCTGGGGCATTAATGCTGGCTGCGCCAAACGGTTACGAGTCGCTACTGCCTTGCGCTTGACCTCTTCAACTTCGACGGCCGTCGCCGGGCGAGGCCACACCAAATCTGGTTCCATTCGACGCCAAAAGCCTCTTCCCGGACCTTCAGCACGCAATTCTTTGTGAGTCATCAGGCCTCCTTGGTCTATGCAATCGGTTCCAATCGAGTATAGGAGAAAATGACCGTCCTTGGTTCGATAATAGCGAAGTGGTTGAAGATCCATAAAATCCGTGGCTGGAGTAGCAAGCAGGTCAGGAACAAGTTCGCTCAATGAGTCGGGATAAGAATTTTTGTGCGACCGGTGGCGTTCGAGCGCGAGGACTGTGAGCAGAATCGCGCGACGAGCTTCAGCTTCAGCCGCTCGCGCAACTATTCCTTGCTGCGGAGTTCCAAAACCGGGCTGCCTCATGCCGATCTGTGTGCGCGTGTCTCTGAAAAACTGGATAGAATTAGCGTTGGTTACACCTGGCATGGCCCGCATATGGCGCCAAGAATTTGAGGTAATCACCTGCCGAAGCAATAGTTCGCGGTCGCGGTAATACACCAGTATGTTCCTTTCCTCCTCATAGGTTCCGTAATTACGGTAATTTGCATCGCGAATACCTGCTGTGAACTCCGACCATGCTTTGGACGGAGAATCGACTGCATCCCATGCAATTTGGTGCATTGGGACTCCGGGGGCGGCCGGTTGTTGTCGTTCGCGTCGGCAGTTCATTACCTGGCTGGCGCGTGCAAATGCGGCCGATCCGGGCAAGTCGGCGAAGAAATCGGGCTTTTCCCATTCACTCTGAAGCAGCGCGAGTTGGCTATCGGTCCAGCCTCCGATATGTAAAGCTTCCCAAAGGGCTCGTTGTGCGTGAGTCATGCAGGCAATGCGAACCAATTGTGATATCTCAGCAGGCCCGGTACTCCATCGTGTGATTAGCTGAGTCACTGCAAGCAGGTTGGTCCAAGCTTTGTTCCGGTTTCCGTCGTGAAGTTCCATTATCGTTCTGGCTGTGAGCGCGAAGGCAACTGTGCGAATGTCGTTGAGGTGCGGCAAGAGCAGATCTCCAGAAGGACTCAAAACTGGCTCGAATTCTACTCGCGGGCCAAGTGCCGCTTGACACGCTTCGTCAAAAACGTTTTGGTGCTGATGGAACTGCGCGCGTAGATCAGGCCAAATATCCTCGCTAAATTCAGTCGCGAGGGTTTCCTGCGTCGCAATCGGGATGGCAGCATTGGTCGCCACAGGGTTCATCAAAGAGAAGACGTCCCGGCGCAAAAAAAGGCGACTGGTCTGGCCTGCTGTAGTCAAGGCTTTAGCAGCAGCTCGGAGCTCTGGGGAGGAGGCAAATTTAAATTCGCCTAGTTCAACCTTAAACCCCTCCTGGCGCAACTGTCGGTACGTTTCCTCCGCGGCGGCGCGCGCGCGTTCGGCCGAGTGAAAGAGGAAAACTGGAGTAACTAGCGAAAGGAGGCTTATACAAAGGATTATTTTCCAGCGTATTTTCATTCACATCGCTGAAAGTTATATTCCACAAAGCCTACCCTCGCTCTGGGCCTTGCTTCCTGCAAATAAGATTAAGGCGCTCTGAACCAGGCGCTCATAGTTTCAATTCATAGTCGGTCACCGCGCCGAGCGATGCGGATGTGACGGTGCTGGCATACTTGGCAAGAACACCCCGACGGTAACGAGGCTTTGGTGCTTTCCAGGCCAGTTTTCGTTTTTTCAATTCGGCCGCAGTGATTTCCAGATTGAGTTCCCGCGTTTCCGCATTGATGCTGATCGTATCACCGTTTTTTACGAACGCCAAGGTTCCCCCGACATACGCTTCTGGAGTGATGTGACCAACCACAAACCCGTGGCTGCCACCAGAAAAACGACCATCGGTGATGAGTGCGACTTCTTTACCGAGCCCTTTTCCCATGATAGCAGAAGTGGGGGAAAGCATTTCGCGCATACCGGGACCGCCTCTGGGCTTTCCAGCACATTGGGATCCTAAGCTTAGAATTCCACGTGGACAAGTTGTCGCG
>JADMIO011621095.1_pt1 | contig 40633 bp, 20 predicted proteins | sample 8958161 | NCBI WGS metagenome assembly JADMIO01 (sample SAMN16585339, study PRJNA669376) | soil metagenome | isolation source: Crop rotation soil | place: USA: Cullars Rotation, Alabama | collected 2011
CGGCGGCGAGACGACCCGTCCCAGATAGGCGATCACGTCGGCGAGTTTCTGCGCGTCGAGCTGCTGCTCAAGGCCCTCGGGCATGAGCGAGATTCCGGCCGACTTGATCGAAGCCAGATCGCGCCGCAGCAATTGCTTTGGCTCGCCGTCGACGCCGAGCAGCGTGATGCCGTTGGCCGTCTCCGATTCGATTTTTCCGACAAACGATGCGCCCTCTTTTGTTGTGACGATGTACTGAACATAACGGTCCTCGACGGCGCGATTGGGATCTAGAATCGCTACCAGCATTGCATTCGCGCTCTTGTCGTTCAGCCCCATCAGATCCGGACCGATGGCTTTGCCGACACCTTCGAGCTTGTGGCAGGTCGCGCAAACCGTGGCAAAGATTTCCTTGCCGCGCCTCGCATCGCCATAGGTCCGCAACACCGACTCAAATTGGGCGACAACTTTCGCGCGGTCTGATTCCTGGTTCACCGCAAAAACTTCCGCAGCGCGGCGGCGAATGCTCTCATCGCTATGGCTAAGCAGGCGTTGGCGGCGCGGCGTGTCGAACGCGGCAGCCAGTGCTGGCGTGGCCTTGATCTTTTCGAGCAGGAATTCGATGCTGTCCTGACGCGTCAGCATCCCATCGATGATCGCGCGGCGGACCGCCGGCGTGCGGCCTTTCCAGCCGGAAAAGAGCAGTTCGTTGGCGCGCGCGTCGTGAATGCGGCCAAGCGCGGCAACAGCTTCAACTTGAATCTCCGGCGCGCCGTTCGGATCAACCAGCAAGCTGAGAGTTTCCAGATCGGCGTTATTCGCCGCGGGATCGCGTCCCAAAAGGCGCGCCGCCATGACGCGCGCTTCCAGCGGCGCCGCTGCGTCAAGCGCCCACTTTCGCGCGTCGGCAAACGCTGTATCAAGGCCGGCCTTCTGCTCGCGCAACGCCGGAGATTTCTGCAGATAATCGGCGATGTTTGTCCCGCGCTGGCGCAACGTATCCAGAAATGTTGCCAACAGCGTGAAGCGCCATGCCGCGCGATCCTCTCCCTTAGCCGTCGCCGCCAGCACGCGTGCGACCGCTTCGTAGGCGTCACTGGCCACCGCCATTCCGAACAATTTTCCGATTAGCGCCGATTGTTGCGCGATTTGTTCCGGCTTGTTGAATACTTCGTCAAGCATGGTCTGCAGGTGAGGCAGCGCGGAACTCATTATCGCTGCCGACAGAAACGCGTTTCCGGAGTGGCGGACTGCCATGCGCCCTAGAACGCGCCCGAATTCGCTGCGCGCCGACGCGCCCAGACTATAGGCGAGCTGAATCTGCACCTGAAAGTAGATGTCTTTTTCCAATGCGAGAATACTGTCCGCCAATTTCTGATCATCTTTCATAAACCGCTCGGAGATGCGAATGGCGTGGCGTCGCACGGCAGCATGCTTGTCCGCGAGAGCGCCGAGCACATCGTCCGCTTTAACTGCTCCAAGATTATCGAGCACACACAGCGCCTGGAGCCGCGACTGCGCAAGCTGCGCGGATTTGACAACCTCGCGCAACGGAACAGCGGCGGTCTGATCGTTCTTCCAGATGAGCATCTGATGCGCCATATCGCGCAGCGTTCCGTTGGAACTTTTCAGAGTTTGAACGAGTGCGGCGGTGTCGAATCTGTCGAGCCGCGGCGCGGGTGGCGTGCCCTTTTCAGGAACCACGCGATAAATTCGCCCGCATATTTCTCCGGCGCGAAGATTCAACACGCGTTGCGATTCGTGCGGAATCCACTGAGGATGTTCGATGACATAGCGGTACATGTCCGCGACCCACAACGCTCCGTCGGGACCAGTGCGAATATTGACCGGCCGGAACCAACCATCGCTCGACGCGAGGAACTCCGACTCCTTTTCATCATCCGCGCGCCGGCTTGTAAATGTTTCGCCCTTGGCGCTGAGGATTTCGCGATGAACCAGATTGTGAACCGGCTCGCACACGAACGCGTTCCCTTCGAGATCCGGAAGCAGCGTGTCACGGTAAATAATGGGACTGCATGCCGACGTGAATCGGTTGGCGCGATCGAAATCATTGAAACGCGCGGTCGTCTGGCTCAGCGGGTACACGCGCGCCGGGCCGGGATCGACTGAAACCTGCACGCGCAGATCGGAGATTGTGACATTTGGATTTCGGCTTAGATAATGATCGTCGAGAACGTAATGCCACATCGGGTAAGAGTTGTTGCCACCGAACCAGTTGTCCCAATCGTCGCGGCTGGTACCGAATTGAGTCTGCCCGCTGCGCCCTTCGATCACGCCCGTGTCCGGCATGATGCTCAGATCGCGGCCTCGCATGTCGATCACCGTGCCCAGTTTCAACGAGCGGACTTTTCCGCCGCTGTCGCCATTGGCGATCTGCAGCCCGCCATCCAGCCGGAAGCAGAGACTGTTCGCCAGATGCTGTTGATTGCCTTTGTTGAAACCGTCGAAAAGTACTGTGCGTTCGTCCGCTTTTCCGTCGCCATCGGTATCGCGCGCGAAAAAGACTTCGGTCATCGCGATAACAATGGCACCATCCCTCCAGACTTTGATCGCCGAAGGGCAAAGTAGATCGTCGAGGAAAACTTTTGCGTCGTCGTAGCGGCCATCGCCATCAGTGTCGGTCAGAACCTTGACGCGCCCTCCGGGCTTGCCTTTGCCGTCCATGCCCAGCGGATAATCGCGCATCTCAACGACCCAGAGCTTGCCGTCGGGAGCCCAGTCGAAACAGATTGGCGATTCAATGAGCGGTTCGCATGCGGCCAATTCGACGCGCAATCCCGGCTTCACACGGATCGACTTGAGCGCCTCATCCGGCGAAAGTGGCGGCGGCGTATTTGGTCCAGCGTTTTTCGGATCTTTCCCGCCTTTCGGCTCTTCGGCTAATCCCGGATTGAATGCGTGCGCCATGAGGAAACACAATATGAGCGCCGCATAAAACCGTACACTGTACTCGGCATTCATACCCGTTCCTCGGATCGCGCAAATGGGGCGAGCACGTTTCTAAATATATACAACACTTCACCTGACATTTTTCGGCTTTACAGCGCTGAACCAGGATTTCTCGACAAAGAAAATTTCCCGCGAATTTTTTAAGCTTTCGTGAAACACAGCTCAGTGTAAATTCCCGTGTATGCCGACCGGAATTTTCATCGACGTCACGCGCAGGGAGCCGTTGAGCTTCGTTGAAAATAAAGGAAAGCTTGTCGTCCACGGCGAATCGACGTATTTGCTGAAAGAGATTCACCGCTTTGCTTTGCCGTCGTTTGCAGTCAGAGCCAGCGAAGAACTCAATGAGCGCTTTGTTGCCGAATTGCGGCCCTGTTCCGCGGACGCCACAAAGGAAACTGTGGCGGCTAATGTGAAGCAGCGGGTGGATGAGGCGTTCGCGCAAAACGAATTCACATCGCGCAACTATTGAAACTCTGGTGCTTTTTTATTTCACCAGAGTCCAGCGCACGCCGCAATTGGGTTTGCGCTCCCAGTAGGGTTTCAACGTCAACCCGTTCATTTTGACCACAGCTTTATCGATGCCGTAATCGACGTGTGGTCCTTCACTGTTGCCGGCGCGCAGCGACAATCCAAATGTCGTGCTTGCATCGAGCTTTAAATTTGCCAGCTCAGCTTTCGGAATGGCCATTTCGTAGATGTAGACATTGCCCTCGCGCTTGACCACATGTTTTGCTCCGGATACCGGCCCCGTTCCGTGTTCGGGCTTTCCGGTTCGCGGAAAATCATGACGGCGCGGAACGCCCGGCGCGCTCAAACGCCAGAGTTCACTCTTGCTATCTTTGCAGCCATACAGTGCGTATTCGTAATCGCTGTCGGGAACGGCATGGAAACCATACGGAACCTTGTCGGTATCCGGCTGTAGATCATGCCAATCGTTCGTGACGTCGAGCGCGATATGCAGGCGATCGCGGCGGAAATGAAGGCGCGGCAATGTGTCGGTGGCCGGACTTTCCGGACTGTAGCAATAAACGTAGGGAACTTCGGCGAAACTGCGGCCGGGGAAATCTTTGAGGAACTTGGCGTAGGGCTCGCGCGTATCGGATACCGCTGAATGAAAGTAGGCGTTTTCGTCGCGGCCTTCCATTCCCGGCGAGGGCTTCTCAGCGGTCTTGTCGTTCACGCGCGCTGCGACATAAAGGAAGTCGTCGTCCCAGGCGAGCTTGAATTCCGCGTAGTTGCCGTCGGGATTCTGGTCCTTCAATTCCAGCCATGGGCGGCGCATGTTTTCAGTGGTTTCAGCCTTCTGTTTCGTGGCGACCACAGTGATTCCCGGAACGTCGTTCCAATCGTCCAGATTTCCGTCGATCGTCTTCGTTCCTTTAACAACGATGGCGGAGCTGAGCGCCTCTTTGTAACTCGCGTTGCCACCGTCGGAGCTGAAGTCAAAGCTGAACGGATAACTATTGAGCGCGTTCGCTTTCGCCGAGCTGATCGGGAAAGCGATCGCTTTGGTTTCGCCGGCGGCGAGCGTTACGGCCTGCGCTGCGGAAGCGAGCTGAATTTCAGTGGGAGCTGTAACGGCCAGCTTTCCGTTGATCGCGCGCGGCAGGCAATTGTGAATGGCCACATTCAGGACGGCATCCTTCGCGTCGACTCGCGTCGTGAAATCGTGCGGCAGAATCTCGACGGGGCGCTTGCCTTCGATCTTTGCTTCTTTGAGGCGCTGCGCGGCCGCGGCCGGACCTTTGTCGCAAAGAATGTAGGTGGGATAAATCGTCATGGGCAGCGTAACAGATTTCTGGCCTTCAAATGCCGGGTTGCCGGCGAGATCGTAGAAATGCAGCAGTCCATCCGCGTTATCGATGGTCATATTTCCGCCGGCAGAACCGTCGACCTGCGCCCAAAGGCGCTCTTTGACTTCATCGCCGCCGATGGTGATGAGCTGTCCGATACAGACGAGCACGCCGGATTTGTCATCGTCCTTCCCAAACTGGAAAACCCAGGGGAGATGCGTGAGGAACGGCATTTTCTCAAACGATTTTCCGCTGAGGAAATAATTGAACGCGGCGGTCGCGGCGACCACGGGCGCGGGAATGAAATAATGGTCGTTTGTGCCGGGCAGCGAATCGAAGAGCACGCGTGGATGCCACGGCGAAAGGCGGCTCTGGCCGGAGGCAATGAATTGAACAATCTGCGGAAGAAGATATTCGGCGTTGACGAACCAGGTTTCGGTCTCGACTGATTCTTTTCCGTGCGCTTTCGCGACCATGGGCCCGTAGCACATGCAGGGCAGCACGTAATGATCGGTGAAGACGTCGACGTACTGGTCCATTTCGCGCGAGCCATCGCCGTATAACTTATCTTCGGTGTTCATAATCGATGAGGCGGCGCAGATTTTTATTTTCGGATCGACTTTGCGCGCCGAAGTGGCGATGAGTTTCTGGATTTCGCGGTATTGCACGGCATCGCGAGCCCAGCCGGAGATCCCCCCACCCTCCCAGGGTTCGTTATAATTCTCGATGCCCCACAGCGCGCCTTTGCCATTCTTCCAGTACCGTTCGCAGAAGGCGCTGATCCATTTTCCATATCGCGGATAAAGTTTCGGATCAGTGACCCAATCGGCCTGGCCCCAGTATGGATTGCCGTCCCAAGCCGGACTTACGGTCGCAGGGATTTGTTTCGGACTAAAGGGCCATTGCCAGCCGCTCATACCGCCGAGCGTAATCATCAGTTGCAGGCCATTTTTTTCCATCGCAGCGAAAATTGGATCTAGATTATTCCAATCATAGGTCCCGTCCTGGCGCTCAGTCCAACTGGTCTCAAGGCGCAACCCGCGGATGCCCATGCGCGCGTTGGCGGCTGCGCGTATCTCCAGCTTTGCTCGATCATCAAACATGGCGAACTCGCCGAAGACTGGCGTGTTTTCGAGAGTAGCACTTTCCCGTCGCGGCGGAACGCGGCAGAGCGTGGCAAAAAACTGACGGGTTTTTTCGTGGGTCAGGATCAACGCATACGTGCCGAAGCGCGCGGGAACGGGCACGTTTGGAATCTCAACTCTGACTTCGGGCTTGTCGTCAAACGTAACTTTGAATGTGTGCGCGACGGGCTTGCCTTCAAGGCCGAACTTCGGCGCGTAACCGGCGGTATCGGTGAAAACTTCTTTCTGCCGCGCCTCGGGATCGCGCGTCGTGATTTCCTGAATCTCCAATCCGAATTCAACGCTGCCGCTGAGGCTGCCCTTCTTGAACGCGGCAGTCAGATTCACGGCTTCACCCGGATAAAAAATCTGACACGGCGCGTTGCTGCCGGTGAATCGAAACGTCTCGTTGGGCGGCTCGCATTTCAGGATGGCGAGATTTTCTTTCGCATAGAGCGCGGCGCCTTCGCCGGCACACGCGCTGAGCGGCAGAATCAGAGCAAAAAGAATCCACAGGAATTTCATGACAACCCCCTCCATTTTTTTCAAGGCTGAACTGGAACAACAAGATTCGGACTGATGATGCGGCGCTGAGGCTCAAGCGGCAGTGTGCCATTGATGCGTGCGACAAGCAGGCGGACCAATTCCCGCCCGATCTCAGCGTTTTGTTTGTCCATCGTCGCGGCCGGCAGGTACGGTTCCCACTGACGCGCTTCGACGTCGGCCCAATTATTATCATAACCCGTAATGAGAATGTCTTTTCCTGGTATGACTCCAAATTTGCGGCAAGCCGCGGCCATACACAGCGCTTCGAAATCGGACGGCGCCATGATGGCGTCGATCCTTCTGCCGTGCTGCAAATGATCCATCAGGTATCCGGCAGCGACGCGAACGCCGTGTTCGAATGATTCGCGTGGGCCCTGCGTTCTATCGCGCAGCTCACAACGCGCCTCCATCAGCGGCAAAACTTCCAGGCCGGCTTCGCGAATGGCGTGTTCACTGCCGCGTGAGCGGGCCGAAAGCCAGGGTGCTGGAACAGCAATGTCCGGCGGCACAAGCCAGCAGCGCAAAATACGCCGGCAACCGCGCTCGATCAGAAATTTCGCCAGGCGATACGCGCCATCGTCATGATCGGAACAGACGAAATCGTAATCTTCAATGGTCGGATCGTCGCTGTGAACAACAAATGGGACGCGCGCCGCATTGAATGCCGCCGCGATTTCGCGCGTTTTCGGCACCGATGCGAAATGCTGAAAGAGAACGAGTCCGGCCGGACGGTCAGAAACCAGGCGCGCGCAGCGTTCGGAATTAATGCGCTCGATCTGAAGAACGAGCGTGTGGAAATCGGAGACGCGCAGCTCAGCCGCGGCGGCGTATTGTACGGTATCGAACCATCCGTCAGCACGAACCGTTGAAGGGATCGCTTCAGCGGGTACGTCACCGAGCAAACAAATGGTATCGCTGAGAGTCGAGCGCGATTCGGCCGAGCGCGCGTGGCGGCCGTGGAACGGAATCGTCCGCACGTGCCCGCGTTGCTCGAGCCATTTCATAACCGTGCGAACCGTGCGGCGCGAAACACCGAGACGGACGGCCAATTCGCGCTCTCCCGGAAGCGGGCGGCCGGGGGCTGATGGACGATCGAGAATCTCAAGCAGGCGCTGAGCGACGTGTTGCTGCTTGGCGGTATGGAGGGGCTTGGCCGAGGATGGTACCGATTTAATTACTGGTATCATTTGTGTCTCCATTGCTGTCAATACAACTCACAACAGTATTATGTTAAAGGTTTTTTGTAAATTTTTAAAAGAAACCAATGGCACAGTTATGAAGAAACATGTTCAGCGATTCCTTTCAGTTATCAAAAATCAACTCTCATTATTCATAGGTAATAAATCCAAATAGGACCAGTGGTATCTTTTTGTTTAAAATTTGAAAAATGATTCAACAACTGGGCTGCCACATGTGTAGTCAACTCGGCAGAGGCCGCCTTAAAAATTGAAAATCGGTTTAGATTTTGGGAAGCAAAATGAATCTCAGATCATCTAATATTAGGGGTCAATCCTACAGGCTGATGATAGCGTATATTTGGCAAAGTTTTCCGGTTAATCCTCGCGCACTCGTGCAATTTTTTGCGGCGCTGTTGCTCGTATCATCGCAGGCTTTTGGCGCGACGTTTCAAACCAGCCTCGACCGCGACTCTGTTGACGTTTCACAATGTGCATTTTTTTGCAAAGGACAATCGAAGCCGGCCACACGCGAGCTGATTTTTGGCGTGCTCGGATTAGCTCCGCAACGTGATGCCTGGTACGCAGGGGACACGGATAAGCCCGAACAGTTCGCTTATCGGCTTGCGTTCAAACAGCCGGTAAAGGTTCCAACTTTGTTCGTCGCGGGAGAATTTCAGAAAGCATTGACCCTGAAAGCCGACTCGCCCTATCCCGGCGATGTGACAAAGCTTGAGCAGTGGCAGGAACTGGCGCTTCCGGCGCGGCAATCTGGCGGACGCACGATCACGCCGGACAAACCGATCGAGACGCGCGCAATCCTTCTGATCGACCAGCGCAGTTACGGTCATTCGCTGATTCGCGCGATTCGCATTTTCAGTGAGCGGCTCCACAACATCACTCCCGCGGCACTGGCCTATGCGGATCGCGAATACTACAAACCGCCGGCACCCTTTTCACATGACTACACGTACTCGGCGGCGTCTCTCACGACCGGCGAAGGCGTCTGGGAGAGTTCCGGAAAAAATCGCGAAGGCCGCATTCCGACGCCGCCAATCAACGATGTAACGCCGAGCTGGTTCATGTTGAGCTGGCAGGAGAAACAAACGGTCAGTGGCTTATGGATCGAGGGCAATATTCTTTCATTTGAGATCGATCAATACGCCGGCCCGGAGAGCATGCACCCGCGCGCCGGGACCGAAGACGAATGGAAATTGCTGCGCGACACAAAAATCACGGACCAGCAGGGAAAATGGATCGAGTTTCCTCCGATCACCACGCGCGGCCTGCGCATTCGCATCACGAAGACGGCCGATCCGTTGGTGGCGAAAATCAACGGGATTCACACCTTCACAACTCTGGGCGATGCCCCCGCTCCTCGCATCGCCATCGCGGGCGCAGCCGAAAACGAGCCGCCGGTGAAGATTCCATATCAACTTGATGAAGACAATCTCGTCACGATGGTCATCAACGGGCCCGACGGTACGCGCGTGCGGAATCTTTTTGCTCGAGAGCAGAAAGCAAAGGGACCAAACGTCGCGGGCTGGGATCTGCGCGACGAACACGGCACGAGCGTGCAGCCGGGCACGTACACCTGGTCGGCGATCAGTTATCCGCGGCTGCAATTGAAGTACGAGATGACGCCGTATCCAAATATTGCGATGAACACGCCGGACAATTCTCCGTGGCTGAATGGAAACAATGGCCCCGGCGGATGGATGGCTGATCACACCGCGCCGACATGCGTTGCGGTGGCTGGCGAGCGCGTGTTTTTGGGATCGACGGTCGCTGAAAGCGGTGTGTCACTGATCGAGTGCGACTTAACCGGCAAAAAATTGTGGGCGCATCATTCATTTGCAGCGTGGACGGGCGCGCGCTACCTCGCGGCGACGAGCGACACGCTATTCGCGGCGTGTCCAATTCTGGGAAGCACGGTCGACGGCGTTTGGGCGATCGACCTGAAAACAAAAGAGGTGCGTGAATTCCTGAAAGCCGGCCCATCCAGTACTCGAAAACGAGGCATGCGCGGAATCGCTGCTTATGGCGACAAGCTTTACATCTCAATCGATGCAGCCGAAACGCCGCTGGCAACGAACGCCGCGACGCCCGATGAAATCGATTACCCGCATTGTTTTCCGCTCTATCCGAAATTACGTAAGGAGCGTTTTTCGGGCGAAATCGTTCCCGACCCACAGGGCGATTTCGCAAAGCTGTTCCGTATGGTTGAGCCCGTCGCGGGCGGGTCGTCGTCGGCGCTGACGTATCTCGAATCGCAAAAAGGCAGCGGGCGCCGCCGGCATATTGTGCTCGCCTTTCAGAAACCCATTGCGCTCGGAAGTCTGGCGTTTCCGCTTCCGGAAATCAAAGGCACGCAGTTTCGCATCAGCTACATGAAACCGGGCGCCGCATTTCCGCCGGACATGGATAACGATGCGCACTGGGCCGTGGTGCCGATCACATCAAAACTGCCGTGGCAGGTTGTGGCGCTGCCCGAAGGCATACAAACTCAGGCGCTGCGTCTTTCGTTCGTTAAAAGCACCGCGAATCTCGACGATCCGCTGGAGAATTTGATCGAAAGCGTCGACGAGCGGGATCCGTCGAAAAAGGGACTCGATGCTTCTGCCTTGAAAAATGAGAAGCCAAGCGCCGACGACAAGCAGCGCGACGAATGGCTCGGCCAGCTTGAAGGCATGAAGTTACTGCGCGATCGTTTCGCAGCGCTGAGCGACGGGCTGACTGTTCGCACGAGCTCAGGAAAAATCAACGCCGCTGGCGAATGGGACGCGCAGTTGACTGAAACGCTGACTGGCACGCATCCCGCAATTTATCTGATGGAGTACGCGCAGGAGCAGCCCGTGCGCGGTCTTGCAATCAAGGAAGTCGATGCGCGGCTGGTCCGAATCGATATTTACAAAGGTCCTGCCGGGCCGATCGATATGAATGCGAAAGAGGGTTGGGAGGAAGTCGCGCAGTATGAGCAGCGCCGGCGGCAATTCTATTATCCCGATGTGAACAATAATATTAAAGCCCGCTATCTCGATGGCTATGTCGATTTCGGTCGCGAAATTAAAACGCGCGCGGTGCGGTTGCGCATGATTGAGCAGTGGTTCGATGGCGCCAGCCAGAATACCTGGGGCGTGCGCGTGGATCGCGGCGGACAGACGATCGATCCAAAACGTTGCCGGGTCTACGGCGCCATTCCCGTAAAATATCTCGGCAGCGCAGTGGCGCCCGATCCGATGCTCACCCAGCGCATCGAAGCCTATAACGCAAAAACCGGAAAGCTCGAAAGCGAATTCTTCGCGCCTCATATCGGCGAGATCGCGTTTAATACCAAAGGCGAGCTGTTCGGCATTCAGGAAAAAAAGATCGTTCAGATCGACACGAAAACCGGCGCCTGCCGCGATGTGGTTTCCGACCTGGAGATTCCGTCCGACCTGGCATTCGACAAAACCGGCAATCTGTTTGTCGCCGATGTCGGAGAAAAGCGGCATCACATCCGCGTTTACGGTGCTGATGGAAAACTGCTGCGAACGATTGGCGTCGACGGCGGGCTTCATGTCGGCCCGTGGATCCCGCAGCGCATGGGCAATATCACCTCGATCGACATCGATGCGCAGGATCATTTGTGGGTCGTCGAAGACACCTATTATCCCAAGCGCATCACGCAATGGACAACCGCCGGCGAGTTGCAGCGCGAACTGCTCGGCAACACGCAGTACGGCGGCGGCGGAAAACTCGATCCCGAAGACAAGACCCGGCTCGTTTATGGTCCACTCGAATTCGAGCTCGATTGGAACACGGGCAAAACCCGCCTGAAAAACTTATTGTGGCAGGGCTCGGGGCCGTATGGCGAAATTCCCATGCGCCGCGACGGCAAACTTTATTTCGTCTCGCGCCCACAGTTTTCGACCGACCACGTCGCGGCAGTTTACCTCTACGATAAAGATCACTTAAAGCGCGTGGCCGCCGTGGGAATGGCGATCGACTTCGATCCGCTCAAGCGCGCCGAACTGGTCTCCGAACTCGGACACATTTCGCTCGGCGAACACCGTTTCATGTGGTCCGACCGGAACGGTGACGGCGAAGTGCAGGCGAACGAAGTAAAGGTCACGCCCAAAGGCGACGTACACGACGTGACAATGTTCAGCAGCGATTTCGGTGTCCAGAGCGGACAGCTGCGCTTTGAGGTTAAAGAATTTCTGCCCGACGGCACGCCTGTTTACGAAGAAAAGAAGTACGAAAAGTTGCGCGGCGGAATTTTGTTCCGGCTCGCAGACGGAAATTTCTACCGCATCGGCAGCGGAGACGTAACCCGCGAGGGCGTTCTCACTCCCGATGGCCGCGAACTGTGGACCTACCAGCAGGAAGGCGAGCCCATCGGCCAGGCGCTGCATAACGCAAAGCCGTTCACACCGGACCAGGTCGTCGCGCAGCTCGGATTCATCGGACACGAACTGAATCCCGGCCATCCGCTCGGTGAATTTGTCGCCATGCATACCAACAGCGGTCAGTGGAATATCTGGAGCCACGACGGAATGCTGGTCGGTCCGGTGTTCCGCGACGAGCGCGAACCGCAGGCGCGGCCGTGGAGCATGCGCGAGCATCAGCGCGGGATGATGCTGACCGATGTGAATCCCAGCGAGGAGCATTTTTCCGGATACATTTGCCGCGCAAACGACAATAAATATTACGTCGTCGCCGGACACAACCACGCGTCGGTCTGCGAAATCGTCGGCTTCGACAAATTCAAACGCTTCAGCGGCCAGATCACCGTTTCTCTCGAAGACGTGAAAAAACTTCAGTCTTGGGAGGCCGGCAAACAGAAAACCGACGTGTACCGCCGCGCTCCGGTGCTGGATTGCTACCGCGCCCCGCGCACCCCGGTCATCGATAATAATTTGAACGATTGGGACGCGGCCGACTCTTCATTGGGCAAAGACGTCGAGTTCCACATGAGCTACGACGACCACCGTCTGTTTCTGGCGTGTGATGTCAACAATCTTGGCCCGTTCAAGAATAGCGGCGAACAATGGGACCGCTTGTTCAAGACCGGCGCCGCCCTCGATCTTCAGATCGCTGCCGATCCCAATGCCGATGGCAATCGCGCCGCTCCCGCGCCCGGCGATCTGCGTTTGCTGCTTTCGATGATGAAAGGCAAACCTGTTGCTGTTCTGTACCGCGCCGTGGTGCCTGGCACGCCCGAGGACAAAGTCTGGCGCGTGGTTTCGCCGGTGAATGAAGCCCGCTTCGATGAAGTCAAAATCGTCGACGATCTGAAAATGGCCGTGTACTCGGGCGGCGACCGCTACATCGTCGAAGCCTCGGTTCCGCTGAGCGCCCTCGGCTTGAAGCCTCAACCGGGCCTGCGCACAAAAATGGATTGGGGACTCCTGGTCACAGGCCCCGATGGCACCGAAGTCATGCGCCGCATGTATTGGTCGAACAAGGCGACAGGAATCGTGGCCGACGCGCCGTCCGAAGCCATCTTGCATCCCAACCTCTGGGGATACGTCCTGTTCCACGGCGCCCGTCAAAATCTCGCCGACCAGACCGGCGGCGACGGATTGGAATCGCCGGGCAAGAAGAAAAAGAAAGGCGAAGACATCGACGAGCTGATCGACGATTTGAAAACAAAAAAGTGAGCCCGTTTCACGCCGCCTCCAGCCGATAGCCCAGAACCTCCTCGATCCACTCCTTCCGCACGCCGCTTTGAATGAGATTCTCGATAGAGGCATTGAGTCTCGCGGTTTGCTCAGTGCGCTTATCGCCCGGCTCCTGCGCCTGGCTAAGCGAAAGCTCACCGCGCGCCGCTTCGTAACGCAGATAGTCAACCGCGCGGTTGCTCGCGATTGCATAGAGCAACTCGAATTTTGCGGACTTGTTGTATTCCAGAACCGCCAGCGACATCTCCTGAACCAGATCGTCCTGGAGTGCTGGATCGCCGGGAACGAGTTGCCGCGCTCGCCTGCGAAAAATCTTTTGATGTTGCTCCGCAAAATCGTGGTGCAGGCAGCGTTTTTTCGCTGTAGACGAGTCTCTCGGCTCTGTCGCTTGAAGTTCCTGCGAGTGCCAGCAGGAAGTTTGGGTTTCCGACTCAGGTATCCCGTCATCTATATAACGATTTGCGTTCGTCGTTTGTCGCGACAATCTCGCGATCTTTTTACGGCAATGCTTTAGTTCTCTCAAAGCTCTTGATGGAAAACGACTTATATGTTTGAAAAAGATGAACTGAAACAGAGATTTTTCGGAAATTAGGAAATTTGCGCGGCTTCCTGGCCGGCCCACGCGCTCTTGCAGCCATCCGTTGGCCACCATGCGCTGAACAGTCCGATCGCTGCAGTTCAACATGCTAGCGACCTCCTCTACAGTAAACGTTCTCCCCTCCATGACGCGCCTCCTTTATAGGTGTGGACCGCTGGCCTCGTGCCTGCGAGTCTCGTCAAAGAGTTAATGGTAAAAAATGGCGCGCTTGCTCGGACTTTTTAAAAACTATTTTTCATAGGTGATTTTGAAGATTTTTTTGCGTGTTCTCGAGCGTAAATTTTCGAGGCCCATGGTAAATTTACGATTAAGGTCTTGTTTGGAAGTTCAGTAATCCGCGCGGATCTTGAACCGTGGAAGCCAAAGACCCGTTTTGAATGGTTTCAGCGGATCGCCGGAGATATCAAAGAACCGTTGCAGCCAGCGCCTGAACTTTGAAATATCCACCTTCAAATTGCCGCGTTTCGGCAACTTATAATACGCATCCGGTTCGGGATTCTCGGCGTAAGTCCGCAGCATGCGCCATTCGTTCAGTGGACGCTCCGGATTGCGTTTATCTGCGAGCCCCACGTCGCCGAACGTATAACGCTTGCAAACTTTACCGACGTTGATTTCCGCTTCATCCGGTGAGATCAAAATTATTTCAACGTCAGACCAGGCCGCGCCCGCCGGAGTCGGAAAGCACTCAGCGCCCGGCGGTCCGTAGTGCGAGACGAGTTCAACGATAGTCTTTTTCGCATGCTCAGGGACGTACGGCCAGCGGCGCACGATGGATTCAATTGCGTCATTTGTTTGTTTTGGGTTCTGCATAGAACGACAATCCGTTGTGCGTAACACATATACGCCGCCAGGTCAGTTTGTGTTGCGCCTGGACATTTTTCGTAATGCGCGAGCAGCTTCCTTAACGCCTTTGAGTATAGCTATGTTAAACCAATGTCGCGCTAAACGGCGATTTCGTTTCACACCCAAACCATCCCGGTAGCAAAGCCCAAGAAGATAACTGGCCCAGTCGTCGCCTTGTTTCGCGGCGGCCCGGTACCAGTGCATACCTATTTTTTCATCGCGCATCACGCCGTTTCCATTCATGTAGCAAACGCCGAGATTGCATTGCGACTGTGCGTCGCCGCCTTCGGCCGCTAGTTTTAACCAATGGAACGCTTCTTTCTCATCCTCCGGGTATTTTTCCAGGCCGCCATAGATTCGGCCGAGCCAATGCATGGCACTTACGTTATTGTTTTTCGCAGCCTTTCGAAACCAGTCGATCGCCGTCTTCCAATCTTGGGGCACACCCTCTCCTCGCATGTACATTAATGCAAGATTGAATTGTGCATTGCATTGGCCTTTGTTTGCCGCCTTCGTGTACCAATCGAATGCCCTTGACCAATCTCTTTTGACCCCGCCCCTGCCGTAAAAGAGAAAATTGCCGTACGACGCTTGTGCATCTAAGATGCCGCCTTCGGCCGCACGTTTAAACCAAATTGCTGCTTCCTTGTATGATTTATTCCCGTCGATGCCATCGCGCAGGCTCTCCGCCAAAAAGTTTTGCGCTTCAGCATTTCCTTGCTCAGCCGCCTTGCGATACCAGTACACGGCGCGGCGCCGATTTTTCGGTGGCTCAAAGTCATAGTCGCATGCGAGCTCAAGCTGTGCAGCAGGATTTCCGCTCCGAGCTGTTACTAATAACGTTTGGCGCTTCGTTTTGACCATTTGGAATACTTCCATGACGGCGGGGCCGACACTGCTCAGCCTGCATACCTTAGCGCCTCAACAAATCTTTCGTCTCTGAAACAAGTTGATGAACTTTTGCGACTATAAGTTCTTCAACCGAGGAATCCCAAGCGCTGGGCAGGCCATAAAACATCATGGCATCGCGGCCTTCGTAACCGCCCTCTTTCCATACGCGCTGCGAGGGAATATACGCCATGATGTCGTTGCAGTAACCGGCGACCCATGTATGGCCGGGCGTCAGTTCTTTTTTCAAACGCAACGAATAGTCCGCGACCACTTCTCCACCGAGAGCCACCACGGTCAGATCTTTTCCAAGCCCCCAGATTTGTACCGGATACGGATAGGATGATTTAAAAGTGCCGCCTTGTTTCACGAATGTATTGAGATACGCCCCGTAGCGGCGCTTATTCTGCTCCTTATCGTTCATCCACGAATCAATCTGGGCCTGATCCGGAAGTTTTTCGAATGGCAGATCAATCATTGTGTAACGGGCGGCACAATTGCCCTCGATGAGCGGCAAATCTTTTTTCAACTCAGTCTCAACCGAGTCGGCCAATAACTGTCCGTACTTTTCTGCCAGAGCGACGGTGCGGCGCGGCAGAGGATTTTGATCCGCTCCGCAGCCGGCAAAAAACATCGCGGTCGTGCCGGGATGCGACTCCTCCAGATCGATCTGCGCATAGCCCGCATAATCGCCACTCCATTGCAGCGAATTCAGCGTGGTGCAATGACACGCGTAGCTGAACAGAATCGCCAGCAGCTTTCCGTCGGCCGAGGTTACTTTCATCACCGGGACATCGTGATCGACCACGCCTTTGAGTTTGCCTGCAGTGATCAATGCCGGAACATTGCGTTCAAGATTGTCGCGCCGATTAACCGCAAATGTCGCCGTCCCGGTACCCCAATTCAGCCGCGAGGATTTCAGCGAGGCCATCGCATCCGCAGCAGCTTTCGCTGCGCGCTCCTGCAGAAATCTGGCGTACACGTCGATCTGTTCTTTGTCCTTCTCACTCAAGTCGTACATCGCGCGCAGGTTTGTGCCGACAATGGGCCCCGTGTGCGTATGCGACACCGAAAGAATCAACCCTTCGCGCGGCAATTTCTGTTCTTCGCAAATCTGTTTGCTGATTTTTTCGGAAAGATCTTTGTCGATGCCGACCAGATCCATCGTCAGAATCAGCAGCTTCGCGCCCGCCGGGTCCTGCAGCGCCAGCGCCTTTACCCACAGGTCATGCAGCTTCGCGTCAGCGGGCGTATCCCGGCCCGCATAACCTGACATACGCATCGGGTGTTCGGGCGTAATGACCTGTCTGCCCACCCCGGCCTGCCATTCGCCTGAAAAACCAAGAGGCGCCGCGCACAGGAGAATTGCGAGCAAGAGCGCATTGAATAAATCAAAACATTTCATGTGCTGCTTCCGCTCATTTGATTTTTAGAATTTCAACTTCGGTCCATTGCTCTTCGCGCGTGCCAAGATCCTTGCGTATTCGTTCCACGGTCGCCGGTTCGACGAACGCGCCTTTGCCAAATTCGCGCCGGATATAGGTCAAACATCCCGCGACGGTTTTGTCATCCAGTTTCGGAACGGCGGGCATTTCCATGCTGAATTCGCGGCCGTTAACCGTGACGGGCCCGCGGATGCCGTTGAGCACGATCCGCACCAGGCGTTCGTCGGAATAATCAACCCATTCGGAATCCACAAACGGCGGCGCCTTGCCCTCTTCCCCCGCGCCGGTGGGCTGATGGCATTGCGCGCAGATCTGCAGGTACTGCGATTTCCCGTGTTCGTAAATTGTGCGCTGATCTTCCGTGAGCGCCGGCAATTTTTTCGCGGCGCTCAGCGTGCCCGGCGGCACGAACAGCTTGCCGAGGGCGGCCGCCGCGTCCGCGACGCGTTTCTCCGCCGAATTTTTGAGCTGCGCCAAAGCCGCAGGCGGCGCTTCCATTTCCACCGGCTTGGGCGCCGGCGATTTTCCTTTCGTCGCAGTTCCCACGAGAATTCCGTTCAACATCGCCATCTGGCGAGAGACTTCCTTTTGCGCGGCGATCAATTCCACCAGCTTTGAAATCCGGTCTGCACGCCGGCCGCCATAAACGCAATTCGCCGCCACGCCCAGCGCATGGTCCAGTTCCGCGCCGGACTTCTTTGCAAGCGCTTCGGCAAATTCAACTTCACGACCGGCCAGGCTGCTGAATACGGCGTCGAAGACCAGCGGATTGGCCGCATTGGATTCCATAATTGAGGCAAGTGCCGCGATGGATTTCGGATCGGCGGTCTCGCCCAGTGTGAACGCAAGCTGGAGCTGAATTTCCGGCCGCTTGTCGCTGAGCTGCTCGAGAACTTTGTCCAATACCGGCGCGTTCTGCGGAACTTTAAGCAACGATTCGCAAAGCCGGATCGCATTCGCTTTAACTTGTACGCTGTCGCTGCCCATTGCCGCGAAAATTGTGGGCTGATCCAGCTTGCGCATTCCCTCAAGCGCCCATAACGCGTGAACACGCGCGCGCGGATCAGTCCCGCTCGCCGCAAGTTGTCGCAATGGAGCCACGACTGTGCGGTCAGAGCGCTCAACCAGAAGCCGTTGCGCCGTTTCGCGCCACCACGCATTTGGATTTTCGAGATGTTTTAACAAATCCACGGACGATTCGGCGGACATCTTGGGATGAACGGCGCCAAGCGGCTTTCCCTCGTGAACGATGCGGTAAATGCGCCCAAGCCCGATCGGGTTATCGAGACCGCGTTCCAGAATCTGTTTTCGCAAAAAAGTCGTCAGGAAAAGTTTGTGCTCGATAATGCCGCGATACATATCGACGACGTAAAGTCCACCATCCGGCCCGGTATAAAGATTTACAGGGCGGAACCGTTCATCGGTCGATCCGAGAAAATCCGCTTTGTCATAGGGATTTTTTCCGGAGACCAGTCCGTTTTCTTCCGTGATTACCGTTCGCTTAATCAGATTTCCGGAAGGCTCACAGACGAAAACATTGCCGCGAAATTCTTCGGGGAATTGCTCCGCGCGATAAACGCCGGGCCCGCATGCGGCCGTGACGGTCGCGAGCGTCGAATCATCGCGCAATTGCCCTGAACGATATCCGCGGTTCACGCCTGGCGTTGGACGAACCGGCCAGGTGCTTTGATCTTTCACCGCCAGTATATTGATGCCCGTATTGCTTTTTATGGCGGGGTTGCGGCTGAAATAATGCGAGGGCACGCAATCGGCGCGCAAAATTTCACTGTTGTTGTTGTAGTAAAAACGCCCCAGATCATCTTGCGCAATACCCCACTGCCCTTTGCCGCTGACTTTGGAGCGCATCCACTTTAAGGTGCCGTCGGCGCCGGTTTCATAGCGCAACCGGTAATTAAAATCCGCGCTGTAAATCCAATTGTCGAGGCCGCTCAGAAGTCCATTTGCCGAATGCTCCGGGTTCCCGACCGTTCCGTAATCGGTCGCGATTACCGTTTGCTCATCGCATTTCAGGTCGCCGTCAGTGTCGCGGCAATACAGCAGGCGTGGAACTTCGGCGACCAGCACGCCTCCTTTCACCAGACTTACCGCGCGCGGCAGCACAAGTTTGTCCAGAAAAACGGTGCGCTTGTCCATCTTCCAATCGCCATCGGTATCTTCGAGAACCACCACGCGGCCGACCGGCTGATCCTCGCCCTTTCCATCTGTATTGGGCATGTAACCGATGAATTCCACGGCCCAGATTCGCCCATCACCGTCGAATGTCATGGCAACCGGATCCTGGATCAGCGGCTCGCTAGCTATCAGCTCCATCCGGAATCCGGGCTGAAGCTTGAATGATTTTAAAGCCTGGTCAGGACTGAGCGGCGGAGAAGGCGGCAGTTTAACTTTCGGTTCCGGCTGAGCCTCACCGGGTTTGTCCGCTTCGGCCAGAAGAACACGGCACGACAACACCATGAAGAGCGTCACAATAAACATGGAAGCGCGCATGACCATTTTCCTCGTGGGGGCTACTACTTGAGTACCCCTTTCTAGGCAACAGTGCGGAATGAGATCTGTACCATTTGCTGGATAAATGTGACATCGGCGGCGGGTTAAGGACGCGATGGCGTTGATTTTGTTCCACGCAATGCGTTATACAGACGGCCCAGCGCTGGCCTGCATCGTCGTCCAGTTGCCTTCCACCATGCGCGGCGTCGGCGTGTTGTTGAAAATCAACAATCGCGTTGCGACTTTATCGATGAAGAACCGGTCGTGGCTGACGACGATCACCGCGCCGGGAAAATGCGACAGCGCGCGTTCCATCACCTGCGTACTGGTGAGATCCAGATGGTTCGTGGGCTCGTCAAGGATCAGCAACCCCGCGCCCGACAGCAGGCAGAGCGCCAGCGCCACGCGCGCCTTTTGTCCGCCGGACAAATTTCCGATGCGCTGGCGCATGTCCAGTTCGGAAAACTGGAACATAGCCAGGAATTCTTTGACGTCTTTTCGCGGCGCATCTTTGACAATTCCATACGTCCCGCCGATCACACGCGAGAGCATTTCGTTCTGATCCAGATCGCGCAGGATGTGGTTGAACGACACGGCGGAAAATGCGAATCCGTTTCCCGTACTGAGCCACTGCACGCTACCGGCGCTCTCCGTTTCATCGCCGCAAATAATGCGCAGCAGGGTGCTCTTTCCGCAACCGTTCGGGCCCATGATTGCCAGGCGCTCGCCCTTGCTGATCGTCAGCGTCAGCTCGCGAAATAGATCCTGGCCGTCGTAGGATTTACCCAGATCTTTCAGACGCAGCAGCTGACCAGAAACTTTCAGATTTTGGTAGATGCTGGTGATGATCCGTTCCATCGGCGGTGGCTGCACGCTTTTCTTGATATTCGCGAGCTTGTGCTTCAGCCATTCGCTGGGCGCTTTTGCGGCCTGCTTCCGGTCGTCGATGGCCTCGGCTTCATAGAGCAGCAGTTCCGCTTCGTGAATATGCTGCGCTTCAATCATCTTCAGCCGCAATTTCCGCTCGCGCACATATTCGGCAAAACTGCCCGGGTATTCATGCAGATGATAATTCTCGAGCTCCACGATGCGCGTGACGATGCGATCCAGAAAATGGCGGTCGTGGGAAACAATCAGGATCGCGCCGCGGAATTTTTTGATCCATGTCTCCAGCCAATCCATGCCTTCCACGTCGAGATAATTGGTGGGCTCGTCGAGCAGAAGGACATCCGGCTCCTCGAGCAGAATTTTCGCCAGCGCCGCTCGATTGCGCCAGCCGCCGGAGAGCTGATGGATCTGCCGCGTGCGATGCGCCTCGGAAAATCCAAGCTTGGACAGCACCGTATCGATTCGATTCTTCCAGTTCCATCCGTCGATGTGTTCAATGGCTTCAAGCAGTTCCGCCTGCCGCGCGAGCAGCGCGTCCATGTCGCCGGGATTCTCGCCCATCCGCTGTTCGATCGTTTCCAGCTCGGCCAGCATCGCCTTCACATGCCCGAGCACATCCTCGAGAATCTCCTGAATGCTCGCCTCGGTATCGAGTTCGGAGAACTGCGAAAAATATCCGATCTTCACCTTATGCGCGTGCTCGATCTCGCCTTCGCTTGGTTCTTCGCGCCCGAGCAGCAGGTTCAGCAGCGTGGTCTTGCCGCAGCCATTGGGGCCGATCAAGCCGACACGTTCGCCTTCGGCCATGCGGAAGAAAACATCCTTCAGCACCAGACGCTGATCGTACGTTTTGGAGACGCCCTTCATCCACACCAGGCTCATGGTTTCAGATATCCGCATCCGCCGTTTGGACTTGCGGCGATTGCCGGCGCATTCTGTATTGCGCGGCAGAGCGGGCACTCGCCCGCGGGATGGAGCGTACCGCTCCTGTGCCGATCCAGAAGCCGGCACGATTTCTCCGCGAGATCGCGACGAATCTCACGGCGCCGGCCTTTCACGCGCGCAATTTTCATCTGGTCATACAACGTCGTCTGGTGCCGCATCCACGCGATGACCGCCGCTTCTGCGCGCTCCTCGATGGGAATGCGCTCGGTGCGAGCCACAGTCCCGCTGCCGACCGGCGTGGCATGCGCAGCTACGCGCTCGGCCAGCTGCAACGCAAGCGGCGCATACGCATCTGAAAAATCCAAAAACTGCAGCACGCTCAGCACAAATTCGCCAATGTATAGCTGCTGCTGTTCAGCACGGCGGCGAGCGTCCGACTGGCGGCGGCGCGCATACTCCGGCGTCGAGCGTTCCGCTTCAAGCAGCGCACGGGCCTCGGCGATGTTTTGCGCGGGCGCCCAAAGCCCCCGGGAAAAAGTTTTGTTGCCTCGCTTCTCAACGACTTGCCAAGAAGGCCCTGCGGCTTTCACGCGTCGCGTTAATCCAGCGTCGCCGGGCGGAAGGCACGCCCAATCCGCGGGCGGAGAAAGTGTTTCTCCGCTCGCCGTGCGAAACTTCCCTTCAATCCCCGTCGGCGTCAGCGTCAAGAATTGCGGCATCCCATGCTCTCTCAGTTGCGACTTCATCCAAACCGTGCATACGACAAAGGACTCCGATGAAGTTTAGTGCAATACATAGCTCTGCACAGTTGCGAAGTCCCGGTTCGGCTTCTAAAGATACCGCCGCCGAGCACTTTAGGTGACGACGGCATCTCCTCCCATGTTTGTTACATCATCATTTCAGTCGGAAATAATTAGGTTGGTTTCGTTCCATTGCTCATTTACGGAACACGTTTAGCAAATTTGCCCACACTGGGTATCAGCCGGGGTATCAATCCATTGGATGAAACACCGAACTTCGCTTCAAGATATTGCGAACAAAGCGGGTATCAGCAAGGCTGCCGTCTCAATGGCACTGCGAAATGATCCCGCGATCAGCGCCGTCACACGAGCCAGGTTACATAAGCTGGCGCTTAAAATGAACTACAGTCCCGATCCGGCACTTTCGAAAATTGCTTCGCAGCGCTGGCAGCGGGGAATCTCCAAAGCCTATGCGCTGATGGCTGTTATTTTTCATAATAAATTTCGGCGGCATCCCGACGAGTGGCTCGACCCGGCCTGCAAACATGCAAAGTCGCTGGGCTACAAACTGGAAGCTTTCGAACTCTCGGATTTCAAATCGCCCGAGCATCTCCACGACGTTTTGTTCAGCCGCGGCGTGAGCGGCATCATCTTCGAGCAGGTTTATGTAGAAAACTTTTTCGAGAAATTTGATTTGAGCCGGTTTACGGCCGTGGCGTCGCACTTGGGCCATTACCGCCCCCCGCTTCATCTGGTGACACCCGATCGCGGTCACGCGACGCTGTGGGCTTTGGAAGAAACCTGCAAGGCAGGATACAAGCGAGCTGCTGTTGCGTTTCTGGATGAACCGGGGGCGGTGGACTACAAGGACAAACTGTCAGCCGCGCTGTACGCAAAAGCGCAAGTATTCAACGCGGACGATTTGCTGATCGAAAAATTCCGTCTGGACCAGGTAAAAGAATTCGGCGCCTGGGTTCGCAAAATGCGGCCGCAGGCAGTGCTGGGATTCAACAACGTGGTTTATGACTGGCTTTGCGAGTGCGGAATTAAAGTGCCGGAAGATGTTGTGTTCGTTTCGTTGGATACCAGCCTCAAGCCATCGAAACGTTATGGAATAGTTTCTTCTGGCGTCTGGCCGCGCGACAGCCTGATACTGCAAACGGCAGTCGAACTGCTGGATAGCCAGCTGCGCACACACCAGACCGGAGTTCCCGAGCAACAATTTACGGTGCTTGTCGAAGGCGCCTGGGTCCCGGGCGATACATTCCCCGCCTGTAAAGTTTGATCCGGCCAAGCCGTGCTCGACACGTTTTGAGCAGCGCTGTCTCCTATAGAAAATAGCAGATTATACTTAACGGGTTCAGTAGCAGACCTCCGCATTCTCCATGCTTGTCATGACTTCATGATATTAGCCGGGGTACTTTTCAATATCGGCAGCAAACGAAAGTTTTCAGAGCCTGCCGAACGGAGATGTCCTTCATGTCAGGCAGGAATCTCTTATCTCTTTCACTCGCAGCCACCTTTGCTGTGCTCGCAATCGCGCGCGGCGCGGATGAAAAGCCGGCCGCGGATTCATCCAACCCGGTTTCAACATTCGAACATGACATCCGTCCGATTTTAGAAGCGCAGTGCTTCGGTTGTCACGGCCCGAAGAAACAAAAAGGCAGCGTCGATTTTTCGCGGATCACGGACAAGACAACCATCCTGCGCGCGCGAAAGGTGTGGCGCAAAGGCGTCGCGCAGCTCGAATCACGCACTATGCCGCCGCCGGAAGCATCGAAAGATCTCAATGACACGGACCGGAAACGGCTGGTGCAGTGGATGGAAACGGCATCCAAACTCGCCACGAACGATGATCCTGCCAGCCGCGATCCAGGTCTCGCGCCCTCGCGCCGGCTCAGCGTTCCGGAATACGACAACACGGTTCGCGATCTTCTGGGTGTCGAATTCCATTCCGCGGAAGAGGTCGGGATGCCCTACGATGCGGAAGGCGACCGTTATGGCGTCTATGGCAATCTGACGGCGGCGCTCGATATGCCGCAGTCGGTCATGGATAAATATTTTCTGGCTGCGGACAAAATTCTGGAACGATTTTTCGGCAATGAACTGCGCTCGAGCCTGGATGGCCGCATCATTGAACGCAGCCGACGCGCGCGGGAACGCCTCTTTGGCCTGAAGCCAGGTGCCTGGAGCGATCCACGCAAAACCGTCGTGCAATCGCCGCAAGGAAAGACCGCTCATGAAGCGGCGCGGTCAATCATTGCCGGCGTTCTCCACCGAGCGTTTCGGCGGCCCATCGAAGATCACGAAATCGAGCAGTACATGGTGCTGTTCGATAAAGCATCGGCTAAAGGCGAGAATTATGTCGGTTCCGTCCGGCTGATGCTCAAAGCTGTTCTCGTCTCGCCGCACTTTCTGTACCGCGTCGAGCGCGACCGCGCGCCGGAAGGATCGACTGCAATTTATCACCTGAGCGATCACGAATTGGCGGTCCGCCTTTCGTATCTGCTCTGGTCGAGCATGCCGGACGACTGGCTGCTGGCACTCGCGGATCAAAAGCTGCTCACTGCGGAAAAAGCCCCTGATACCGTCATGCAGCTTCACGGAACAACGCTGGGCATTGCACCACAAAAAGACCGGCGTGATCACATTCGCGAGGATGTTTTCGACGATAACATTGAGACCTACTACGAAGGCCCAAAGCCGGACAATTGCTGGGTCGGACTCGATCTGTTCGCGCCCCGTGAGATCCGGCAGATCCGCTACGCGCCCCGTCCCGGGTACGAAGGGCGGATGACCGGCGGAAAGATCCAGGCGTCGAATGTCGCCGACTTTTCTGCCGAAGTTGTCGATGTGCTCACGTTGGACACGCAACCTAAAGCAGGTCTCACTACACTCGATCTAACTCTCACCCAAAAATTCCGTTATGTGCGCTATGTCGGACCGCCAAAAAGCTACGGCACCGTTGCCGAATTGCAGGTCTACGGTCTACTTAGCGGGCCCATCTTTGAAGAACAAGTCCGGCGCATGCTTGCCGATCCCAAGGCGCATGCGCTGACCGAAAACTTCGGCGCGCGCTGGCTGCAGCTCAACAAATTGCCCTTTGCCCGGCCGCTCACTGAGAAATTCAACGAATTTCAGCCGCAACATCGTTCGCGCATGTACGACGAAACAGCAATGTTCTTCGACATGCTGCGCCAGGACGACCGCAGCCTGCTCGAATTGATTGATGCGGATTACACGTACTTGGATGAAGAGTTGGCCAAGTACTACAAGATTCCGGACGTCACGGGAAAGGAATTACGCCGAGTCGCGCTAAAACCCGAATGGCACCGCGGCGGGTTGCTCGGCATGGGCGGGACAATGGTGCTGACCTCGCACGCCGACCGCACGAGCCCAACTCAGCGCGGAAAGTTTGTACTCGATGTCATCCTCGGCACGCCGCCGCCGCCACCGCCGCCCGACGCCGGAATACTCGCGGAAGGCAAGAAGAACGACAAGCCCATGTCATTCCGCGAAAAGATGGCTCAACACGCCTCAAATGATTCGTGCATCGGCTGCCATCGCAGGATGGACCCTATCGGTTTCGCGATGGAGAACTTCAACGCCGTCGGCATATGGCGCGAGAAAGATGGGCTGTTGGCGCTCGACACGAGCGGCATATTGCCGAGCGGTGAAAAACTCGCCGGCATTGAGGACCTGAAGAAAGTTCTGCTGGCTCGCCAGGACGATTTTCGGAGAAACATTGCCGAGCGAATTCTGACGTATGCTTTGGGCCGCGAATTGGACTTCTATGACGATCGCTCAGTTCAGCAAATCGCTGACGGCCTCAAGCAGAATCAGATGCATTTTTCCGCAATGATCATCGGCGTTGTGAACAGCTTCCCATTCCAATTCCGGCGCAACATCAATGCGCAAGTGTCTGAATAACGGATTTTGAGAAGGAGAGTCACATGAGCATCAATACATCACTATCCCGCCGCAATTTCCTGCGCACGACTGGCGCGCTGATGGCGCTGCCCTGGCTCGAATCCATGTTCTCTTCACGCGCGTTTGCCGCTCAGGCGGGAAAGCCGCCCATTCGAATGGGCATTTTCTCTGCGGGCGGTGGAACCAATTGGGAATCGTGGGTTCCGAAGGAAGCAGGCCCGCTGGGAAAGCTGCCATCGATTTTACGCCCGCTTGATCCGGTGAAGTCGGACATTCTACTGATCACCAATCTTTCGCATGAAGATAAGAACGATGGCTGCGGCGGTCATTGCTTCTGTGGCGCGAAGCACCTGACTGCCGCAAAGTACGTGAAGCGCTTCGGTGGAAAAGATTTTGCCTCCATATCGGTCGATCAGGCCGTAGCACAAGCTGTCGGCTCGCAGACTCTGCTGCCGTCACTCGAACTGGGAAGATATTCGTACTCATTCAGTTCGCGCGAAGCCCAGGTTCCGGTCGAGCCCAACCCGCGTCTGGTATTCGAGCGGATGTTCCGCGGCCGAAAGCCCATCATTCCGAATTGGAAAAATCACCAAGCCGTGCCGCCTGAACTGAGCGCGCTCGCAAAAAACGATTCACTCGAACAGAGCGTATTGGATCTGGTCAACGAACAGGCCAAGGACCTGCGGCGAACGGTAGGCAAGGCCGATCAGCGCAAACTGGACCAGTATTTGGATTCGGTTCGATCTGTTGAGAAGCGCATCGAATTCATCGAATCGCGGCGCTACCAGGACTTGCTCGATCTGCAATCGCCCGGGCCTTCGAAGTTGCATGTTCCCGGCGAAATGATGGCTGATCGATTCGGTGAATTTAAATTGATGCGGTTGATCGATGAAGATCCGGAGTGCCGTGCAGAGTACACCCGCATCATGATCGACCTGATGGTGCTCGCTTTCCAGACAGACACCACGCGGGTCGTTACGATGAATCCCGGCTCTGATGATGGCTATTGGCCCGGCGTAGTGACAGTCGGCAGCGAATTTCAGCTTCATGCGCTGGAACACCAGTCGAGCGCGCGACGAATCGGGACCACCAGTAATTTTGAGAACTCCGATCCCATTGCTCGAGAAGCCATTCGCCAGGTCTATGAGTGGTACACGGGGTTATTCGCTGAACTCATCATTAAGTTGAAGGGGATCGACGAAGGCGGTTCGACGCTTCTCGACAACTGCATGATTCTTTACACCTCATACATGGGCGCTGAAACGCACTCAGCGCGGCAATACCCCACTCTGCTCGCCGGCAAAGCGGGCGGCACACTGAAAACAGGGCGCCACATCGCGATGCCGCAAGAAGCACCGGTTGCCAATCTGTATGTCGAAATGATGAATCGCATGGGCATGGACGTGAAGGAATTCGGAGACAGCCACACGTCATGTTACGCGGGATCGCTCGACGGACGGATTCCGGGATTGGTTTAAGGACGAGCACGGAGAAGGAGAAAACGTATGGCAGACACTCCCGAAAAAAAAGGAATGTTCGTGGCCGTCGGCCACTCGCTGCAGCGCTTGACGTCGACCGATGGTGAGAATTGGTCCAAACCGCAGCTCGGCAAGTCCGGACAGATCCTGCGCTCGGTGTGCTATGGCAATGGCCGCTTCGTCGCACTCGGTTTTTCCGGAGGCAGCAATTATTTCGCAAGTTCGGTCGACGGTGTGACCTGGAATATACAGAGTGCCGGCAATCAGTTTTCGATGTTCATGCGCGAAATTGTCTTCCAGAATGGAAAGTTTTTCGGGTTCGGGGGCGAGCCTCCCTTCATACAGACCTCCGAGGATGGGATCACGTGGTCGGAGAAAACCATTTTTAAGGATGGTTTCCGAATCAATCCAAAAGATAGATGGCGGGTTTCGCTGGTCTTTCACCACGTGAAGTTCGGCAACGACCGGTTCATCGCGGTCGGACAGATCGGCTGGCGCGGCACGTCCAAAGATGGAATGGAGTGGACATCCGCGGACGACATCAAGACACCCGATGCCTTCATCGACATCGCTTGCGGAAATGGCGTGTTCGTCGGAGGTGGCCTCCACGGTCTGCGCATGACAAGCGTCGATGGCATCAAATGGACGGACCGCGTGATCGGCGAAGAAGGCGAGCACATCAATACGATGCTCTGGGCCGGCGATCGTTTCGTCGGCATCGCTGCCGGCGCCACCTACATCTCGCCGGATGGCTATAAATGGGAGCGCCAACCGAACAAGAACGCGCCGCTCAGGGCGATTTACGCCAATGGCTTATTCGTTGGCACTCACTGGAAGGGCCGAGTGCTGACGTCGCCCGACGCGATCAACTGGAAACAAGTCATGAAATGCGATGAGCATATTGAGTGCATCGCATACGGCGGATAAGACGGAGAAGGAGACTCAAATGGTTTTCAGATCAGCACTCATTTTGGTTCTATGCAGCACCACCTGCGTCGGCATTGCGAAAGCTGCCGACACTCCTGAAATCATGGAATTGAAGAAAGCCGGAATCAACGTCAATACGAGACGAGAGGGCGGACACGCTGTCTACATAAAAACAGCCGTCCTTTTGACCGAAGACATATGGAAGAATTTCGAGGCCATTGACCTGCGGATTTTTTTCTTAAACGACGCAACGGTATTCAATGACGAGCAAATGGCGCGTCTATGCAAGTTCAAGGCATTAGAGTTCATTTTTCTGAACGGTCCTCACGTGACCGAACAGGGCGTCGCAGCATTGGGCAATCTGCCAAAACTGCGCGAATTCGGAGTTCATCATCTTTCCGGCAAAGATGTATTTCGCGGTGCCGGGCTGGCAGCGCTCAAGGATAATCCAAATTTCGAGGCGATGGAGTTCGGCGGAGCCTGCATTGACGATAAAGGCATGGATGCGATCGGCCAATTGACGTCGCTTAAAAAACTCGGCCTGTATCACATGGAAATCACCGCAGCCGGAATTCCGAATCTCTCAAAATTGACCCATCTGGAAAAGCTTGCCCTGGAGCCCGCCTTCAAGCCGGATTACACGGGCGCCGATCTGAGGCACATTACAGGACTCAAAGTATTGCAGGAACTGATCATTAAAAAGATGGTCTTGTCCTACGACGATGGCCTGTCCATCATTGCCGGAATGAAGCAACTCAAGAAAGTTTCATTTCTCGAATGCGGAATCAGCGAAAGTGACATAACTCGTTTAAAGTCGGAACTCCCTGATGTGAAAATCGAATTCACGCCGTGTAAAGCTGAAGATATCGCTCGCTGGCAGAAACTGCTCGACGGAAAAAAGAGCAAATAGCGTCAGAATATCAGGTTCACCATCTGACGACTCCGCCTTCTTCGGTTACGGGCCTCGATTCTTGTACATGAACCTAATCGATTTAGGAGTCGATGAAGCGTTTGCTTCAATATTGGATTCATACGCCTCAGTTGATACCCAAAGCTTGATTTGAATGGGCAGGACACCGCCATTCATTGTGCGGCTGAGTACGTCAAGTTCCTCGCCATGCAAAGTGACTTTAAGCAAGCGACTCTTGCCAACACGTTTCGTTTGAATGCGCGCATTTTTGAACGTGGTGAAGCCGCTTCGGGCCTCCCAACTGCAGCGAATTCCGCCAATTTCCAATGTCATTTGCGAATCCGCTTCCAGCATTGGCGGCAAGACAGCAACGAACTCGGCTCTATCTCGGTCATGGAATCTGCGATCGATACGCCCCTGGAATTTAATGATGTTCAGCGGGGCCGCTGCTGCCGGATTTTTCACTGGCTCTGGAGAAGAAAGATCTTGTGGTGAATGCGGCGCATTTTCCGTTGGAGAGTTTACACCGGCATTTCCACGCATCGCAGCAAACACAGGAAGCGCAGGGTCGCCCAGCAAGCATTCCGTGCGCGCAAGATCATGGAACCAATTTGCCTCGCCGCCAGATTGACTGCTCGCCCACTGCTGTGCTGCGAGCAATGCATCTCCCCAGCGACTGTTCGGACTGCCCGAGTGCTTGATCACTTCCGCCATAAATCGCGTGGCCGGCCCGGAAGTCATGTAAGTCGATGCTCCAATCGATGCGGCAATCCCGCCTTGCGGCTGCGTCAGGGCTTGCATCGCGATACTGTGAAAACTGGGATCGCTCTTTACGAACCAGCTCGAATTACATGTTGATTGCAGAAAAATAGTATTGCCCGTCCAATCTTGTACGGCGTTTACGTCCAGTATCGGAGGAATGGTTGAGCCCAGTCGCGTCGAATTCCCATGTCCGGCGTAAACAATCAAGTCGGCAGCGCCACATGCGGCCGCACGCAGGGTTTCGCGAATCGCCAGAGGCTGGTCTGACGTAATATCGAGATAGGCTCTGCTCCACGCCAACTCAGGAGTTGAGGCCACGATTGTATCGGCGTCGGCTGCGAAATTCCCGGCATTCACATCCATCCGGTCTGTCACAGCAAGCGCTCGCCACCCGGATACAGGCAAACCCGCATACCGCATCGTATGCGTCACGGCGCCGGCGAGTTCATTGGCGTTGTTAACCGGTATGCGGCCCACCCGGACTTCGGCCATGTTGTTGCCCAAGTCGCCAAAAAGTGCATCGAAGGTGCTTGCGAAAAGAAAGTCGTGGCAATCATAAAAGTGGGGCACAGAGCTGCTAACTGGTCAGCGGAGAAACTGCGATAGTCGTAAGTGCTGCGTCCCAGCAGCAGTAAGTATTCCGGTTTGCCATCACGCACCGCGGCTTGTATTCCCGCCGGTCCATATCTACCGAAACCGTAGTAATCAAAACAGGCCTCCTGGTTCCAGAACACTGCATTTAAGCCCTCATGGCGGCGCAAATTAATAAGTGGCTGAACGGCCTGCTGGAAAAGCTGCGGGCCTATCGCGAGATACTGCGCCTTTGGCGCACGCTGCAGATTCCGGCGACTGACAGCCAACGGCTGCAATTCACTTCCGCTCGGCGCGATATAATAGGTGTGACCTGCGGTGGCCACGAAACTGGCGCTGAATGTTCCGTCGGCAACTTGCGCGATCCGTGTCGCGGCGGGTTCATCGGATTGTTTATCGATTACCCCAAATTGACGGCGTGGATAGCTGAGCTATCTCGTAGATTTGCGAATTCTCTGCAGTCACAATAAATGGCACGCCATGTTGAGATCGTGGCGTGCGGAGCCTGCTGCAAGGATTAAAGTCAAAAAAATCGGCCGGCTTCGGTTCGACAGCTATCCCCTCCTATTGTATTTAAGCGTACTCATGCAGAGATATTTCGTTGGGACATCTGGATGGCAGTACCCGGAATGGTTGGGAAAATTCTATCCGGAAAAGCTTCGTAAAGAAGAGATGCTTCGGTACTACGCAGAGCGGTTCAATAGCGTAGAAGTGAACTACACTTTCAACCGGCTGCCCAGCGAAAAGGTCTTGAACGCTTGGACTGCGCAGACTCCGAAGGGATTTCGGTTCACACTAAAGGCACATAACGCTATCACGCATTCGCGTGGCCTGTCGCCAGGAGACATTCTCGAAAAATTCCTCGATGTCACCAAAATGCTGGGTCCACGGCACGGATTGATACTTTTCCAATTTCCGCCGTGGCTGCAAAAAGACATGCGCGCTATCACAGCATTTTTAAAACGAGTCCCAGATGGGACTCGCGCTGCGTTTGAATTCCGCCATTCATCCTGGTTCTGCGATGAACTGTACGAGCGATTAAATAAGAAGAATCTGGCGCTCTGTGCGGCCGAAAGTGAACGACTGACAACGCCGCCGATTATAACAGCCAACTACGAATATTACCGTCTGCGTCTCGTTCACTATACCGATAAAGAAATTGCCGAATACGCCAGACGCATTCGCAATGGAAGTTCAAAAGAGATCTACGTCTATTTTAAACATGAGGAAGCGGGAACAGGGCCGATTCTTGCATCAAAACTGAATAAAAAATTGAAAAAGTAATTTAGGTAAATGATCTTGAGCCGCGCCATTGATGACGACCGTGCAGTGAACATCGCCGCCGCTCAGTCGTTAGTGGGGATGAGGATGCCGGGGATCAAGCCTCTTCCCTCATCAATAAGAAACGATTAGCGCTTGCGATTTGAGAAAATAATCTGGCTGAAAATTTTCCGCCTATTGCAAAACCAGTCTGCTACAGGGCTTGTGAGACGAAAAAGTTTCGGATTTTTCGCACGTACGCGCAAATTGGGGTAAAACCCGGGCTGATAAAAATTACGGGATTGCGCTGTCTGGCCGCCAACGAAGCCGGGCGAGACGCGGGCATCCGGCGGGGTTGCTTTTCCCCTTAGTGTGGGGTCTATTTCCTTGACCGCCCGATCCGCGCATCCGCTCTCCGGCCGGGAAGGCGAACATGGAGAACCGCCTGTTCGCCGCCACGCCGGAGCCGCTCTGCGGTTAGGGCTTTATTGTCCCTCACCGCTCATGGGCGCGTATCCGGATCGCCCAAGCACAAGGAACAATTCCTCCCCCCTATTAGATATCGGGGGTTGTGACCTTCAGAGCCACTCCTCCATTCGCCGAACGATCATGGTGGGAAGCAGGAAACGTGCGCTTTGCCGTTGCTAATTGCTCCAAATCTCTTCGAAAATGAGGCCGCTTAGTTTTTGATCTTCCACCCGTTTTCGAAATTCAATTTCTGGATCGCCAAAATTTTCATATACAAGGATTTCACTCCTACTTGTCTCCGGAATCTTGAACACGGGTGCCTCGATCAAACGATCAGGATGGAATGCATATTTCTCAATTCGAATTCGTTGCCCCGTCGTCTTGCCCAAGACCCATTTGGTCCTCTCCTGATTCAAAACGTTTAAGCATTGAAGCACATTGAATAACCACAACGTCGTATTCTCAAATGGAAGCGGCAAAAGCTCCCCGCATCTTTCTAGAATATCTCTAAGTGCTTCATGCGCTGTATGATCGAGTACAAAAGTACCGGGCGCAAGGTGAAAGAAGTTGCCGCGAATATTCTTTGGGCGCAAAACGTAGACACTTGGCGGCTCCCAAGAAATTTGTTTTGTTATGCCATCGAACGTCAGCCTATCGGTATTCCAAATTGCAGAGTCTTCAATTTGTAAACTTTGAAAACTATTTACGTCAGTGATCACACGAAATATTTTCATGCACTCTCCTCAACGCGGGAATGTTCCATTTAAAATCCTTTGCGCAATGTCTTCAAGTAAATCACGAACTGTTCCGGGAGCCGCTTGTTGCAACTCACCAGTGATCGCTTGATAGTATCGATCAGTATGTATCGTCGAGTGTGTCATAGCCGGTGGGGATGCAAACGCCTTATTTTTGGGCAAAAACACTCCATTTGTGGCTTCGTTAATATCAATTCCCTCTCGTTTCAATATTGCTTGCGCCTGCGCTGCTCTTGAATCTCCCCCGGCCACAATATGGTGAGCCGCTGAATTCGAGGGGCGCGTTTTACCTACCGCTTCCAAGTTTTTCCCCAATACCTCCGAAGATGGTGACTTCCCGAGATTCTGTACTGATAATCTTGCACGCAGATATTCGGCTTCTTTCGCCGCTTGCCTCCTCAGGACTTGCGATTCCCTTGCAATATTTCCCTGCGCTAATTCTTCAGCTCGTTTGGCCTCTTGTCCCTCTTCGAATAGTCGAACGTACCGAGCCTTTTCAGCAGCACTAAGACCTCGACCTGCCTGCATTATACCAATGAATCCCTCGATGGCGACGCCGCCAGCCTCCGTCATCGCCAATTCATTGATGAATCGGGACGCTTGATTGACTGGGTTATTCCATTGCTTCTCAACGCCTTTAGCAAATTCCCGGAAAAAGTTTGAAGCAAGCGATAAGTCATTTGCCAGTCGTTCGGCGTGCTCTTTGTCCTCAATCGCAATACGACCAATGTTTCTTCTGAAATTTATAATCGCTTGATTATGTCCGGCGATAATCGCATCGTATTCGCATTTATCCTTTACTGCGACGATTTCGCCGTATGGAGTGGTATAGGTATCGGTGATTTCCTCTCCTAACCCAGTGATGTCATAACCTTCAGCCAATTTTTGAGGCGTGGGGCCATCACCATCGTCTCGCCACTGCCAATGTGGTGGCGGAGGGAACGTCACCCAATGCCATCGGAGTCCCATCGGATCGACGTTATTAACCGGGTCCCCGCCGCAGAACCCGTACAGCGCCGGTCCGTCGATCAACCCCAGCGGGTCGCGGCTCAGGAAACGGCCGGTGCTCTGGTCGTACCAGCGGTTGCGGAAGTAGTGCAGGCCGATTTCGGCGACGTTGCTGCGGCCCTGGAAGCCCAGTGTGTTGCCGAGCGTGGACGCGGTGCGCGGGGTGTTGGCGGGGCTTGTGATATTTGTTTTGCCGTACGCGTCGAAATTCTGGCGCTCGATCACGCTGCCCGCGCCGTCCGTCAACGCGTAAACTGAGCCGTTCACGTCGTTCAAATAAAAGTGCGGCTGATCGGAACCGAGCATCCACAAGACATGATCGACGCCACTGTTCACGTACGTTCTATTGCCGAGTCCCGGATAATTTTCGCTCAGCAGTTCGCCGCCCAGGCCCCATGAGAATCCGCGCGACGCGCCATTCGTCGTGACGCTGGCAAGCTGCCAGCCCATCGCCGCGGCGTAAGTCATCGACGAATTCGCGACCTGATTTCCGTTCAGCGCGCGCGTCGTGCTGGTCAGCCGATTGAGATCGTCCCACGCGTAAATGTAGTCGCCATAATCAGTGCCTGGCGGCGGAACCGTCCAGCTCAACGAATCGCCTGCTTCGCCGAAGCCGGTCGCCGTCGTGCCGGCGACGGCCACGCCAATGCCGATCGCCGTCGATCCGGTAAACAATTGCGATTCGGTTCCGCGAATCACGCTCAGCCACGTGACCGTTGCCGTCCGCGCGGGGGCTGTATTCGAGTTCGTGTTGAAGTCCGCATCGGCCTGCGTGACGACAAGCTGCACGCTGCTGGCCACAGGCACACTGATGGCCACATCGCCCGTCTGCCCGGCCGCTGTCACGCCGAACGTGACCGTGCCCAGCGCCGCGCCATTGATGACCGCGGTGCAGTGAACATCGCCGCCCGACGTATTCTGGTACCCGATATGCAGATCGCTGACCGGCACCGCCCGCGAGCGGCTCGTGAGATTGCCGTTCTTGTCGTAGCCGAAGTTCGACTGCGTGTTGTCGGCGTGGTTGATCGTGTTGAGCTCGTAGCGGTCGTTGTACGAATAAACTTCCGGCGTGCCGTTGTTGACAGTTTTGCTCGTGCGGTTGCCGACAGGATCGTAAGCGAAACGAGTCGTCGTGTTCGGCGCGCCCGGCTGTGTCCGCTGCTCGGTCACAAGCTGCTGCGTCGCCGGGTCGTAGGCGTAAACGAAATTCTCGCCCGTCGAGACGCTCAGATTCTGCCGCCGCCCGGCATTGTCGAGCGTGGCGTTGAAGCTATAGAGCGTCGTCCCACTCTTCGTGTGGCTCATCGACGAAACATACCGATCGTTCGAGTAGCCCCAGTTGACCTGAATGCCATTGGAATAATGCGCGGACTGCGGCCGGCCGTCGTTCGTGTAAATGTCGAACGTCAATCTATTCCCAAGTTGATCGGAGACAGATGTCAGATAATTTGACACGTTGTAGGCGTAGCTGAGATCGGCGCCCGCGTACGTCTTCCGCGTCATCATGCCCATCGGATGATTGTATTCGTACGTCACACCGGTGCTGGTCGAGGCCACGCGCCCGGCGTTGTCCAGCGTCCAGCTCACCGCGCCGTCGCTGGTCGGCGTGTTTGCGTCCCAGCCGAATCCGCCGAGCAGCGCGCCGAGGGCGTTATCGCGCCGCAGTTCCTTGCGCCGGCCATTGTCAAAATACGTGAACGCGAACGCTTTTCCGATCGGATCGATAGTGCGGACCATCCGCCCGTTCTCGTCGTACTCCTTCGTGATGAAGCGCTCGTCGCTGGCCTGTCCGCTGGAGGGCAGAATGGTCATCGTCACGCGGTGCGCCTGGTCGTAGATCATCGTCGTGATCTTGCCGTTGGCGTCTGTCATCCTGAACATATCGCCGCTGGAATCGTAATCGTAATGGATGTTGCCCTCGCCGGTCATCGAGCGGTCGGTCATCCGGCCGATAGTGTCGTAGACATAATGCAGCACGCGCTTGCCGGGGTAGGTGACCGTGTCGATCTTGCCGTTGGCGTGATATTTATAGGTGGTCTTGATGTTGCCCGGATTTAGCGTCTGGGTCAGCATGCGGCCTGCGCCGTCGTAGGTGTACTTTGTGGTCCTGCCGGCCGGATCGGTGACGGTGTCGATCTGTCCGGCGATCGTGTACTTGGTGACCGTCGTCTTTCCGCCCTCGTCGGTCGTGTGTGTCTTGCGGTTCAAGTCGTCGTACTGGTAGAAGTAGCTGCGCGAAGTGCCGAAGCCGACGCCGTTCGCATTGACAGTGTTGTAGAACGTCGCGGCCCCCGGATTTCCATTCTCATCGAAATCAGTGTAAACGACGCCTTTGTCGTCGGGATAGCGCACGGCTTTCAGGAAGCCAGTGTCTTCCTCGTAGAAATAGGTGGTGTCTTTGCCGCGTTCGTCAGTCGTTTTCGACACGTACGCAGACGGATGAAAGCTCGTCGTGGCGCCGATGCCGTCCTGGTCTTTTGTTCCCTGCAATCGCAACGCGAAGTCGAATTGGTTCACGATCTGTTTGTTACGGCCATCGGTAACGATGCCCGGACGCCCCGAAGGCATATTTGTGGCGCTGCCGGGAATTGTCTGCTGAACGGGCGACGCGATGCGGGTGCCATCGGCTGTATTGACGCTGTAGTTAAAGGTGTTGATGTCCGTATGCCAATGGGCAAACAGATAATTGGCGTCCCAGGCGTCGACGGTCGTCGTCGCGCCGCCGGGCGAAGTGATCGTCTTGACCATCGTGACGGGCTCAGAGGTCTGATAGCCGTAACCCGTGATCAATTCGCCGATCTTGGAGTGGATCAGGCGCGCGAGATTATCGCGCGGGGTTTCGACTGTGATCGAGCCGGGATAGGTCGAAGAGCTGACTGCGGTACCTTCGTCGTAATCGTTATGCGTCATCAAAATGCCTTTGATGCCGGAGTCCACCGGGCCCATGCGCTGGTTGTATTCGCAGATCTGCTCGGTCAGCCCATTGCGTTTGCTGAAATTGGGCATCCCGTTCTGGTCGTAGCCCTGCTTGACCTGATAACCGAGCGGGCCGGTCGTCTTGTCAGTGCGGCCTGCGGCGGTCATGAGCTGGGTCGTAGAGAAGCCGCGAGGATCGGTGTAAAGGACGGTCCGCGCGGAGTCGTCGTAGGCAAACGAAACGTTGCGGTTGCCCGGAAGCAGGCGCGAGATTTCACGGCCGCCATCGTCGTATTCGTGAGTGATTTCGCGCACACTGCCGCCTGAGCCGATCGGCGGTAACGTTGTCTTGCCCGGCAATAGCAGCCCGGTGAAAATGCTGAATGCAGTCGTGCCGGAGTCACTGTTATTGATTGAAAGCAGCGCGCCAAGCTCATTGAATGTGCGCGTAACCGAACGGCCGTCCTGATCTTTGCTGAACAGCAAGTTGCCTTCAAAGTCATACGCCGTGCGCGTCGTGCCGCCGTCGCGGATACCATTCAGTTTTTCTTCGTTGGTAACGAGCGGGCCATCGGTGCCGAACGCGTGGCTCATCGTGTCGAAGCGATAGATCATCTTTCGCCCGTCAGGCAGATCAGCCTGCAGCGTCCGGCCGAGCGGATCGAGGGTGTAATTCGTCGTGCGCGTGACGCTTTCGGCCGTTTCAGCGCTGGAAATAACGCGCCCGCTGCCGTCGTAGGTCAACTCGCGCGTATAACCAGAACGCGGGCCATGGTATGTCTTCGGCAGCGCGTCGTCCCAATCAATCGAAACTGCGCCGTCCATAGAGTCGGTGATATCGACAGTGAACCCATCGACGAATCCATAATTTGTTTGCTGGCCCTTTCCATCCGTTGTAGCAATCAGCTCGACAACTGATTCGACGTAATTGGGGCCGTTTGCATTAAACCGCGAATTAGACTCGCTGGTATAGGTGCGAACGAATGAACCAATATTCTTGTCGGGATCGTGAGATACAGTCACAAGCCCTAGATTTGTATCGTATTCGAATGTCGATTCGCCATTGAGAATATTCGTACGGGAATTGATCAGGCGGGTATCCGGCAGAGCCGTCTGAACCAGTACAGTGCTCGATCCGGGCACTGTCATACTCGTCCAGTAATCGTAATTGCGATTGAATTGAATTGCCGATACCCGTGGGTTTTCGTCGCCGATGACGTAATGTTGTACCACCGCTGAGTCCGAATCGAACTGGTTGTCGACGATCATGTTCGCACCGTCCGAGCGGTGCAGGCCGTAAACGATTCCAAACGTCTGGCTCAGCACCTGATTTGGATGAGCAATCAGGTCGTCAGGCATGACATCGACAGTTTCCGAATTGTCCAGCGACCCGCCTCCGGAAGAGTTGACTGTGAAACTGCCGGTCAGGGCGTTCGAGTACTGAGTGATGCGGTCGTTCTGATTAAGCGTAAACGTGTAGTTGCCAAGTGGGCCCTGCACACCGGTCTTGCTGATGACCGCAGGGCGCCCCATGCCATTGGTGACCGTCACAGTGCCATTCCCGCCGCTCTGGAATTGGACGGCAATGCCACGATTATCGGAGATACGCTTCAAATGTCCGCGCGTTCCGCCGTATTCTTCGTATTCGAATTTGGCGAAATTGTTGTACACATCGCGGATTTCGGCCAGCTTTCCGGTCGCGCGCTCGAAGACATACTGCTTGTTTTCGCTCGGGCGCACGAGAACGTAACAGTCGCGCGTAACTTCAAATTGCGTGCGCGTCTTCGTAACGATGGTTGAAAATTCAGCCTTCGGATTTGCAACGCCACCATCGTTTAATGCGGCCGGAATCCAGATCACGCCACTTTCATCACCGCCATCAGGAATGGGATTTTTCGGACGAAAACAAACGCGCGTGCCATCGCCTTCCAGCAGAATCAGGCAATCCGCGCCACGCACAAGTCTCATCTCAGTTGAGAGCCAGAAATGATGCCCGACTTCGCTGAGCGTCGGATCGTCTTGCGACGGATACGGCACCCGGCTATCCCCTCCATTTGAGGACAAGATGAATCGCTCGTGCGCCGGTCCAAGCCGCGGATTCATTTCGCCACCTGCATTGTCGCGGCTGTTATAGTAAAGCGCGATATCGGGAATGATCGCCGATCCGCTTTGTGCAATCGGCCAGGATCCTTTCAGCGCGCCGCTCGTCAAATCAATGGACATCGGCCCGCCTGCTGCAACCGCCGGCTCGCCATTTCGGAAACCTTCGTTCTTGTCTGAAATCGATTGAATGTAGATGCGATACGGCGCCGTTGACATATCGGCCGGTCCGGGTCCAACAGCGGTATACGAAATATCGATCCAGCGGTGTTCGGAATGCGGATATTCGCTGTAAGGTTCAAGAGGGTCCGGCAGACACTCAACATAGAACTGTCCGTTCATTGCGAGCAAATCGTCATAGTCTGCCTGATTTGTCAAGTCCCACGTCTTTAGGTAGGTGACATGATTGTGAACGTCCACGGTCCGAATCAAATTCTCAGGACTCTTTTGCCGTGACTTCCAAAGCCGCAGGTTGGAGCTGAACCGCACCATAACCGCCTTGAGCGCGCCATTTCCTTTTTCCTGCGGATTGTATTGAGGCGTGGTCAACGGCGAATCCTCGGATTCGAAGCGCACCAGCCGGAGCCCCATATCGTTTTCCGCCGTCGTTGTCTGGGTAAAGTCAGGCAGCCAATGATCACCGTCCTTTTGTCCCAGCGCGAAGCCATCGTTGATGGGAACAATCGCTCCATACTTAAATTGCCGGTCCTGATTCTCGTCACTGACGTCATCATTGTTATTCTCGTCGATTAACAGCACGGGCTTGATGACTCGCACGCTTCCATGGAAGTCATTTTCCTGTCCTTGGAAATTCACGTTGTGTCCGCTATATGCAAAAATCCCCGGTTCATCGAAGCGGAAAATTGTGGCCATATTGATTTCATCAGCCCTGATTGCCTTATTGGGCTGAGCACCCACAATGGGCCGGGTGTCGTTGTCAATCTCGATGTAAGAACCAAGCTTGAAATTATTATTATTGCTTACGTTTGTGGGTCCATACTTGATCGTCGTTCCGGTCAAATAAACGACGGTATATGGATTTGGAGTTGGGTTGATCCCACCCTCTGAAATACCATATTTTGCTTTTCCTTCGAGAGTCCTGGTATTCCCGAAACCATCAGCGACGTCAACCTTGAACGGCACCGCCCAGGGATAATCCGGATCTGATTCAGGAACCGTGATCGTGAATTTGTCGCCATTCTTGACATGGGCTTCGTTGTTAGGTCCCAAAATCGGCACATCTATCATGAACATGCAGCGATAGCCCACTTCGGTATATTCCCTGAAGTAATTGTCGGGTCCAATGTCGCGAGGTTTTGCGACGACGATCGGATTGGCAGCCGTTTTGGGAAGATATAGCGCCATCGATGCAATGCCGCTGCCTGAGTTGACTTCATCTGTGATTTCGTGATAAGGAGTTTGGTTCTTTCCAGCACAGTGGGATCCGAAGCTTGGAATTCACGTGACTTGAAGTCGCGGC
>JADMIO012752855.1_pt1 | contig 40628 bp, 33 predicted proteins | sample 8958161 | NCBI WGS metagenome assembly JADMIO01 (sample SAMN16585339, study PRJNA669376) | soil metagenome | isolation source: Crop rotation soil | place: USA: Cullars Rotation, Alabama | collected 2011
CGCGACTTCAAGTCACGTGAATTCCAAGCTTCGGATCCCACTGTGCTGGAAAGGCCGGGCTGGGAGGATCGACCGGCATCGGCGCAGTGATCTTCGGCTTGGGTTTGTGCTCCCAGCCCTCGGAAGCCTTGAGCCGCTCCTCGAGGGCGCGGACGCTGGTGAAGTATTGGTCGATGCGATCGCGATCCTCGGCGGCCAGCCCTTGCCCGAGCCGTTTGGCCTGGGTGGAAACCGAGTCGAGAATACTCTGGCCGGCCTGAAGCTTGCGCAGGTTGGTCTGCACTTCGGCTGCGTTGCCTTGCATGAAGAGCTGCTTGAAGACTTGCGCCGCTTTGTCCTCGGGCGGAATCGCCACGCCACTGCCGGTGTAAGAAAGACTTTTGGCGCGAGTATTGACCGAGAGCGTGATCGACGGGAAACGCGTCAACGTTCCCATTTGCTCGGCGAAGTATTGGTCGAGCGAGATGGTGTTCCGAAACGAACCGCTCCCCGGATGCGGTGCGCCCGTGAGAAAACAAACCTCGGCAGGGTGGCCACCGTCGACACCCGGATAAGACGCACCGCTGAACACGGTGAAGTCCTTGCGGTGCGCTTGGAGATGCTGGAGATAGGGCGACGGCTTGTAGTCCTTCTCGTTTCCCTCCGGGAAGAAATTCCCGGGAATGAATCCGAGGTTGTTGTTGATGGCGAAAAATCGGCGCGGCTTGGCGCCGGGCGCCAACGGTGACGACGTTTCGGCGGCTCGGCTCCAGACGGGCCGCATCACGTCGAGCAACGGCAGCGCGAGTGCGATCCCTCCGGCGCCCCGCAGGAAATGGCGCCGGGACATCGGTTGGCGCGTGGTGATGAACGTGCCGTGGACGGAGGATTTTGGGTTCATCTTTTATTGCTTTCCGGCTTTCGCCTTTGCGGCGGCCTTCGGGGCGACCGGCGGTGCCAGCCACAGGTTGAGGCGCTGGTAGGCGACATTGATGTCGTAACGCAGCTCGTCGTATTTGCCCTGGTCGAATGCGACGCGCAGGAATGCGTCGCGGCGCTGCTTCAACGTCTCCACCACCGCTTTGACGGTCGCCGCGTGCGAAGCGTTCTCATCCTTGGCCAGCAAGGCCTCCAGTCGCGCCACCTGGTCGTCCATGGCCTGCAGCAAAGCTTTTTGTTCGGGCGTGTGCTCCACGGGCGCGGCGGCAGCGAGGACAAATGCCGTCGTCGCCAGAAACCCGAGGCAGCGGCAGGAGAGCTTCAGGAGAAAGTTCATGGCCGGGCGAAGCGGTCCTACTTGCTGCGGAACAGATCGCTCTGCACGAGCTCGTGAATCAGGCTGCGCGCGCCGTAGTGATTTGCGGCACACGCGGCCACGATCTGCTCGACCTTGGCGCGATCGCTGAAACGCATCCGCGCGCCCGTGGCGTAAACCGTGAGGTGATTGGCGAGATTGCGCGCGATCTGGGTTTCATCGGCCAGCAGCAGTTTTTTCAGGCCGCGGACATCCTGGAATGACCGGCCATCGGCGAGCTGGCCACTCGGGTCGACGGGCTGGGCGTAGTGGAAGGCGAAGGGCCAGCCGTTTTTTCCGACCCCGGGCGCCGGCGGCACCAATTTGGATTCCGCCCGATACCGGTCGCGCCAGCCGCCCATGACATCGAAGCTCTCCAGCGCAAAACCCGGCGGATCGATATTGCGATGGCAGGCGGCGCAACTCGCGTCCGCCCGGTGCTGGTCCAATTGCTGCCGGATCGTGACCGCGCCCCGGATGTCCGGTTCGACGGCCGGCACTCCGGGGGGCGGCGGCGCGATCTCGAACCCCATGATCCGTTCGCTGATCCACTTGCCGCGCAGGATTGGCGAGGTCGTGGTGCCGTTCGCCGTGACCTTCAAAATGCTGGCTTGGGTCATGAAACCGCCGCGCACACTGTCTTTCGGCAGATCCACCCGGCGCATCGCATAGCCCTCGATGCCCGGGAGATCGTAGTGCGTGGCGAGCCGCCCGTTCGCATAGGTGAAATCCGAATCGACGACGTTGCGGGCGGGCAGATCGCGCGCGACCAGCTCCGTGAAGAACAGCCTCGTCTCCGCCAGCGCCGCTTCCACGAGCGCATCGTCGAGATAATAATCGTTGTAGAGTGTCGTCGATGGCGAGGTGTCCTCGATCCGCCGCAACTCGAGCCAATAATCGAGGAAGCCATTGACGAACCGCTGGGAGCGGGGATCCGCCAGCATGCGATCCACCTCCGCGCGCAAGATCTCGGGCCGATCGAGTTCGCCGCGTTCACCGCGCGCACGCAGGGCTGCGTCGGGCACCGAATTCCACAGGAACAACGCGAGCCGGGTTGCCAGTGCCGTGCCGTCGAGGCGGCCGGGCTTCTCGTCCAGGAATAGAAACTCCGGCGAAGCGAGCACTGCGGTGTAACCCGTCAGCATCGCACTCGCAAAACCCACGCCGGCGTCCAACCGGCTTTTGATCAGGTCGAGGAACAAGGCCACGTCTGCTTCTTGCGCGGGGCGGCGATAGACTTTCCCCAGGAAGCCGCGCAGCAGTCGTTCGGCGTCCTGCATCGGATGGGCCGATTCCACTTCGACTGTCACGGGCCGAAGGGCGGCGAAGGCGGCGCCCGGGCGAGTCCCGTTTCCGGGCCCGACTCCGGCCGCGCGACCGGCGATGGCCGCGCGAAACTGCAGGCTGGCGTCCGCCGGAATCGGTTGTTGCGCGGCTTCGCCTCTGCGGCCGCCGCCGCCCCGTTGACCCCGGCCGTTCGCGGGCGGTGGTCCCGGCTGCACCGCGTCGATCTCCACTCCGGTTGTGCCCGCCGTGACTCGCTTCAGCGGCAAATCGCCAAACAGCAGTCGATATCCCGCGGTCGACTTCTCGTCGTAGAGCGGTCCTTCCACTTCCATCCAGCGAAACGCCACGCCGGGAATTCCATCGGGCCGGGCCAGTGGGTTGGTGTAGGAGTCGATCACCGTCATGCCGGGACGCGACCGGAAGAAACGCGTGGCATCGGTCGCGATGGACTCGTTGGCTTCGAGCCACAGTTCACCCAACTCCCGGGTCGACGGATCGGGCGTGATGTCGAACCCGCCGAGCAGCCGGTTGGTGGTGCCGCCCCGGGCATAGATCGCAACGGGTTCGTCCCTGCGTCCGCGGGACACGTCGAAATAATTCGGCCGATGCCACTCCGGCGGCACCACCGCGATCTGGTTGGAATCGGTGCCGTCCTTGTTCGTTTTGCCGATGAAGGAAAGCGTCGGCGTGCGGATGCCATTCGGACCGACCCAGACCGTGTAGCCGCTGAACCGCATCCGATAGCGACCGGCCACGGGCGCGCGAAACCCCTGGGTCCACGCGGAGCTGAATCCCGTGATGTAGTTGCTCGCCGTCCAGGCCATCGCTTCCTGCTCGCGCTTGGCCGGATCCGAATCGCCGACGGTGAGCGGGGCGTTTCGCAACAGGACTTCCGGGTCCGCCTGTGAATTCAGGATCGGGAATCGTCCGCGATCGGGGTTACCGTCGGTCGCCGAATAGGGCATGCTCTCGCGCGCGTAGTAGCGCACAAGTGTGGTGGGCGGTTGGACGAACTTGACCGCCATGGCCTGCCGCAACGCGTAGTCCGCGGCGTTCATGTAGCGGGCCATGTGCACATGCGACACGTCCAGCGCCTCGGCGACTTTGTTGAAGCGAAACGCCTCGCCGTCCTCGGGCAACTGGTCCTTCACCGTGATCCAAGGCGCGTTGAGGAGATCGCGCAGGGCGTTCTCGTATTCCGCGCGATTGAGTCGCCGGCGCGTGGCCCGTCCCGTCTTCGCGATGGATGCTTCTTCCGATTTCACCAAGGAGGAGCCCAGGCTCTCGAGAAACATGCGCAGGTCCGCCGCGTCCGGCCGGTCGCGTTTCTTGGGTGGCATCTCTCCTTTTTGCACTCGATCGAACACCTTTACCCAGGAGGCGAAGTTGGTGGTATCGTTCGGCCGATAGGCGAGAGCCGTGAGATCGAGCCCGCCTTTCTTTTCCTCCTCGTCATGGCAGCTCGCGCAATAGCGGTCCGCGAAAGCCTCCACCTGTTCGGGCAAGCCGGCCGGCGTCGCCCCGGCGGCCGGCTGGCAGGTCATCCCGCTGCAGATCGCCAGCAGCGCCACCGTGGCGGAGGTGCCATCGAGTCTGCGCGAACCCGAAGTTTCACGCGACAGACTCGAGACGGAGATCATGGGGAAGGAGAGAGCGGGATCGCGTCGCGGTGGCGTTCGGAGCCAGGCGCAGGGCCGCTCGGTTGGGGCGACAGGATTGGCGCTGAAACGACTTGCCGGCGCAAGTCACGGATGACTCTTATCGTTGAATGAAACCCCGAGCCGCGCCCCGAATGGCGGATGTCGCGCGACTGGCGGGCGTGCATGGGTCGACCGTCTCCCTCGCGTTGCGCAACCATCCGAGCATTCCGGAGGAGACGCGGGCGCGGGTGCGTCGCGCGGCGGAAGAGGTCGGCTATCAAACTCATCCGCTGGTGTCGGCGCTCATGTCGTTTCGCCGCTCGGCCCGGGAGGTCCCGCGGCATACGACGCTCGCCTTTGTGACGTCATCGCAGCCCACGGATGCGTGGCGCGAGTCGCGCACCTTGTGCGACCAGTTCGCCGGCGCGCAGGAGCGGGCGAAAATGTTCGGTTATCACATCGAGGAATTTCCCCTCTATGCGCCGGGTGTGACGCCGGCCCGGTTCAACCAGATGCTGCGGAATCGCGGCATCATCGGGCTCATCGTCGCGCCGCTGCGCAACGAGAACGATACGCTGCCCATCGAGTGGGAGCACTTTGCGGCGGTGGCCGTCGCTTTCACGCTGCGACGTCCGAACATCCCGCGGGTCGGCAGCGATCATGGACAATCGATCCGGCTGGCTATCGCGGAGTGTCGGCGGCGCGGTTACCGGCGGATCGGTCTCGCGGTGCAGCGCACCATCATCGACCGGGTCGAGCAACAATGGCTGGCCGGGTTTTTGGTCGAACATGCGGAAATGCCCGCCCGGTCCATGCTGGCGCCGCTCCTGGCGAACCCATGGTCGGAAGGCACTTTCCTGAAATGGTTCAAGGCGCAGCGCCCCGATGTGATTTTGACCGGCGGCGACTACGCCTCCGTCCTCTCCTGGTTGAAACGCGCCCGGGTCGACGTTCCCGGGAAAGTGGCGGTGGTTTCGCTCGACCTCCATGCCCGCGACGGGTCGATCGCCGGCATCGATCAACACTCGGAAGACCTGGGCGCCGCCGTGGTCGATTATTTGATCGCCCGGCTCCATCGCAACGAGCGGGGGGCACCGGCTCAAGCGGTGCGATTGCACGTGATGGGAGAATGGCGCGACGGGGTTACGATCCGTAAGTAGCCCGGGCCTCGCGACGCGGTCATTTGGTGCCCGGGGCGGGGCTCGAACCCGCATGCCTTTTCAGGCAGGGGATTTTAAGTCCCCAGCGTCTACCATTCCGCCACCCGGGCGCAGCGTGGGTCAGCTAGCAACATTAGCCAGCCGCACTCCAGCCAAAGCGTAGGGGACTCCGATGCACCCCCAAGCGGAGCAAGAAGGGAACAAGAGAGCAGCAAGGGACCAACAAGGGAGATCCCATGAGGAGCCCATGAGGCTGCTATGAGCCTGCCATGAGGATGACACACCTGCTGTCACACTCGACGCGCCGGTCGTCAGACCCTCGCAAGGGCCGCGCCGCGCGGAGGATTCGGGTGCGCGGCTTTAAACGTCCGCGCGCGGGAAAAGTTTCCGCGCCTTGCGGGTGCGTGCGCCAAGTCGTTGAATTCATCGAAGCGTAGGCAGAAATTTCGAGGGGCGCCCGCAGGGGCCGGGGCGGAATTGGGCCTTGCCGCGTCCGCGAGCCGCCTCTCACGTTGCGCCACGTGAAAATCGGATTTCTCGGCGGGAGCTTCGATCCCGTCCACTTCGGTCATTTGATGGCGGCTCAGGATGCCTACGAGCAGCACCAGCTCGATCGGCTGATCCTGGTCCCGGCGGCGCAGGCGCCCCTCAAGCCGAACGACGTGCAGTCGAGCGCCGAGGATCGCCTGGCCATGCTGCGGGCGGCCGTCGAATGGGACACGCGTTTCGAGATTTCCGACCTCGAGCTTCGCCGCGGCGGCGTCAGCTATTCGATCGATTCGGCCCGGCACTTCCGCGCGCTGTATCCGAACGACCAGCTCTACTGGATCATTGGCGGCGACCAGCTGCCCAAGCTGCATCTTTGGAAGGATATCACCGAACTGGCGAAGCTGGTGGAGTTCATCTTCCTCGAGCGCCCCGGTTTTGCGGTCAAGGCGCAGCCGGCCGTCCCGGGGCTCCGTTTGCACCGCTGCGACGGCCACCTTCTCGCGATCAGTTCGACGGAATTGCGCGACCGGATCCGCCGCCGCCTCTCGCTCGACTATTTCGTGCCGCACAAGGCCATTGTTTACATCAAGGACCACGACCTTTATCGCGAAGCCTGATGAAAGCCAAAAAAACGCCGGCCCTCGAGTTGGTCACGCTCTGCTGCCGCGCGCTCGACGAGAAGAAGGTGGGGGAACTGACCGTCTTGGACGTGGGCGAGCAGTCCTCGATTACCGACTACCTGATCATCGCCACGGCGACGTCGGAGCCGCACCTGCGTGCCCTGCGCGTCGAACTGGAAAAGATCCTCGATGCCGCGCGGGTTCGGGTGGTCGGGATGGAGCTGGCGCCGGAAAGCGGCTGGCTCGTCATCGACGCCTTCGACGTGATGATCCACCTCTTCCTGGCCCAGACCCGCGAGCACTACGGACTGGAACGGCTATGGCGCGATGCGACCGAGGTATCTGTCAACAGCCTGCTAACTTCCGACGCCAAGGCTTCTGTAAAAACGACCAAACCTCGGGCCGCTAAGAAGCGAACGAGTAAGTAGTAACGCACGAAGAAGTGGGGTGGTTCTTAGTTCCTCGGCCGGTTACTACCCCGTCGTTGAGAGCCTTTTACGGGCTTTTTGGTCTTGATCCAGCGAGGTGCTTTGCCAGTCTCTTGCCGCACTGCTCGCTCCTGAGCGGATATCATAATAAATAACAGACAAAGCATACTCCCCATGAAGAAGAATAGCTCCAACAAGGGTTTCACCCTCGTCGAAATCATGATCGTCGTCGTCATCATCGGCCTCCTGGCCGCGATGGCTATCCCGGCCTTCCAGAAGGTCCGCACGTCCTCGCAGGACAAGGCCGTGTTGAACAACGCCCGCCAGCTCGGCGCGGCGGCTGACCAATACTTCCTGGAAAACGGTGTCTCGACGGTCGCGCAGTCCGCTCTCGTCGGCCCGAACGCCTACGTGAAGTCCCTCAACCTGGTGGCTGGCGAAGGCTATCCCACCGCCTTCACGCAGGGCGTGACGATCACGATCACCGGCGTCGCCGGTCAGCGCACGATCACCTACGCTCCCTGATTCGGCGATCTAGCCTGATCACTTTCAAGCCGCCCGAAAGGGCGGCTTTTTTTGTGCCCTTACCCAGTGCTTTGCTGCCATTCGGACTGGTTCGGTTCCCTCCGCTAAGTAGTCACCGCCCTTTGTTATCAATATTTTACGGAGTTAGCTCTCGCTACGCTTCTACGGTTCCGTAAGGTCAAGCGGGTTCGCGGTCTCCGCGAACTTTTCGCATATAAAAACATAATACGTCATCAAATGAAAACCCAGTCCTCCTCCGCTTCAAAGGGCTTTACGCTCGTTGAAATCATGATCGTCGTCGTCATCATCGGCCTTCTGGCCGCGATGGCCATCCCGGCTTTCCAGAAGGTCCGCACGTCCTCTCAGGACAAGGCGGTTCTGAACAACGCCCGCCAGCTCGCTTCGGCGGCTGACCAATACTTCCTGGAAAACGGTGTTTCCACCGTCGCCCAGACCAGCCTCGTCGGCCCGAACGCCTACGTGAAGTCGCTCAACCTGGTGGCCGGCGAAACCTATCCGACCGCCTTCACCCAGGGCGTCACGATCACGATCGATGGCGTCGCCGGTCAGCGCACGATCACTTACGCCCCGTAAGGTCAGGCGCTGTTTCACCCGATTTGCGAGCCGCCCGATTATCCGGGCGGCTTTTTTTCGGCCGAGTCCCGGGCCTGCCCGTAGTGGGTAAGTTCGGAGCCCGGATTCCGGGCGACGCACTCCAGGCAGAAAACAACCACGGATGAACACGGATAAGAGAGGCAAAAGGCGCCGAGTCTTTCGGATCCGTGTTCATCCGTGTCCATCCGTGGTTGCTTCGGTTTTTCCAATTTCAAACGGACCCACTACCGGCCTGCCAACAGGCTTTCCATTTTCGTCCCCGCCTTCACTGTCATCGCAAATATGAAAGGTCCCGACGTTGCCCCGCTCCTGCGCGACCGCCGGCTCTGGCTCCTTCTCCTCTCGGCGTTCGTCGCCTTCGTTCTGGGGTTCATCGCCATCCCCGACCGCCCGGCGATCACCTTCGTGGCCTACACCGGATTCTGGCTGGTGCTCGTGGCCTTCGGGCTCTTCGTTCGCGCGCTCTGGCAGACCTTTCAGCCCGATTTCGCGGGCTGGAAGTGGCGAAACGTCGACTGGGTGTCGGTCGCGGTCGTGGGGCTGGGCGGCGTGATCCTCCTCGTGCACGAGAGCTTCGGGTTCAAGATCATCATGGACGAGCTCATGCTCCTCGGCACGTCGATGAGCATGCATCTCGACAAGACGGTGCTCACTCCCGTGCGCGGCAACGACATCCAAGGCGCGTTCGTGATCATGGACGGCTTGATGGACAAGCGGCCGCTCTTCTTCCCCTTCCTCGAGTCGCTCCTGCACGATCTCACCGGCTACCGGCCGGAAAATGCCTTCGTGCTGAACGGCATCCTCACCTTTGTTTTCCTCGGCCTCGTCAACGTCCTCGCCCGCAAGCTCGCCGGCCGGGTTGCGGGCTGGCTGGCGGTGGTGCTTTTTGCGGGCCTGCCCCTGCTCGCGCACAACGCCACGGGGGGCGGCTTCGAATTGCTCAACCTGGTGATGATCGTCGCCACGCTCCTGCTCGGGGCGCGCTTTCTCGAGAAACGCGATCCGCCGGCGCTCGCGGCGTTTTGCTTTTCCGCGATGCTGATGGCACAGGTGCGCTACGAGAGCGTGATCTTCCTCGTGCCGGTGGCCTTGCTGGTCCTCTGGGTGTGGCTCCGCGAGGGTCGGACCCTGCTGACCTGGCCGGTGCTGCTCCTGCCGGTGCTCATGGTCGACTATCCGCTGCAGCACCGGATCTTCGATCTCCGCGCCTCCGCTTGGGAACTGGCCGGCAAGCCGGGCTTCGAAAAGGTCTTTTCGCCGTCGTATGTCCTCCATGGCGTGGGCAACGAGCCGGGCAATCTCCAGCACGCCCTCGCGTTTTTCTTCGGCCTCCCGAGCAATCAGCCGAACTCTTTGGCGCTGTCGGCGATGGGGTTCATCGCGCTGCCCTTCTTTGTGCTCCTGGTGGTGAAGCGCCTGCGCGCGCTTGCCAGCGAGCCGCCGATCAGCGCGGTGACCTGCCTCTTCGCCCTCGGCTTCGCCGCCCAGTTTGCGCTCCTCATGTGCTACTTCTGGGGCGCTTTCGACGACATCGTCATCCGCCGGCTCAGCCTGCCGACGCATCTCGCCTTGGTGATCGGGATTGTCGCCGTGCTCCCACAATTCAAACGACCCGCGCTGGTGCAGGGCTTGCTCGCCGTCGCCCTCCTCGGCCTGGTCGCGATCGGCGTGCCGTCGATGGCCGCGCATGCCTACAGCCAGGAATATCTCCCCGCGCGCGAGGTCGCGTGGCGCCGCGCGTTCATCGCGGAGCAGCCGCGCAAGGACTACGTGGTGATCGATAACGACTCGATCTTCTGGCTCTCGCACCAGGTTTCCTCGACTTCGTTCTACCAGGCGGCCGTCGCGCGGCGGAAGGACATGGTTTACCTGATGCGCAACCGGGTGTTCTCGAACATCTACGTTTATCAGCGCTTCAACATCGATCCCGACACTTCCAAGATGACCCTGCGCGAGGGCGACGATCTCGGGCCGGAGTTCGTGCTGGAGACCGTCCGCGAGGAACGCTTGCAGGTCCTGACGCTCAGCCGGCTCAGCCGGGTAAAGGAGATCCGGGACAAGACCGGCGCTACGCTGACGATTCCCGATCCCGCCACGCATCCGGTGCCGAAGGATTCCGCGGAGGTCGAAAAGGCCCGCCGGGTCTATCTCGAGAAGTTCGTGAAGATGCTGCCGTAAACGCGTCGCCGTCGTCCGCGTGCTCCGCTCCCTGCTCCAACTCGTCCGCGCCAGTCCCGACCGCGCCCGCCTCGCGCTCTTCGCCGTCGCGGCCGCGCTGGCCTTCGCCATCGGCTTCGTCCTGGTGCCGCCGCTGGTCGCGCGCTCGTTCATCATGTCGGGCGGCTATTACTACATCCTCGGGCTGTTCGTCCTGTTCGGCTGCTTCGCCTGGCGCGTCGCACGCGACCGGAGCGAGGTGTGGCGCGGCTGGCTCCGGCGGCCCGGCTGGGCGGCGCTTGTCATCGTGCTCGCGGCGGCGTTCGCCATCTGTGCCGACACGTTCAAGCACAAGATCCTCTTCGACGAATACGTCCTGCAGGGCACCGCGTTCCAGATGCACGCGACCAAGGAAGTCGGCACCATCGTGCGCGCCTACCCGCTTCAGGGGTCGTGGCAGCCGCTGGACATGTTCCTTGACAAGCGGCCCTACTTCTTCGCCTTCCTCGTCTCGCTGCTGCACGACTTCACCGGCTACCGGCTCGCGAATATTTTCATCCTCAACGCCGCGCTCGCGCCGGTGTTGCTCGGGCTCTGTTACTGGCTCGGGCGCACGCTGACGGGCCGTGCGCCCGCGCTGCTGGCGGTGCTGCTTGTCGCCACGCTGCCACTCTTCGGACAACAGGCGAGCGGGGCGGGCATGGAGATGCACAATCTCACGATGCTCGCGGTCGTGATGGTGCTCGCCGTGCTCTACCTGCGCGCGCCCGATCCCGACCGGCTCACGCTGCTCGTGCTTGGCGCGCTGCTGCTGTCGCAGAGCCGCTACGAGTCGGTGATTTTCATCGGCCCCGTGGCGCTCGTGATCGTGGCGGGCTGGCTCCGCGCGGGACGCATCTTCCTGCCCTGGGTCGCGGTGATCGCGCCGCTGCTGCTCGTGCCCTATGCGTGGCACAAACGCGTCGTCGACGCCACGCCGCAGCTCTGGCAACTCAACGAAGGCCAGGCCGCGCGCTTCGGCCTCGAATACCTCGCCGGCAATGTCGAAGGCGCCCGGAAGTTTCTCTTCAACTTCGGCCCGACCCTCGCCAATTCCTGGTATTTCTCCGCGCTCGGCGTGATCGCCCTTGGCTGGGCGCTTGTCGTCGCGGTGCGCTGGGCGCGTTCGGCCGAGCGTCCGCCGCTGTCCGCGGGCGCGCTGGTCATCGGAATCTTCGGCGCCGGGATCCTCGGCGACCTGCTCCTCCTGAAATTCTTCTATTACTGGGGCCGGCTCGACGACGTCGTGGCGTCACGGCTCGCGTTGCCGCTCTATCTGCTGTTCGCGCTGCTCATCGCGTGGTGCGCGCAGCACATCGAGCGACGCGGCTGGCCGGCGTTTCGCGTCGCGGTCGTCGGGCTCGGGGTCTGGCTCTTCGCTTGGGGATATCCGGCGATGGCCCGGAGTCTCTACACGAGCGCGAACCTCGGGATGCAGGAGCTCGAGTGGGAGCATGAGCAGCTGCTGCGGCGGCCGGGTCCGATCCTCTTCGTCTCGAACAAGTCCGCGCTCCCGTTTCTCCTCTGGCGGATTCCGTCGATGATCAGCCCGCAGGCGTGGGGCCGCGGCGAACAGATCAAGTTTCACCTGGCCGAGGGCACGTTGCGCGAAGTGGTGGTGGCACAGGCGTTGCGGCCGACCTCAGGGGAGGGCGACCTCGGCATCGATCCGCACGACCTCATGCCGCCGAATTACCGGCTTGAGCCGTTCGCGACCAAACGTTTTGGCGCGCGCTGGATCCGGTTGAGCCGGATCGTCGCGATCGATCCGCCAGCCGAGCCGGCCAAGACCGTTTCGGCAGGCTCCGCGGCGGGTGGCGGCGTGTCCGCTCCGTGAGTTTCAGAGGGAAGCGGCCACCGTGCGCTCGATCAGGTGCTGCCAGTCGCGGATCGAACCCGCCGTGGCCGCGCGCACTTCCTCGGCGCTCAGGCGATACACGCGGATCGAATAGCCGACGCTCGTCTCCGCTTTCTTCACGCGCAGGAAATGGCAGAGCCGCGCGAAACGCAGCTGCTCGAAACGGTTCCAGCCCGCCGTCCACTTTTCGGCCGGCGCGTCGCGCAGCAATGCCGCGTGTCGCGCGGGGTCGTTCTGGAATTCGAGGAACAGCGGCTCGAGCGGCCGCAGGTCCTGGTATTCCTTTTCGAGCGCGAGCGTCCAGTCGCCGCTGATCGAGCTGTAGACCTGCTGGAGCATCGTCGCGCTGATCGCGTAGACGCCGGGCGCCAGCGCGTGCCACGGCCGCGACGCGCCGACGGCCGGCAGCGACGGCAGCATCGTCGCGCGAATGCCTTCGTAGGCCGGATCGCCGGTGCCGAAGTAGGCGAGGAAGACCCGCTCGCCCCGCGCGTGGCCGTCGAGCCACTGCTTCAGGCCCGGCAGGTCCTGGCCCCAATCGAGCGAGCTGTCGACCAGCCGCCGCCAGCCATTCTCCGGCCCGCCCGCGATCGCATTGAAATAAGCGAGGTAATGCGGCCGGATTTTCCACGACTCGAACGCGTGCCAGCCGACGAGCACGGACAGCGCCGCAACCGCCAGCGGCCGACGCAGGTCGAGCCACACGCCGAGCGCGCCCGCCACGATGAACAGCACGGGATACGTCGGCAGGATGTGGCGGTGCCCGATGTTGAGGTGGGTCGTCAGTGACGTGACCCAATACACCGCGAACAGCGCGAGCAGCGGTGAGAACACCCGCAGCCGCTCCCACATCGCTCCCGCGCCCGCCGCGCGTAGCCGCCGGATCGCGACCACGCCGGTCGCTGCGCACAGCAGCAGCAGCGGGATCGTCGTTTTCCAGACAAACGCCAGCGGGAAGAAACTCACCCAACCGTGGACGCCGTATTCCCCGTTGAGAAACGCGCCGCGCTGCTTGGCGAATTGCACTACATAGGTGAAGCCATACAGGAACGCGTCCGGCAGCAGGTGCCATCGTTTCAATCCGAAGATGATCGGCTTTTCCCAGCCGAGGTCGGATGTCAGCCACGCCCAACCGTGATTGTAGTCCGCGCCCTGATCGATCCCCGGCGCAAACGCGCTGAAGCGAAACCCGTAGGCCAGCCAGATGATCGCCCAGCCGCCGACGAGATGCACGAGGCCGGACCGCGCCACCCGCCCCAACGCCGGCCGCCAGCCGCCTTCGCGCCGGCCGAGCAACCAGCCCGCCGCGGTCAGCGCAAACATCGGCAGCAGCAGCACCGCGGAAAACTTCGCCACGCAGGCGAGGCCGAACGTGGCCACGCTCAATGCGGCGGGGCCGACGCCGGGCCGCTCGAGCTGCCGCCACCAGGCGCCCACCGCCGCCAAGAACAGGAAGGTCATCACGACGTCCGAGGTCGCCAGTGCCCCGTGCGCGAGAAACGAAGGGCAGAACAGGAACAGCAGCAGTGAGACGAAGGCGCCTTTCCAGCCGAAGAGCGCGCGCGACCAGAAGAAGATCAGCAGGCCGGTCGCGGCGCTGACGAGGGCGATCATCGCGCGCCCGGCGAACAGCCACAGCTCGGCCGGCTGCCCTTGATGGTAGAAAAACGTGGCGCCGTATTTCCAGACGTTCGCCGCGGGCCACGCCGGCAGGCTCGTCGGCGGCAGCGGCGCGTCCGAGAGCGTCATCGGCAGCGCGGCGAGGCGTTGCGGCAAATTGCCGTTCTCCGGCTGCAGGCGATAGTCGTTGAGTCGATTGTAAGTGAAGCCCGCGGTGAGGTGCGCGACTTCGTCCGACGTCATCGATTTCTCCACTGTCGCCGTCACCGCCAGCACTGCGTGTGTCAGCGCGAGCAGCACCGCGAGCGTCACCAGGAAAGCTGAAGAAGGTGTATAAGCGGGGCGCGCCACCGTTTTGAACTTGGAGAACTTCGCGCGGCGAAACAACGTCTTCCCACGCCCTGATGGACGCTGCCGAATACGACCACCTCGCCGCCCTCGAGCGGACGCACTGGTATTATTCGGGCAAGCGACGGCTCGTGCGCGACTGGATCCGGCGCGTCCGGCCGCCGCGGCGCGAAGACGTCCTGCTCGACTGCGGCGCCGGCACCGGGCTCTTCGCGCAGGAAATGGAGGCCGACTGCCGCGTGCTCGTGCTCGACGATCACGAGGAGGCGCTGCGCATCCTGCGCACGCGTTTCAAGGCCGAACAGATTTTCAGCCTCGCCGGCGACCAGGTGCCGTTGCCCGACGGCTCGCTCGAGTATGTCACCGCGCTCGACGTGCTCGAGCACGTGCCCGACGACGGGGCGGTGGTGCGCGGTTTTCATCGCCTGCTCAAGCCCGGGGGACTCGCGGTCGTCACGGTGCCGGCGAGCAAGGCGTTGTGGAGCGACTGGGACGTCGCGCTGCACCATTTCCGTCGCTACGACCGGCCGCAATTGCGCGCGCTGTTTCCCGGGGCGCAGTGGGAAATTGTCTACGCGAACTACACCAACGTCGTCGTCTATCCCGCGGTCTGGGCCGTGCGGAAATGGCGCGGCTGGTTCGATCGCGACACGGGCTCGCGGCCGTCGCTGCGGCGCGAGCATCGTTTGCCGCCGCAGCCGGTCAACGCGCTGCTGCGCGGCTTGTTCACCACCATGGCGCACTGGCGCGTGCCGTTTCCGTTCGGCGTCAGCCTCATTCTCGTGGCGCGCCGACGCGCCTGAGCGGCCGCGTCACTCAGGCAGCCGGGCCAGTGCGAGTTCATCGCCGCCCGCGCCGCGGAAGATGATCACGCTGCCGGCGGCGACGCTGGGTGACTTGAAACGGTTGAAGTGAAACTGCAGCCGTGTCGGTCCCGCGAGCTGGAACGGCCACGCCAGCGTTCGCGTCGAGCCGGCGCCACCCCCGCGCACATCGGTTGGCGTGGCCTCGACGCGCGCCGTGTGGGCGTCGAGGATCAGGGGTGGCGTGGCGGTGTTGGGAGACCGCACTTCGACCTGCGCTACGGGCTGCGCGAACGGCCCGAGCAGGCGCACGCGCAGCAGGGCGTTCTCGCCGTTGGCTTCCGGCGAGCCGGCCTTCACGTCGGGCCGCGAAAGGAGTTCTCCGACGAGCACCGGATCGATTTGCCGGCCTTGGCGCACGCAGAACTCGAAGCCGTCGACCGAGAACGCAGGCGTGAAATTCCGTGCGATGTATTCGTGCAGTTCGCCGTAGGGCGGAAAGCTATACTGCGTGAGGAACTTGATGTGGCCGCGCGCCACGATCACGCACGCGCCGGGATCGGCTTCGAGCGCCTCCTGGATTTTTCTTTGGCGCGGCACGCTGAGCAGCGAAAACCAGTGGGTGACACAGGAGAGGGTGGGTGGCTTCACCCCGCTCCAGAGATTGTAGCTGAACATGCCAGGCTCGGAGAACAGCATGTCCGCGTGCACGGCGGCGTTGGCGGCGAGCAACCGGAACGTGCCGGCGGTGGGCGTCGGCACGCGCAGGAATTCTACGCCCGGCAGGCGGAGATCGCTCCCCTCGTTGTAGCGCGCGCCGAAGAGCTCGAACCGCCAGCCCAATGTGGCCGTCACCACGGCGAGCAGCGCGGGCACGCCGATCCGCCCCGCGCGGGACACGGACCAGCCGGCCAGGGCCTCGAGCGAAAAAAGATGGCGCGCCGCGCCGTGCACGCCGAGCGCGACGAACGGCAGGATGAGGAACGTGGCCCACGCGAGCTGGCTGCCGGCGACGGGATAGACGTGGAGATACTGGCCGAGCAGCAGCAGCCCGATCCAGTTGGCGGCGGACCGGCCGGCGGGATTTTCGCCGGGCAGCGGCCAGAAGAAAACCCACAGGCAGGCGGCGCCGAACGAAACGACCGGGCGGTCGGGACTGAACGCCGGCAGCCGCAGGACGCCCCACGCGAGCGCGATGCCCGCGAGCAGGCGGAGCACCGCGATCGCGATGTCGACGCGAGCCGCGTGACGGCGATGCAGCAGGCTCGCGCCGACACACGCCGCGAGCGACACGAACGCAAACTCCCGGACGCCGACGGGCCAGCGATAGCGAAAATTGAAGGCGGCCGGCGTTCGCAGCGGCCCCAGCAACACGCCCTCGAGCATTTCCGCCGGCGTCGTGCCGCGAGCGAAAACGACGAGCGTCACGGCCACGATCACGAGGGCCCCCGCGCCGACGCCCCATGCCAGCGTGGTCCAGTCGACGCGCGGACTCGCGCTGCGCCGCAGCGCGATGACAGCGGCGATTCCCGCCGGCACGTAGAGCGTGACGAAGGTCAGGATCCACGGCTCATGCAGCATCCGGCCCATCAGCGCGAACGGCACCACGACGACACCGGCGCCGATCGCGAGGGGCGACCAGCGGCGCACGAAATCGTTGCGATGATGCGCGAGGATCCACGCGAGCCCGGACATGGCGGCGAATCCGCCGACGTTGATCTTGGTCAACAAAAGCGCCGCCGCACCGGCGCCGATGCCGATCGCCCACGCGCGCGTTCGTTCCTGGACGAGCCAGCGATAGCCGCACACCGCCATCAACGCGACGAGCAGCCCGACAATGCCGCCCGGATGCGCCGGTTCGCTGGCCATCACCCACAGATAGGCGAACGTCGCCGCGAGCACCGCAAGGCTGGCCGTCAGGCTGCGCGTGCCGAGGCGGACAATGGCGGCACAACTCAGCGCCGACGCCGCCCACATCCCGAGCGTCAGCCAGCGGCCCGACGCGTGATCGATCGGCACGCCGATGGCGTGCAGCCCGAGCCACGCGACGAAGGGGAACGGTCCGTATTGGGAGTAGATTTCGCGGTAGAGCCCGCCGTGCTCCGCGAAGTTTTTCAGCGAGATGAGGACGTAGCCCTCGTCGTCGTAAAACATGAACGCGCTGAACATGATCTGCCCGGCGATGAACGTGAGCACGGCCGTTGCGCTGGCGAAGGCCAGCGTGTGCGCCCACGGCGGCAGCGTGGGACGCCCCGGCTCAGTCACGGCGGGAGGCGCGCGCGTCGTTTCGCGGCGCGATCGGGCGCGACTTCACGACGTAGAGCGGCCGGCGTTTCACCTCGTCATACGTGCGGCCCAGGTATTCGCCGAGCAGCCCGATGCCGATCAACTGCACGCCGCCGAGGAACAGCACGAGGGTGACGAGGGTGGTGAAGCCCTGCTGCGAGTTTTCGAAACCGAGGAGTCGCCAGAGGATGAAGAACAGGCCGCCCGCAAAGCCCATGAACGCGACGAACAACCCGGCATAGGTCACGAGCCGCAGCGGCAGTTGAGAAAAGCTAAACACCCCGTCGAGGGCGTAGCGCACGAGCCGGCGGAACGTCTGCTGGGGTTGCCCGGCCACGCGTTCCTGCCGATCGTAGGGCACGTCGACGGTTTTGAACCCGATCCAGGCGCGCAGACCGGGGAAGAATCGATTGCGCTCGGGCAGGCTGTTGAAGGCTTCGAGCGCGGTGTGGCTCAGCAGGCCGAAGGTGCCGCTGTTCGGCTCGATGGGGTAATCCGACAGCCGGTCGAAGACGGCGTGAAACAAATCGAAGCCCATGCGACGCAATCCCGTCTCCGCGCGGGTCCGGCGCGTCGCGCGCACGACATCGGCGCCTTCGCGCCACGCTGCGACCAGCGTGGGGATCACTTCCGGCGGATCCTGCAGGTCGGCGTCGAGCGTGACAATGGCGTCGGCCTCGCTGGCGTAGGCGAGCCCGGCGGAGAGGGCGCTCTGGAAACCGAAATTGCGCGAGAGCTCGACGAGTTCGATGCGCGGGTCGCGGGCGGCGGCGGCGGCGATCAGCGCGACGGACCGGTCGCGGCTTCCGTCGTCGACGAGCACGGCCCGCCACTGGCAGTCGCGCTGGCCGTCGAAAAGCGCGGTGAGTCGCGCCACGAGCTCGGGCAGGACGGCCTCTTCGTTGAAGACGGGAATGACCAGGGCGATCGTCGGGGCGGGCATGAAGCGGGACGCTCCCAGCATGGAAAACCGTAGCCGGAGAGCGAGCACAAGCGTGCGCGGACCGGCGTCAAAATTACATCAACCCGACAAAAGCCGGGCACGCGGAGACACGGAGGCGCGGAGTCGAAAACCTGACACTCCCCGCGGCTCTGCGCCACCGCGTGAGCCCTGTCTTTTGTTCGGCTTACCGGAAGAAATTATACTTCGCGATCGCCCACAGCGCGCGGAAGCCGTCGCGCCAGCCGATTTTCTTTCCCTCGGAATACGTGCGGCCGTAGTAGCTGATGCCGACTTCGTAGATGACGACGCCGAGGCTCGCGACTTTCGCGGTGATCTCGGGCTCGAAGCCGAAGCGATTCTCCTCGATCTTGATTTTCTGAATTACATCCCGTTTGAAGACCTTGTAGCAGGTCTCCATGTCAGTGAGGTTGAGGTTCGTCGCCATGTTCGAGAGCAGCGTGAGGAACTTGTTGCCGACCATGTGCCAGAAATAGACGACGCGGTGCGCCTGGCCGCCTTGGAAACGCGAGCCGAACACGACGTCGGCGCGGCCGTCGATGATCGGCTTGAGCAGGATCGGATATTCCTGCGGATCGTATTCGAGGTCGGCGTCCTGGACGATCACGGCGTCGCCCGTGGCGGCCGCGATGCCCGTGCGCAGTGCCGCGCCTTTCCCCTGGTTCACCTCGTGGTAGATGATCTTGTCGACCAGCGGCGCGATCTGCGTGCGGAGGAGGTCGCGCGTGCCGTCGCGCGAGCAGTCGTCGACGATGATGATCTCCTTGTCCGCGACCGGCGCGGCCCGCACGCGATCGACGATGAGGCGGATGGTTCGGGCTTCGTTGTAGCAGGGAATGACGACGGAGAGCTTCATGCTGGGCGGAAGGTGAGAGGCTAGGGGCCGGCCGGTCGGGCGGAAGCCTTTTTCGCTCAGGGCCGGGTGCTGCTTGCCGCGGTCGGCGACGCGGGCGCGGTCACGCTCGCGCCGCCGCGGCCGTCGGTCTGATAAATGCCTTCGAGCAGGTAGATCGGCCGGGCCTTCACCGATTCATACATCCGGCCGATGTATTCGCCGATGACGCCGAGCGCCAGGAGCTGCACGCCGCCGAAAAAGATGATCGTGAGCATCGTCGCGGCAAAACCCGGGATGAAGTAGCCTGGGTTCACCAGCTTCACGACGAACACCGTCAGGGTCGCGAGCATCGCGAAGCAGATGATCGCGAGCGCGAGGAAGGTCACGAACCGGAGCGGCACGACCGAGAACGACGTAATCGCGTCGAGCGCGAACGAGATCATCTTGCGCAGCGGGTATTTGGTTTCCCCGGCGAAGCGCGGGTTGCGGTCGTAGGGCACGGCGATCTGCCGGCCGCCGACCCAGCTCACCATGCCGCGAATGAAGCGGTGGCGCTCGCGCATCTGGCCGAGCGCGGCGACGATCCGCCGGTCCATCAGACGGAAATCGCCCGTGTCGGCGGGAATGTGCGTCTTGGTGAGCCGGCCGAGCACGCGATAGAAAACTCCGGCCGTCACCAGCTTCAGCTGGGATTCGCCTTCCCGGGAGCGCCGCTGGCCGTAGGCGACGTCGGCGCCGTCGACCCAGGATGCGAGCATGGCCGGGATCACTTCCGGCGGATCCTGCAGGTCGGCGTCGATCAGGACGACGATGTCGCCGGTGGCGACGTCGAGGCCCGCGGTGGCGGCGGCTTGGTGGCCGAAATTGCGCAGCAGGTTCACCACGCGGAGGGCGGGTTCGCGCGCCGCCAGTTCCAACGCGACCGCCAGCGTGCGGTCGCGGCTGCCGTCGTTCACCAGCACGATCTCGTGCCCGGCGCACGGCAGCTGCGCGCAGACCGCCTGCACGCGCCGGACGAATTCACGCAGGCCCTGCTCCTCGTTGAAGCACGGCGCCACGATCGAGATGCGGCACGGGACGGAGGAACGGGCGTTAGGCATGGGGCTGGACCAGCGGACGGCGACCGATGACCACGACGTTCCAGCACAGCGGACGGAGGAAGGGAAGCACGCTTAGCACGGCGCGGTCGACGCGCTCGAGCGGCCGGTAAAGCCAGGCCCACTGGTCGGCTTCGTCGATCACGGTTTTCCAAAAACGCTCGCGGTTGGGATTGCGAAACTGGACCGCGACCATGCACACGAACACCGCGAGCGTGCCGAACCAGAACCAGCGCACCTCGGACTCCGCGAAACGCGCCTGGATCGCGCGCACATCGCGCAGGCGCAGCGGGTGTTCGTCCGGCGTGCGGACGCGCGTGGCGATGACGCGATAAAGGTTGATGAGCGGATTGTAGGCGACGGGATCCCAGCTCACGAAGACGCCGTCCGGCCGCAGGTGCGGCAGCAGCCGGTCCAGCGTCGCCGTGAGGTCGGCGTGGTGCAGCGTGTTGCCCGTGTAGATCACGTCGAACGTGCGCGTGCCGAGCCGCAGGTCCTCCGCGGCCGAGACGTGCGTCGCGAGCGCGACGCCGTTGGCCTGCGCGAGCCGTTGCGTGGCGTCGCACATCCCGGGCGAAAGATCGGTCGCGGTCACGCGGGCGCCCTCGAGCGCAAAATAAACGCTGGCCTCGCCCAGGCCGCAGCCAACGTCGAGCAGCTCGCGCCCGCGCAGCTCCCCGAGCGCGCGCCGGATGTGCCGCATCTCCGGCGCGGTGCAGGCCTCGTTGCGTTTCCGGACATTGATCGCCGCGACGTCCTCGCTCGCGGCCCACGCGTCGTGGAACGATTCCTCGATGGACGAATGGTCGGTGCCGGCGGCGAAACCTCGCTGCAGCGTCGCCTCGTCGAACAGGCCGGCGCGCAGCAGTGTGGCTCGCAACGCATCGTCGAAGAAACGCGCATTCGCCTCCATCACGCCATCGTCGGCCGCGGCCGCCGGCGCGCGATCGCCGCGGACGAAGAACTTGGCGCCGCGGTATTCAACCACATGCTCGCCGGGCGTCGGGGCGGCCCAGGCAATACGCAGCTGGCCGGAAGCCGGATGATCGAGACGGAGCGCGCCGAGCCAGCCGGCCAGTTGGGTCGCGGAGTCGGGTGCGCGGCGCTGCCAGCGCTCCTGCAGGCGGCGGCCGGCCCACGCCAGTTGATGCACGGCGCTCTCGAAGAGAATTTTCTTCGGCATGGTCAGGCCAGTTCCGCGACCGGCGCCGTGCCTTCGGCGAGCGGACCGCGCCGGCTGCGGCCCGGCAGTTCGACGCGCGGGCGCGACTCCGCGCGGATTCGCTCCGCCGCGGCGAGCATGGCTTCGTAGCTCACGGGCCAGCGTTTCGCGGGCGGCGCGCCGACGAAAAGCTTGAGGCGCTCGAGCTTCGCCCGGAAGTAGCGCATCGCGATCGTCATCTCGGGATAGCTGCCATACATGCAGCCGGGGCACGCGCGGGTGATCTCGCCGACATCGGCGCGAAACGCGCGCGTGCGATAGTGCTCGGGGAACTTCGTGTCCGCGCACGAGACGCGCCGGCCGAGCCGGTGATCGCAGCACGGGGCGAAGTCGCCGTTGGGCAGCACCGCGAAGTAGAGATTGGGGCTGTCGCACACCCCGTCGTGCTTGTCGCGCCAGGTGGTCGGGTCGCCGGCGGTGAAGCGCTTGATGTCGTCGAGATACTGGTCCGAGTCGTAGAGCAGGTAGCCTTCGCGCCGCATCGCGCGCACGCGCTCGATCAGCGCGTCGACGTAGGGCAGCTCGTCCGCCTTCCACCGCTTCGTCTGGTCGAAGGTGCGGAAATTCATCGGCCGGTCGAACGTCGTCACGTGGATCGGGACGAGCGACGTGAACCAGCTGATCTCGGTGCCGAAACGGATTACGTCCTCGATGTCGCCGAGGTTCTCGCGCTGCAGCACGCAGCCGAGCGAGGCGAAGCTGCCCTCCTTCGGCAGGTGCCGGGTGAACGCGGCCATCGCGCGCAACGCGTCGTGCCACGAACGGGCGAAGCCGCCGTTGATGTCCTCCTGGTTGCCGGGCCAGAGCGAATCGAGCGAGATCGAGATGTCGCGGCCACCGGCGGCGATCGCCGCCTGGATCCGCTCCTCGGTGGCAAGTCCGTTGGTCTGCATCCGCACGTGAATGCCGCGGGACGAGAACGCGCGGATGATCTCCGGCAGGTCCTGGCGGACGAAGGGCTCGCCGCCGGTGAGCAGCACGATCGCCACGCCGAGCCGGCTGAAGTTGTCCGCGATGCGCTGCACGTCATCGAGCGTGCACTCGCGCACGTCGGAGTTCGCGTAGATGATGTTGCATTGCTGGCAGGTGAGATTGCAGCGCGCCGTGACGTAAAACTGCACGTAGACCGGCGCATTCTGGAACAGCGCGGCACGGGCGAGCGTGAGCTTGGAGGCTTGGGGAAACACGGCGCGTTACGGGCCGAAAATCATGGGGCGGAGCCTCGTTTTTCGAAGCAGCAAGTCAACACACCCTGCCGCGCGGGAACCAGTGCGTCCAGCAGGGCGAGCGCGAGCGCCACGGGCAGCACGAACGGCAGCAGCGCGCAATGCGCGACGTCGCGCACCCGGCGGCTGCCGGCCCGCCCGCGTTTCAAGCGATAGTAGAGATGATTGTGATCGCGCAGGAGCACGTTGAGCAGCGCCTGGACGTGGCCGAAGCCGTTGTAGGGCCAGGAGACGAACGTGCGCGTGCGGCGGAAACCGTGGGCGGCGAAGAGGCGGTCGAGCGACTCCGGCGTGAACTGGTGCAGGTGGTGCGGCACGTCGAAGAAGGCGAAGTGCCGGCGAAACCAGCGCGACTGGAACGAGGCACCGTTCGGGACCGAGACGATCACGCAGCCGTCGTCGGCGACCTGCTGGGCGAGCGTGCTCATGAGCCGTTGCAGCGCCGCCACGGGAAAATGCTCCAGGCTGTGCCACGCGGTCACGACATCGATCGGCCCGGCGACCTCGGCGATGTCGGTGACAATGACGAGACTAAGGGTCGCGCGCGCGAACGCCACGGCCGCGGGGGTGATCTCGACGCCGGCATGGCGGGTGAAGCGCGCGTGGTGGCGAAAAAGAAAACGCCCCGAGCTCGCGCCCACGTCGACGAGTTGTCGGCGGCGCCGCGCGATGAGGCAGCGGTGAAGCACGCCGGCCTGAAAACGGTCGAGGGCCGTGTCGCGCTCTACTGTTTCGCGGCGGAGCGGCTCGTTGAGCATCAGCGCCTGCGCGTCCGTCGCGACGAGCGTTTCGTGGCCGCAACGCCGGCAGCGCCGGTATTCCGGCGTGGCGCGATCGAACGCCGTCCCGGCGCAGATGAAACAGCTCGGCATGGCGGGCGTCACCGCAGGCGCGACATCAGTCGTCCCCAGAGCGCCACCGAGAGGCGGCGCGGGAGCAGGCGGGCGAGCGCTGCCATCGCGTGGGACCGCAGGGAGACCAACAAGGTGGTGCGCTGGTGGCGCAGGGCTTGGAGGATGGCGGCGGCGACTTCGGCGGGCGGCATGAGCTTTTCCGCGGCGTTGGTTTTCACGCCCGCAGCCTGCTGGAAATTCGTCTGCATGCCGCCCGGGCAGACGGTCAGGATGTGGACCCCTTGCGCGGCAACTTCCACCGCCCACGCCTCGCCCAGCGAGAGCAGCGCGGCATTCGAGGCGGCGTAGCTGGCCATGAAGGGCAGCGGTTGAAAGGCGGAGGATGAGCTGATGAATACGATCCGCCCGAAATGCGTGCGCGCCATCGCCGTCGCCGCGGCGTGCGCGAGCAGGACGCGGGCGAGGACGTTCACCTTGAAGAGCTGCGCGTGCCGTTCGGCGTCCACCTCGAGGAAAGTTCCGCGCCAGCCGAGGCCCGCGCAGAGGTAAAGTTCGCGCACCGGCTGTTCGCGCCAGGCGGAACCGGCGACGAATTCGCGCAGCGCGGCTTCGTCGGCGAGATCGAGCACCGCCACGCGCGCGTGCGGATGACGCTGCCGGATGCGCGCGAGGCCTTCACTGTCGCGATCCACGAGCAGCAGCGACCGGCGGATCGGTGCGAGCGCGTCGACCAGCGCCGCGCCGAGGCCGGACGCGGCGCCGGTGATGACCGTTTGTCCGCCCGGGTCGAGCGTGGGATCGAGCCGGGCGCGCTCGCGCTCGGCGACTTCCTGCAACGCGGTGCGGCCGTCGTGGGACGGCTGCCAGTCGAGTTGCGCGAGCGGGGCATTCGAGGCGGTGAGCGCGGGCAGCAGGAGGGCTTTCAAGGGGAAAGGAATCGCGGCGGGCATCGCGCGAGCGAGCGATGCCGCCCATTGCGCCGGGAGGCGCGCGCCGCCCGGGCACGCCAGGTCGAAGCAGTCCCGCAGGGCGACGGGCGTGCCGGCGCAGAAAAACGTGCGCCCCTCCGCGGCGGGATGCGTGGCGCAGAGCTCCAGGGCGGCGGCGACATCGTCGACGTGCACGAAGCCGAACGCGCCCGGCCATGCGATGCGGGCCAACGGTCGGCCGCGGAGCGCCGCCCGCATGAACACGGCACCGTGGCTGTCGGCGCGCATGTCACGCCCCACGACCAACGCGGGCCGCACGATGCTGAAGTGCAGGCCGGATTGGCGGACCAGCGCCTCGGCGTCGCGTTTCGAGCGCCCGTAGGCCGAGGTCGGATGGACGGCGGAGTTTTCGTCCAACGGGACGGTGCAGGCGTCGCCGGGCGCGCGGTCGACGGCCCCGATCGTCGAGACGAAAACGAAGCGTTCGAACCCGGCGACCGGTTGCGCGGCGGCGAGCAGGGCGCGCGTGCCGTCGACATTCGCGGCCGCGTGCTGCGCGCCACCGCCGAACGACGCGTGCGCGGCGCAGTGGATGATGAAGCGCGAGCCGGCCAGCGCTTCGCGCCAGGCGCCGGGCTGGGTGAGGTCGCCGCGGATCACCTCGACCCCGAGAGCCTCGAGCGCCGGGTCCGGCCGTCGGACGAGGCCACGCACTCGGTGGCCCTGCGCGCGCAGCCGCACGCAGAGCTGCCGGCCGATGAAGCCGCTGGCCCCCGTCACGAAATAGCAGGACACGCTCATGGTTTCGCCGGCGGCCGGCGCAGCAGGATGATCTGCGGCGCGAAATCGTAGTCGGTTTCGCGCCGGTAGCGACGGACAAAATCCGCGGGCAGGGCGAGCGGCTGCGCCGTGACGCCGGGTTGCGCCCACGCCTTGACCTGCTCGTAGATCGCGGGCGGTGTGTCGTTGGTGATCAGGACCGCGTCGGGCAGGCCGGTGTGGAAGAGTCGCGAAGCCACGATCTCGTAGACGCGCGGGGTGCCGCTGTAGTGGAGGAAAACCATCGACGTCGCCGGCCGCGCGCGGGCCGCGAAATAAATCCAGGCATGGGGTCCGGCGATGAGCAGCCGCCGGCCGGCCAGCCCGTTCGTGTCGGTGAAACGTTGCAGGGTGTCCAGCGCCTCCAGCTTCACCGGTGACGTCCACAGGCCCGCGAAGGCGGGCACGTTCGTGACGCGGGCGAAGCGGTGCCACGGCTTCTGCTCGCGGTAGGGATGACAGATGCCGTTGACGAGCACTGCCGCCGCGATCGCGGGCAGGGCGAGCCCCGCGAGCCCGAGGCGGCCTGGCCGGGCGAGCGCGGGCGCAGCGTGCAGGATCAGGAGAGGGACCGCGCTCATCGCGCCGAGGCCGAAGTTGTGCAGGCCGTTGCCGCTCGTGAAGGCGAAGACCGAACCCACCCCGACGCCGGCGAGGGCGAGCGCGGCGATCTGCGGTCGATGCCCGGCCGGGCTCGCGGCGCGCAGCAGGGTGAGCAGCCCGATGAACACCGCCGTGGCGAAATAGCCCACGGCGCCGCGCGGCGCCGTGGCGAGGAGGAGGAGCGCGCCGAGCGCCGCGACCACCGCGACGAGCCGCGGGTCGGAGCCCGGCGCGGTCCGCAACCGCCAGATGAGGACGCCGGTGACGACGACGATCGCCCCGTAACCGCCGAGATGGGTCGGCAACAGGATCACTTCGGCGACGCCAAAGGCCCGCGAGAACTGGAGCGCGAGCGCGAGATCGGAGAAGAAATTGCGGCCGTGCAGCGCGATCATGCATCCGCCGAGGACGATGCCGCCCGCGCCGATCAATCCCAGCATGCGGGTGACCGCCGGCCAGTCCGCGTCGAGTCGGGTTGCGACGATCGCGCCGAGGGCGAGCGCGAGACCGACCGGAGGATAGACGACGCCGAGCGCGACGATCAGGAGGGCCGCGGGCAGGTCGCGCCGCCAGAGATCGCCCGCGGGATGCGTGAACCATTTCACGAGCAGCGAAACGAGCAGCAGGTAGGCGAGGCTGTTGTAGCCGAACGCGAAGATCTGGAACGGCACCCAGGCGAGGAACGTCGCGATGCTCGCGAGCCGGGCGGCGAGGTCGCAGCCCAACCGCCGGCCTGCGCGCCAGAGTTGCAGGCTCACTGCCGCATAGGTCGCAAACAACAGCAGCCGGCCGAACACGACGAGGAAGCGCTGGTCGGGAAAGAAAAGCGCGTGGACCTTGAAAAACGGCAGGAGCAGCACGTAGCCGAGTTGCTGGATGAAGAGGTCGTCCTGGAAAAACCGCCCCGTGCGCGTGAGGCTGACGATCTCGCCGTAATACTGCATCTCGTCCGTGAAATCGAGGCCGACGAACACGCGCGAGGCCAGCCACGCGAGGGCGGCGGCGAAAACCCCGCGGGCGGCGATGCCGACGAGTCGCGCGGAATTCATGACGTCGAGCGGCCGCGGATCGGCCCGGTGCGCCCGAGCAGACCATCCCATGTGCCGCGCACGGTCGCGGCGAGTTTGGCGAGTTTCTGGTCCTCGAGCAGGACGATCTCGCCGAGGATCTTCGTGGCGTAGGCCAGCTCGAACGCCACCCAGTGCGGCGCGTGCCACGCGTGCCGGCGGAAAAGGCGCAGGCGGTTGCGAAACAGGATGCGCAGCCGCCGCGGCGGCATGAACGCGGGCCACCACGTGCGGCCGGCGAATGTCACTGGCCGCTTCGCGCCGCGGCGATGTTGCAGCCGCGCCTGCCCGGCCACGCAGACCTCGCGTCCGGCACGCACGGCCCGCAGGCAGTAGTCGGTATCGACCAAGTCGAGGAAGAGGCTCTCGTCGAAACCGCCGAGTTCGCGCCACATCGGCAGGTGAAACAGCGAGCCGGACGTGATCACGCAGGTGACACCTTCGAGGTCGCTCGTCGCCGGCACGCGCTCGAACAACCACGGGCCCGCCGGTGCGCGCAGGTGACGCGAGGGAAAATCCGGCCGCGCCTCGTCGGTCCAGTTCGCGCCCACCACGGCGGTGTCGGGATGCTGGTGCGCGACGCCGAGCAGCGCGTTGACGAAGCCCGTGACCGGCACGCTGTCCTGGTCGAACGCCACGGTCCACGTCACGCCGCGCGCCGCCAGCCGGCGGAAGGCGAGGTTGAGCGCCGTGCCGAGGCCGACATTGGTCGGGCTGGCGATGAACTCCGCGCCGGCGTTGGCGGCGAGCGGACGCAGGCGCTGGTGCACGTCGGTGCGGGCGGAGTTATCGACTACGATCAACGGGCCGACTTCGCGGGCGATCGCGGCGAAGCGCGTCTCGAAATCCGCGTCCGGGAAAAAGGTGACGATGACGCCGCCGACGGTGCGCCGATCGGGCAGGGCGGGCGTGCTCATGTGCGACGGCCGGCGGCGATCCGGGCGATGAACTCGAGCCGGCGGCGTTCCTTGCCCGCGTGATCGAGGTGCGCGATCGCGGTCCGCGGCACGCGTTCGTTGCGCCAGCGGCGAAGCCACGCGACGATCGCCTCGCGCTGGCCGTCGAGCGGCGCGCTGTTGTTGGGCAATCGGAGAAAGTAGTCGGCGCCGGCGGGAATGTCCGTGTCACGATACGCCGCGAGCACCGGGAGGCCGAGCGCGAGGTATTCGCGGACCTTGAGCGGGCAGGCCTCGTCCATTTTTTTCCGGAAGAGCGCGAGCGTGCCAATCGCGACACCCGAACCGCGCAGCAGCGGTTCGTAGGCGCGCCGGTCCAGTGGGCCGTGAAACTTCATGTTAGGCGGCCGCGTGGCGTCCGGGCCGGCCGACGCGCGCCAGTCGGTCTCGGTGCAGCCGACGACATCGAAGAGCGACTCGGGAAACAGCTGCGCGAGCTCCGCCACGCGCTCGAGCCCGTGCCACGGCGTGCCGGCGCTGCCGATGAAGGTGAAGATCGGCGGCCGGTCCTTGCGCGGCAGCGGCGCCAGCTCGAAATCGCCGAGGTCGATCCCGTTCGCGATCACTTCGGCGGGTTTGCCGAAATGCGCGAGGCGGTCGGCAATTTCCTGCGTGACGGGCACGAACGCGCTGACGGCGCAGAGCACGCGACCGCGCGTGAGGCGATGATAGAACACCTTCAGCGGGGACAGCGTGATCGGATATTCCGCGAGATCGTCCGAATTGATCTCCGCGATCGTCGGCACGTCGCGAAACAGCGCCGGGAGTCCCGCGCTGTGATACGCGTAGCGAAAGTAGATGACATCGGGCTGCCACGCGCGGATTTGCCGGGCGAGCGTGAGCGAGCGCCGGGCCCGGGTCAGCGGGCCGCCACGCGCAATCAAGCACGGCTGCAATGCGTCGAGGCCTGACCACGCCCTTGTCGTCGGCTCGAGCGCGAAGTAGCGCACGGTGTGGCCCGCTGCGATCCAGGCGTGCGCCTGCGCGCGGATTTTCTTGGAGATGCCGTTCTCCGTGGCGACGTCCGCCATCTGGCCGAGGTAGGCTATTTTCATGCCGCCTCCTTTTGCGCGAAGGCCACGAGGTGCAGCGGGCGCACCGCTTCCGTGGCCAGCACGCGCCAGCCCGTCTCTTGCAGTGCCGCCGACATCAGCGCGAGGTCGAAGACGTGGTGATGGAGGCAGCGATTCTTTTCGTTCTGCGCCGCGCGAAGGCGGAACTCCTCCGCGGAGCCGACGCCGGCGTCACGGGCGACATCGTGCAGCGCGAGGATCTCGGCGAGATGCGTGGTGTCGTCCTCGCGGGTGTTGCGCGCGAAATCCTCGCGCAGGTGCCGCAGTGTCGTGACTGGCCGGCGATGATCGAACGTCTTCGTCGGATCCGGCAACACGAGCACGAGGTGACCCTCGGCGCGGGTGACCCGCCGCCATTCGCGCAGCGTGGCAAGGGGGTTGGCGACATGCTCGAGGCAGTGCGAGGAAAGGAGAAAATCGTAGCCCGCGTTCGCCAGCCCCTTCAGGGCGCTGGCCTCGCGGAGCCATTGCGTGCCGGGCGCGCGCGGCGGATCGAAACGAAACTCGCCGCCGTCGCGCAGCTGTCCCTCCCACGCGGTGTCGGGGGCGAAGTTGACGTTGTCGATCCGCTCCGCCGCGGGATAGACGGGCAGCATGCCGCGTCCGCCGAAGACTCGGCTTGGCCCGCCGATTTCGAGTCCACGGCGACCCTGCACCGACGCGAGCACCTCATCACGCATTGCGGGCCGGGGAGGAGCGACCCGATCGACCACCGCGTCGATGAACCAACGCACGCCGCCGCCGCGGAGGCGGCGGGCGAGGCGTTGGCCGAGGGAGGCGGAGTTCATGACAAAATCAACGCGCGTGACCGAACCAGAGTTGCGTGGCGAGATTGCTGCGCAGGTAGAACGGCAGCGCCAGTTGCTTGGCCTTCGCACGTAGGCCTGGCAGGAACAGGAAGGTGCGGCGCAGGACGCTCCACGGCGGCACGATTCGCTGCAGTCCGTGATCGGCGGCCATGCGCACGAGGCTGCGCGTGGTGAAGCCGTTGAGATGTTCGAGCGGGGCGATCGCGTTGATGCGACCGAGTCGGGGGCGCCGGAGCTGCCGGTCGAAACCCTGCAACGCCGAGGGAATCCGCCAGCCGTTCGGCACCGCGAGCCGGAGCACGCCGCCGGCGCGCAGCTTGGTTTTGAGCAGCTTGAGCGTGTCGGCCGGCGTGGGCAGATGTTCGAAAACCTGGTCCGCGTTGATCAGATCGAATCCGCCCGCGGGCAGTTGCGCCTCGGGCACGACGCGAATGCCGTCACGCACGCAGAAATCGCGTCGCGTTGCCGATAACTCGGTGCCCCACGATTCGACGCCGTAGGCCTGCGTCATCCGGCTCCATTCGCCCCAGCCGCAGCCGTAGTCGAGCGCGCGCAGCGGGCCGCCTTCGCGTTTGCGCACGAGCGACAGGCTCATCCACACCTCGCGGGAAATCTCTAGGTGTCGGGCCGGCGGCGTGCGCGCATGGAAGCGCTCGAACGCACGCTGTGGCGAAATCCATTTCTCGTAGAGCTGCTCGAGGAGAAAATCGTCGGGCACGTCGCGCTGGTAATACAGGCCGCAGGCGGGGCACTGCGCGACCACGTAATCGGCGCCGCGGAGCGCGGCGTAGTCGAGCTGGCCGACCTCGGCGTAGAATTTCTCGAGCGCGGCGCGCAGGTTCGGTTCGTCGTAGGAACGCGTGAAGAGCGTCGTCGCGCCGACGCTCCCGCAGGCCGGGCAGCTGTGCCGGGTGACGAAGTGCTCGTTCATGCGGCAAGCCCCGTCTGCACGTTGAAGGTCTTCATCCAGTGCCCGAAGCTGATGAACCGCCACACGAGGAAATTGAACGGCTCCTGGCCCGACAGCATGCGCTCCGCCTTCGCGCGTGCGGTCGGCGTGAGAATGCCGCCGGCGGTGGCGATCGCCTTGTCCAGCAATTGCGTGAACGCGGCACGGTGTTTTTCCTTCATCCAGACTTCTTCGGCGGTGGCGAAGCCAAGCTTGTCGCGCCGCGTGCGGACCCGCTCGGGCAGGCGGTCGCGCATCCCCTCGCGCAGCACGCGTTTGGTCCAGCCGTCGCTCAGCTTGAAATCCTCGGGCAGGCCAAGGCAGAACTCCACGAGCCGATAGTCGAGGAATGGGAGCCGCGCCTCGACGCCGTGCGCCATCGAATCGCGATCCTCCCAATGCAGCAGCATCGGCACGCTCAAGGCGGTGAGTTGGGCGTGACCGAGTGAGCGCACCGGGTCGCGGAGATCGGTGACGTTTTCGTGCAGCGCGCGTGGTTCGGCACCGAGCCGCGCGAGGTCCAGAAACTCAGGCGCGCGCACGCTGCGGCCGACGAAGCCGCGGAGTGTGTTGGAAACGGCGGGCGGCAGCAGTTCGTTCGCGAGAAACTTCGCCTGCGTCGTCCGCGACTGGCCGTGCAGTGCGCGCACCGCGGCCGCTTCGCTCCAGAATTGCCCGAAGCGGCCCTGTCGCAGCAGGCCCGCGAGGCGCGGCCCGAAATAGCCGTGATAGCCGCCGAGCGCTTCGTCGGCTCCCTGGCCGTCGAGCATGACGACGACCTTGTTCTCCCGCGCGAGGCGGAAGACGCACCATTGCGCGAAAATGCTCGTCGAGCCGAACGGCTCGTCCTGGTGCCAGGTGAGCCGGTCGAATTCCGCGAGCAGCGTCTCGGGCGAGGGAATCACCATGTGCGGGTCGGCGCCGGTCGCGGCGGCGACTTCTTCGATGTAACTGCGCTCGTCAAAACGCGCGACCTCGGAGTAAGCGGAGAACGTTTTCTGCAGGTGCGCCGCGCTGGCGCCGAGCTGCGCGCGCATCGTGCAGACGATCGACGAGGAATCCAGGCCGCCGGAAAGACACGAACCGACGGGCACGTCGGCGCGCAGCCGCAACCGCACCGAGTCGTCGAGCAGTTCGCGAAACCGTGCGGCCGCGGCGGCGAAATTGCCGGTAAAGGCGGCGGGCTTTAGTTCATACCAGCGGCGCGGCTCCGCGCGGGCGAGCGCGTCGAGCGGCGCCGAGAGGAACTCACCGCCGCGCACCTGCACGACCCCGGCGAAGAACGTTTCGCGGGTGTGATCGAGCACCCCCCAGTTGATGAAATCGTAGGCGCGCTGACCGTTGAGTCGCGCGCGCCAGCCGGGATGCACCGTGAATTGTTTGATCTCCGACGCGAAGGCGAGGCCCCCTTCGGGCGTGCGCCAGAGGTAAAGCGGCTTCACGCCGAAGCGGTCGCGGGCGGCGAAGACGCGGCGCGTGCGGCGGTCGATGAGCACGAACGCGAACATGCCGTTGAAGCGCGCGAGACAGCCTTCGCCCCATTCGCGCCACGCGGCGAGGATCACCTCGGTGTCGGAACCGCTCGCAAAGGCGTGGCCGCGCGCGACGAGCTCGGTGCGGATTTCGATGTAGTTGTAGATCTCGCCGTTAAACGTCAGCCAGCAATCGCCGGCGGAGTCCGCCATCGGCTGGTGCCCGGCCGGGCTGAGGTCGAGGATCGAAAGCCGGCGGTGTCCCAGCGCGAACGTGGCGCCGCGCGGCGGTTCGGCCGCACCGGCGACGCCCAACGGAGTCTCGTCGGAGGAGACAGGCACGACGTGATTGCCCGCCGGTTCGTAAAAAGCGAAGCCTTCGCCATCGGGCCCGCGATGGTGGACCGCGCGCGTCATGCGCCGGATCGTTTCCGGCAGCCACGCCGGCGCCGCCGGTTCGAAAAGCGCCGCTATCCCGCACATGGTCCGAGGGCGAGCAAGCGCTCGACTTCCGCGCGCAGAACCGCGCTCTCGTGTTCCCAACTCAGCCGCGCGGCGGCCTGGTCGGCGTTTTGTTTCCAGCGCCGGATCTGTTCCGCGTCGAGCGGCCGCAGCGCGGCGGCCAGCGCGGCCGGAGAAAAGTCCGCCGCGACGACGCCGAGGTCGTGGGCGCGCACGAGCGCGGCCATTTCCGGCGACGGCCCGATGGCGACGGCGAGCCGCGCTTGGATGAATTCGAAGAACTTATTGGGCAGAGCGTGGAGATTGTTGAAGGAATTCGGCTCGAGCAAATACAGGCCGAGGTCGTAGCCGTTGATTCGCGTGGCGATCTCGCGCATTGGCACCGGCGGAAGGAAGCGGATCTGGCGGCGGCCGCGGGCGAGATCCTGCAGGCGGCGATAGTAAACCGGGTCGCTCGACATGAGCATGAGGTCGAGTGAGAAGCGGTCGTCGAGGTGATCGAGCATCGCGATCATGTTCTCGATCTTGCGCGAGGTGGTCGCGCCGCCGTGGTAGATCATGCGCACGCGGCCCGGCTCCACCGGCGAAGGCGCGACGGCTTCGCGCGGCGGGACGTTCATGACGACCTTCGGCGCCACGCCGAAGACGCGCCAATATTCGGCGGCGATGCCGGGACAAACGGTGAGCGTGCCGTCGGCGCGCGGGAGGAATTCACGGCAATACCAGGTCTTGAGCGCTTGATGGAAAAACCGCCACGCCGCCAGGTCTTCGAATTCCCGCGGCGCATACTCGTGCGCGTCGAACAGCAGGCGCGCGCGGCCGCGCAACTGGACGGCGAGTGGCCAGGTGTTCGAGTCGTTTGCGATGATGAGGTCGAAGGCGCGGCCCCGCAGCTTTTCGCGCGCCGCCTGCACGGAATCGATCGCGCCGTAATACGCGGCGAAACGATGCAGCTTCAATCGGACTGCCGCGGCGATGCGACCGCCGGCGTTTTTCGTGCCGCTGGGCAGTGCGACGAACTCGACGCCGTCGAGCTTCGGGCTGGCGAATCCGGCGGCCGTCACGCGGTAGTCGTCTTTCAGCAAACGAAGCTGACGGTTGACGCGCGGATCGGTCGCGAGGTTCGACAGCGAGACGATGAGAATCGACGGCTTCGCCATGGTTAGTTCGTCGCGGCCGACGTCAGCGCGGCGGCGATGCGTTCGGCGGCGTGGGCGTCACCGTAAAGTTCCGGCCGTTCGCGCGGCGGCTCGGCCGTGAGCGCGGCGGCGATGCGCGCGGGATCGTCGTGCACGAGCCAGTTCCAACCCGCGGCTACGGTTTCGGTCCATTCGGTTTCGGCACGAAGGGTGAGGCAGGGTTTACCGAGCCAATAGGCTTCTTTTTGCAGGCCGCCCGAATCCGTCAGGACGCGGCGCGAGGCGCCGACGAGCCGCAGCATGTCGAGGTAACCGAGCGGTTCGATGATGCGCAGCCCACCGGCCGTCGGCGCGCCGCCGCTGGCGTCGAGTCGCGCGCGCGTGCGCGGATGCAGCGGCAGGATCGCGGGACGGTCGAGTTGCGCGAGCGTCTGCAGCAACGCGCGCAGGCGCACCGGATCGTCGGTCAGCTCGGCGCGATGCAGCGTGGCGACGTAGTAGCCGTCGGGAGCGAGGGCCAGGCGATCGAGAATCGTCGAGACATCGCGCGCCCGGGCGGCGAAATGCCGCAGGGCGTCGTGCATCACGTCGCCGACCACGTGAACGCCGCGCGCGATGCCTTCGCGGGCCAGGTTTTCGACCGAGGCGGCGGAGGGGCAGAACAGCAGCGCGCTGACGTGATCGGTGAGGACGCGGTTGATTTCCTCGGGCATCGCGCGGTTGAAGCTGCGCAGCCCGGCTTCGATGTGCGCGATGGGGTGGTGCAACTTCGCGGCGGCGAGCGCGCCGGCGAGAGTGGAGTTGGTGTCGCCGTAGACGACGACCCAGTCCGGCTGCTCCGCGACCAGCACGCGCTCGATCGCTTCGAGCATGCGTCCGGTCTGCTGGCCGTGCGCGCCGGAGCCGACGCCGAGGCGGTGCGCGGGTGGTTCCAAGTGCAATTCGGAGAAGAATCGCCCGGACAAGCTCTCGTCGTAGTGCTGGCCCGTGTGCACCACGACCTCTGTATGGCCTGCCGTGCGCAGGGCGCGACTCACGGCCCAGGCCTTGATGAACTGGGGGCGCGCGCCGAGGATGGTGACGATTTTCATGCGGGCGAAATCAGGGGGCGAGCAACTGCCGCACGCGATGGCGCAGCACCTCGCTCAACGTTTCCCACGAAAGCATGTCCGCGGCGCGGTGCGCGGCGGCTTTCCAGCGATCGACGGTGGCGGCGTCGAGCTGGTTGAGATGCCGCGCCAGCGTCGCCGGCTGGAAATCCTCCGCGACGACGCCGAGCTGGTGCTGCCGGACGATCCGAGCCATCTCCGGTGATGGCCCGACCGCCAGGCCCAGGCGAGCCTGGATGAACTCGAACAACTTGTTGGGCAGGGCGAAGTGGTAGTTGAAGTTGAGCGGAGGCAGCAGGAAGAGGCCTAGGTCGTATTCCCGGGTCGACGCCACGATTTCGGCCGTCGGCACGGGCGGACGGAACGCGATGCGCGGATCGCCGGCGGCGCGCTGGCGCAGGAATGCGGCGTAGCGCGCGTCGGGCTCCATCAGCATCAGGTCGAGCGTGAAGCGCCGGTCGAGCTGACGCATCAGGTCGAGCATGATCTCCATGGAACGCGACGGCGTGGAGAGCCCGTGATGGATGAGCCGGATGCGATCCGGTGTGGTGGGGCGCGGCGCGCCGGGCTGGCGGGGCCCGGCGTTGACCACGACGTCGGGGCGCGGCACGCGGAAAACCCGCGCGTATTCGTCGGCGATGCCGTCGCAGACCGTGACGAAGCCATGCACGCGCGGCAGGTAAGTGCGGCAGAGCCAGGTGCGATGCGGCTGGTGCAGCACGCGCCAGTGCAGGTGGTCCTCGAACTCCCGGGGCGCGTATTCGTGCGCGTCGAGCAGCACGCGGGTGCGCGGGCGCGCGAGGGAAAACGCGAGCGGCAGCATCTCGACGTCGTTGGCGACAATCAGGTCCCACGCGGCGGGAGCTCCGGCGGATGGGTCGAGCCAGAACCGGTCCGTGGCAAAGGCGCGATGGTGGCGCAGGAGAAGTCGCCCGAGATCGCGGAGGTGGGCCAATGGCGGCCGAGGCCGTTGGTGCAGGGGAATGAAGCGACTGCCGTCGCCTGGGGCGGCGAGGCCGGCGCTCCAGGTTTCGCCGCACTCCTGGAGGACGCCGCGCTGGCGCGCGACCCGCGGATCGCGCGCAAGATTCGAAGCGGCCAGGCTGAGGATGCGCGGACGGTCGCTCATCGTCAGAGGCGAAAGCGGCCCAGCATGGTTCCGATCGCGCGCCAGTCGGCGCCCGTCGGCTGCACGGCGGCGAGAACGGACAGGCCGGAATGGCGCGCGAAACCCGTCACGGAGAGCAGGCCCGCGACCCCGTAGGCGAGGGTGGAGGTGACGGCGGCCCCGAGCGCGCCGAAGCGACGGGTAAGCCACGCGTTGCCGGCCACCGTGACCGCCAGCGTGGCGAGGGAAATCCAGAGATTGAGGCCGCTGCGGCCGACGCCGACGAAGTAGGAGATGAGGAGATTCGTGAGCCCGAACGCGAGCATGCCGGGCAGGAGCACGAGCAGCGCGGGCAGGCTGCGGGAGAAGTCGCGGCCGAAGACGAGGGGCACGAGCCATTTCGCGCCGACCGCGAGGGCGACTCCGGCCACCAGGCCGAGGGCGACGAACTGGCGGCAGAGGCGCGCCGCGGCCGCCGCGGCGTCGCCCGGTGAGGCCGCGGCGGACACCTGCGGCAGCAGCGGCTGCGCGAGCGCGGACGATACGAGGAGGACGATTTGGGCGAGGCTGACCGCGAGGGTGTAGAGCCCGACCTCGGTCACGCCGTGGAACGCCTGCACGAAAAACACGTCGGCGCGCTGGTTGATGAAATGCAGGATGTTCGTCGCGTGCACCGGCAGCGCGGTGGCGAGCAGGACCGGCCAGAACGCGGCGGCGGGCGCAACGGGACCGCGGAGCGCTTTCCAGCACATTGGGATCCTAAGCTTAGAATTCCACGTGGACAAGTTGTCGCGGCCGCTTCTATAGTGTCACCTAAATACTAGTGACTCCAGCGTAACTGGACTGGCCACAGTTAGGCCGCAAATGTAATCACACTGGCTCACCTTCGGGTGGGCCTTTCTGCGTTCGCGAGTGGACCCGATAAGCTCATGGAGCGGCGTAACCGTCGCACAGGAAGGACAGAGAAAGCGCGGATCTGGGAAGTGACGGACAGAACGGTCAGGACCTGGATTGGGGAGGCGGTTGCCGCCGCTGCTGCTGACGGTGTGACGTTCTCTGTTCCGGTCACACCACATACGTTCCGCCATTCCTATGCGATGCACATGCTGTATGCCGGTATACCGCTGAAAGTTCTGCAAAGCCTGATGGGACATAAGTCCATCAGTTCAACGGAAGTCTACACGAAGGTTTTTGCGCTGGATGTGGCTGCCCGGCACCGGGTGCAGTTTGCGATGCCGGAGTCTGATGCGGTTGCGATGCTGAAACAATTATCCTGAGAATAAATGCCTTGGCCTTTATATGGAAATGTGGAACTGAGTGGATATGCTGTTTTTGTCTGTTAAACAGAGAAGCTGGCTGTTATCCACTGAGAAGCGAACGAAACAGTCGGGAAAATCTCCCATTATCGTAGAGATCCGCATTATTAATCTCAGGAGCCTGTGTAGCGTTTATAGGAAGTAGTGTTCTGTCATGATGCCTGCAAGCGGTAACGAAAACGATTTGAATATGCCTTCAGGAACAATAGAAATCTTCGTGCGGTGTTACGTTGAAGTGGAGCGGATTATGTCAGCAATGGACAGAACAACCTAATGAACACAGAACCATGATGTGGTCTGTCCTTTTACAGCCAGTAGTGCTCGCCGCAGTCGAGCGACAGGGCGAAGCCCTCGGCTGGTTGCCCTCGCCGCTGGGCTGGCGGCCGTCTATGGCCCTGCAAACGCGCCAGAAACGCCGTCGAAGCCGTGTGCGAGACACCGCGGCCGGCCGCCGGCGTTGTGGATACCTCGCGGAAAACTTGGCCCTCACTGACAGATGAGGGGCGGACGTTGACACTTGAGGGGCCGACTCACCCGGCGCGGCGTTGACAGATGAGGGGCAGGCTCGATTTCGGCCGGCGACGTGGAGCTGGCCAGCCTCGCAAATCGGCGAAAACGCCTGATTTTACGCGAGTTTCCCACAGATGATGTGGACAAGCCTGGGGATAAGTGCCCTGCGGTATTGACACTTGAGGGGCGCGACTACTGACAGATGAGGGGCGCGATCCTTGACACTTGAGGGGCAGAGTGCTGACAGATGAGGGGCGCACCTATTGACATTTGAGGGGCTGTCCACAGGCAGAAAATCCAGCATTTGCAAGGGTTTCCGCCCGTTTTTCGGCCACCGCTAACCTGTCTTTTAACCTGCTTTTAAACCAATATTTATAAACCTTGTTTTTAACCAGGGCTGCGCCCTGTGCGCGTGACCGCGCACGCCGAAGGGGGGTGCCCCCCCTTCTCGAACCCTCCCGGTCGAGTGAGCGAGGAAGCACCAGGGAACAGCACTTATATATTCTGCTTACACACGATGCCTGAAAAAACTTCCCTTGGGGTTATCCACTTATCCACGGGGATATTTTTATAATTATTTTTTTTATAGTTTTTAGATCTTCTTTTTTAGAGCGCCTTGTAGGCCTTTATCCATGCTGGTTCTAGAGAAGGTGTTGTGACAAATTGCCCTTTCAGTGTGACAAATCACCCTCAAATGACAGTCCTGTCTGTGACAAATTGCCCTTAACCCTGTGACAAATTGCCCTCAGAAGAAGCTGTTTTTTCACAAAGTTATCCCTGCTTATTGACTCTTTTTTATTTAGTGTGACAATCTAAAAACTTGTCACACTTCACATGGATCTGTCATGGCGGAAACAGCGGTTATCAATCACAAGAAACGTAAAAATAGCCCGCGAATCGTCCAGTCAAACGACCTCACTGAGGCGGCATATAGTCTCTCCCGGGATCAAAAACGTATGCTGTATCTGTTCGTTGACCAGATCAGAAAATCTGATGGCACCCTACAGGAACATGACGGTATCTGCGAGATCCATGTTGCTAAATATGCTGAAATATTCGGATTGACCTCTGCGGAAGCCAGTAAGGATATACGGCAGGCATTGAAGAGTTTCGCGGGGAAGGAAGTGGTTTTTTATCGCCCTGAAGAGGATGCCGGCGATGAAAAAGGCTATGAATCTTTTCCTTGGTTTATCAAACGTGCGCACAGTCCATCCAGAGGGCTTTACAGTGTACATATCAACCCATATCTCATTCCCTTCTTTATCGGGTTACAGAACCGGTTTACGCAGTTTCGGCTTAGTGAAACAAAAGAAATCACCAATCCGTATGCCATGCGTTTATACGAATCCCTGTGTCAGTATCGTAAGCCGGATGGCTCAGGCATCGTCTCTCTGAAAATCGACTGGATCATAGAGCGTTACCAGCTGCCTCAAAGTTACCAGCGTATGCCTGACTTCCGCCGCCGCTTCCTGCAGGTCTGTGTTAATGAGATCAACAGCAGAACTCCAATGCGCCTCTCATACATTGAGAAAAAGAAAGGCCGCCAGACGACTCATATCGTATTTTCCTTCCGCGATATCACTTCCATGACGACAGGATAGTCTGAGGGTTATCTGTCACAGATTTGAGGGTGGTTCGTCACATTTGTTCTGACCTACTGAGGGTAATTTGTCACAGTTTTGCTGTTTCCTTCAGCCTGCATGGATTTTCTCATACTTTTTGAACTGTAATTTTTAAGGAAGCCAAATTTGAGGGCAGTTTGTCACAGTTGATTTCCTTCTCTTTCCCTTCGTCATGTGACTTGATATCGGGGGTTAGTTCGTCATCATTGATGAGGGTTGATTATCACAGTTTATTACTCTGAATTGGCTATCCGCGTGTGTACCTCTACCTGGAGTTTTTCCCACGGTGGATATTTCTTCTTGCGCTGAGCGTAAGAGCTATCTGACAGAACAGTTCTTCTTTGCTTCCTCGCCAGTTCGCTCGCTATGCTCGGTTACACGGCTGCGGCGAGCGCTAGTGATAATAAGTGACTGAGGTATGTGCTCTTCTTATCTCCTTTTGTAGTGTTGCTCTTATTTTAAACAACTTTGCGGTTTTTTGATGACTTTGCGATTTTGTTGTTGCTTTGCAGTAAATTGCAAGATTTAATAAAAAAACGCAAAGCAATGATTAAAGGATGTTCAGAATGAAACTCATGGAAACACTTAACCAGTGCATAAACGCTGGTCATGAAATGACGAAGGCTATCGCCATTGCACAGTTTAATGATGACAGCCCGGAAGCGAGGAAAATAACCCGGCGCTGGAGAATAGGTGAAGCAGCGGATTTAGTTGGGGTTTCTTCTCAGGCTATCAGAGATGCCGAGAAAGCAGGGCGACTACCGCACCCGGATATGGAAATTCGAGGACGGGTTGAGCAACGTGTTGGTTATACAATTGAACAAATTAATCATATGCGTGATGTGTTTGGTACGCGATTGCGACGTGCTGAAGACGTATTTCCACCGGTGATCGGGGTTGCTGCCCATAAAGGAGGCGTTTACAAAACCTCAGTTTCTGTTCATCTTGCTCAGGATCTGGCTCTGAAGGGGCTACGTGTTTTGCTCGTGGAAGGTAACGACCCCCAGGGAACAGCCTCAATGTATCACGGATGGGTACCAGATCTTCATATTCATGCAGAAGACACTCTCCTGCCTTTCTATCTTGGGGAAAAGGACGATGTCACTTATGCAATAAAGCCCACTTGCTGGCCGGGGCTTGACATTATTCCTTCCTGTCTGGCTCTGCACCGTATTGAAACTGAGTTAATGGGCAAATTTGATGAAGGTAAACTGCCCACCGATCCACACCTGATGCTCCGACTGGCCATTGAAACTGTTGCTCATGACTATGATGTCATAGTTATTGACAGCGCGCCTAACCTGGGTATCGGCACGATTAATGTCGTATGTGCTGGGGAAAG